>Ga0209689_1000350_pt1 | contig 30774 bp, 37 predicted proteins | sample GraSoiAngelo_149_FD_187119 | JGI IMG/M metagenome (GOLD analysis project Ga0209689, IMG submission 187119) | Grasslands soil microbial communities from the Angelo Coastal Reserve, California, USA - 14_1009_09_30cm (SPAdes) (version 2) | ecosystem: Environmental > Terrestrial > Soil > Grasslands ... | reverse complement strand
CGAGACCAGGTGGCGCCAGACGCTGCGGGACAGGACGCGCTTCGTCGCCGAGGAGGAGGGCGTGGTGGCGGGAACCGTGAGCGGCGGCGACGGGGACGCGAGCGGCGCGGCGGCGATGACAGCGATGTGGGTCGACCCGCGGTTTCGGCGCCGAGGGGTCGGCGACTTGCTGGTGAAGACTCTTTTGGATTGGGCGAGGTCGAACGGCTACGGCCAGATGTTGCTGTGGGTCACCGACGGAAACGCCGCCGCGGAGCGCCTCTATGCCCGCCACCGGTTCACGCGCACCGGTGCCCAGCAGGACGTGCGTCCGGGCCATCTCGAGTATGAGATGGCCCGCAGGCTCTAGTTACCTTCGATCACGCGAGACAGGATCGGGTAGACGAGCGCGGTGTTCTGGGCGGAGTTGCCCGGATCGATGAGGTCGTGGGGCAGCTGCTCGGATAGTGGAAACTCGTGGGTCTCGATGGTCGCGCCGTTGGCACGCCACGATTCGATGAGCCGGTACGTGGAGCGGTTGTCGAGGCGCGGTTCGGCCGCGTTGGTGACGACCACTGTCGAGCGAGGTTTGGGAGCGTTGGTGCGCGCGGACCTCACCAGCAGGTCGCCGACCTCGAAGAGCGCCGCGTACGCGTGGGTCGAGAATCGCGGGTAACCGTAGGGCGGGCCCAGCTTGTCCTTCAGCTGCCGGTTCCACCACATGTAGAAGTTGGGCAGCTTGGTGGCGAGGCGGCTCATCGCATTCATGACCGGCCCCGGAATCGGTTTCAGCCCGAGCATCGGCGCGATCAGCGCGGCGCGGTCGATGCCTTCGCGCGTCTGCGCCAGGTAGCCGGTGAGAATCGCCCCGAGGGAGAGCCCGGCGATCGTCACTCGTTCGCCCAACCCCTGGCCGACGTCGGCTGCGCGATTGGCGAGCGCGATCAGATGCTCTGCGCGCAGCTCGGCGATCGAAGTGTTCAGCCGATCGGTGTAGCCGTGACGCGGATAGCGCGGGATGAAGACGTTCCAGCCTCGCTGGTAGAAGAGCTTGCCCAGCGAATCCATCTGTTGCGGACAGTTGGTAAACCCGTGGAGGAGGACCAGCGAGCGCTCGACGCGGTGTCCTTGCGAGTAGAGGCGCGTGTGGCAGAGCGGGTTGACGTTGGGCCCGTCGAGGTCCTTGATGCCGGCGGCAATGTGCAGCGCTTCTGTGTAGTCATGCAAGGATTGTTGCAATGGATTTTGCACTGACTCCTGAACAGCAGGCGATTCGAGACACGTGTCGCGACTTCGCGCGGGAGGTTGTCGCGCCGGCGGCGGGGGAGCTCGATCGGAATCATCGATTCGGCTACGACATCGTGCGCCAGATGGGGGACCTTGGCCTTTTCGGTCTGCCGTTTGCGGAAGAAGTGGGGGGAGCGGGCGGAGATTTCCTTTCCCTCTGCATCGCGATCGAGGAGATCTCGCGCGCCGATGCGGGCGTGGGCATCACGCTGGAGGCGGCGGTCTGCCTCGGCTCGTCGCCCATATATGAATTCGGCACTCGCGAGCAGAAAGAGGAGTGGCTTCCGGACCTCGTCGCGGGAAGGAAATTGTGGGCGTTCGGGCTGACCGAGCCAGAGGCGGGGTCGGACGCGGGCGCGACCAAGACGCGCGCGGAGTCGCGTAACGGCAAGTGGGTGATCAACGGGGCGAAGCAGTTCATCACCAACTGCGGCACCGACATCTCGGCGGGTGTGACGATCACCGCGGTAACCGGTCGCACGGGTCAGAACGGGCCCGAGATCAGCGCGATCATGGTGCCGACCGGGACGCCGGGCTATCACGTGCTCGAGCCGTATCGAAAGCTGGGTTGGCATTCCTCCGACACCCATCCGCTGAGCTTCGAAGATTGCTCGGTTCCCGCTTCCAACCTGCTGGGTGAGCGGGGTGGGGGATACCGGCAGTTCCTGCACACGCTGACGGGCGGGCGGATCGCGATCGCCGCGCTGTCGGTCGGGGTCGCGCAAGCGTGCCTCGACGCGGCGCTGGCTTACGCCAAGGAGAGGCGGACGTTCGGCGAGCCGATCTCGAAGCACCAGGCGATCCAGTTCAAGCTCGCGGACATGGCCATGGAGACGGAGGTGGCTCGCACCATCGTGTATCGGGCGGCGGCGGCGTACAGCCACGAGGGGGCCGAAACGACGGACGAGGTCCGGATGCTCGCCGCGATGTCGAAGCTGTATGCGTCGGAGGCGTCGAAGAGAGCGGCGGACAACGCGGTGCAGATCCATGGGGGGTACGGGTTCATGGAGGACTACCCCGTGGCGAGGTACTGGCGGGACGTGAAGGTGAATGAGATCGGCGAGGGGACGTCGGAGGTGCAAAGGATGCTGATCGCTCGCCTGCTAGGGGCTTAGAGACGTTGGACGCCCCCACCCGGCGCTGCGCGCCGACGTCCCCACCTGGTGGGGAGGTGAATCTATCTATAGACCCCGTTGTGTCCCAGGCTGTGCGATCCCACGTTCGGGAAATACGTCAGGCCGTGGTCTTCCGCGCCCACCGGGATTCTCGCCAGCACATTGCCGGACTTGGTGTCGAACACATACACCGTCGCGTGATACCGGCCGGACGCCCAGAGCTGAGTCCCGTCCGGGCTCAGCTGCAGCATGTCCGGGCTGCCGCCGCCGGGCACGACCCACTTCGCCACCACCGAACGGCTGGCGAAGTCGATCACTGAGACCGATCCTTCGAGACGGTTCGAGACGTACAGCGATTTGGTGTCGCGAGAGACCTGCAGTCCGTGGGCGCCGCGGCCGGTCGAGATGAACTGGACCTCCTTCATCGACACCGGGTCGACCACCGACACGCCCATTCGGCCCTGGTTGGTCACATAGAACACCGAGCCGTCGGGCGAGAGCCTGACGTCGATCGGCAGCCCACCGACGTGGACGAATCCCACGAGCTTCATGCTCACGGTGTCCACCTTCGCGACCATGCCTGAGTACTCGGTCGAGATCATCAGGTAGCTGCCATCAGCGCTGAAGTCGAGATGGTCGGCGCCGCGCCATGGGATGTACACCGCTCCCATCAACTTCCAGCCGTTGCGCCAGTCTCGAAATTCGACGCGGTTCAGCCGTTCCACGACGTCCACTGCCTTGGTGCCGTCAGGGGTGAAGTAGAGGTTGTAGGGAAAGGGGATCGAGACCTTGCCAGTCGGACGGCCGGTGTGGATGTCGAGCACCGTCAGGCTGCTCGAACCCTCGTTGTCGACGTACAGAGCGCTCATGTCCCAGGCCGGCGCGATGTGGTGAGGAATGAAGCCGACCCTGTAGTGGTCGACGACGCGGAAGGTGGCGGGATCGATCACGTCCACGGTTCCGGCAACACTGTTCGGGACGTACACGCGCGCCGGTATCTCGCACAGCGGGCAGGGCACCATGCCGGAAAGCGTGTTGGCGTAGACGTTGAACGCGGGGCTGGGCAGGCTCGTGGGCTGGACGTCGGGCTCGGGGAGGAGGCGTTCGGAGCGCATGTCCAGCGTGCTCGCGGCCGCGCCGGTAGTGATCGGCGGCGCCGTCCAGACGACGGCGAACACGACGGCCGCCGGGCTCAGGACGCCGAAAAGGAAGACGGCCGCGAAGAAGATCCGGAACACCCTCGTCCCAAGGGCACCGCTGAACGCGCCGGCCGGGGTCTTACTCGTCCGGAAGATCTTCAAGTTTCGGGGTCAGCTCGCAAACCCATCGACCGTCGTCGAGCCGGCGGATAAACCGCGCGTAGCCCTGGTTGCGCGCCACGTTCAGGAACTGCTCCTGCGTGATGAGTGTCCGCAGCCTGGCCAGGTCGGCATATGTGGTGTCGCGCATGATCCCACCGACGACGCCGGCAAGCTCGCGCCACTGGCCTTCGGAAAGGGGCTCCCCGTAGCCCGCGATCGTGACCAGCAGCGCCGCGGTGGCCCCGGTGATGGTGTCGGGCAGGATCTTTTCGCCCTTGGCCCGGGCGATGATCTCGCGCCCAGTGCTGATGATGTCCGCGATCCGGTCTCGCCGCACGCCGATGATGTCGCGGCCACTCCCGACAGTGGTTCCCTCGAGGTACCTCGGCCCTGCGTCCATCGTCAAGCCCACTATTCTAAGTAACGCCTCAGTTGGACCTCGAACTCGCGCCCGAGCACGCCAGCTTCCGCGCCGGTGTGCGTGAGCTCGCGCAAGGGGTGGTGCAGCCTCTCGCGGCCGAGGTCGACCGCGACCATCGGTTTCCCCAGGAAGCGATCGACGCGGCGGCCCAATCCGGGCTGCTGGGGGTGCTCATTCCGCGGCGCTACGGCGGCGCCGGACTCGACGCTCTGGCGTTCGCGATCTGCGTCGAGGAGCTCGCCCAGGCGTGCGCGTCGACCGCGGTCATCGTCGACGTGCACACCAGCGTCGGCACCGAACCCATCCTGCTTTTCGGCGATGACGAGCAGAAGAGCAGATGGCTGCCCCGACTCGCGACGGGTGAGCTGCTCGGCGCCTTTGCCTTGACCGAGCCGGCGTCAGGATCTGACGCCGCGTCGCTGACGACGACCGCGCGGCGCAACGGCGACGGCTATGTGCTCAACGGCACCAAGGTCTTCATCACCAACATCGGCCATGCGGGCCTCTACGTGGTGTTCGCGCGGACTGGACCGGACGAGAAGGCGGCCGGCGTGACCGCGTTCCTGGTGCCGGCGGATGCGCGAGGCGTCCGCGTCGGCCAGGTCTTTCACAAGATGGGCCTCCACGGCTCGCCGACCGGCGAGCTCATCCTCGAGGACGTGAGCGTGCCGGCGGCCAACCGTCTTGGCGCCGAGGGGCAGGGCTTTATGGTCGCCATGCGGGCCCTGGACTCGGGGCGAATCGGCATCTCCGGGCAGGCGCTGGGCATCGGCCAGGCGGCGGTCGACGAAACGCGCGCGCTCATGCGTGACAGGGGACATGAACAGGGCGACGACTTCACGCTGGCTGAAATGGCAACCCGCCTCGAATCCGCGCGACTCCTCGCCTACCAGGCGGCGTGGCTCTGCAGCCGAGGTCTGCCTTTCACGCGCCAGGCCTCGATGTCCAAGCTGCATTGCACGGACACGGCGATGCAAGTGGCTCTCGACGCGCTGCAGATCGCGGGCCCGGAGGGGGCTGCCTCCGGCAGCCCATTGGAAAGGCACGTGCGTGATGCGAAGGCGCTGCAGATCTACGAGGGGTCCAACCAGGTACAAAGGATCGTGATCGCGCGGGATTTACTCCGGGCCGGATAATCACTTCGGATGGACTTCGAGTTCTCGGCCGAGCAGGTCGCGATCAGGGACACGATCCGCGAGCTGGTCCAGGATCGCGTGTCGCCGCGTGCGGCGGAGATCGACCAGACGGGCGAGTACCCAAAGGACATCGAGAAGCTCTTCGCCGACAACGGCATCCTCGGCATCCCGTTTCCCGAGGAGTACGGCGGGATCTCAGGCTCCAGCGTCACCATCTGCATGGGCATCGAGGAGATCGCGAAGGCGTGCGCCAGCTCATCGCTGATCCTCGCCGTTCAGGCGCTCGGTTCCTACCCGATCCTCGTTGCGGGGTCGGAAGAGCAGAAGAAGCGGCTCTGTCCGCCGCTCGCGTCAGGCGAGAAAGTCGCCGCCTACGCGCTGTCCGAGCCGGACAGCGGGTCCGACGCAGCGGCCATGAAGACCTTCGCGAAGAAGCATGGCCACGAGTACGTGCTCAACGGCACGAAGCAATTCATCACGCACGGCAGCATCGCCGGGACCCTGGTCGTGTTTGCCCAAACCGATCCCGGTGCTGACCATCGAGGAATCTCCGCCTTCGTCCTCGAGCGCGAGACCAGCCCGTGGTCGGTCGAGAAGCTCGAGCACAAGCTCGGCATCCGAGGTTCGCCCACCGCACAGATCGTCTTCCAGGACGTCAAGGTGCCCGCAGCCAACCGGCTCGGTGAAGAGGGCGCCGGCTTCAAGATCGCGCTCGCTGTGCTCGACCGATCGCGGCCGGGCATCGGCGCGCAGGCGCTCGGCATCGCTGAAGGCGCTTTCGATTACGCGTTGAACTACGTCAAGGAACGCAAACAGTTCGGGCAACCGATCGCGAGCTTCCAGGGCATCCAGTTCATGCTGGCCGACATGGCGACACAGATCGAGGCGGCGCGCCACCTGGTCTATCGAGCAGCGACCAAGGCGGACGTGAAGGCGCCGGACCTCACCAAGGTGGCCGCGATGGCCAAGCTCTTCGCCTCGGACATGGCGATGCGGGTGACCACGGACTGCGTCCAGCTGCTCGGTGGTTACGGCTACATCTCCGACTACCCTGTCGAGCGAATGATGCGAGACGCAAAGATCACCCAGATCTATGAGGGCACCAACCAGATCCAGCGCGTGGTGATTGCCAGGGCGCTGCTCCGTTGAGCGCGGAGCCGCAGAAGCCGGCGCCGCCGCCACCGCCACCACCGCCACCGCCGCCACCGCCTCCGGTGCCGCCGCACCAGATCGCCCCGTACTACCAGCCCGCGTACCCGGGACCGCAGGCGCCGCGACTTCGCACCGACGGGCGGGCGCAGGCGGCGCTCCTGACTGCGAGCGTGGGGCTGATCCTGGACTTGACCGCGATCCTCCTGGGCGCCACCGCCTACCTGTTGGTGCTGGACTCCCTGTTGTTGGGCCTGGTGCTCGGTCTCCCGGCGATGGTGCTCGGCGCGCTGGGATATTTCCTCGCCAGGTCGTCACAGGGGCGAATCGCGGAGTCCAAGGGGACGATCGGCGGTCAGGGCACGGCGACCACCGGCCTGGCATTCGGCGTCGCGGCGACAGCGGTGGGGGCGGTCCTCACCCTGGTTGCGATCGTGCTCTACCTTCTGGCCGCTTTCGGAACGCCGCCCGTCTAGAAGCGCGGCATGGATCGCATCACCGACGCTTTCGTCTGGCCCTTTCGCGATCCGGAATGGCCGGCCAAGATCGGAATCATCGGATTGATCCTCCTGATCCCGATCGTTGGATCCATCAACGGATTGGGTTGGATGCTGGCGGGGCTGGACGGGCTGCGAGCCGGCGAGGAGAGGCTGCCCCCCGCGAACCTCAGCTACCTGGGCCGCGGCTTCCGCCTGTTCGTAGTCAACTTCGTCTACTACTTCGCGATCTTTGTCGTGGCTGCCGCCGTTTATGCGGCGGGGTTCGTCATCCTGGCGAACCAGGGTCAGGGCGAATCGCAGCCGGTTCTGGTGTCGTTGGGTCTCGCCCTTCTATTCCTGGGCTTCAGCCTCCTGTCGCTCGGCTACCTGGCGCTGACATTCCTGACGCCGTCGATCGTGCTCGCCGTTTCGCGCCGCGGCATCGCCGGCGGTCTTCGGGTCGACATGGTCGTGCGCACAGCGCGCAGGTCGCTGGTCAACACACTGATCGCGGGCCTTATGCTGATCGCCGTCCACTTCGTGGCCTCGCTCGGTTTGATGATTTGCGTGATCGGGGTGCTGTTCACGAACGCATACGGGCTGGCGATGCAGGCGTGGATCGTGCGCAGTTTCGAGATGGGCCCACCGCAAGCCGCGTAAGGAGGAGTTGAATGTCGGACATCCCACCACCGCCCCCGCCTCCTCCCGGTGGCAGCTCCAATCCGCCACCTCCTCCGCCGCCTTCCGGCGGTGGTTACAACCCGACGCCACCACCGCCACCTCCGCCCGGCGGCGGTTACAACCCGCCGCCGCCACCACCGGGCGGTGGCTTTGTTCCGCCACCTCCCGGCCCCGGATACGGGCCGCCTGGCGGATACGTACCGCCGCCGCCTGGCATGTACATGCCGCCGGGCGCCGGATACGCGGGACAGCGGACGGACGGCCTGGCCATCGCGGCGCTCGTCATCGGCATCGTCTCGATCGTGTGCTCGATCGTCTGCCTGGGCATCGTCCTCGGGCCGACGGCGGCGATCATGGGCTTCATCTCGCGCCAGCGCATCGCGACGAGCGGCGGCGCGATCGGGGGCGGAACCCTCGCCCTGGTCGGCCTGATCCTCGGCGTCGTCGGTTTCGTCGCCAGCGTCGGGTGGTTCTTCTACGTGGTCGTGTCAGGAGCGTTCAACAACTCGGCCGCGACACCCTCGCCGTAACGCTCGTCCCCCAGGCGTCGTTGTTAAAATCCCGGTGCTCATGTTTCGGGCCAGGCCAAAACGGGCCAGGCGATCCCGCTACAACGTCTCCTACCGCCTGACCAGGTCGGTCCCTGCGGCGCTGCTCGCCGTCCTGCTCGTCGCCGTGCTGGTCGGAGTCACCCTGACGTACAAGAGGTTCGACGACTTTGTCTCGGCGACCACCGGCCATCACATCAACCCGATCGGAGAAGTCGTCCAGGTGGTCGAGCCGGCGCAGGGCACCATGGCCTACAAGCTGAAGCACGGCCAGCAGGTCAACATCCTGCTTCTTGGTATGGGCGGCGAGCAGAACGACGCGCCGTACCTGACCGACTCGATCATGGCCGTCAGCATCGACCCGACCAGCAACCGGGTGATGATGGCGTCCATCCCGCGTGACCTCGTGGTTCACATGAACTTGCAATCGAACTCGAATCGTGTCTGGACCAACAAGATCAACGCGGCCTATGAGGTGCCGCTCACCAACATCATCTGCTGCGTCGCGTCGCAGTACGCAGGTCCGAATGCCGGCGGCCTGGCGGCCGAGCACGAGGTCGGCAAGTTGACAGGGTTGACCTTCGACAAGTACATCGCCGTCGACTTCAAGGCGTTTCGCGACATGGTCAACGCTCTTGGTGGCGTGGACGTGTGCCTGAGCACCAACCTCGATGACTACGAATATCCCGACTACTCCAACGGCTACATACGGGGCGGCATCCACTACAAGGCGGGCTGCCAGCACCTGAATGGTGAGCAGGCGCTGCAGGTGGCGCGGTCGCGACACGCGCAGCAGGCGCAGCAGTCATCCGACTTCGGGCGCGCGCGACGTCAGCAGGACATCATGCAAGCGATCAAGAAGAAGGCGACGACGGTCAACGGTTTCGCCAAGGCGCCGCAGCTGCTCGACGCTTTGCAGAAGAACATCCACACCGACATGACGCTTTCCGACATGAAGGCGATCTACGACTGGGGCAAGAACCTGCCCGACAGCTCGATCATCAGGTGGGCGCTCACCGCTCCGTCCGGCGCGGAAGATGGCAACCTGCTCGACGCCTTTGACTGCGGGATGGGTCCCGGTGTCTCGCAGCTCTGCCCTGACGACCCGACCTACACGATGATCCACAAGTTCTTCAGATCGGTCTTCATCGACTCGAAGACCCTGGGCGAGAAGGCTCCGGTCCAGTTCGTCAACGGAGCCAACAACTTCCCCGGGCTCGACAGCCGAGTCACGTCCCTGCTCGATCCCACTGGCCTCCAGCTCAATGACCCGGTCGGTCACCGCCCGTCCTCGACCACGCAGATCCTCGATTACTCGGGCGGCCAGTTCCCGCTGACGACCAAGTGGCTGCAGGGCTTCTTCGGGGGCACGGTCGTGGCGGCGACGCCGACCAGTCCGGCGCCCGCGTCCGGCCAGCAGACCTACGGGATCGTCGTGGTGCTGGGGCACGACTTCGCCCTACGCTGGTTGGGCGAGTAACGACCTTTCCGACCCAGGACTGCTGAAGAAGTTCCGCTCTGGCGACGTGCGCGCCCTCGCCCGGGCGATCACTCTGGTCGAGCGGCGTGACCCGTCGGTACGCGACCTTGAAGCAGCCCTGCGGACCCAGGCCCGCGCGCCTGGGGTGGCCGGCTTCACGGGGGCGCCAGGCACCGGCAAGTCAACATTGGTCGACGCCGTGGTGGCGCTGCTGCGCCAGAAGCAACGGTCGGTGGCGGTGCTGGCGACCGACCCCAACTCGCCGTTTACGGGTGGCGCGATCCTGGGCGACCGGATTCGGATGCAGCGCCATGCGCTCGACACCAAGGTGTTCATCCGCAGCATGGGCGCGCGCGGCCATCTCGGGGGTTTGTCGCTGGCCACGCGCGAGGCGATCCGGCTTCTCGGCGCGTTCGGCTTCGACGAGGTGATCCTCGAGACGGTCGGCGTCGGTCAGTCGGAGCTCGAGGTCGCGGCGGTCGCCGACACCACAGTCGTCGTCTTGACCCCCAACCTCGGCGACAGCGTGCAGATGATCAAGGCGGGCATCCTCGAGATCGCGGACGTCTTCGTCGTCAACAAGGCCGACATCGACGGCCACTTGCGCGTGATCGCGGAGCTGCGGGCGATGCTCAACCTGTCGCCCAGACGGGGGTGGAAAGCGCCCATCATCGCCACGGTGGCGACGCGCCAGGATGGCGTCGAGCAGCTCTGGGAAGCCGTCCTCGCGCATCGCCGGCACCTCGAGACGACCGGGCGCGCGAAAGAGCTGGCCGAGAAAAGGCTGCGCGACGAGACGGCCGAGGTCGCCGCGGAGCTGGCCCGGCAGCGGGCGCGGCAGGCGCTCGAGGAGGACCCACGGCTCGCGGAGCGTCTGCTGGAGGACGGCACGCCGTACCGTACCGCTGAAGAGATCCTCAAGCGAAGCGCGAACCGATAATTGATCTGAGTTGAAAGTAAGGGCGCGGGAACCACAGCAGGCGTGGCGCGAGGATTTCGAGGCCGGCCCGGTGCGGGACGACGGCATCGAGACCTCGACGATCTCCGGCATCCCCCTCCGGCCGCTCTACACGTCACAGGACCTTCCGGACCGGGCCGAGGAATATCCCGGCCAGTTCCCCTACACGCGCGGCATCCACCCGAGCGGCTACCGCGGCCGCCTCTGGACGATGCGCCAGTTCTCGGGTTTTGCGACCGCCGAGGAGACGAACCGGCGGTACAAGTACCTGCTCGCCAACGGCCAGACCGGCCTTTCGGTGGCGTTCGACATGCCGACCTTGATGGGTCAGGACTCGGACGCGCCGACCAGCCGTGGCGAGGTGGGGCACTGCGGCGTGGCCATCGACTCGCTGGCCGACATGGAGGCGTTGTTCGACGGCATCCCGCTGGGCGAGATCACGACGTCGATGACGATCAACTCTCCGGCTGCGATCTTGCTCTGCATGTACATCGCCGTCGCCGAGAAGCAGGGCGTGCCCGCGTCAAGCCTCGGCGGCACGCTGCAGAACGACATCCTCAAGGAGTTCATCGCGCAGAAGGAGTTCATCTTTCCTCCTGCTCCGTCGATGCGGCTGGTCGTCGACTCGATCGAGTACTGCGCCGCCGAAGTCCCGAAGTGGAACACGATCTCCATCTCCGGCTATCACATCCGCGAGGCGGGATCGACCGCGGCCCAGGAGCTGGCGTTCACGCTGGCCGACGGCATGGCCTACGTCGACGCGTGCCTCGAGCGCGGCATGCACATCGACGACTTCGCGTCGCGGCTCTCCTTCTTCTTCGACGCGCACATCGATTTCTTCGAGGAGATCGCCAAGTTCCGCGCGGCGCGCCGGATCTGGGCGCGATGGATGCGCGAGCGCTACGGGGCTCAGCAGGAGCGGTCGTGGAAGCTGCGCTTTCACACGCAGACGGCGGGAGTCTCGCTCACGGCGCAGCAGCCGGAGCTGAACATCGCGCGCACCGCCATCGAGGCGTTGGCCGCGGTCCTGGGCGGCACGCAGTCGCTGCACACGAACGCGATGGACGAGGTGTTCGCGCTGCCGACCGACAAAGCCGCGCGTCTCGCGCTGCGCACGCAGCAGCTCCTCGCCTACGAAACCGGGGTCGCGAACACGATCGACCCGCTGGGCGGCAGCTATTTCATCGAGGCGCTCACAGACGAGATGGAGCGCCAGGCCGAGGCTTACTTCAAGCGCATCGACGAGATCGGCGGCGTGATCCCCGCGATCGAGGTCGGCTTCTTCCAGAGGGAGATCGCCGACGCCGCGTTTCGCTACCAGCAGGAGCTGGAGCAGAAGCGGCGCCTCGTGGTCGGGGTCAACGAGTTCACCGTCGACGATGAGCCGCCGATCGACATCCTGCGTATCGACCCGCGTCTGGAGAGCGAGCAATCGGAGCGGGTGCGGCAGGTTCGCCGCAAGCGCGACCAGGCGGAGTGCAGCAACGCGCTCAACGGGTTGCGCAAGGCGGCCGCCGGGACCGACAACCTGATGCCGTACATCCTCGATGCCGTGCGCGCGTACGCGACCGAGGGCGAGATCATGCACGCGATGATCGAAGTGTTCGGCACGTACACCGAAACGGCAGTCGTCTGATGCCCACCGCTGTTCGGCCGGTGCGCATCGTCGTGGCGAAGGTCGGTCTCGACGGGCACGACCGCGGAGTCAAGGTCGTCGCGCGCGCGCTGCGGGACGCCGGCTACGAGGTCATCTACACAGGCCTGCGCCAGACGCCGGAGATGGTGGTCGACGCGGCCCTGCAGGAAGACGCCCAGGTCGTCGGACTGTCGATCCACTCGGGCGCGCACATGACGCTGTTTCCCGCCGTGGTCGACGAGCTGAAGCGGCGAAAAGCCACCGACATCATCGTTTTCGGCGGCGGAATCATCCCGGACGACGACATCGCGGCGCTCAAGAAACGGGGCGTGGCGGAGATCTTCACGCCAGGCACGCCACTCCAAGAGATCGTCGACTGGCTGCGCAAACGTTTTCCGGACGAAAAAACGCCGGAGCGTTAGTTCGTAGTTACGATCGTCCCCGCGACCTTGTCGTGGATCGCCTGCTTCTGCGGGTCCCACAGCTGCCAGAGCCACCCGATGGCGCCGATGATGCAGATGGTGAACCCGACCTCGACCACCCAGATGAATGCGCGCAGCACGGATTTGCCCATGTCGGGGTACTGGCCGGTGGCCACGTCACGCACCTTGAACCCGAAGACCATCATCCCGATCGACTGGCCGCGCGAGCTCCAGAAGTAGCCGAAGTATGCGAGGTCGGCGACGAAGTTGATGATGCCGGCGAGCCAGTTGGCCTTCTGGAGGATCGTGGCGATGATGCCGTTGATGACCAGCAGGATGATGAAGTCGATCAAGCCTCCGACGATCCGCAAGCCCGGGCTGGCCAGGTTCCCCGGCACCGCCATCGCGCCGCCACCGGGCGGCATCATCGGTGGTGGAGGAGGGGCCATCGGCGGCTGACCGCCTGGAGGCGGGGGCGGCGGTGGGTTCTGCACTGCTTGACGTATCATATGCGGGCTCTCCCATCAGAGGCACAGCCATGCAACTGAAAGCTTCACCACGCCAACCTCTGGGCAAGCGCTCGCGCCGGATGCTGCGCGAGGGCAAGCTGCCGGCGATCTTGTACGGCCACAACACTGAAGCGACCCCGATCACCCTCGACCGGCTCGAGTTCCAGAAGGTGTTCGTCAAATCGGGTCGCACCCACCTGGTCGACCTCGTCCTGGATGGGGACCGGACCGAAAAGGTGCTCGTGCGCGAGATCCAGACCCATCCCCGCCGGCTGGGGCCGATCCACGTCGACTTCTACCAGGTCGACCTGGAAGAGAAGATCGAGGTCGACGTCCCCGTCCGCCTCGTCGGCGAGTCGGCGCCGGTCAAGTCCGGAGACGGCGATGTGCTGCAGCCGATGCACTCGATCCGCGTCGAATGCCTGCCCTCCGATATCCCGGAATCGTTTGAGGTCGACATCTCGTCGCTGGAGGAGATCGAAGCGGAGCTGCGGGTCTCCGATATCAGGGTCCCGAGCGGCGTGACCGTGCTCGATTCACCCGAAGATCTCGTGGTCAAGATCGTGCACAAGCGCGAGCTCAAGGTCGAAGAGGAAGTCCCGGCCGCCGAAGCCGCGGTCCCGGCCGAGGGCGAAGAGGGTGCCGCGGGCGAGGCTCCGGCCGCGCAGGAAGCAGAAGAGACCGAAGAATGATGCCCGCCGCCTCGTCCGGCGGCATCCATTTCGAACCGAGCCCCGAGAACCTGCTGTTCGTCGCGATCGGCCTGGTCGTTCTGTTCGTCTTCATCGTCGCGTCGCGATTCGTCTCGCGCTTCGCGGGCGAGCAGCTGATGAAGCGCCACGTCCGCGCCGAGCTGGTCGTGATCAGCCGGCGAATCGTCACCAGCCTCGTCATCGGGCTGGGCCTGTTCGCGGCGCTCAGCTTTGCGGTCCAGAGCGCGAACGTCGCCCTCTTCGGCCTGGTCCTTGCGACCGTCGTCGCCGCGCTGGGCGTGCAGGACCTGCTGAGGGACTACGTGTCGGGTTATTACGTGCTGCTCGAGCGCCACATCCGGATCGGCGATCGCATCAGCTTCGACACGCACACGGGGACCGTGAGCGAGGTTCGCCTCCGCGTGACATTGCTCAGGAGCGAGGGCGGCGACGTCGTCATCGTGCCGAATTCGGAGCTGTTCACCAAGCCTGTGACGATCCACGCCACGACACCTGAGGAAGAGGCTAAGAAAGCGCCCCCAACGTAATCCGCCGCAGGGCTTCGAGCTCCGCGCCCTCGAGCTCGGACTCCTCGGCCAGCAGCTCTCCGATCGCCTGCGACGCAAGCTCGACGTGGATTCCGTTCGCCACCTGCGTCGCGAGCGAGCGCAGGTGGTAGGTGTGGTCGGGCTTTTCCGATTTGTCCTCCAAACGGACCTTCACGGCGTCGAGCTGGACGAACTGTGACCAACGCTTGACCTCCGCATCGCCCGTCTCCGGCGCATCGGAGAGGTGGAGGCAGTTGAGCCCGCCGAAGATCCCGTAGTGCTCGCGAAGCGAGCCCGGCCGCGACTTGGCGATCTGGGTTTCGCCGAGGTCGTAACGCATCTGCATCAGGGACTCCGCCGAAGCGGTCACGCGGCCGACCGCGACGGGCAGCGCGGTCATGAAATCGACCAGCCACGGAAAGAAGGGGCGGCCCTGCAGGAAGTCGTAATGGTTTTCGATCAGGGACGCCGATGGCTGAAACCAGTCGAGCGACTCGACCTTCCACTCGCGCTCGGTCGAGAGCCACCGCCAGATGCCGGCACGCGCGGCCAGGCGGTAGGCGGCGTCGGGCTTGAAGATCAGCAGCGCGTCAGCCAACGGTCACCTGGCGCGCCCATCTCGGATAGTCCGGACTAACCGGGTTCGTGCGACTCGGACAGGCCGGATAGTCCGGACTAACCGTGAATGAGGCGGACATGCTCGGGCTATTTTCCCGGCTTGCGGTCGCGCGGGTTGGGGGCGTAGACCTTGCGGCCCTGCAACTTCTCCGGCATATGCACCTGGTCGGCGACGCCGGACTCCTCATCGTGTGCGTACTTGTAGCCGCGGCCGTAACCCATCGACTTCATCAGCCCGGTGGGCGCGTTGCGAAGGTGCAGCGGGACCGCCTCATTGCCCGTTTCCTGGATGAGCTCGCGTGCGGCGCCGTATGACGTGAGCGCGGAGTTCGACTTCGGCGCCAGCGCGAGGTAGAGTGCCGCCTCGGTCAGCGGCAAGACGGCCTCGGGCATGCCGACGAAGTGGGCCGCCTGCTGCGCGGCGACGGCGACTGGCAGCGCTTGCGGGTCGGCCAGGCCGATGTCTTCGGCCGCCAGGATGACGAGCCGCCTGGCGACGAACATCACGTCCTCGCCGGCTTCGAGCATCCGGGCCATCCAGTAGACGGCCGCGTCGGGGTCGCTGCCGCGGACGCTTTTGATGAGCGCCGACACGATGTCGTAGTGCTGGTCGCCGGCGCGGTCGTAAAGCAGGTGGCGCTGCTGCATCGCGCGCTCGACGTGGTCGAGGCCGATCGCTGCCTCGCCGGCCAGCGCGGCGGCGGCCTCGAGTCCGTTCAACGCGACGCGGGCGTCACCCCGCGCCACCTCGAGGAGCGCATCCATCGCATCCTCCTCGATCGTCGCGTGCAGCTCCACCAGCCCCCGCTCGACGACCTGCTTCAGCTCGTCCCGGTCGAGCTGCTCCAGCCGGAAGACGCGACTGCGCGACAGGAGCGGCGAGATCACCTCGAACGAGGGATTTTCGGTGGTGGCGCCGATCAAGGTCACGGTTCCATCCTCGACGTGAGGCAGGATGGCGTCCTGCTGCGCCTTGTTGAAGCGGTGGATCTCGTCGATGAACAGCACCGTGCGCAGGCCGGCGCGCCGGTGCACTTTGGCCTCGGCCACCACCTTGCGCAGGTCGGCCACCCCCGCGGTGACGGCGGACATCGCGACCATCCGCGCGCTGGTCTCGCTCGCCAGCAGCCGCGCGAGCGTGGTCTTGCCGCTGCCCGGCGGACCCCACAGCACGATGCTCGGGAGATGACCCGAACGGGTGAGCTGCCGAAGCACGTCCACCACCTGGCGCTGGCCGACGAGCTGGTCGAAGTTTTGGGGGCGCATTCGAGTCGCCAGCGGGGCTTTCGGCTCGGAACCCGCCGGAATCGGGAAAAGCTCCTCCTGATCTCCCATCTCGCAAATTCTGAACCGGGAGCGGTCTCCGGGCCGGCGGCCTAGAATTGCCGCCCATGACGACCTGCTGGTACTGCAGCTCGGAGGTGCCGGAGACCTCCCAGTACTGCCCAAGCTGCGGCCACAGCCAGTCCGACCACAGCTCGAGTCCTCTCTTTGGCGTGGTCGACCCGACGACCGGGATCTGGAACTCCAAGTTCGTCAACGCCCTGGTCGGCCAGGAGGCGAACCGCGCCGTGCGTTATCACCGGCCGCTCTCCGTCCTGGTCGTCGAGCTCGACCACGCCGAGCACATCCACAGGGAGCTCGAGCAGATCCAGATCGAGGGCTTGCTGAGGGAATTGGCCGAGCGCCTCGGCCAGGCGGTCCGCGACACCGACACGGTGGGATTCCTGGATGTAGACGGCCCGCCGCACTTTGCGATCGTCCTGCCCGAAACCGACGAGCACGGCGCGGCGCTCGCCGCGGACAAGATCCGCCGCTCGATCGCATCTCACGATTTCGGCACCACCGGCGCCTGGAAGCGCATCACCGTCAGCTGCGGCGCCGCGACCATCGGCGCGGGCTACCGCCCTGTGGACGAGGCGGGAGTGCTGAACCGCCGCGAGTACACAGGCAACCTGCTGCGCGAGTCTTACCAGGCTCTCGACTTCGGCCGCGCAGCCGGGACGAACCGCACCACGGTCGGCGCCTACCGACCCTAGGTGTCTCGTATCCGGACCACCGCCGCAGATTCGCGGCATCGGCGGCCGGAGCCAAGGAACGGGTGGCGCGCCGAGGAGCGCATCGTAGATGCGTGACGAGGAAGCGCCGGGACCCGTGACGCCGGCTTCAGCGCCAACGGCGCCCGGCCGCCTAGGCCGCGAAGATGCAAGGGGCTCCGGAGACGAGACACCTCACACGCGGTTTTTTCTGATCCGGCACGCGGAGGTCGAAAACCCGCACCGGGTGCTCTACGGCCACCTCGACGGCTTTCACCTCAGCGCGCTTGGCCGGGCGCAGGCCGCCGCTGTGGGAGGGGAGCTTCGAGAGGCGGGGCTGACTCACATCGTGCACAGCCCGCTCGAGCGGGCGGTGGAGACCGCGCGGATCATCGCCGACCAATTGACGCCTCGCCCTGCGCTCGAGGCGGACCCCGAGCTTCGTGAGGCCGAGTTCTCGCGGTACCTGCAGGGGATTCCGTTCTGGCAGATCCCGGTCCGGCGTCCGCTGTGGCTCGTGCACAAGGCGAAGCGTGGGCTCCTGCCCGGCGACGAGACCATTGAGGCGATGGGCGAGCGCGTGCTGCGTGTCGTGCGGCGAGTCGCTCGGGAGCGTCCAGGCGCGACCATCGCCGTCGTGAGCCACGCGGACCCGCTCAACGCCGCCTGGATCCTGCTCGACGGGCGCCCGCAAAACGAGCGCGAGATGCACCGCAGCGGCATCGGCAAGGCGGGCATGCTGGAGCTCGAGATGGAAGGCGAAACGCCCAAGAGCTGGAGGTACATCCCGCCGCCGCACGTCGAGAAGCCGGCCAGCGCCGCCGCGTAATTGGCCCGAACTTTTCCGAAAGGTTTCCTCTGGGGGACCTCGAGCGCGGCGCACCAGGTCGAGGGCGACAACCGGAACTCCGACTGGTGGGACTGGGAGCAGCAACCTGGACGGATCGCGCAGGGCGACACGTCCGCGGTCGCGTGCGATCACTACCACCGCTATCGCGAAGATTTCGCGCTGCTGCGTGAGCTGAACCAGAACGCCCACCGGCTCTCGATCGAATGGGCGCGCATCGAGCCGTCAGAGGGCGTGTTCGATTCGAGGCAAATCCGTCATTACCGGGACGTGCTTGGCGAGCTGCGCGAGCAGGGAATCGCACCGATGGTGACGCTCCACCACTTCACGAACCCGATGTGGTTCTCACGCCAAGGAGGTTGGATGGCGCGCGGCGCGGCGCGCGCGTTCATGCCGTTCGTCCATCGCGTCGTGGACGAGCTGGGGGATCTCGTCGCGATCTGGTGCACGATCAATGAGCCTGGCATTTACGCCGCCAACGGCTGGATCACGGGCGAGTTTCCGCCCGGCCGTCATGGCGACCTTGTGGGCCAATACCGGGTGACGCAAAACATGCATCTGGCCCACGAGCTCGCGTACTCCGCGATCAAGCGTCGCTGGCCCGACTCGCCGGTCGGCCTCTCACACCACAAGTTCCTGTTCATGCCCGCTTCGCGCAAGCGCCGCGACCGCCTCGCCACCAAGGCGGTGCAGTCGGTGATCGACCGGTGGCCAGTGGGATTCGCGCAGCTTCGTCGCGTGGTCGAAGCGACGAGCGACTACATCGGAATCGCGCACTACTGGGGCCAGATGGTCGCGTTCGATGCACGGCGACCGCAGGACCAGTTCGTGCGCCGCTTCAACCCGCCCGGCGCGAACGTCACCGAGATGGGTTGGGTTTCCGAGCCCGGATGGATGCGCCAGGTGCTCGCCGAGGTGCGACGGTACGGCAAGCCTGTCTACATCACCGAAAACGGCATCGCCACCGCGGACGACACCCAGCGCGAGCGATACCTGACCGACGTCCTGGCCAACGTCCACGCCTCGATCGAGGATGGGGTCGACGTCCGCGGCTACTTCCACTGGACGAACATGGACAACTTCGAGTGGGCGCGCGGCTACACGGCGCATTTCGGGCTCATCGGGGTCGACCGCAAGACGCTCGAACGGACGATCAGGCCCAGCGGGCGGCTTTACGCGCGAATCGCGACCGCAAACGGCCTCGACTAGACTCCATGCACGTGAACCGCAAAACAGCGGTGATCGGGTCGGTCGCGATCATCCTCAGCTCGGTGCTCCTGCTGTCCCTGGCGTGGGGCCTGCAGCACGCCGCGCTGGCCAACCCGCCGGTGCTCGGCCGGACGGCGCCTTTGCTCGCCATCAAGCCGCTTTCCGGCGACGTGGTCCGCGTCCGGGAACTGCAGGGCAGCCCCGTCGTGCTGAACTTCTGGGCGTCCTGGTGCGGGCCATGCATCGAGGAAGGCGCGGTCCTCGGCCAGGCGTTCCGGGAGGGCCAGGGCAACGTCAGCTACGTCGGAGCGGACAACCGCGACACCGACTCCGCGTATCAATCCTTCGAGAAAACGCATCCTCATCCCTATCCCGCGGGACCGATTGTTCTCGGGAGCTACCAGTCGTACGGCGTCGCCGGTCTCCCGGCGACGTTCTTCATCGACAAGCAGGGCACCGTCCTGGCGTCGTTCGTGGGTCCGCTCGACAGGCCGACCTTGAACCACTACATCGAGCTGATCACTCGATGAGCATCGCGATGAGATGGGGTCTGCCGGCGGCGGTCGTCGCCGCCTGCGTCGGCTACCTCATCTACTCGGCGTCAGGTGGAGCGACCGAGTACTACATGACCGTTTCCGAGCTGCAGGCCCACGCCATGGCCGGCGACGTGCGCGTCGCCGGCGTGGTGCAGGACGACGTGCACAGGAGCGACGGCCTACACGTGACCTTCACAGAGAAAGACGGGACCGCGTCCATGCCGGTGCAATACACCGGCACGCTGCCCGACATCTTCAAGCCGGGCATCACGGTCGTGGTCGAGGGCAAGCTGGGTGGCGACGGTGTCTTCCACGCGCGGACGCTGCTCGCGAAATGCCCGTCCCGGTTCTCGACCCAGCCGTACGTCAAATGATGCTCGGTTATCTGGGTGCCGGCGCCCTCCTGGCGGCCCTTGTGATGGGCGGCTTCTCCGCGCTGCTCTCGTTCTGGTCGGGCATTCGACAGAGCGCGACCTTCATCCAGGTCGGGCGCCGCGCTTTTTACGCCGCGGCCGCGATGACATTCCTCAGCGCCGTGGTGCTCGAGGTTGCGTTGCTCACGCATGACTTCTCGCTCGCCTATGTCGTCGAGCACACCGACCTCTCGACTCCGACCGCGCTCGTGGCCGCGGCGTTTTACGGCGGCCAGGAGGGATCGCTTCTCTACTGGACGGTGATCCTCAGCGTCCTGGGCAGCGCCTCGCTGCTCGCGAGCGCGTCGCTGGGCGGGCGGGTCGCCGCCTACGCGGCGGGCATCCTGGCCTCGATCCTCACGTTCTTCTTGTTCGTGCTCGCCGTCGTGGCCAGCCCGTTCGACGTGCTTTCGGTCACGCCGCCCGACGGCCTGGGCCTGAACCCGATCCTGCGCGACGGCGGCATGCTGATCCACCCGCCGGTGGTGCTCGCGGGCTTCGCCTCTTTCGCGATCCCGTTCAGCTTCGCGTGCGCCGCGCTGCTCGCGGGCCGCGTCGACGCCGCCTGGATCACGCATACGCGCCGCTTCGCCCTGCTCGCGTGGAGCCTGCAGACCGCGGGTCTGCTGCTCGGCATGTGGTGGGCGTACCACGTGCTCGGCTGGGGCGGCTACTGGGGTTGGGACCCGGTCGAGAACGTCGCGCTGATGCCGTGGCTCGCGACGACCGCCTACCTGCACTCCTCGCAGGTCCAGGAGAGAAGAGGCCGCCTGCGTTTGTGGAACTTCGGGCTTGTGATCACCGCGTTCCTGCTCGTCGTGTTCGGCACCTTCATCGTGCGCAGCGGCGTCGTTCCGTCAGTGCACACATTCGCGATCAGCGCCATCGGACCGTGGTTTTTTGGCTTCCTCGTCGTCTGTCTCCTCTTCTCGGCTCTGCTGCTGACGTTGCGCTCCAACCTCGGCGTGGAGGCGAAGCCCGCGCCGGCGGTGTCGCGTGAGGGTGCGTTCGTTCTGCAGAACCTGCTGTTGCTCGGCGTCGTGGCGGTCGTGATGTGGGGCACCGTCCTCCCGCTTGTCTCGGGCATGTTCGGCGTCCAGCGCGTCGCGGGCGCTTCGTTCTACGAGCGCGCCGCCGGACCGCTGCTGGCGGCGATTCTGGCTCTGCTCGCCGTGGGGCCGCTGCTCCCCTGGCGGCATGCCGGACGCGCGACGCTGCGCGCTCTGCGCTGGCCGGTCGCGGCCGCAATCGTCACGTTGATGGTCCTATTGATCGCGGGAGTGCGTTCGGCGCCCGCCCTGGTCGCCTTTCCGCTCGCCGCGGCCGCGGGTGCGACCGCCCTCACCGAGTACGCGCGGGCGGCGCTGAGGAAACCGCGGTCCCTCCTACGCAAGCGCCGCCGCTACGGCGCCTACCTCGCGCACCTCGGCCTGGTCGTGGCCGTGACCGGCGTCGCGGCCTCGCACTTCGGCCAGCAGGAAAGGGACGTGACGCTCCAACCGGGCGAGGCGGTCACGGTGGCGGGCTACAGCCTCACGTACGCGGGTTCCGAGCGGCGGCAGCTCACCGACCACACCGAGTTCGTGGCCGGGATGAGGTTCGGCGACCAGACGCTGGAGCCGTCACGGGCCACCTACGCCGGCCTCGGCGGGCAGGCGCTGACCCACGTCGCCATCTCGACCACGCCGACGGCAGACCTCTACGTCGTGCTCGCAGGCACGAACCCCGACGGCTCGGCGACGTTTCGGGTGTTCGTGAACCCGCTCGTGATCTTCATCTGGGCGGGCGGCGCGGTGATCATCCTGGGCGTCCTGCTCGGCAACGTAGGGGAGAGGAGCGCGGCGACAGAGTTGGCAAGGCGGCGGATCCCGGTTACTCTCCCCGCGTAGCGATGGCCTTGATAGTGGCGACGCTGCTCCTGTTCCTGGCCGGCCCCTTCGTGCTCTGGCCGCTCATCAAGACTCCCCCGGACCAACCGTGAGCGTCATCGTCGCCAACGGCCTGACCCACCACTTCGGCAACGAGCCTGCGCTGGAGGGCGTCGACCTGGTCCTCGATATGGGCGAGCACATGGCGGTTCTCGGTGACAACGGCGCCGGCAAGACCACGCTCCTACGCATCCTCGCCACCGCGCTGCGGCCGACCGCCGGCCGGCTGCAGATCGCCGGGCTGGACGCTTTCCGCGAGCGCCGCCGCCTTCGCCATTACCTCGGCTACGTCGCACATGCTCCCGGCCTGTACCCGGCGCTGTCCGCGACCGAGAATCTCCAGTTCTTCTGCGACCTGCAGGACGTCGCCCGGTCTCGCGTCGAGGAGGTGCTGGATGCAGTCGGGCTGAAAATGGTCGCTCACCGGCGCTCCGACCAGCTTTCGCGAGGCATGCAGCAGCGCCTGGCGATCGGCCGCGCCATCCTCCACGAGCCACGGCTCCTGATCCTCGACGAGCCGGATGCCAGCCTGGGACCCGACGCCGCCGACCTGTTGATGGCGATGATGCGCGACAAGACGGTCGTCCTCGCGACCCACGACCACGCGCTCGCGAACAGGCTGTGCCCGCGAACTCTGGTCTTGCGTCACGGCCGGTCGGTGGGCACCGCGACCCGCCTTCGTGTCGTGCAATGAATCCATTTCGCGTCGCGCTCGCGGTCGCGCGCAAGGACCTCCGCTCGGAGTGGCGCACGCGCGAGGTCGTCCCTGCGCTGGCGCAGTTCATCATCCTCGCGCTGCTCATCGGGAACTTCGGTTTCCAGATCGACTCGCGCAACGCGACCACCATTGCCCCCGGAATCCTGTGGCTCGCGCTCGTGTTCGCGGGCCTGGTCGCGTTTGGCCGCACCTTCGCCGCCGAGCGGGAGCAGGCGTCGCTCGAAGCGATGCTGATGACGCCCGCGTCGCCGGTGGCGATCTTCGCGGGCAAAGCACTGGCTGCGGGTGCGCTGCTCGTGATCTGCGAGGCGGTCTTGCTGCCGGCGCTTTCGATCTTGTTCGGGACGCCGTTTTCAGGTGAAGTGGTCGCCGCTGTCCTGCTGGCGACGTTCGGCATGGCGGCACTGGGAGTCCTGTTCGCCGCCATCGTGGCCCGGGTGCGTGCGCGCGAGCTGCTCCTTCCGCTGCTCACCCTTCCGCTGTGGATCCCATTCGTGATCGCCGGCGGTGTGGCCGTGCAGTCCGCGATGGGACTGCCGGGCAACTACCAGCAGGCGATCGGCCTTCTGATCGACTTCGACATACTTTTCGTGGTGCTCACTTCGCTGGCCGCACGCTTCGTGCTCGATGAATAGGTATGAGAAGGCGGCGGCCGCTGCCGTCGCGTTGATGCTGGTGGCGGCGGGCGCGATCTTCCTCTACGCGCCTGGCGATGCGCTGCAGGGTCCCGTGCAGCGAATCTTCTACCTGCACGTGAGCTCCGCGATCGCCGCCTACGGGTGTTTCGCGGTGGTGCTGGTCGGCGGCATCATCTATCTGCGCAACGAGAGCCCGGTGGCGGATCGATTTGCGCGTGCGGGCGCGCTGGTCGGGGTCGTGTTCACGACCGTCACGCTTGTGATGGGGATGCTCTGGGCGAAGCCCATCTGGGGCTCGTTCTGGACGTGGGACGCACGCCTCACCTCCACGCTCGTGCTGTGGATCATCTACGCCGGCTACCTGCTCGTGCGCCGGCTGGCTGAGCCGGGGCGTCAGGCCGCGCGAATCGCGGCGGTGGTCGGCATCTTCGGGTTCATCGACGTGCCGGTGGTGCACTTCAGCGTCACGTGGTGGCGGACCCAGCACCCAGGCCCGATCGTGGTCAACAACGCGCTTCCGGCCGAGATGCTCGCGACCTTTTTGTTCACGCTCGCGTGCACGCTCGTCCTGGCCGCGGTGCTGATCGCCATCCGCTACCGGATCGAGACGCTGCTGGACGCCAAGGTGGCCATCGCCGAACCCGCCAAGCTCGTCTCGGCGCAGCAACCGGAAGCGGCGCCATGACCTACCTGGTCTTGGCATACGCGTTCGCGGTCGTTCTGCTCGGCGGCTACGTGTTCTGGTCGCTGCGCACATTGCGGGAACTCGAACGCAGGCAGTAATCGTCGGCGCCGGGCCGGCGGGCGATGCCGTGGCCGCCGGATTGCGCGACGGGCGTTTCGATGGCGGCATCACGCTGATCGGCTCGGAGCCGGAGCTGCCTTACGAGAGACCGCACCTTTCGAAGGGGTATCTACTCGGCACGATAACGCGCGACAAGCTGCGGCTGCGGCCGGCAGAGCAGTACCGACAGCTCGAGGTCGATCTCGAGATCGGCGACCGGGTGCTGGACCTCGGAGTCGAAGAGCGGCGCGTGCTGCTCGAGAGCGGCAAGACGATCGGCTGGGACCTGATGTGCATCGCCACCGGATCCGATGCGCGGAAGCTTGCGGGCTTTGATCGGGCGTTGTACCTGCGCGAGCTGCGATCGGCGGACCGGCTGCGCGCACTCCTCGATCGAGGTTCGCGTCTCGACATAGTCGGCGCCGGGTTCATCGGATGCGAGGTCGCGGCGGTTGCACGACAGAAGGGATGCGAGGTCCGCGTCCACGAGGCGCTCGCTCAACCGCTGCTGCGGGTGCTCGGTCCAGAGGTCGGCGCGTACATCGCTAGCTTGCATCGCGAGCATGGCGTCGACCTCAGGTTGGAGGTCGAATCGCCCCCGGCCGCCGACCTGGTTGCGGTCGGCTCCGTCCCACGGACGCAGCTCGCTGAGCGGGCCGGCCTGGCGGTCGATCGCGGAATCGTCGTCGACGAGCTGGGAAGAACTTCGGCCGAAGGCGTGTTCGCTGCAGGAGACGTCACCCGCTTCTTTCATCCGCTGTTCGAGACGCGGATTCGGGTCGAGCACTTTCAGACCGCGCAGCGTCAGGGCTTCATCGTCGGGCGTGCGATGGCCGGAAAGGACGAGCCTTACCGCGAGGTTCCCTGGTTCTGGTCCGACCAGTACGAGCTCAACCTGCAGTACGCGGGGGCCGGCCTGCCCTGGGACGAGACGGTCACGCGCGGCGCCATGGGTCGGTTGCCGTTCACTGTCTTCTACATGCAATCCGGCACGCTCGTCGCGGCGGCCGGCTTCAACGACCATCACACGGTGGCGCGCGCACGGCGCGTGATGGAGGCGCGCAAGATGGTCAGCGCTCAGCAGCTGGCTGATCCGAACTTTGACCTTCGGCGAGTGCTTGCCTGAGCCGGGGCGCGAGGCCGTAGACGATGCGCTCGGTCAGGCCCCACACGACGCTCTCCTCGTGCGCGAGGTAGCGGAACCGCCACGGCGTGTCGGATTCGAGCCACTCGCTGTCGTCGAGTAGACGATCGAGTGGGATTGCCAGCACTCCCTCGAGCTCTCGCTCGTCGTGGACGAAGGATTCGACCGGGTCTGGCAGGTGGGCGACGAACGGCACGACCGAGAAGTTCGTGACCGCCGCGTAGATGGGCTCGCCGGCGCCGAGCGGCACCAAACGCCCGACCGGGACGCCGATCTCCTCCGCCACCTCGCGCTGGGCGGCCTCCCACGCCGACTCGCCCGGCTGGACGCCCCCGCCAGGCAGCGCCACCTGCCCGGGGTGGTCTCGCATGTCGGCCCGCCGGCGCACGAAGGGGACCATCCACCGGCCGGCCTGGCGGTAGAGGACGAAGACGACCGCCGCGTGCCGGGCGCCCTTTCTGAACTCGCCCCAGCCGTCGACGGGCTTGAACAGCCGTTCGAGGCGGTCCAGCGGCTCCATCAAGCGACACCCCGAAGCCGGTAACCTTTGAAAAAGTAGCCATGATCGACAACACCAGCAGCCGGATCGAGCAGCAGGTTTCGGCGCTGCGGCGGACGAACCGCAGGCGCTACGCCTTTCAGCGCATGCTCCAGGCCACCGACCGCCTGCTCTGGCGGCTCGAGGAGATGAACCGCGACGGCGTCAAGACGGTGCCTCGCCGCGTGCGCGTGGAGCTGCGAGGGGTCGTGGGGGCGATGCCGAATCAAATCCGCGAGGCTCTCCACGACACCGGCCACGTGCAGGACACACTGGACAGCCTATTCGAGGTCCAGGAGCGCCTCTTCAGGTGGCGCTACCCGAACTGGCAGGACTTCGATCCCGATGGCGAGGAGTACGACCAGGCCGCGGGTTAAGCTCCGCTGACGGCTGTCAGAAAAAGGTCAGTCGCGAACGCAGTCAGAAAACCCAACAGCAGTCCCCACGCGAAGTTGGGCGGGGTGCTGATCTTGCGTCCGAGGCTGAACAGCTCGTTCAGCACGTACAGCAGGGCCCCGGCCGCGACCGCGAGAAAGGCGATCGAGAAGTAGCTCGAGCTGGCCAGGAAGCCGATCCAGGTGCCGAGAAAAGTCGGCCCGCCGCCGATCAAACCCGCGAGCCCGAGGAAACCCCAGGAGGGCTTGTTGGCGTCGGTCGTCATCGGCGCCGCGATGCCGAATCCCTCGGTGATGTTGTGCAGCGCGAAGCCCACCGCCAGCACGCCGGTGAAGGCGATCGCCCCAATGTGGGCCGACTCCCCGATCGCGAGCCCCTCGGACAAGTTGTGCAGGCCGAGCCCGGTGGCGATGGCGAGGGAAAGGGAGCGCGCGCTCGGGTTCGGATGATCGTGGCGCAGGTGGCTGAAGACGGTGCGGTTGAAGTAGACAAGCCCGAGCAGCCCGACGGCCATCCCGACGGCGAAGATCACCGCCATGGCGGCAAAAGGTCCCCGGTGGCCCTGCGTGATCGCGGCTTCAACGGGTCCCGCGGCGTGGCTCACGATGTCCCACAGCAGGAAGACGAGGATGCCGGTGGCGAATGCGTTGAGAAAGCCCTGGACCGGCTTCGGCAGGCCGTGCATTCGCGCCACCGGGAGCCCCAGGAAGATGGTCGCTCCGGCGATCGCTCCCAGGCCGATGGCGGCGCCTTGGTTCATAGTTGTCCTAGGGTGTTAGTACTCATAAAAGATGCAATTAGTTCAGTCTAACAAGGCCATCAGCGAGCCCTCGGAGGTGGTGTCGCGCTACCTCGAGGCCATCTACTACATGTGGTTCGAGAAGGAGCCGCTGCGGAGCGCGCGGCTGGCGGACTGGCTCGGGGTGAGCCGCCCGACGGTCGCGGTCGGATTGCGCCGGATGGCCCGCGACGGTTTGGTTCGGATGAACGGGCGCAAGGAGATCGAGCTGACGCCGAGCGGGATGCGGTCGGCCGAGTCGATCGTGCGCCGCCACCGCATCATGGAGCGCTGGCTGACAGATAGCCTTGGCCTGGACTGGGTGACCGCCGACGCCGAGGCGGCCCGCCTCGAGCACGCGGTCTCCGATGTGGTCGAGCAGCGCCTGTACGAGGTGCTCGGGCGGCCTATGACGTGCCCCCACGGCAACCCGATCCCGGGCTATTCCGAGGCGTCGCCATGGGAGGCGAGGCTCTCGTCGCTCGCCCCGGGCCAGGGGGCGACGATCACGCGCGTGTCCGAGGTCGCCGAGCGCGAGGCGCCGCTCCTGCTCGCGTACCTGAGCCAGCGCGACCTGACGCCCGGCCGCGAAGTGAGCGTGGAAGAGACCGACGTGGTGGGCAAAACGCTGCGCGTGCGGGTGGCCGAACGGGACGTGACCCTGAGCCATGAAACTGCATCAAAAATCTGGGCCGTTCCCGCGCGCCAGTCGTAAGCTCGGCATCAGAAGAGGGTCAAGAAAGCCGATGCACGGCACCGACGCCGCCGGATTTCAAGAAGCCCTCATCAATCTCGCCTTGACCCGCGGCACGCTGGGGGACGGGAACGACGCCCGCTATGTGCGCGGCCGGGTTGCGTTCATGCTGTGGATTCCGAGCTTCCTGCTTGTCATGATCCTCGCTCACGCCCTGCAGAGCGCGGTCGTCGTGCCGTTCGGCGTCGCCACGCTGCTCAGCGCGTTCTGGCTCTTCGTCGCGCGAGCCCCTCAAGAGAAGGCGCAACCGGTCAAGAACATCGGATAGTCCGGACTATCCGGGGATTGGACCAGGGCTAGGCCCGCAAAGTCCGGACTATCCGGTAAACGCGGGCGCACCGTTCATGCGCGGCCGGGTTTCTTCGCCTAACGACCTAGGCCGCCTGCGGTGAGGTGCAGAAGGCGCACCGGCGCGCGTCTTTCGGGATCTCGCTCAGGCATTCGGTGCACTTCTTCGTCGTCGGATCGGCGGGCGGCTCCTTGCGCGAACGCTCGATGAGCGTCGTGTACGGCACGACCACGAAGAAGTAGATGACCGCGGCGATGATCACGAACGCGAGCAAGGCGTTGATGAAGTCGCCGTACAGGAACTTGCTCTGATTGATCGTGAAGGACAGGGCCGAGAAGTCAGGCTTGCCGCCTATCGCCGCGATCAATGGCGTGACCAGGTCCTTGACAAAGGCGCCGATCACCGCGGCGAAGGCGATGCCGATGACGACGCCGATTGCCAGGTCGACCACATTGCCACGAAGCAGGAACGCCTTGAAGCCTCTCATGCTCTCCTCGCTTACGACACCGACAGGACGACTTTCCCGAACTGCTCCGCGGCGTCAAGTCGCGTCAGCGCCGCCTCCACATCGGCCAACGGATAGACCCGGTCGACTACTGGCCGCAACCCCTCATCAATTGCCTTGAGCACGGATTCGAATTCGCTCGCGTTGCCCATGGTCGAGCCGAGCAGGTCGAGCTGGCCCCAAAACAGGCGAGGCATGGTGATCTCCGCCTTCACGCCTGATGTCGAACCGCACGTCACGATGCGGCCGCCCATGGTTGCCGAGCGCATCGATTCGGCCAGCGTCGCGGGACCGACGTGCTCGACCACGACATCGACCCCGCCATCGGTCGCGTCGCGCACCGCCTTGCTGAAATCGGTCGAATCGAAGGCGGCCTCGGCGCCCAGCTCGAGAGCTCGTTTTCGCTTGGCTTCGGACCGGCTGGTCACGAACACGCGCGCGCCCAGGTGCCTGGCGATCGCTGCCGCCGCGACCGCCACGCCACCGCTTGCGCCGACGACCAGCACCTTCTCGCCCGGGCGCAGCCTGGCCCGCGTCGTGAGCATCCGCCATGCGGTGAGGAAGGTGAGAGGAAAGGCCGCCGTTTCTTCCCACGAAAGTCCTCGCGGCTTGCGATGCACGTTGCGTGCGTCGACATGAAAGATCTCGCAGGCGGTCCCGTCCGAGTGCTCGCCGACGACCCCGAAGTGGGGGCACATGACGTTCTGCCCCGACCGGCACCACTCGCATACCCAGTCGCACAGGACCGGGTAGATCACGACCTCGTCGCCGGGCCTCCATGCGGGGTCGCCTGACGCGGCGACCACTCCCGCGCCGTCGGCGGCGATAACCCGCGGCGGCGTCACCCGCTGCAGGCCCTGTGCCATGAAAAGGTCGAGGTGGTTGATCGATGCGGCCCGGATCGCGATCGAAACGGCTCCGGGAACCGGCTCCGTCCTGGGCCGCTCCCGAACCCGGATTCCGGCCGGTCCGAGGGGTTCCTCGTAGACAGCCGCCCGGCCCTGGCTCAGAATGGCGATTCCCTTTGCCGGCGCAGGGGTCATTTGCGAAACTTAACCAAATCTCGGGCAGGTCGCAGGCGAGGAACCCTAGCGTGAACTACCTCGTTACCAAGGCTATGCGGGTTTTCGTTGTTCTCCTGACGCTCGGCTGTCTTCTTTTGTCCGCGCTCCCGGCGCAGGCGCATTCCGCCCTGCCCCCCGGCCACAAGCAGATCAAGTACAGCCGCTGGGCGTACCCGAGCCAGGTCACGTACGGGCCGATCGAGGACGGCAACGGCGAGACAGGGATCGGCCCCGCCCCGGGCGCGTTCCTCACGCTCCCGTTCATGGGCCCGCACTACATCACCTCGGTCTTTTCGCACTGCTATCCCGACTACGGCAACTACACGCGCGTGTGCCGCTACGACGGGACCGTCGCGACGGCCGGCGTGGGCGGTCCCGACCCGACGTTCGACGCCGGTTTCGCGCAGACGCCCGGCGGCCATGACTACCTGTACTACGCGGGCCACGACGGATACGACTACGGCCTCAACTACGAGCCGGTCGCGGCGGCGGCCCCGGGCCGTGTGATCCTGGCCAACTGGCTGGTGCCCGGATGCCATACGTGCCTGAGCGGGCAGACGATCGAGATCGACCACGGCAACGGCCTGATGACGTTTTACGGCCACATGTCGCATCTCTGGGTCGACAAAGGCCAGTACGTTTATCGGGGCCAGGTGCTCGGTATCTCCGGCATGACCGGCACCGCCACCGGGCCGCACCTGCACTTTGGCGTCTACCGCCTGAACGGCGGAGGTCCGGTCGATCCGTATGGCTGGGGAGGTTCCTACCCGGATCCGTGGAGCAAAGACGTTGGTGATCTCTGGCTCGGTGGCTCGCCACGATTCGCTTCGGTCGAGCGGCCGAGCGTGACGGTGAACGCAACTCCGCGTGAGGGCGATCCTTCGACCATCGACCTGACGTGGAGCAGTCCCGGCACGATGAACTTCACCGTGTACCTGGTCAACCAGGTAGGCAGGCGAATCGCGTGGACGACCTCGCGCGGCAACAGCTACGCGACGTTCCACGGCAATCATGGCCAGAGCTACTGGTTCTGGGTGAGCGCGCGGTCGGATCTCGGTTGGACCGACGGCGCCGGTTCTGACGTCGTGGGAGTTCCCCGACTGAGTCACGGAGCCCTCACTAACTAGAATCAGTCGGTCGTGATTGCCGAGGCCCTGAAGGGCAAGACCATCCTGGTCACCGGCAGCACCGGCTTTCTCGGCAAGTCGATCGTCGAGAAGTGCCTCCGCTCGATTCCG
>Ga0209689_1000348_pt1 | contig 30781 bp, 29 predicted proteins | sample GraSoiAngelo_149_FD_187119 | JGI IMG/M metagenome (GOLD analysis project Ga0209689, IMG submission 187119) | Grasslands soil microbial communities from the Angelo Coastal Reserve, California, USA - 14_1009_09_30cm (SPAdes) (version 2) | ecosystem: Environmental > Terrestrial > Soil > Grasslands ... | reverse complement strand
TCGGGAATGTTTTGGACCGTCCGGGGAGCCAACGCCATCCTGGCACTCCGCTGTTCTCATTTCAACGGTCGCTTTGAGGATTATTGGGAGGGGCGACGGACGGCTTGACTCCCACTTCTATGTCGCACACCCAATCTCCCCCCTGTGTGGAGGAGCGGTTCGTGGCAGCGATGCCGCAGTTCCTGGCGAGAAGCTGAAAGGGTGACAGTTGCTGCTCCGACAGCAACCGACACCCTTCGTCACCGCATGTACTTACTATTAGTTCGTTTTGTCCCCGTGATGCTTAGCGGGGCGGAAGAAGTGCCTTGTCGTAAACCTGGACACTTGTTTTCCCACGTGCGCGCCGATTCGGGTCGAGTTTCTGTAGTGCATTCCGCCATAAATCCGGGCGTCGAGCACTTCCTCCAGCGCGTCTGAGAGGCGATCATAAGTTCGGACAGGGCTGACGACCCCCGCAACGTTGCTGTCCATCGAAAAACCGACCTCGTCTGTGCCAAACAGATAATTCAGGGTTTCAGTCGAAGCGCCGCTGAAGCAGCTGTGGGCTGCGGGGTACTCGGGATGGTTCGGCGTGATGATGAGTCCTATCCACGCCGGATCCGGCGCGGTTTCCGAGTTGCCGTCGGTATCGCCTGCTCGAATGGCGGTAACGGGCCGCCAAAAATTGTAGAAATACTTCGCGTCCCAGCAAGCGATCAGTGCATCGGCCGATGCCGTCGCGAGCATGGCGAAGTAGCGGGCATTGTCGGCCAAACCGAGGTTTTTGGCCACGGACAACGCGCGCCAGGCCCGATTCCACTGCAAGGGCGGATTGTCGCTCCAGAACCGGGCGATGTCGGTCTGTTCTGGCGTTCGGAGGCTTCCGACGGCAGGACCGAGCGCCTTGATCTCGTTATAGTCGCGCGCCCAATCTTCGCTGGTGAGACTAAATGGCGGATCAGGACGGAACTGGGACGCGGAGTTTAGGGCAAAGGGCTGCACGAACGGGGTTTCCGGAGCCAGCGCGGCGAGAAACGCCGGCGGCGTCGGCACCCAAATGCCCGGACCCGAGCCCGGCGTGTAGATCACAGAGGCATCCCGACCGTCCTCAGCACGCTTGCTCAAGATGGCGCTCGCCGCCTGCTGGCCGACAACGATTCCATTTGCCTTGGCGCTGCCGTCAGGTAGTGCTGCGAGCGATGCCGCGTACTTTGCGTCAAGATCAGCCACCTGCGCGGGGAACAACGCCACCAGGACATCGTGGGCTGCGGCAGCTGTAGCCGCTTCTTCTGAGGCGGGGCGATCCACAGCCGGGACGCTGGCATAGCCCTCAAATGGCGCTCCCTCGATCGCATTCACCGCGTCGTAGATCGCCAAGTGGACCATCGCGAGTCTGATCAAGGCGCGTGGTGGCACCTGGCCGCCTACGGTCACAATCGCCTTTGCCGCATGCGCGTTCCAATCCAGCACCTCATCCGCGCACACGATATTCGCGGGAATCACCAAAGTCATCGTACAGAGTGCGATAACGGTCAACGCCAATCTGCTCATAAAATCCTCCTCGCCTGCCGTTCGTTTCCTTAGAATGAGTGAACGGGTACAATAGGCATCGCAAAGATCGCTCGAGAGGGCGAAAAAGTCCTGACCGCGTTCGGACGAATTGCGGAAATTTTTCGGATGTCACCCAAGCGCCTATTCGTCTTCGATCGGTACCGCCTCGATGAGCAAGAGCGCCAGCTTCTGCTCGGTACTCAGGTCGTTCCGCTTCCTCCGAAGGTGTTCGATCTACTGGCCGTGCTTGTTCAGAACGCGGGTCGGTTACTTCCGAAACAGGATCTGCTCGATCGGGTCTGGTCCGGCGTTGCTGTGGAAGAGGGCAGCCTGACCCGTGGCATTTCGTCGCTGCGACAGGTGCTTGGTTCGGCTGCCGATGGACAGGACTATATTCAAACAGTATCGAAGCGCGGATATCGTTTCATCTCACAAGTTCGCGAGACAGCCGACGATGAACTCGATGGCACACGATTGGGCATCCCGCTGCCGCCTTCGCTGTTTGCGACCGCTTCGGTTGATTTTGTCGGACGCGAAGCGGACCTAGCGCAGATCCAGGATGTGTGGCAGCGTGCGAAAGATGGTCGCCATCAAATGGTGCTCGTCGCGGGTGAGCCGGGCATCGGAAAGACGCGACTCTCGCTGGAGTTCGCCCGCAGTCGCGCTGCCGAAGGGACTACCGTCCTCATGGGGTACAGCGATGAGGAGAATCTCGTGCCGTACCAGCCCTTCGTCGAGTGTCTAAGCTGGTATTTTCGCCATTGCCCGGAAGTCGAACTCCGTGGCCAATTGGCTGCCATCGGCGCCGGGGGCGAGCTCGCGCCATTCGTCCCGGAACTTCGCAATCGCATTCCTGACCTTCCGAGCCCGCTGCTGATGGATCCGGAGGGACAGCGATACCGTCTGTTCGAAGCTGTGGCGGGAATGCTTGCGGTTGCCTCGCGGCTGCGACCGATGCTCCTCTTGTTCGACGACCTGCACTGGGCTGACAGGCCAACATTACTGCTACTGCGGCATGTCATGCGGTCTGCACGCATGGCCTCCTTTGCCATCGTGGCGACGTATCGAGAGAGCGAGCTCGACCGCACGCACCCGCTGGCGGAAATGCTGATCACGCTGCGGCGCGAGCGGGGTATAACGCGGCTCGCGCTCCGTGGACTCAAGATCACGCACGTCAAGGCACTGGTCAATTCGATCGTCGGACCGAATGCTCCGTCACAGCTATCTCAGGTCGTAATGGACAGCACCGACGGCAATCCGTTCTTCGCGACCGAAATGCTCCAGCATCTGAAGGAGACGGGGGCGATCGCCAGGGTTAGCGGGATGACGGGAAGGACCATCGAGATCGGAGATCTTGGGTTGTCCGAGGGAATCAAAGAGGTCATCGGCCAACGGCTGTCTCGGCTAAGCGAAGCGTGCAATCGGCTGCTCAGCATTGCGTCCGTCATCGGTCGCGAATTCGATGCCACTCTCCTCGAAGCCATAGGGGATCTGCCAGGTAGCGAGCCGTTGGACGCGATTGAGGAGGCGACGCGCGCGCAGCTCGTCAGGGAGTCCCAAGAAGTGAGCGGTCGCTTTGAGTTCATGCACGCACTGATACGGGAGACGCTGTACAGCGAGCTGAGTTCCCCACGCCGGGTGAGATTCCATCGACGCGTGGCCGACGCCATTGAGCGTCTCACGCAGGACATGCCGAATCCGCCGCTGGCCGAACTCGCTTACCACTTCTCGCAGGCGGCATCGGCTGGCGCGGTCGACAAGGCCGTCGATTACGCGACACGCGCGGGCGATCGGGCTGCTGACGGGCTGGCGCACGAACAGGCCGCGCGCCTGTTCGACCTGGCGCTTCACTCGCTCGAACTCAGGCCTCCAGGACCCCAGACTGAGTTGCGGCGGGTCGACCTGCATACACGGCGCGCCTCTTCCTTCGGCGCGCTCGGGCAGTGGACGCTGGAGGTACGCGAGCTAGAGGCAGCCCTGCATCACTTGGATCCGCAGCAGGTTGAGCGGCGGTGCGAGCTCGTGCTGGCTCTGGCGCGAGCATGGTTCCTCCTCCTCGATGTCCGTCCAGTGGAACAGTACGCGAGTGAAGCGCTGCAGCTTGCCGAACGGTTGCAGCGCGCCGATCTCGCCGCGAACGCGACTGCTTGGCTGGCACGCTGCCGGCAGGCGAGTGGAGATCTCGGCGCGGCCATCGACATGGACCGCAGGGCCATGTCGATGGCTCCCGACGTGATTACAGCAGCTCACACCATGGGGCCGCTGACGCTGTACCTTGCCGGACGATCGACGGAGGCTCTGACATTAGCCGCTGCGGCGGCGGATTCCGCAAGGTCATCCCGCGACACCACGTTCATCATGTACTCCCTCACGCACCTCGGCTTGAACCTGACTGCCGTGGGGCGCTACGCCGAGGCCACAAAGGTGTTCCACGAAGCCCGCACCTTTGGCCGAAAGTATGGCGCTATTCCGATGCTCGCGCGCGCAACGGCGATGACCGCTGGCCTCCACTTGACCTTGTTTGACTTCGAAGGCGCAGAGGCGCTCCAGTCGGAGGCGTGCGAACTGGCCCGCGGCGTGGGTTTTATCCCCCCAATCGTCAGCGCCGGAATTGACTCGCTATTGACGTTCGCCCGCCTCCACGACCCCGGGCGAGCCGAACGGCTGCTCGAGGAGACTGCCGCAGCTGCTGCAAGCACCGCCGGCTGGCACCAGTGGCTGTGGCAGCTCCGTCTAACGCAGGCCAGGGCCGAGCTGGCGCTGGCGCGAGACGCCGTCGACGAGGCCATCTCTACGGCAACCGACAGCATCGAGCAAAGTCGCGCGAGGGGGCGGCCGAAGTACGAGGCGCTCGGCCTGATCACCAGGGCACGCGGTCTGCATGCGCTCGTGCGAACTCGCAACGCTATCGCAGACGCCAAGACTGCTGTGAGCGTCGCGGACAGGACGGGGGATCCAGTGCTCCTGCTACTCGCGCTCGATGCGCTGATCGGGCTAGACGGCACCGACGAATTGGCAAACCGAGCGCGTGCTGTGACCGACCGCATCTATGATGGCCTGCCCAACGAGGCGATGCGGCGATGCTTCACCGACTCGGAGATCATGCGGCGCATTCGGGCACCTCAGTAGCAGGCATCCCTGGCGCCTGAAGTGTCTAGTCATACACGCGCGTAGCGCTTCGGAAGCAACTGCACAAGATTCGCTCCGGTCGCAGCGGCTTCAAGATCGTCGTTGCTCAACACGACAATGACGATCTCCCTGTTTTGAAAGATCTTGAACTGCTCTCACCCGTGAAATGCCAAACCACGCAGTGCCGAAAGTGGCCGTGACAATGCCTAACTTAACAGGAAGCACATGAGCGCGAGCCCTGCTTAGCTCATGACTTTCAGTTGACGATGTACGCCAACGAAGCTAGGCACAACTCCAACCTCTCCGCCTGATGCTTCAGACGAAAAACTCAGCCTCTACTGAACAAAGCCCACGTTCGGTGCCGGGGTGCTCCCTTCCGGTGATTCCTTAATGGTGCCGAATTGTGTTTCATACCGCGCCAAGTTTTCTCCCAACGCCCGCCAGATGCGTTTCGCGTGCCCCGGGCTGACGATCATGCTGTTCAGCAGTTTTCCTTGCGCGCCATTCGGAAAAATATAAACAAAGTTCATCGTGAACTCTTCCAAATTGTGGTGAATCATCACCAGGTTGCTGTATTGCCCCTGCAGCTCTTTCTCGTCCGCTTTGATCTGCACCTGACCCTGCACCGGCTGCTGTTGATCCATTTCGTTTCTCTCCCAGAACGCCGTTTCGAACTTACCACAAGCACCCTTGGTTCGCATGATCGGCGTCCCTCGCCGCAGTCTCCGCCTTCTCCGTTGGAAAGTAGGATCAGGAGTCCGTTGACAAGGGAACACATTAAGTGTAGTTTAGTATTGTTATTTAGCATAGTTAATGTCAGACATGGCACGCACGGTTCCGCCGCAACTCGAAACCGATCCACCGGTCACCGGGGAAACTTCCGACGGTCTCTGCTCCGCATCGGCGACGCGTACCCGAGTTGTTCTGCCTTCCTTGCCGGAATCTCATCGCACCATCCCTTTTTCTTCCGGTGCTTCGTGGTTCCGTAAGATCCTGGCCTTTGCTGGCCCGGGCTATCTCGTGGCTGTCGGCTACATGGACCCGGGAAACTGGGCCACGGACATTGGCGGCGGCTCAAAGTTCGGATACACGCTTCTCAGTGTCGTCCTCATCAGCAACCTGATGGCGATGTTTCTGCAGGCCCTCTGTGCAAAGCTGGGGATTGCCACCGGACGCGACCTGGCCCAGGCGTGCCGCGAACACTATTCTCGCCGTACCGGTCTGTTTCTCTGGGTGGTTTGCGAGATCGCTATCGCCGCCTGTGACCTTGCCGAGGTCCTGGGCTCGGCTGTCGCGCTGAAGCTTCTCTTCGGCCTGCCGCTGCTGGCGGGTGTTCTGATCACCGCATTCGACGTTCTCATCGTTTTGGCCCTTCAGGGGCGCGGCTTTCGACTTGTCGAAGCATTTGTCGTCACGCTCATCGCCTCGATCGCCGCTTGCTTCGGTTACGAAATTTTTTTCGCTCACCCTCTCTGGCGTGAGGCCGCCATCGGCTTCATCCCTCGCGCCGAAATCCTCCGCAACCGTGAAATGCTCTACATCGCCATCGGGATCCTTGGTGCCACCGTAATGCCGCACAATCTCTATCTACACTCCAGCATCGTGCAAACGCGAGCATTCGGCTCCTCCACACGCGACCGGCGTGAGGCCGTGCGTTACGCGATATTCGATTCCACACTCGCCCTCGGCTTTGCGCTTTTTATCAATGCCGCGATTCTCGTTCTTGGCGCCGCTGCCTTCCACACCCGCGGCCTTCACGACGTCGCCGAAATCGCCGATGCCTACAAACTTCTCAGCCCTGTCCTCGGAGCAAGCCTCGCCAGCACGCTCTTTGCCTGTGCGCTGCTCGCCTCCGGCCAGAACTCCACGCTCACCGGCACACTGGCTGGACAGATCGTGATGGAAGGCTTTCTTGACATTCGGCTCAAGCCCTGGCTGCGCCGGCTCATCACCCGCTCTATCGCCATCATTCCTGCCGCCTTGGTGATTGGTTTTGCTGGTGAGAACAAGGTCACCTCGCTGCTTATTCTCAGTCAGGTGATTCTCAGTTTTCAGTTGCCTTTCGCCGTGATTCCCCTCATCCAGTTCACCAACAGCCGCTCGAAGATGGGCGAATTCGCAAATTCTCGTCTGACGACCGTGGTCGCCTGGTTCGTCGCCGCCGCCATCCTCTTTTTTAACGCCGAACTCCTCTGGCTCATCTTCCGTTCCGCATAAGTTTTAAGTGAAGTAGTGTTGCGCACAAAAGACAGAATGAAAATGGCAACGGCATGGGCCCTAAGAAAACGCGCTGAGCAATCCGAGCTAGTGTCTTTCTGCTGGATGATCTTTTCTCTGCACTCTCTTTGCCTTTCGCTGCCATACTGAATGTGCGAGAATTTTCCTGCTCGCCATGTCCACCGACGCGCACCACAATCTCCAGACTCGCAAAACCCTTTTCGCTTCGCTCCTTGCCCTTATTTGCATCGCGCTGGTTTACGCCGCTTTCCAGAGAGACAAGCCGTGGGTCGTTCCTGAGGAGGTCAAGAAACTGAAGAATCCTATCGCCCCGTCGGAATCCACGCTACAGGCGGCCAGGAGGATTTACACGGATGAGTGCGCCCAGTGCCACGGCGAACACGGCAAAGGCGATGGCCCCGAGGCCATGATGCACGATCCGCCTCCGTCCGATATCACTGACGCCAGGCACATGAACACGGTCACTGACGGCGAAATCTTCTATCAAATCAGCGAAGGCAGAAAGCCCATGCCTTCTTTCAAGAAACGGTTGACCGAAGATCAGCGCTGGGGGCTCGTTCTTCTCGTCCGCTCCTTCTCCGCTCCATCTGCGTCGCCAATCCAGGAGAAGAAGCCTAACTAACACTGGCAAAAACACAACCGCGTCCCTAAAAGACTGATCTTTCCTCGTCTAGCTCTCTTCCCAAACCCGTGCCGCGGATATATTCTCATTTCGTTCCATTCACACTCTTAAGGAGACTCATGTCCAAGCTTTTGCTCGTTCTTCTCTTCCTCTGTATGCTGTCGCCGCTGGCCTTCTCTGCACCAGGCGCAATCCGATGCGGCAAATTAGTCGATGTTCGCTCCGGTCAGATGCTTGTCGACCAGACCGTGGTCTTCGATGCTTCTGGCACGATCACCTCGGTCGGCTCCTCTTCTTCTACGAAGCTCCCGGATGGGGTCACCGCGATTGATCTTTCGAGTGCCACGTGTCTCCCCGGCCTGATCGATGTCCACACTCATCTCACCGCCGAGCCCACCAATAACGGCTACGCGGGCCTTGGCATCTCGGTTCCGCGCGAAACCGTCACTGGCGTCAAGAACGCTCGCCTAACTCTTCGGGCTGGTTTCACCACCGTCCGCAACGTCGGCGCGAGCGGTTACACCGATGTCGCTCTACGCGATGGCATTGACGTGGGCGACGTCGAGGGTCCTCGCATGCGCGTTTCCGGCCCGGCGCTTGGCATTACCGGCGGACACTGTGATAACAATCTTCTTCCTTCTGAATTTCACCACAAAGCGGAAGGCGTAGCCGACGGCCCCTGGGCCGCGCGCGCCAAGGTCCGCGAAACCGTCAAGTACGGCGCTGATCTCATCAAGATCTGCGCCTCAGGTGGAGTCCTTAGCAAAGGCGATCAGCCCGGCACACCGCAGTACACTCTCGAAGAGATGCAGGCAATCGCCGAGGAAGCCCACAAACTTGGCCGCAAAGTCGCCGCCCATGTTCATGGCACGCAATCCATCAAAGACGCTATCGGCGCCGGCATCGATTCCATCGAGCACTCCAGCCTGATTGACGACGAAGGCATCGCCCTCGCCAAACAGCACGGAACTTATCTCGTTTTCGACATCTACAATGACGACTATATTCTGCAGGAAGGCTCGAAGGCCGGAATGCTTCCCGAATCCATCGAAAAGGAGAAGAAGATCGGTCGTCTCCAGCGTGAAAATTTCCGTCACGCGTATCGGTCCGGCGCGAAACTGGCCTATGGCACCGATTCCGGTGTCTATCCTCACGGCGACAACGCCAAACAGTTTGGTAAAATGGTGGAATGGGGCATGAAGCCTCTCGGGGCCATTCAGGCCGCCACGGTCAACGCCGCGGATCTGCTTGGCTGGGCCGACAAGATCGGTGCGTTAGAAACTGGTCACTATGCCGATGTGATGGCTGTGAGCGGTGACCCGGCTTCCGACGTGCATGTCCTTGAATCCGTTAAGTTCGTGATGAAAGGGGGTACGGTTGTCCGCAACGATCTCGCGGCAAGATAGGCAAGCAGGGAACGGAGCGGCGCGCTTGCCGCTGCTTCGCTCCCCGATCCACTCTAAATGTTGGCCGCATTGGTCTTAAATCATCGTCTCGCATTCCTCTGCCTCGCCGTGTTGAATCTCGGCGCGGCGGCTCCCTTGGCCCTCGGCTGGGCTCGTGTTCTTCCCGAAGAGCCCCCGCCATTTGGCAATGCGGAAGATTCGCTCCGCCGGACCAGCCCGCCGGCGGCTGCGCTCACGAGCAAGAGGCGTGATCCCTTCGCGATTCTCCTTCTACTCTGCGTCACAGTGAGCTATGCCAGCCAGCTTCCCGGGATTCCACACGGCCTGGGCGGTGGCTCTATCCCCGCAGTGGTTGCGCATCCCACCGGTGGCTGGATTGAATTTGGCGCGATCTGGTTCCTGGTGTTAATTCCCGGTTTTGCTTCCGTCTACTCGCTTCTCCGTCCCAACTTCCTGCGTGTCCCGCTAATCGCCGCAGGTATGCTGATTCTTCTCCTCTGGCTACTTGCCGCTCCGTTGCACGCGGCACTCGAAGCAGTCTCCTAGGCGCATACAACCATACTCGGTAATATAAAAGAGGGCCGGCAACCTCCGGCCAGCTCTTTATTGCCGTGTGTCTCGGCGTCTCTGTGGCGATCGTTTCTTCAAGCTGTAGCCGCCTTCACTTGGCCCAGCACGGCCGCAACTTCTTTCAAGTCCGGCACCACCGGAATATCATAGTTCTTGAACCACGCCACTTTTCCCGCTTTGTTCACGATGGCGATTGCCCGGCCCGTTATTCCTTTGTCTGCCAGGTACACCCCGTATTTCTCGCTCATCGCTCCCCGCGGGTGAAAATCGGCCAGCAATGAATACTTGATTCCCATCTTTTCGGCGAACGCCTTGTGCGACCATACGCTGTCCACGCTCACGCCAAGCACTTCCGCGTCCAGCGTTTCGAACGCCTTCATATCGTTCACGAAGCACACATGCTCGTTCGTGCACGTCGGGCTCCAGTCCAGCGGGTACCACACGAGTACGACATTCTTTTTCCCCGCGAAATCTGAAAGCTTCACTTCCTTTTTTTCCTGATTCAAAAGCGCAAAATCCGGGGCCGTCTGTCCCACCGCGATACTCATACGCTTTCCTCCTATGTCTTTCACATCGCATTCAGCATCTTATCCAATCCTGGCGTCCCACACCAAGTTCCAGTTTCCGCCATTATTGTTGCCCTCCATCCCGCGGCCGCCCCGTATCCGGCTCTCCTCCCGTCCTCTGCCCTTAAATTCGTTCCTTCTTCTTGCCCTCGGCAGTACACTCTGCTGAGGAGAACCCTATGAGCGCCGAAGCCGCTAGCCGCGCTCCCATCATGCCCCTGCGCGACCTTGTCCGTTTATACCTCTCTCACGCTGGCAATTTTGGTCGGCCAGTTGCGCTTTCTGCCTTCGGTTTGACAAACGCAGAAACGGGACGCCTCTTCTCCGGTTACGACGAGGACTATCACATCAGCCGCTTCCTCCAGTTCGCTGAAGCAGCCGGCGAGAAATTCTCGATCAACGGAATCCCTGCAACCCACGTCTCTCTCGACGCCGAAATCGAATCCATCCTCTGAACGAGAGGCTTCCAGAACCTTCTAGCGTATTGCCACCGTGAATATAATTCGGGTAGCATCCCGACTCCTGATAAACAGGATTGCTAAAGTTTCATGCACGCGGACTTATCTGTTCCGGGCCTCGTTTTCGCTTAAAGGCGTCCCCGTTCTTCCGGTCGCTCAAAATTTCGTTTAAAAAAATCCCATTTTTGACTACCCTACACCCACGCCGGAGGTCATCGAATGGCTGGTGTTCCAACTTCTCTGCCGGAATCCCGGCTTGGTAGCACACTGCGCGGTGACGCCTGGTGGATGGAGATCCTCGCGGTTGTCATTGTTCTCGGCGGTTTTGGAGCTTACGCCACGCTCCGCGCCTTCGAAAATGCCTACTATTTCTGGGGTCCGTATCTCTCGCCCTTTTATTCGCCGCTCATCGATCCCCAGCATCACTGGTGGCCTTTCTCCCCCGCCTTGCTGATTCTCGTTGGCCCTTTGGGCTTTCGGGCCACCTGCTACTATTACCGTAAAGCCTATTACCGCGCATTTTTCTTCGACCCCCCCGCCTGCGCCGTCGGTGAATCTGCTCGCCGCAATTATCGCGGCGAAACAGCTTTTCCCTTCATCCTGCAAAACGTGCATCGCTACTTCTTCTACCTTGCCGTTCTCTTCATAGCGTTTCTCTGGCGCGACGCCTTCCGTTCTTTTTTCTTCGAAGGCCGCTTCGGCGTTGGCGTCGGCACACTCGTCCTCACTCTCAATGTCTCTCTCCTTTCGCTCTACACGTTTTCCTGCCACTCGCTCCGTCACCTTGCCGGCGGCAAGCTTGATTGCTTCTCTTGCGCGACCTTCGGCCGTCCCCGCTTCGCTGCCTGGCGCGTCTCCACTTTTCTGAACGAGCGCCACATGCTCTTCGCCTGGTGCAGTCTGGTTTCGGTTGGGTTCGCCGACTTCTACGTGCGCATGGTGGCCTGTGGGACCTTCCGGGACCTGAGGCTCCTGTGACCACGAACTATGAGACCCGCGAGCACGACGTTCTCGTCATCGGCGCGGGCGGTGCAGGATTGCGGGCCTCGCTCGAAGCGCTCGCCCAGGGCGCCTCTGTCGGTGTGATCTGCAAGTCGCTTCTCGGCAAAGCCCACACCGTTATGGCCGAAGGCGGCATCGCCGCGGCCATGGCCCACGTGGACTCCGCCGACAATTGGAAAACTCATTTTCGCGACACTATGCGGGGCGGAAAATTGCTCAACAACTGGCGCATGGCTCAGCTTCACGCACAGGAATCTCCCGAGCGTGTCCGCGAACTCGAGCAGTGGGGCGCACTCTTCGACCGCACCGAGAAAGGCGACATTCTACAGCGCGCTTTCGGGGGCCATACCTTCAAACGCCTCTGTCACGTCGGCGACCGCACCGGCCTCGAAATGATTCGCACGCTCCAGGATCGCGGCGTTCAACAGGGCATCGATGTCTACATGGAGTGCACCGTTACCCGCCTTCTCACCGATGGTGGTCGCGTGACGGGTGCCTTTGCCTATTGGCGCGAGGCCGGCCGCTTCATCGTCTTCAAAGCCAAGGCCATCGTCATCGCCACGGGCGGCATCGGCAAAGCCTGGCGCATCACTTCGAATTCCTGGGAATACACGGGCGACGGCATGGCCCTCGCGTATGAAGCCGGCGCCGAGCTCATGGACATGGAATTTGTGCAGTTCCATCCTACCGGAATGGTTTGGCCGCCCGGCGTCCAGGGCATTCTTGTCACCGAAGCAGTCCGCGGCGAAGGCGGCATCCTGCGCAACAAAGCGGGCGAGCGTTTCATGGAGAAGTACGACCCCAAGCGCATGGAGCTTTCCACGCGTGACGTCGTTGCCCGCTCCATCTACACCGAAGTGAAGGAAGGTCGCGGCACCGAGCATGGCGGCGCGTATCTTGACATTTCTCATAAGGCCGCCGAATACGTGAAGAAGAAACTTCCCAGCATGTATCACCAGTTCAAAGAACTGGCCGACGTGGATATTACCAAGGGGCCGATGGAGGTTGGCCCCACCTGTCACTACATGATGGGGGGCATCCGCGTGGAGGCCGAAACGGCGCAGTCCACGATTTCCGGTCTGTTTGCGGCAGGCGAAGCCGCCGCAGGTCTTCACGGTTCGAATCGCCTGGGCGGAAATTCGCTCTCCGATCTGCTGGTCTTCGGCCGTCGCGCCGGACTTGCCGCCGCCGAGTACGCCAAGCGCGCTTCCGCTTCTTCCTTCGACAATTCGCAAATTGATCAAGCCGAAAAAGAATTGCTTGCTCCCTTTTCCAACTCCGGCACGGAAAGTCCTTATGCCGTGCAGCGTGACTTGCAGGAAGTGATGCAGAATCTCGTCGGGATTTATCGTACAAAAGAAGATTTGGAAAAAGCGCTCGTCGAGCTGGGAAAACTAAAAGTCCGCACTGCCAAAGCCAGTGTCGAAGGTTCACGTCTCTTCAACCCCGGCTGGCATCTCTCGTACGACCTGAAAGCCATGCTCATCGTCTCCGAAGCCGTCACACTCAGCGCATTGGCCCGCACGGAAAGCCGCGGCGCGCACAGCCGCATCGACTATCCGAATGTGGATCCGGTCTGGGAGAAGAAACACAACATCATTGTCCGGGAATCCGGCGCTATGAAACGCCGCGAATCCCCCCTCGAGGCCATGCCCGAGGATCTCCAGCAGATTCTTGCCGAGGACAGGTCATGAATCGTCTCTCGATTGGTGCGAGTGAATGATGAGAAAAGCGATCGCTATGGATTCGCCCTGGATAAAGTTCGAGTTGCCGGACAAGAGCCGCGAGTATTTCGCTCGCCTGTTGCACAAGTACCGAGCGATCCCCGGTTTCCTTCGCTTTGCGTCGCAGATCCAAAAGCAGCCGCGCAGCACTCCTGGAATCATCGGATACTCCCTGCGCGCCAAGCTGCTGAGCCGCCATTTGGACTCTCTCTGCCTGGGACGACGAAAAAACTCTGATGGATTTCGTCGCGAGAATTCCGCATGGGCAAGCTAAGAAAGCTATGATGCCCTACCTGGGTCCGACGAAGTTCACCAGGTGGAACGTCTTGTGCTCGGCGCTACGTCTCGGTTGGGAAGAAGCCATGCAGCGTTCGAAAAAAGGGGAACCGTCATGAAGGAAGCCACCCTGCTCGTTTTTCGCGGCGATTCGAATGGCGGGCAAACCATTGCCTATCGCGTCCCGGTCGCCCCGGGCATGGTGGTCCTCGACGCGCTCCACCACATTCAGGGTCACCTCGCTCCGGACCTCGCCGTCCGTTGGAACTGCAAAGCAGGGAAGTGCGGCTCCTGTTCAGCGGAAGTGAACGGACGCCCCCGCCTGACCTGCAAAACTCGCATGGACGATCTCCCGCAAGACCAGCCCATCACCGTCCTGCCCATGAAATCCTTTCCCCGAATCAAAGATCTTGTCACCGATGTTTCCTGGAACTATCGTGTCAACCGTAAGATCCCTCCTTTCGAACCCCGCAAGGGAGTGGAATGGAAAATCTCCCAGCTCGATGTGGACCGCGTCCAAGAGTTTCGAAAGTGCATCGAATGCTTTCTCTGCCAGGACGTCTGTCACGTCCTCCGCGAACACGACAAGCAAGAGCAATTCGCCGGCCCGCGCTTCTTCGTTCGAATCGCCGGCCTCGAAATGCATCCTCTCGACGGCCGCCATCGCGCAGCCCTTCTCAAGGATCAGCTCGGCTTGGGTCTTTGCAACATCACCAAATGTTGCACCGAGGTCTGCCCCGAGGAGATTCGAATTACCGACAATGCCATCATCCCGCTCAAAGAGCGCGTGGTGGACGAGTTTTACGATCCGTTGACCATGCTGTTCCGGAAGGTTCGCGGCCAGTAGCACGGCCTGTACGCTGTGCTACGCAAGCTCGGTGAGCTTGCCGGCAAAAATTCTTTGATTGTAAGGTTTGGGCAACTGGTCACGAAACAGGAGGCACCATGGCACACCAACTCAAGTCCATCTCCAAAGCCGGCATCCCCGAAGCGATCGCCAAAGTCGAGCTCTACCGTTATCTCAACGAGCCCGAAGAGGCCGAATCCATCTGCCGGGATATCCTCGCCGTTGATCCCGGGCATCAACTCGCTCGCCGCATGCTCGGTCTGGCCATCACTGACCAGTTTATCGGCGCCGCTAGCGATCGATATACCGAGGTGCAGTCCATCTTTCAGGGTCTTCGCGATCCCTACGAGCAGCTCTACTACACCGGTTTATTGCATGAACGCCATGCCAAGACGCAACTCCTCGTCGGCTACGCTCCGCACATTCTCCTGCCGCTGGTTGAAGAGGCCATGCGCTGCTTTGCCGAGGCAGAAAAGATTCGGCCGGTCGGCAACGACGACAGCATTCTCCGCTGGAATCGTTGCGTCCGACTGCTGGAAAGCCGGCCAGACTTTCATCTCGAGCGCGGACCCGCTGCCCTTGAAACCGAGGATATGCCGCCCATCAACTCGCCGGTGCGCCGCACAGGTGGACATCACTGAAGCTTGCCCCGATTTTTACGCCGTTACCACGCGCTGGAACCGCCGCGCCAGTTTTTCATGCTCTTCGCGAATTTGTCGCGGCAGGCGCTCGCCGAATTTGCCGAAAAACTGTTTCGAATCTTCCAGCTCCATCTCCCAATCTTCGGTGTCCACGCGCAGCAAGTCGTTCACCTCTTCCTCAGAAATCTTCAATCCATCCAGCGTCAGCCCGCTCTTGGCAGGTACATACCCGATCGGCGTCTCCTGCGCTGCCCCACGCCCCTCCACGCGCTCCAGGATCCACTTCAGCACGCGCACGTTTTCGCCGTAACCGGGCCACAGGAATTTTCCATCCGCGCCCTTCCGGAACCAGTTCACGTGAAAAATCTTCGGCGGTTTCGGTATTTTCTTCCCCATCTCCAGCCAGTGCCCAAAATAATCCGCCATGTTATAGCCGCAGAACGGCAACATGGCCATCGGGTCCCGCCGCGTGATTCCCACGTTGCCTGTCGCCGCCGCAGTAGTCTCGCTTGCCATCGTCGCGGCCACAAAGACCCCGTGCTGCCAGTCAAACGATTCGTATACTAGGGGCGCCACACGTGCTCTTCGCCCGCCAAAAATGAACGCCGAAATCGGGACGCCTTCAGGCGCTTCCCACTTCGGCGAAATGCTTGGTGACTGCCGCGCCGGCACGGTGTATCTCGCATTGGGATGCGCCGCCGCTCCTCTGGACGGGTCCCACGCCTCGCCCTTCCAGTTGGTCAGACCCGCTGGCGCCTCGCTGCCAATTCCTTCCCACCATGGTTCCCGCTCCGAAGTCATCGCCACGTTCGTAAACAGCGTGTTCTTGTGTAGCGCCGCCATTACGTTCTGATTTGTTTTCATTCCCGTGCCCGGGGCCACACCAAAAAATCCCGCTTCCGGATTGATCGCGTGTAAATAGCCGTCATCCCCGATCTTCATCCAGGAAATGTCGTCGCCCACCGTCCAAACGCGGTAGCCCTGGGTTTCCAGCGCGGAGACCATCATTGCCAGGTTCGTTTTACCGCACGCGCTGGGAAACGCCGCCGCCGTGTACGTCACCTTGCCCCCGGGCGACTCCAGCCCTAGGATCAGCATGTGCTCGGCCATCCAACCCTGATCGCGCGCCATCACGCTCGCAATCCGCAGCGCAAAACATTTTTTCCCCAACAGCGCGTTTCCTCCGTAGCCCGACCCCACGCTCCAGATCAATTTCTCCTGCGGGAAGTGCACGATGTACCGCCGCAAAGGGTCCAAGTCGCCCAGCGAGTGCAACCCGGGAACAAACTCGCTTGACGCCCCCAACCGTTCCCTCGCCACCTTGCCCATCCGCGACATAATCCGCATGCTCGCCACCACGTACGGACTGTCCGTCACTTCCACGCCCACTTTGCTGATCGGCGAGCTCATCGGCCCCATCACATACGGAACGACATACATGGTCCGGCCGCGCATCGCTCCGTCCAACAGCGCACCGACCTTATGTTTCGCCGCATCCGGGTCCATCCAGTTGTTGGTCGGTCCGGCGTCCTCTCTTTCAGCCGAACAGATGTAGGTGAGATGTTCAGTCCGCGCGACGTCATTCGGGCTGCTTCTGTGCAGGTAGCAATTGGGGTAGGTCTTCTCGTTCAGCCTGTGGGTTTCCCCCCCGCTCAGCAGCTCCGCGATCATCCGCTGGTACTCCGCTTCGGACCCGTCGCAGTACACCACGCGCTCCGGCTTCGTCAGCTTCGCCGCTTCATCAACCCAGGTTTCCAGTGGAGTTGCCAAACGGATCTCCCTGCCGGTCCAGCATTTCGCCGGCACATTGACCAAACCGCACCGCCCCGGTCGCTGGCCCCGCCGACAGCACTCGGAACGGAGGGCTCCGACCGGGCCGAGGTCCTGGAGCGAATGGACTCGGCCGTGCCAGCAGCCCCATCGAAAGATGGCGCTTTCGTCCAGGCTGGCACGCTTTTTATCTCTACCTGCCCACAGTCTATGTTACCCCTCGCCGCCCACGCAAGCCGCCTCCCTGGTGGCGTGGCCTTCAGGCGGGCTCTTGCTCTTGCTTGGCTCTTCCTTATCTCTCTCCTTCATTGACTTCTCTCCTGCGGTAAACTCATCTCCCTTGTCTCCGCACTCCGCACTCGACCGCTTGCGCGTCGTACTCGTCAGTCCGCGCAATCCTCTCAACATCGGCGCCGCAGCCCGCGCCATGAGCAACTTCGGATGCCTCCATCTCCGCGTGCTGAACCCCTATGAGCTGGCTTTTCGTGAGGCGCGCTCTGCAGTCGGCGCCGCTCCGCTGCTCGCCCGTGCCGAAGAGTTCAAGACTGTCGCCGAGGCTGTCGCAGACTGCACGCTCGTCGTGGGGACCACCGCCGTCGGCCTCCGTCAATTGCAGCACCCCGTGCGGCGCCTGGAGCAAGCCGCGCCCTTCATCCGCAAACGCCTGGCGACCAGCCCGGTCGCCCTTCTGTTCGGTTCAGAGAAGCGGGGTCTTTCGAATGAAGACCTCAGCCACTGCCACTGGCTCCTGCGCATCCCCACGCGCGAGGAACATCGCTCCATGAACCTCGGCCAGGCTGTAGCCGTGTGCCTCTACGAACTCGCACGCAATCCCCAAGCGGCCCCGCATCCGACCAAACCGATCCTCGCCGCCGCCGCCGATCTCGAGCGCCTCACCGCGCTTTTGCTCGACGCCCTCCGCTCCAGCGGCTATGTGAAAGCGAATCCCAGCAGTTCTCAGGAACGTTGCTCCCCCGCCCCCACCGAGGAAAAGATCCGCCGCCTCGTCCGCCGCCTCCACCTCTCCGCCACCGATGCCGAACTCACCCTCGGCATCCTCCGCCAAATCTTCTGGAAACTCGGCTCCGTCAAAGCTCCGGCTGCGGAAAGCTGAACCGCGGCTCCACGAGCGACCGTTATATAGTTGACTTGATAAAAAGGCCCAGAGGCTTGGCTGGGGCGAAGTGAATTCGAGAAGGTGTGGCAAAGGAACATTGCTGGTAACCAGTTGCCAATTCGTGGTCTCGAAAAAAATCTCTCCGGTGCCGTTCACGAATGCGCCGCCCGTCAAGTTGTCATTCTGCAGTTGAAACATCATCCACGCCGTCGGGTAGCCCAAATAACCATACACACCGAGGAAACAAGGCACGGTGGTCGGCGTGCAGGTGGGCACGCCCTGGACGTCACAATGCGTCGGGCCGATCGGCGTACCTTTCACCTTGATGACGCCCACGCGCACGGCGCTGTAGTACGCGGCGATGGATTGCAGTCCCGTGGCTGATGCCGGCTGCGTAGGCGGCGAAATCGGAATGTCCAGCGAGCCGTCCACCAAAAAGATAGAGCCCTGCGTGAGGTGCGAAGTATCGGTACAATTCAGCGGGCTAGCGCAGAATTGTTGGCCGGGCAGCTCGATAGGCAAGACGGTTTTGATCATCCCGGCGGATTTGATCAGCGCGTTGATCGCCCCGGTGGCCCCCTGCGAATGTCCGAACGAGCCCACCTGGCTGACGTTCAGCTTGTGAAAGAAGATGCTCACGGGGTTGCTGTTGGCGGCGGTCAGGAAATTCGCGCCGTCCAGGATGGTTTGCCCCACACCGGAGTTCTTGTCCTGTGCGGCGATAATTACGAATCCCCAGGAGGCCATGTGTTTCAGGAAAAACGTGTAATTGCCGGAGAGGGAAGCGGTGCCATTGCCCCAGGTGAGAATGGGGTGCTGGTGCTTGCCGCGTCGCATCCATTGTGGCCTCCAGCCAGCCCGTCACAGTTCTCCTTGGCAACAGTCGGAGTGTCCTGCGGCCGAGTCTTCTTCGAAGATGATTCCACCGATTAGTGCCGCTGGCGGGAAATCTCAACGACCGGCTGTGGCGGCCCGCGCGCGAAAACCAGCAGCATAATCAGCAACCGACCCTAAGCGGATGCCGTGGGCCTCGGCAGTGCTGGCGGCATCCTTCACCAGGTCGCCGTTCGCATAACCGAGCATGAGCGCGGCAAAAGTTCTTTGCAGAGGATCCGAGGACTGATGCTGCGCGCGAAGTGCTTCGACCGGAACATGGTCCACCTTGATCTCCTGGCCGAAGGCCTGCTCGAACAGGAAGACAGCATCGAGCTGGGACAGAGGTTCCGGGCCGCCCAGTTCAAGAACTACATTTTCTTGCGGATAAACCTTCGTAGTCGCGGCCACCGCAAAGTCGGCGACATCGAAGGCAGAAATGTAGCTGACTTTAGCTTCCCCAGAACCGCAGATGCGAGCGGCGCCGCCGACAGGATCGAAGCCCAGGACAGGACTAAGCCAAGCTTCCATGAAATACGAAGGGCGCAAAATGACGGCTTCCATGGGGCCGGACAGCAAGCGGGCTTCGCAATCCCGTTTTGCAGCGGTCAGGGCGCAGTCTTCCTGAATATTTACAGAGTAGGAGGTGTAGACAAACCGGCGAACACCCTGACGCGCCGCGGCGTCAATCAGGCCGAGGGTGCCCTCGTGATCCACGCGGCGAAGGCCGTCATCGGGACCGCTCGGCATAGAAGTGGCGGTGGTAACAACCGCTTCGACGCCGGAGCAAGACGCGAACAGAGAGTCGGAGCGAGTCAAGTCCCCATCGAGAACTTCTACTCCAGCCTCAAGGAGGCGCTGAGCTTTGGGATTGCGGCGGCCGCCGCGCGCCAGGGCGAGAACCTTGTGATCGCGCTCCTTGAGTTTGAGAGCCACATTGCCGCCGACGAAGCCGGTGGAACCTGCGATGAGAATGACCATGGCAACCTCCGAAGGAAGCCCAGCGGGAGCTTTTTGGGGACCAAGCGGAACCGGCCGGAGCGACTCTAGGCCTGCGAGGTTGAGGTGTCAAGGCCGTTTAGGGGAGCCGTTTAGGTGAGCAAGAAACTGTGAATCAAGCGCTCAAGAAGGTAGTTGCGAAAACGGGCCGGGTGAGTGAAAGGCGGCCCGATGTATTCATCGGGGGGGAAATTTCTCGACTCGTTGCCAGTTGAGGTTTCTCCCGGGTCCGGGCATCCAGAAAATCCAACGCGAGACGTACCGGGAGTCAATGCGCATTCGCAAAAGGGCAAATGAGGCAGTCTCTGAAGGGATGGCGCAGCGGGCCAGGATGGGCTATTCACTCATTGTGTTCTTTTTTGTACAGTCATGCAGCGCCCTCCGCCCGAAAATGGTATTGTTATGAATGCCTATCACGTTCTGCACACCAGGCATTGGCGCATTCAACAAAGCAGATCACCGGAGAGCACATGGAATTAACCGTAACGCAACAAGAACGCCCCTGGGACCGGCCCTTCTGGAAGCCCGTCCACGGGAAAGAAGGCGTCTTCACTTATCTCGTCCTCATTCACGTTCTTGCGGTCATCGGTTTGATCCTATTCCCCGTGCCAAGCTTCAAGGTTGTCGGCATGACCTTGCTCAGTATTGCCTTTGGCGGTCTCGGAACCACCGTCTGCTATCATCGCATGCTGGCGCACAAGACCCTCAAGACCAACCAGTTCATCGAGCAATTCTTGATTTTCTGGGCTGTCTTCAACGGCTCCGGCCATCCAGCGAGTTGGGTGGCATATCATCGCCTCCACCACTCCGTGACCGACACACCCGAGGACATCTCAAGTCCCAAGCAGGGCGGTTTCTGGTGGGCGCATCTTCGCTGGCTCTATCAAACTCAGCCCGCAGACAAGAAGCGCTGGGCACCTGAACTCACCGGCGGTGTCTACAAGATCTGGGGCTGGGCCGAAACGCCGGTCATTGTCTTCTCGATCTGCGTCGGCCTGATTCTCGGCTTCGGCTGGATGGGCTTCTTCTGGATGGGCGCTATCCGCCTGGTCTATTCGCTGCACATGCAGTGCCTGGTGAACAGCCTCACGCATCTCAAACGCGTCGAAGAAGGCGACTCCAGCATGAATGTCTGGTGGCTAGGCCCCTTCCAATTGACCGCCTGGGGCGAGAACTGGCACCAGAACCATCACACGCACGCTGGCTCCGCGCGCCTTGGCCTGCGCTGGTATCAGACCGACATCGGCTGGTATTTCATCTGGATGCTCGAAGCCGTCGGGCTGGCCCACTCGGTCAAGCGTCCTCGCGCCTCGTAGCCCGCGCGGCGTGCCACCGGGCCCGCTTTTTCCTAAACTCTAAGGGTGGGGCTGTGGGGCTGCCCCGCCTGCTTGCAACCCGTGTACGCGCAAAAATTCACCGTCAACGTTGTCATCCGCGGCGAGACCCGCGCCTGCCCGCTCGATTGGCTCGATCAATTCTGCATGCGCAACTTCACCAACTCCGCCGACTTCGACGACACGCTTCCTATCGCTGATGGCAAGGTCGAAGCCGGTTTCCACCTCACTCCCGAACGCTTCGCCGAGGGCCTCGCCGCTTGGCTCACCCAGCGCGGCAAAGGCGAAGGCCAACCCGCAGTAGTACAGGTCACTCGTGAATAGACTCTGGAATCTTCTCCCGGAGAGGACTGCTTCCCGGGAGGAACGGTTCTAGGCTGCGGAATCCCGTTTTTCGCCATGCAGCGCGGCGCGAATTTCCGGCAACGCCGCCAGCGCCGCCGCTTCACCGGCTGAAATCATCTCCGGGGTCTTGCTGAAATCGTCCCACCCAAAAGTCTTCACGTCGGGTTCGATAATGATGTCCGCCTGCGTGCGCCACGCGAGATCGCCATGCCGCTGGATGATGTTGAAGGACCGGCTGAGGACGTCGGTGAACGTGCGGGGTTCTTCGATGTTGCCCGCCTCCAGGTAAACGGCGATGACCACGTCCGCGCCAAGAAGCAAGACGCCCTCGACTGGCACCGGTGCAGTGAGGAATCCGTCGACCAGCGTCCGCCCCTCAAATTGAATAGGCACGAAAAGGCCGGGATAAGCGCAGGAAGCGCGCAGCGGCGGCGCGACGGGCCCGTGGGAATAGTAGACGGAAACACCTGCGGAGATGTCCGTGGTGGCTATGGCCAGCGGCGTCAGCAGTTCCTCGAACGTCTTTACAGGAGTAAAACGCGCGAGGTATTTTTCCATGCGTTGGTTGGTAGCCAGTCCGAGCCAGGATGGCGTCCAGCGGCCGAAATCGGTGAAGCTCGTGGAGGCTCCAACCTTGGCCATTTCTTCCAGCGATGCTCCGGCACAGTAGCCCACGGCGATCAGGGCGCCGACGCTCGTGCCGGCTACGCAATCGATGGGAATTCCAGCTTCGCGCAAGACGCGCAGGACACCGAGGTGGGCAATACCGCGCGCGAAGCCGCCCGCCAGAGCCAAGCCCACCCGTGGGCGCTCCCTGGGTTCGCCTTGCTCGCCGTATGCGAAGGAGCGAAGTTTGTCCTTTGCGCTCCGAAACCAGCCGGGCGATCCGGCGGTTTTGTTCTCTTCCGTCATTCCTCTAGTTTAGCCCTATCGCCGCGGATCGGCCCGTCGTTTGACCCGTGCATGCCGGTTTTGTAACCTGTCCCTGCTAACCAAACTGGTCGTACAAATCCGCTAAAAGGTGTGCCATGAAACGTCGCATCGAAAAGACCGTAGTGCTGGGAGCGGGGACGATGGGCTCGCGGATTGCGGCGCATTTCGCAAACGCCGGGTTGCCATGCATTTTGCTGGATATTGTGCCACCGAATTTGTCAGCGGATGCGCCCTCGAGTGAACGCAACAAAATTGTACGCGCGGGGCTGGACGCGGCGAAAAAGTCGAAGCCGGCGGCGTTTTTTACCCCCGCGCTCGCAGACAAGATCGCAATTGGGAATTTCGAGGATGATTTAGGGCGTTGTGCGGAAGCGGACTGGATCATCGAGGTGGTTGCCGAGAATCTGGAAATCAAACGAAAACTGCTGACGCGTGTTGCCCAGTTTCGCAAACCCGGAGCGATCGTAACCACGAACACCTCCGGCCTGCCGGTGCATTTGATCGCCGAGGGGATGAACGAGGAATTTCAGCAGCACTGGGCGGGGACGCATTTCTTCAACCCGCCGCGGTATCTGAAATTGGTGGAAGTAATACCCGGGCCTAAGACTTTGAAGGAGGTGGCCGAGTCGTTGAGCGAGTTTTGCGACCGGCGACTGGGCAAGGGCGTGGTGGTGGCGAAAGATACGCCGAACTTTATTGCCAATCGCATCGGAACATTTTCGATGCTCAATGCGCTGCGCCTGATGGGCACGCTCGGAATGACGGTGGAAGAAGTGGATGCGTGCACGGGACCGGCGGTGGGCTGGCCGAAGTCGGCAACGTTTCGAACGGCAGATATCGTGGGCCTCGATGTGCTCGTACACGTCGTGAAGAACATTTACGAGACGGCGCCCAACGACGAGTCGCGGGAAATGTATAAAGTGCCGGCGTTGGTGGAAGAGATGGCCAAGCGTGGCTGGCTCGGTGACAAGACGGGGCAGGGTTTTTACAAAAAGGTTAAGGGCGAGGGCCAGCAGGAGATCCTGACGCTCGATGTGAACACCATGGAGTATCGCTCGCGGCAGAAGGCGAAATTCGGTTCGCTCGAAATGGGTAAGGCGATCGAGGACACCCGCGAGCGGCTGCGCGCGCTTGTCGGGCCTGTGCTGGAAGGGCAGAAGGGTGACAAAGCGCAACAATTCTTGTGGCGCGGGCTTTCCGAAACGTGTTTGTATGCGGCGCGGCGTGTCCCGGAGATTTCCGACAACATTGTGGACGTTGATCGCGCGCTGCGCTGGGGCTTTGGCTGGGAACTCGGACCGTTTGAAATCATGGATGCCGTTGGCGTGAAGGCATTCGCGGGACAGGTGCAAAGAGAAGGGCGCGCGCTGTCGGCGGTCGTCGAGAAAGTGTTGGCGAGCGGGCGGAAAGGATTTTACGAATCGGAGAAAGGCACGACCACGGTTTTCGACATGGGCAGCGGTGGGACGAAAAAAGTTGAAGAGCCAATGGGCGTCATCATTCTGAAATCGTTGAAAGATGCGGGCCGCGAAGTGGAGCGCAATTCCGGCGCGAGCCTGATCGATCTCGGCGACGGCGTGGCGTGCTGCGAATTTCACGCCAAGATGAACGCCATCGGCGCGGACTTGATCGCCATGCTCCACAAGGGCTTGAAGCGGCTGGAAACGGATTTTGATGCCCTGGTCATCGCGAACCAGGCGGTGAATTTTTCCGTCGGCGCAAACTTGATGCTGGTTCTGGTGGGAGCCCAGGAGCAGGAGTGGGACGAATTGCACGCGGCGGTCAAGCAATTCCAGAATATCAACCTGGCGATCAAATACGCACCAAAACCGGTGGTGGCGGCGCCCCAGGGGATGGCGCTGGGCGGCGGTTGCGAAGTGAGCCTGCACGCCTCCAGGATTCAGGCGGCAGCGGAAGCCTACATTGGCTTGGTGGAAACGGGGGTGGGACTGATTCCAGGCGGCGGCGGCACGAAGGAAATGCTGATCCGCGCGAATGAGCGCACCGGTGGGACCGCCCTCAGCCTTTCCTCTTCTCCGGAAACCGACCTCGATCTTTTCCATGCCCTGAAGCCCATCTTTGAAACCATCGCCATGGCCAAGGTCGGCACAAGCGCAGAGGAATGCCGCGACTTGGGGTATTTGCGCCGCGAAGATGGCCTTTCCATGAACCGCGATCGCCTGGTCGCCGACGCCAAGGAAGCCGCGCTGTCGCTGGTGCGGGGCGGCTACAAGCCGCTGGCGGCCAGCTGGCAAGAAGGTGCGCGCAGCACTCAGATCAAAGTACTCGGCGAACAATTTCTTGCCGGCGCGAAGCTCGCCATCCACATGATGTTCCGCGGGGGCTATGCCTCCGAGTACGACGCGCATGTCGGCCGCAAGCTCGCGAACATTCTGGCGGGCGGTGCCCTGACGTCGCCGCAATTGGTCAACGAACAATATGTCTTGGATCTCGAGCGCGAAGCCTTCGTCTCTCTTTGCGGAGAAAAGAAGACTCAAGAACGCATCGCTCACACCTTGAAAACCGGCAAGCCGCTCCGCAACTAGGAAGACGGTCTCACCTGCAGCCAGCGAATCAACGGTAGGCGCGGACGTGACGGGACAGAAAATGCTTCGTGAAGGATGCGCATTGTGCCTTGTGTTTCTCTTGGAAAGAAGTGAGTGGCGCGTCCCAGATCGAGCTTTTCTTCGACCCGCTTGCCGCCGACATCACGGCCAGGGGCCTGAAAATGAAGCGCGTAGCTCGCCATGCCTGCATGGAGCGATTAGCAGGGCATCAATGCGGCCAAGCTTTAATTCCATCCGCGTGTCTGCGCGGAAGTATTCTCTGAAGCGGCGCATGGCGTCCAAGCGACCGGGTTTAGCGCGCCCCATGGGGATCTGCAAGATGGTACTCGCATTGCGGGAATTCACGGGTCTTCCGACTTAGCAAGAAAGGTGATGTAGAAAAGTTCAACCGCTTTGCATACATCCTCCCTCGTCAGCTTGTCCAAGATGAACCCTCGCCGACCCCAACAGCGTACCGTCTCGATTCGTGCTTGGGGGTATCATGGTTGTTTGCCTGATGGCCATTCGTCGGGCGTGACTGGGATGTCACGGCCGGGTCGCAGGCCTTTTTTCTGCCCCAGCTAACCCCCAAGGCGAAGTATTAATCGTATAGAAACGTATTGCTATAACGATCCTCTGTGGGGTATTCTGCGAATTCGGAGGCCGTGGATGGTGCAGAAGCTCTTGGCTCCGCGGGAAGCCGCGAACATCTTGGGCGTGAGTTATCCCACCTTGAAGCAGTGGATTTACCGCGGAAAGATAAAATCGGTGAAGACCCCGGGCGGGCACCACCGCGTGCCGGAAAGCGAAATAGACCGCCTGTTTCCGAAGAAGTTGGATCGCGGGGACATCGAAGCGCGGCGGGGAACTTTCCGGAAGATCAGCGGGAGAAACCAGCTGATTGGCCGCGTGGTGGCCATCAAATTCAGCGGCCTGCTGGCGCAGGTGACCATGGCGATTGGGGAGCAGCACATTACCTCGATCATCACGGCGGATGCCGCCAAGGAGCTGCGGTTGAAGCCCGGGGAACGAGCGGCGGCGCTGATTAAGTCGACGGAAGTAATGATCCTTCGGGTATGAGGGGTTGGCCGGCAAGGCGCGGTTGATCTCCGTTGCGAAATCGCCGTTCGCTCTCGCGGCCTAAGAGGGATTCTCATGAAGGATGGCGCCCCCTTAATGGCTCTTACAAGCATCGCGGTGCTGCTCGCCGCCGTCGTTCTTGCACCGGAGCAAGAAATCAGAATAGCGGCTGCAGCGGATTTGAAGTTTGCGATGGGAGAGTTAGCGGAAGAGTTTGAGAAGCAATCAAGAACCAAAGTGAATGTGACTTATGGATCGAGCGGGAACTTTTTCTCTCAAATGCAAAATGGGGCTCCTTTCGATCTGTTCTTTTCCGCGGACAGTGAATATCCGAAAAAGCTGGAGGCCGCCGGACTGGCGGAGACCGGTACTCTATCCGAATACGCCGTGGGGCGGATCGTGATTTGGACGGCTGCGGATGCCAAGCTGGATGTCAGCAAACGGGGATGGCAAACCCTCCTGGATGCAGGCATGGAGAAGATTGCGATCGCGAATCCGCAGCATGCGCCCTACGGACGGGCGGCCGTGGCTGCGTTGCAAAAGGCGGGAATCTACGAATCCGTCAAGGACAAGCTGGTGTACGGAGAGAATATTTCGCAAGCGGCGCAATTTGTGCAGTCGGGAAATGCGCAAGCCGGGATTGTGGCCTTGTCCCTAGCCGTCTCGCCGGCGATGCGGGATGGAAAACGATGGGAGATCCCAGCGGAGATGCACCCGGCGATCGAACAAGTAGCGATCGTTTTGAAGGACGCAAAGAATAAGGATTCGGCGCGAGCGTTTCTGGAGTTTGTGAAGAGTGCCGCAGGTCGCGCCATACTCGCGAAGTACGGTTTTGCGTTTCCGGAAAAAGACCAGGAAAGAGGAAAAAAGATAACGCCGAGAGGCTCGGAGAGCGCACGGGTAACTCGGAGAAGAGTACAAGAAAGGTAGCGAATGGAAGCGTTGTGGTTGTCGATGAGATTGGCCGCCTGCGTGGCGGTGATATTGCTTGTGATCGGAACGCCGGTGGCGTATGGGCTGGCTTTTTCGAACTGGCGCGGGAAATTCCTGCTCGAATCGGTTGTCGCGCTGCCGCTGGTGCTGCCGCCAACGGTGCTTGGATTTTACGCCTTGGTAGCGATGGGGCCGCGCGGGCCGTTGGGAAAACTGTGGATCGCGCTCTTCGGACACGGACTGGCCTTCACATTCGGCGGACTAATTCTTGCGTCTGTGCTGTACAGCCTTCCATTTGCCGTGCAACCGCTGATCGCTTCGTTTGAGGGAGTCGATCGAAAACTGCTGGACGCGTCGGCCGTGCTGGGTGCGGGAGGCTTGCGGACATTCTGCCGCGTGATCCTGCCGTTGTCACTGCCCGGAGCGGTGACGGCCGCGGTGCTGAGTTTTGCGCACACGCTGGGAGAATTTGGCGTGGTCTTAATGGTGGGCGGGAATTTGGCGGGAGTCACACGAACGGTTTCGATCGACATTTACGATCACGTGCAATCCCTGGAATACGGCCAAGCAAACCGCATGGCGCTGGTGCTACTGGCAATTTCTTTTGTCGTGTTGTCGGTGGTGTATGCGGTCAATCGCCGCGTGTGGACGCCGTGGGCGGCGAAGTAAACGCCACAATGCTGGCCGCGCGAATCCGCAAAGAACGGCGCAGCGCGGACGCCTCTTCTTTTGTCCTTGACGTTTCCATCGAAGTCTCTCCCGGCATCACGATTCTGTTCGGAGCTTCCGGGGCGGGCAAATCCACGCTGCTGGACTGCGTCGCGGGACTAGCGCGGCCAGACGAGGGACAAATCGCGGCTGGCGGCGAAGTCCTGTTCGATTCCGCGCGTGGCATCCATGTTCCCACGCCGAAGCGGCGAACCGCCTACGTTTTTCAGACCCTGGCGCTATTTCCGCATCTGAGCGCGGAAGAAAACGTTGCATACGGATTGACAGAACTGCGGGAGGAAGAAAGACGGGAACAAGTAGAAGCAATTCTAAAAGCCTTTCGCGTGGAGAAATTAGGGAAACAAAGGCCGGACAAGATTTCCGGCGGCGAGAAGCAGAGAATCGCGCTGGCCAGATCACTGGTGACCGAGCCGCGCGTGTTGTTGCTCGACGAGCCACTGACGGGACTGGATGCGGAGCTGAAAGCATCCATTGTGGACGATTTGCGCGCGTGGAATGCAGCCAAGGGGATCCCTATTCTGTATGTGACACATAGCCGCGAAGAGGTGGATGCACTGGGCGAGCGCGTGATCGCGCTCGACAATGGACGTGTCGCAAGCACCGGTCGACCGATGGATGTACTGGACGCGCCGCGCCGGAAAAAACTGGCGCAAGCGGCAGGATTCGAGAATTTGCTGAGCGCTACAGTGCTCGATCTGCGCGAGGCGGATGGCGTGATGCGCGTGAAACTGGGCGATAGTGCGTGCGAGATCGAGGTGCCCCTTGGCTATGCGGCGGCGGGGAGCCGCGTGCGAGTGGCTGTTCGTGCGGGAGATATTTTGCTGGCCACGGAACCACCGCGCGGATTGAGCGCGCGAAACGTGCTGGATGGACGCATCGTTTCGCTGGAGCAGCGCGGGACGATGGCCATGGCGCGCGTGGACTGCGGCATCGCGTTTATTGTGCACATTACCCCCGGGGCAGTTCGGGAGCTGGAGCTAACAGCGGGACGTCGCGTTTGGGTGGTGTTGAAAACACACTCGTGCCACCTGGTGGAGTAAGAGAAGACTCAAGAGTCCGGAATTGTTCAAGAGTTAGGCTTGGGCGGGCTGGTCACCGCAGGCTTGGCCGCCGCGGGGGCGGAGAATTTGATTTCGTCGGCTCTTAGAGCGTTGTCCTTGGGTGTGGCGTGGATGACGACGAGATCGCCGGCCGCGAGGTCACTGGCCTTGGCTGGTTTGTCCTCATTGTTGAATCTCGATAGAAAGACAGTCGAAGGTGCGAATTTCACTTCCACGGACTTCCCGTCGACTGTTTTTACAATCACGGAATCGGAGCTGATTTTCTCGACCGTGCCCCTGACGTGAACTTTATTGCCGTGAGCAAAAGCCGGGCCCGTAACAAGTGCGAACAATAGCGCCAGTAATGACCAACGAAATGGCATAAGCGTCTCCCATTGGAATTGGAGGCTGCAGTGATCCGGCCTCATTCCTGATGATGAACTTGTGATTCCGGTTTCCGTCCAGGTGCTGCTCCACTCAAGAAATCATTTTCCTGCTGTTCTTCCGCCCGCTCGTCCGGCCCCTTGGGATTATAGCGCTCCATTTCGATCCGTTCCGTCGCGGTTAGATGTGGAAGGTGGCGGATGAAGTGAACCAACTTCCAGCTGTCCAGCATGCCTCCGTGTCCGCCGCTATTGGAAAATGCCGGCATTCCTGTAAAGCGCACTCCATTCTCGATGATCCAGAACAGCTCGCCGTCCGTAAGGTTTTGCGTTTCCGGCAAACGCAGATCCGGTGGCTTGGGGTAGAGGCCGCCGCCAATCATGGTCTGCCCGCCGCCGTTGTTGGCGTGGCAGATGGCGCAATGATCCGCGAAATGCAGCCGCGCATCGCGCAGATCCTCCGCCGAGACGAGCAGAGGATTCTGGGCCAGCCGCGCGCTGGCAGGGGTCGCGAGATGACGCGCATTGCGAGCGAGCATGATTTCGAATTTAGTGGGCGTGGCGCGAGAACTGAGGCCATCATGGAGGAAGGAAGCGGCCACCGCGACAACCAGGCCGAAGAGCGCTGCTGCGACGATGATGATCAGGAGAGTTCTGCGTTTCATGGCCCTGTGGGTATGTTAATGGATGAAGGCCGGAGCGACTAGTGGCGAATCATGCGGCGCGGGCGGCGACGGCGCTGCATCGTTTCGTTCCGGCCCGCGCGTCGCCACGGCACGCAGGGGATGGCCAGGAAGCGTCTCTATGATCGAAAGTAGTGACGTTTTGCTCGAATCGAAGCCGTGTGAGAATATCGGGCATTCTCACAAGAGCGCCGCCGGAAATGGAAGAGCCGGCGGAGGTAGCCCCGCGAGCGGTCTCCTCTGGTAGGATACACAGGAATGGTGACCCCCACGATGAACAGAAGCGACTTGACGGCACTGCAAGCCTGTCCGGCGGAAGTTCAGGAGATTCTCCATGCCGTGGCCAGCGGCGCGGAGTTGACGTTCGGACAGGGACTGCTTCTGGCGACCGCGGAAGGTTCGGCACTGGATGCGCTAGTGGCTGTTGCCGACCAGTTGCGGCGAGAGACGGTCGGAGACGTTATCACTTTCGTCGTGAATCGAAACATCAATTTCACCAATGTGTGTTTCGTGGGGTGCAGTTTTTGCGGCTTTGCACGAGGGCCCGGAGCGGCGGACGCATACTCGCTTTCTTTCGAGGAAGTGGTGCGCCGCGCGCGCGAGGCTTGGGAACGTGGCGCAACAGAAGTTTGTGTTCAGGGCGGGTTGCCGCGTGACCTCGACGGATTTTTCTACCGCGATCTGCTGTGCGCCATCAAGCATGCCATTCCCGGGATGCACGTACATGCGTTCTCGCCGATGGAAATTGATTACGGGGTGACGAAAACCGGAATGGCGTTGCGCGACTACTTGCAGATGATGAAGGACGAGGGGCTGGGCAGCATTCCCGGCACGGCGGCGGAGATTCTGGATGATCGCGTGCGGAAGGAACTGAGCCCGAACAAATTGCCGGCCGGCCGTTGGGTGGAGATCATCACCACCGCGCACGAGCTGGGCATCCCGACCACATCAACCATGATGTACGGGCACGTAGAAGAGCCGGCGGATTGGGTGCGGCACATGTTTCT
>Ga0209689_1000346_pt1 | contig 30799 bp, 24 predicted proteins | sample GraSoiAngelo_149_FD_187119 | JGI IMG/M metagenome (GOLD analysis project Ga0209689, IMG submission 187119) | Grasslands soil microbial communities from the Angelo Coastal Reserve, California, USA - 14_1009_09_30cm (SPAdes) (version 2) | ecosystem: Environmental > Terrestrial > Soil > Grasslands ... | reverse complement strand
ATCATCTGGGTTATCGACAAACAGTCCCGCAAAATCTTTTTCAGCCTTGGCGTAAACAGGATTTGTTCTGGAATAACCGAGCACGCGCAAAGCAATCATGCAGTTCAATATCGCGGGATAAACCGCTGCGAGGCCGTCACTGCCCTCACCGATCCGCTCAAGGATCCAGCGCTCCGCTTCTTCAAGCGCACGGCGGCGCAGCGGACGAAATTGAAGTGGATGCAGGAATTTCATAATATCTTCGACTCGCAGAAAGAAATTGCGCCAAGTCCAGAAGCGTTCGCTGCGGGGGAGACGCAAGTCAGTCTGCTCGGTGCCGAGCGGATAGAGTTCGTGCAATTGTTTTTCGCCGGGCAGAACGCGAGTAGGTCTGAAATGGTTTATGATCGCCAGCGGCATGAGCATGGCGCGGCTCCAGGATGACATTTTGTAAATGTGAAACGGCGCCCAGCGTGGGAGGAGAACCATTTCCACAGGGATCGTGGGCAAATATTTCCACGGGAACTGGCCTAGGAGCGCCAGATAAAGCTTGCTGAACGTGTTCATCTGCGGAATGCCTCCGCGACGCATGATGTTGGCACGCGCCTCGCGCATAAACGGCGCGTCCACCGAGCAACCGGCGAGTTTCAGCGCAAAATACGCTTTGACCGATGCGTTAATTTCGCTCGGGCCGCCATGATAAATGTTCCAGCCGCCATCTGGCAGTTGGCGTTTCAGAATGTGACGGACGCAGCGACGCTGCAATTGAGCATGCACTTCGCCGCACCAGTGCATGAAAACGACGTAATCAGAGCAAAGCGTGCTATCGACAATCAGTTCGCCGCACCAATGGCCATCGGGTTTTTGCTGGCGCAGCAGGTTCTCTTGTGCCCGTGTGATCGCCCGCGAAATCTCTTCGTCTGCAGCCGAGTAAGACTCGGATATCTCCGGCGCCGCGCTCGGCAACACTATCAGCTCCCTCGACGAATCCGGCATGTCGGTCTTACGACGCTTGTGCAGTTGGTTCTGCCCGCTTGCCGGTGATATGACCGTTTCCCGAACTTACACCATTAAAAGCGAGCACCTCACTGCCACTGCCAGTCGGTTTGGGCTTCGCACCGAAGTTGAATTTGATCGTTTTCCAAGTGTCGCCGCGCTGCGCTTGCAGTCCCAGCGTCGCCGTTGGTTCGTAGCCGCAATGCACCATGCAATTTTCGCAGCGGCTGTCGCGCGCCACCCCGTTTACGACCCCATATCTGTCCCATTCCGTTTTTTCCAGCAGCTCGGCGTAGCTCGAGTAATGCCCGTCCGTCATTAAGTAGCAGGGTCCCTTCCAGCCACGAATGTTGCGAGTCGGAATAGCCCAGGCTGAACACGTCAAATCACGCTTGCCCGCGAGAAATTCGAAGTACACTGGCGTCCCGAAAAACGTGTATCGTTTCATCCATTCCTCGACTTTCCGAAACTTCTGAATCGTCATGGCGCGGGTGAGAAAGAAGTTTTCCGGGCGCAAATTTAGCCGTTTGATCATGTCCTTCTTGGCGGCGTCGTACTCGTAGCCCGGAGTGATGGTATGGCCGTCGACGCCAAGATCGGAGAGATAATCGAACATCCGTTCGATCTCCTCCATATCGGTTTCCTTGTAGACCGTGGTGTTGGTCGCGACCTGGTAACCGAGCACCCTCGCCATTTTGATGGCTAGAATGCACTCCTTGAAAACTCCCTCGCGCTCCACGATCAGGTCGTGCGTCCGCTCAAGACCATCGAGGTGCACGTTCCAGTACATCCATTTGGTTGGAGCGATCGTCGGCTTCGCCGGATCCTTCGGACCTTTGAGAATTTCAGCCGCGTCTTTCTCCGAAACAAGACCGCTTGATTTTAGGATCTCGATCTTCGCTTCCACGTCTATCTGCTTTCCAGTATCCGCTTTCCGGTATTCAGAGGCCATCCACTCGCGCATTTTCTTGCGCATAAACATGGCGTTGGTGCAGATGTAAACGATTCGTTTTTGCGCGAGCAGCCCCTCCACCAGTGCTTCGATGTGCGGGTAGATGAGCGGCTCGCCGCCGCAAATTGATACCATTGGCGCATTGCACTCCTCTGCCGCTCCGAGGCAGTCCTCCAAGCTCATCATGTCCTTGAGCGACGTGGAATATTCTCGAATCCGTCCGCAACCGGTGCATGTCAGGTTGCAGGTGTGCAACGGCTCGAGCTGAAGGACCGTGGCGAATTTCTTCGTGCCACGCAGCTTATGCCCGATCACGTAGGCCGCGATTTTCGCTGTGAGTGGTAACGGAAATCTCATGGGAACGAGGATGATAACAAGAGAGCCCAGCGTGTCAACGACCCGAGGTAAGCGCTCAGTCTGTTAATTTGAATCGACCGTCGGGCCTTGGTTGGACTTCGATTGCTCGCAAAATAATCAACCATCGCTAAAAGGCAAAATAAAGATGCGACTGCCGCCGATATGTGTGGTTTAATAGGACGCAAGTGTATCTCTAGAAACGGAGTATAAAAAATCACAGACTATGAAAAGATTATTTTTAGCAGCATTTGCTGCCGCCCTCATCGGCTGCGCGGAACAGTACGCACCGCCAGCTGTGACAACCGGTTACACTTACTCCCGCTATTCCACGACGGCGGAAGTGTGGGGTTACAGAAGCCCTATATACCGAGATTGGACCACGGCCCAATTGCAGCAGCGCCGTCTTGAGCTCTACGGGATGACTACACTAACCGAGACTCGCAACGGTGTGCCTGCTTATATTTATCACGGCCAGGCCCAGCCTGCGCAAGACGAGGCCAAGCAGATCGAAGTTGAGTTGAATTGGCGTTATCAGCACGGCGATAAAAGCGCGGAGCTGAAAGAGTTCTGGCCCAGCGTACGCCGGCATATTGCCAGCGGCCCACGCTTCGAATCAGGTTTTTAACTTCGAGTAATCTCGGAGTGATGTAATCCGGCGGCACGCCGGACCGCTGAGGTCTTCGGCAAAAAAATTAGCCTGGCTCGCGCTCGGGACTTACGCGCCGTGCCAGCCGCGGCGGATTAGACTGACGGCAATGGCAGCTAGCAGCAGCGCGACTATTTTCGATACACCGCGTAAGCCTTGCCGGCCCATCCAACGCGTGACCCGATCGGCATTCCAGAACGCGATCGCAACCAACCCGAGATTGATCAAAAGAGAGACCAGCGTGAACACCAAGCCCACCGTATCAACGAGAATCAGCAGGGCGGTCAGCAACGCCGGTCCGGCGATCAATGGCATCCCGAGCGGGACAACCCCGAAATCGTCGCTCGCTCCACGATCAGCTGTCCCCAGACTGAGCAATTCGCGGCCTGCCAGACCCAGCAAAATAAGTCCCCCTGCGACCTGAAAATCCGCCACGGTAATTCCGAGCGCGACAAAAATAATTTTCCCGAGAAACATAAAGCCGACTGCGACGCAAAGCGCGGTGAAGATTCCCACGAAAGCCTGCCGCTGCCGCTGTTCCCGCGAGGCGCTGGTGGCGAGCCCCATAAACACCGCTACCAGCCCAATAGGGTCGATCGCAACAAAGATCGGAATAAAGGCTAGGAAAAATTTCTGGATCATTGTAGCACGCGTTTCCGAGTGCCGGTCGCCACAGATGAACACAGATGAAACACAGATTCATCAAAATTCCTTCTCCCATCTGTGAAAATCTGTGTAAATCTGTGGCCGACTTCAGCTTTTCCACTCTTATGTCGAACCGTTTCATAAAGTCTTCGTCCCTTTGCATCTCACTCATCCTCGCTGCTTCGAGTTCAAATTTTTCAGCCGCCGAACTTAAAACTGTCGATGATTTTCGAGCCGTTGCCGCGAAGGCAAACGCGGTGCTGACGATTCCCGACTGGGAGCAGACGCCGGAAGCGGTAGAGACTTCGATAAAGAATGCGATCGCAAATGCGAATGCTGCGCTGGATCAAATCGGCGCCCAGGATCTCGGCAAAGTTACCTTCAAAAGCACTGTGGTCGCGTTAGATGATGCCACTTATCAGGCCGGACTCGCCGCAAATAAGGCCACGATCATAAAGGAAACAAACACAAACCCCGCAATGCGCACCGCGGGAGAAAATGCGGTGAAAGTTTTCCAGGAATGGGCGGTCGGCATTGATTATCGCGAGGACGTTTACAAGGCGATCAAAGCTTTCGCGGATACGCATCCGAAACTCACGGGCGAAGACGAGAAGCTGCTCAAGGAAACCTTGCGCGACTATCGACGGGCCGGTTTAGATTTACCGCCGGATCAGCGCAAGGAAGTCGAACAGCTGCGCAAGGAATTGTCCAAACTCGGGAACGATTTTGACACCAACATCGTGAAGGCAAACGCTCCGGTCATGTTCACAAAAGCTGATCTGGATGGGCTGCCGGAAAGCTTCCTCGCCTCGCCCGGCATCAAAACGGGAGATGATGTCTACACGGTGATGGCAAATGTCACCTGGCAATTCAATACGGTAGAGGAAAACGCAAAGAGCGAAGCGACGCGCAAGCAGCTTTACGTCATTCGCGAAACTCTCGCCAAAGACACAAATGTTCCTGTTCTCAATCAAATGCTCGCGCTCCGGAACAAGATCGCCCTGCACCTTGGTTACAAATCGTGGGACGACTACCAGACGGAAGTCAAAATGGCCAAGACCGGAGCGAATGCGGAAAAATACATCAGCGATTTGGTTACCGGGAGCCAGCCGAAATTCGACAGTGAACTGGCGGAATTACAAAAACTGAAGGCCGCCGATACGAACGATCCCAACGCCCGAATCATGGTATGGGACTGGCGCTATTACAGCAATCAGCGCAACAAGCAAAAATACGCCGTCGATAAGGAAGCGTTGCGCGCGTATTTCCCATTCCAAAAGGCGCTCGATGGCATGTTTAACATTTATCAGAACATTTTCGGTCTGAAGTTTGAAAAAATCGTCGCGCCCTACAAATGGATCGATGATCTCCAGCTTTATCTTGTCAGCGATTCCGGCACGGGCGAGCCGCTCGGGATGTTCTACCTCGACATGTTCCCGCGCGAAGGAAAATTCAATCACTTCGCGCAGTTCGACATTATCAGCGGTAAGCTGTTGCCGGAGGGGAAATACCAGCGGCCAACTGTCGCATTACTTTGCAACTTCCCGCCTGGGACCGCCGATACACCCTCCCTGTTAACACACCAAGACGTAGAAACGTTATTCCACGAATTTGGTCACGCCCTGCATTCGATTGTCACCCGCGCGAAGTACGGCCGCTTCGCCGGAACGCATGTCCCCGGTGACTTCGTCGAGGCGCCCTCCCAGATGTTACAAAACTGGGTTTGGGATAAGAAAGTGCTCGACACGTTTGCGGCCGATTACAGGGATCCGTTGAAAAAGATTCCGGCGGACATCGTCAACAAAATGAATGATGCAAAGCTGGCAAACGCCGGCGTTTTTTATCGGCGGCAGTTTGCGTTCGCCTCGCTTGATCTCGCTCTGCACGATCAGCACCCCGAAGATGCGTCTTACGATTGCGTGGCCATATCGAATCCGATCCTGGAAAAGGTTTTTTTGCCCATCGATCCAAGCACGACTTTCGTTTCGTATTTTGGACATCTGAATGGTTACGACGCTGGTTACTACGGCTACGCATGGGCCGATGCGATCGCTGCTGATATGGCGACCGTTTTTGAAAAAGCGAGGGATGGCTATCTCGATAAACAAGCCGGCATGAAATTGCGCCGCGAAATTTACGAGCCGGGCGATTCTCGTGATGTCAACGTTTCCATCGAGAAATTCCTCGGCCGGAAACAATCGGTCCAGCCATTCCTGAAAAAGATCGGCATCGGCCCGCAGGAAAAAAAGAAATCGCCTGCGGGGCCATCGCACGAAAGCAGATAGTTGTAGAGGCGCTTCTGCGAAGCGTATATCGACATGCTTGTGTTATGTTCGGCGTTTGACACAAACGCCGCTACAACGTCTGCGTATATGACGAAAATTACACGGCCGCTTGCTGCAATCGTTTGCTTCGCTGCGACGTCGCTTCTTGCGGACGATGAACTCGCGTTGCGGTTGCAGCCAGCGCTGGAGACGATCACGCCCGACGGTTTGCTCGCGCACATCAAGATTCTTGCGTCGGATGAATTCGAAGGGCGCGCGCCGGGAACGAAAGGTGAAGAACTTTCGGTCAAATACATCGCTGATCAGTTCAAACAGATCGGATTAAGACCGGGCAATCCCGACGGGACATACACACAGGAAGTTCCTCTGGCCGGGATTACGAGCGAACCGCGAATGTCGTTCAGCGTTGGCGACAAAACGGTCGATCTCAAATATCCGGATGGTTTCGTGGCTTCATCAGCGCGTCTTAAACCGGAGATCAAAATCGACAAGTCAGACGTAATCTTTGTCGGATACGGCGTCGTCGCGCCGGAGTACGGCTGGGACGATTACAAAGATGTCGATGTGCGCGGCAAGACTTTGCTGATGCTGATCGGCGATCCGCCAGTTCCTGATCCAAAATATCCCGCAAAACTCGACGACAAAATGTTTAAGGGGAAGGCGATGACCTACTACGGTCGCTGGACTTACAAATATGAGATCGCCGCCCAAAAAGGCGCCGCAGCGTCGATCATCATCCACGAAACGGAACCGGCGGCTTATCCGTGGCAGGTAGTGAGATCGAGTTGGGGCAAAGAAAACTTCGAGCTCGATAATCCGAACAAGAACATGGACGCGATTTCCGTCCGTTCCTGGATCACGCTAGAGGTTGCGAAAAAATTATTCACCGATTGCGGGCAGGATTTCGACGCTCTCAAGAAATCGGCGATCACGAAAGAATTCCGACCGGTGACGTTCAATGCCAAAGCGAATATCGACATCAAACAGCAGATTCGCTCGTTCAAATCGCACAACGTGATCGGCAAACTCGAAGGGAACGATCCGAAATTAAAAGACGAATACGTGATTTACACAGCGCACTGGGACCATCTCGGGCGCCATCCCGAATTGCAGGGCGATCAGATTTTTAATGGCGCGATCGATAACGCGTCGGGTGTGGCGTCCGTTATTCAGCTTCCCGCGATCGCCAGTGCGCGTTCGCGCGCGAACCTAGTGGTTTGCCTGGTTCACTGGGGAATTGAAAATAGCGCGAATGTCACTGATAAACAACGCGAACTCGCCCGCTGGCTAGTGAACCGTGGGGTCGATCTGGTGGTTGGCTCGCATCCGCATTGCGTTCAGCCGCTCGACTTTTATCATGGCTGCCCAATCGCGTATTCGCTGGGTAATCTCGTCTTCGATGGCGCGCCGTCCGTCGCATCGTGGAATCGCGGCGCATTACTCGAGATCGGTTTAAACGAAAATGCGCAAACTTCGGCGTCTCGGCTAGTCCCGCTCATTCTTGAAGACGGTTTCCCGCGAATTGACGCGGCGATGGAGAGCAACACTTCAGAAACATCAAAAGCTTTCGCCGTCGGGAAGTGATTACGCCCTGATATCTTGTCATCGCGCGCAACCTGCGTGAAAATTGACGTTCCGTGGCTCTGCGACTGCCGAAACAGAATTATCAGGACATCGAGCGCGTCATCGAACTCGATTTTGTGCGCGCGACAGAAGCTGCAGCGCTCAATTCGCTGCGCTGGCTCGGGCGCGGGGACAAGGAAGCGGCCGACGCAGCCGCCTGCGACGCCATGCGCGGCATGTTCGATCTCATGAACATCTGCGGCGAGGTGGTGATCGGCGAAGGAATCAAGGACGAAGCGCCGGGAATTTTCAAAGGCGAACAGCTGGGCACATGGATTCCTGGCTCGCCGCAGTTCGATATCGCCATCGACCCGATCGATGGCACGACCAACATCTCCAAGGGCGCGCCGAACTCGATCAGTTGCATCGCGGCGGCCAGTCCCGAGCAGGGAGTGAAAGTGGCGCTGCGGGATATTCCCTCATTTTACATGTCTAAGCTGGCGTACGGCCCGCGGGTGATCGAGTACATGAAAAAACGCGGCGATTCGCTCCACCTCGAGATGCCGATCGCGGAGATGCTGGCGATCGTGGCGCGCGCGGTGGACAAGCGCGTCCAGGATGTGGCGGTGATGATGCTCGACAGACCGCGACACAAGGAGATTGTTGAACAAATTCGCGCGGCAGGTGCCTCCCTGCGCATGATCGGCGACGGCGACATCGCCGCGGCCATCGCGCCATCGCTGCCCGAGCCGGATGTTGATCTTTACATGGGCATCGGCGGTTCGCCCGAAGCGGTACTCGCGGCGGCGGGAATCAAATGTCTCAGCGGCGACATGCAATGCAAAATGTGGCCGCGTGACGAGAAGGAACGAAAGAAGTTGATCGGGGACGGTTACGAGAAAGACCTCGAGCGCGTCTATTCGGCGGACGATCTGGCCAACGGCCAGAACATCATTTTCTGCGCAACCGGAATCAGCGACAGCGCGCTCCTGCCGGGTGTGCGCGCACGTGGTGGCGTCACGGCAGTCACCCATTCAATCCTGATGCGGGCCAAGAGCAAGACGGTTCGTTTCATTCGAGCACGGCACAATCTGCAGACAAAAACGATCCGACTCCGCTCGGATAATCGCGAACACATCATTTGACGTACTTCTCCTTGATTACAGCAATCGTTGCGCTCGGAACTGAAGTTCTGGTTTTCCTGTCGCTCATGGAAATGCCTCCCTTCGGTAAAGGCGGCAGCGATATCATTTGGGGGTTGCCATTCTTTGGATTGGTCGTTCTTGTGCTCGCGACTTCTGGGCTCCTCGCAGGACTCAACGCCAGACGAAACTCAATACGAGGCAGGAAAATGGCTACGGTCGGGTTCTTGTTAAACGGTCTCAGTCTCGTAATTCCAATTTTGGTGCTCGTTTTAGCAGTTGGTCGCCTCCTCATTTTCGCCGGCGGCCTAACGAATCGCTGAACCAGACCTTAGGATTTTTTTGGCCGTATGCCGAATTTGGCCAGCGCAGGGATTGTCTTCTCCATCGGCAGGCCGACGACGTTCGTGAATGAGCCTTCGATTTTTGCAATGATCTCTGCACCGGTTCCTTGCGCAGCGTAGGCGCCAGCCTTGTCGAGCGGGTCCACTTTGGCAAGGTAATTCTTAATCGTTGCGCGGTTCAGGCGGTGAAAGCTAACACGCGAAGTATCATGAAAGACCACCGATCTTCCCGATGTCTGGTGGTAAATTAAAACGGCCGAGCAAACTTCGTGAGTTCGACCGCTCAGCCGCCGGAGCATCTGCGCGGCGTCGCTTAAATCGGCCGGCGTACCGATGATTTCGTTCTCGATGGCGATGAGCGTGTCGGCTGCGATCACGACGGCGTCGGGACGCGTTTGTGCGACGAACATTCCCTTGCGAATGGCATTCCAAAGCGTGAGCTCGCGTAGTGTAACAGTGACATCAAATTTTTCCGCGAGCCGCGGTGGTACGATTTCGAATTCAAATCCAGCGTCGGAAAGCAATGCAGCTCGCCTTGGTGAACTCGATGCCAGCACAAGTGAAGGCATGGCTCGCTAATTGTAGCGGCAGGTGTATCGCCTGCAAAATCCGAAACATTGCGTCTGGCACGGCTGCCGCTACAGAACGCCTGCTCCGGAACCAAAAACCCTTGCGTTAGGGATTCGGCGAAACAGGTGGCGCCGCGTTTTTATTAAAGATGTCCGGCAGCTTTGTTTCTTTAAAATTAGCAGGCACGGTAAACTGGCTATCGGCTATCGAATCGAGGCTTACACGTGTAACGGTGCTTGTAATTTCCGTCGGGTGCCCTGCGGCGCTGTCGCCGTGCTCGCCTGCCGGGTTTTCCTTGCCGACGATCATGCGCATCCGGATCGGCAGGCCGGGGAAATCGCGAAAGTCGGGCATTTTCGTGTTAGCCGCATCCCAAAACTCAGATTTGATCAATTGGAGTTGCGCCAGGACGGCAGCGCCGTTGGGATAGTTCGGTGCGATCCAATACATCGCCTTAAAATCGGGTCCATCGTAGGTGTATTGCTCGGTCTCATAGCCGTTGATCGTTTCCCGTTGGCCAGTGGGTGTGAGTCTAGGTTTGTCGGAGCCTGCTTTGTTGCTGCTGAACTTGTTTAACATGTCGGCAATAGCTCTCATTTTATCCGGCGAAATGCGGACGACAGTCTTCCGGTCATTCAGCAGATTGATCAACTCGCCAGTTCTTCCGTCGAAAATTGCAGTGATTTGCGGAGAAGCATCAATGCGCGCTTTGTCGCCTTTGACCTTGATGGTCATGTTCGTAGCAGCGGCGACCGCACTGGGAGTTGGTTGCTCTTTTTGACCGTGGCGCGCCGGTTGTACGGTCGTTGAATAGACGATCGTAAGGTCCGCGCGGAGCGGAAGGATGACAAAAGCAGTCAGAACGAGCGAATAGAATGCAGTCTTCATATCTCAGATAACTACATCGCTGCCGTCGATCGGGATAGCTGCGTCCAGCCGCCAAGTTACGCCGACTTCTGCGTCTTCAGCAGCTTGATCGCGTCTCGTAGCTCAGCAGCGCGCTCGTAGAGTTCCTTTGCAATCGCAGTTTCCATCTCGCGTTGCATGATCTCTAATTTCGAAAGCGGGCGCTTGGCCTTCACTTCCTCAAGCCATTCGTCGAGAAAAGCAATCTCCGAGCTTTTCGACACCAACTCCGGAAAGTTTGACTGTTGCAGAAAATCCACAATCGCGTCACGGCCGCGCTCAATTTCGGCGATGGCCTCGGCAAATTTTCCCTGGCCAAGTAGAATGGATGCCTTGGCTCGCGTATTCATCATGAGCACGTAAGGCCGGAACTGCTGCAGGGCCCAGGAAAAGTCCTCGCGATTTGTGTGCTCGGCGACGAACGTAAAAAGATCGAGATTGCGTTGCGTGTCGCGCACCACGCCTTCGAAATCGTTGATCTGAAAGAGGCTCAGATAACGATGATAATATTGGATGCCTTCCTGTTGAAGGTCCGCGCATTGCTCAGGTGTGAGCTCGTAGGTCTCGCGTTTGTGCTCGGTGCGGGCGGCCCGCCTTTGATGATATTCCAAGAGCGACTCGCAATTGTGCGGACGCCGGCCATCTGGCCGCCCGGTCATCTCCATTTGCAACACACCGAGATCGACTCGCAGTTGCAATTTCTCGCGGCCATCCAGCCCAGCGATCTTGCGCACTTTGATGCTGCCGCTCTCATGCGGCCAATCTTTCAAGATGGTATTGAGATCCAAACTCATCGTAAACAAACATCGAACACATCGCATTGCCTTGTCAATAAATCGTAAGGATGGCTCGCTGCGGTCGCCGCGGCGACACTCTCTGTAGAGGCAGTCGCGCCGGCTACAACCATCGGTTTGGCAGGCGACACGCCTGCCGCTACAGTTTGCATGATGGAAGACGCAATCGACTCGTTTATTCGATTCCTGGCAGTCGAGCGCGGTCTTTCTGAGAATTACCAGCTCTCCACCCAAAGGTCTCTGAGCGACTTCGCGCATTGGTGCGCTGCCAGTAAAAAAATCGATAATCCGCATGCTGTAACTCTACCGGTCATCAGCGAATATCTCGCCCATCGCAAACGAGCCGGCCTTTCCGCCTCTTCGATTAAGCTCATCGTGGTTGCATTGAAGATTTTTTTCCGGTTTTTGGCAGGGAAAGGAATAGTTGAACGCGATCCGGCTGAGGCGTTGGCGCTCCCGCGGATCGAGCGTTATCTCCCGGAAACCCTCAATGAATTACAAGTAGAGCAATTCCTGGAAAAGATCGACACGAAAACTGTTCACGGCTTGCGCGATCGCGCGATGATCGAGTTGCTTTACGCAAGCGGTTTGCGCATTTCGGAGCTGGCAAATGCCCGGCTGGAGAATTTCAATTTTGAAGAGCGCATCGTGCGTGTGACGGGAAAAGGTAACAAGACCCGCCTGGTGCCGGTGGGCCGAAAAGCGTGCGAAGCGCTGGCAGCCTATCTCTCCGTGGAGCGGCCGAAACTTGTGAAGCGGCGTAGCGGCAGCGAAATTTTTCTTTCCGAGCGAGGCACCAAGTTAACAACGGCGCGCATCTGGCAAATCGTGAAAAAACACGCGCAGCGGGCCGGACTGGAGAAGAACGTTTACCCTCACCTTCTCCGACACAGCTTCGCGACCCATCTGCTCGGAAACGGCGCCGATTTGCGGATTATCCAGGAGATGCTGGGCCACGCCGATATTTCGACCACGCAAGTCTATACGCATGTCGATCAGCAGCGGCTTAAAGCTGTGCATCGGCAATTTCATCCCCGGGCGTAATTTTCATTCTGTAGCGGCAGCCGTGTCGGCTGCAGAAATCTTTAGAGCAGCGATTATTTAAATTTCGTAGCGCGACGCCTGCCGCTACAGTTCCGCTTCCATGAGACGTCTGATCTTCCTAATCCTCGCGCTCGCTGCCGCGGCATTCGCTGGTTGGTACTACTGGAAACTTTCCCAACAAATTTCGAGCGCTCCGGTAAGCGCGCTTCTGCCTCGGGACACAATTTTTCTGGCACACATGCCGGACTTCAATCGAAGCCGCGACGAATGGTATCGCAGCGATATTTACCAGCTGTACCGTGAACTTGCGGTCCAGGATTTTCTGCGCAAGCCGTTGGGCAACGTTCCAACCCCGAACGCTTTCGGGGCTCAAACGCTGCGGGAGATCGGACAGCTCGACCCGAAGCACGCCTTCGTCGCTTTGACCTCCATGGATAACAACAATCCAAAATTCGTTGGAGGTTTTCGTTTTCGTGCCAGCCAGGAAGAGGCGGAGCAAATCATCAATAAATGGCGCTCGAAATTGTTGGAACAAACTCCGGCCGCGAAACGCGAGAAGCTGCAATACCAGCGCCGCGAAATCGAGCTTGTCACGGCGGCTCCGTTTACTCTCGCGACGACGTATGACCGTCCCTGGTTCTTTGCGGCAACGGACGTGACAGAACTAAAGGCACTGCTCGATCGCGCCGATCACCGAGCTAAGAATGCGGAGGCTACACTCGAGAAAGACGAAGCATATCGCGAAGCCGTCTCGCACCGGCCCTCGAATTACGCAGCGTTCTTTTATCTGCAGCCAAAAATATTTTCCGAACGCCTTGCAGCATTGCGCGCTGCTGTTCGATCAAGGCCCACTCCCGGCGAGGCCACGATGCTCGAAAAGATGCGCTGCATCGCCGGTTCCATGCGGTTCGAGAACGGGAAAATACACGACGTGCTTTTCCTCGGGATGCCGAAGCTGGAGCACGAGGCCACACTCACCCGGTCCTCCGTCTCGCTCGGGACGAAAGAGACGTTTTTTTATCTGTCGATGCTTCTTAATCTCGGTGAGAAAATCGACACCCTGAACCAGGCGGCGGCCTTTGCTGGTACGAAAGTTTTTCAGGCGCTCGCCGATAGCGGGATCGCCGCTGATGATTGGAAGGCTGCATTTGGCCTCGAGCTGGCATCGCTGGCGGACTGGCCGTCGAGTGCGCATTGGCCATCTTTGCTCCTGACACTGCCGGTCACGGACGCGGCCAAAGCCGGCAAGATCACTGATGCCCTCATACGCGCCGATGAAGGTGCGACTTGGACGCAGACGGAGAAGGACGGCGTGCGCTATTTTTCGAAACAATCGGCTGCGAGTTTCGTGGCGATCACCCCAACAATCGCCCTGTCGGATCGGATTCTTGTAGCTGGTCTTAACCCAGTCTCAGTTGAAGAGGCAATGAAACGCAGCGGCGCCGGCTCGTCTGGACTTTCAGATTCCCAAACTTATAAAGCTGCTGAGAGATTGCTGCCGGCACCCACGAATTTTTTTGCGTACATCGATACCGGGCTACTGTATTCCCGGCTCGATGCTTCGTTGCGTCCAATGCTGTTAATGGCTGCGGCTTTCATGCCAGCAGTGGCTGGTTCCGTCGATCTTACGAAGCTCCCATCGCCGGAGATCATTACGAAGCACCTGAGTCCCATCGTCTCGTCGCAAAGATACGATCACGACGGCTACGTGGCCGAGTCAGTCGGGCCAATCACACTGGATCAATCAGCAATCGGCGTTGCTATTCTTAGTAGCCTTGGCACGGCAGCACGACAGAAAGCCGGCGTAAGCGGCTGGAGCGCTTCTGCGACGGCCACGCCGCAGCCGACACCCAGTCCGTCCCCGACGCCATAGGCAAGGCGTGACCGCCCGCCTACCCCCAGCTATGGCGGGCAAGCCGGGCGCGCCGGGCTCCTGCTGTGTCATTTCGGCACTTTTTTTGCCTTTCCAGCCGTACGCGCGAAGAAAACTGCTGCAGTTTATGGAAAACGTGCTATCCTTTTCGCCCTATGGCTATTCTAAAGAAAAATGCATTCTCCCGTCGTGTTCCTGACCTGGTAACTGAGGAGCTGGTTGCTGTCCTCTCCCGGCGCTCTTCTTTTGAGTTTAAGCAGCTTTTCGACATCGTGCACGAGAATCTTCGGGCGCGGAACGCTGCAAGCGGCGGTGAAGAAATGCTGCGGCTGCGAGCTTACGAGAAATTACAAAACCTCGTGGCGCGGGGCGCGGTCAAGAAGAATGGTAAGAAATACAAGGGCTTACCATCGGCTCTGGCCAATGCGATTGCCCAGCAGAATGGTCATCTCGCCGGCGTAAGATAAGCCGACTTTTCACAACGAATTGGCTTCAGGCCAGATTCCCGGGATGCTGCGAGAATATTTGCCGGTTCTCCTGCAAATCGTCGTCGCGATGCTGTTTGCCGTTTCCGCTCTGCTCGTCAGCATATTGGTAGGCAAGAGCGGAAAACGCACCCGAGCTAAGGATATGGCCTATGAATGCGGGATGATCCCGCAGGGGGAACGGCTGCCGCGTTTCAGCGTGAAGTTCTATCTGGTGGCGATGCTGTTTATCCTCTTCGACCTCGAGATCGTGTTCATGTATCCATGGGCGGTCGTGTATCGGGATGCAATCAAACAAGGCAGCATCATTTTCTGGAGCATGCTCAGTTTCATCACGATCCTGATGGTGGGCTACGTGTACGCGCTTAAAAAAGGCGCATTGGATTTCAGAAAGTAATCAGCTTCCTCTGAGTTCTCCCACGGCTCCCCGGCTTCTGCCGCTCACGTTGCTGTTGAGCGCGCTTCTTTGGGTGTTCACCACAACAGGCGGACGGCAGATTTTTGTCAAGGAGGTGCTCGGCGGCGCCTATGACTCGCAGGCGGAACATTTTCTGCGCGGGAACGTGGACGTCGATGCGGAGGCGATCGGGCATGAAGCAATGATCGTGAACGGCGAGGTGCGCATGTACTTTGGACCGTTCCCGGCGCTCCTCCGTATTCCGTTGAATTTCGTTTACCCTGCGGGACACGGGAAATGGTCCCGGATTTCAGGATTTTGCGCGGGGGTCATCGCGCTGTTTGCCTTTGCCGGCCTGGTGCGCACAGCTTTGTGTTCATCGTTGCTTTCATCGCGCGCCCGTAACTGGCTGGGCAACGCGTGTTTGATCGGCTTCGCGTTCGGCTCGCCCTTACTCTTGCTGCTTGGGAATCTTTCTATCTACGATGAAGCCATAATCTGGGGACTCGCCTTCTCGCTGGCTGCGCTTCTTTTCGCTTTCAGATCGCGACTGGTCGAGGGCAGCGCCCTGACGCGGGCGTTGCTGGGATTCTCGCTGTGTGCCGGTGGTGCTTTACTGTCCCGAGTCACGTTCGGCGCGCCTTTCATCCTGATCGCCCCGTTTCTAGCTCTAAAACTTCAGCGGGAAAATCGAATAGCTAATCTAATGGCGCTGGCTCTCCCGCTTTGCGCCGCACTCACTTTTTATGTTTGGCTAAGCTACGCAAAATTCGGCAGCCTCAGCGGAGTGAACTTCGACTATTACATCAACCCGGTTCATCGCGAATTTGCCCACAAATTTGGTGTGTTCAGCCCGCGTCGAATCCTCAACAGCTTCGCTGACTACTTCAGCCTTCGTTTTCCATCCCTTCAGCGAGAGCCGCCATTCTTAGCGGCAGATCGCCATTTCTATGAACATCCGTCTCTCTATTCGAACGACTTTAGCGAAGTCTATCTTTCTCTCCCCTGGTGTTCTGGCTGGCTTATTTTCGGTGCCATTATGGGAATTACATGCCTTGTTCGACGCAAAGGTGCCGACGCATTCGAGCGGGGCGCGACTGTGGCTCTGTTTGGCCAATTTCTCTGCATCCTATCATATTTTTTGCTCGCCCAACGTTACGCCGCTGATCTCTATCCTTTCCTGATCTTCTGTCTCGTCATCTTTCTCGGTTCGGGTGGAGTAGCCTTGCTCCGGTCGCACCATGTAATAATAGGACTTATCGCTCTCTCGGTCATCGTGAACTCGCTTGCGACCGTTTCCTGGCTAGTCAACGCTGATCAAAACGTGCCGCCGGAAACGAGAGCGGCCTGGGAAAAACTCTTGGGGCGACGTTACTCGAAAAGTGAAAGTGAGAAATCATGATGGCTCACGAACGGCGTGACACTGTCCGGCAATTTCGGATCGCAGCCGGCCTGTCGCTGTTGGCGGCGGTCGCCTTTTACTTTTCGACGAATGCGACGCTGCGCGATCTGGATTACACCAGCCAGATCGCTTCGGCTCTGCTGCGTGGCCACCTGGGTCTGCGGGAAAAGCCGCCCGATTGGCTTAACGAAATGATTCCCCACCAAGACAGATACTATTCAGCCTTTCCGCTGGGAGCAGTGCTTAGCATGGTTCCGATCGCGCTTCTGCAAAAAACGGGCGTGCTCCACAATTTTCCCGGACACGCTTTGGCAGCGTTGATTGCCGGCTGTTGTGTTTATTTCTTTTTTCAACTCGCAAAGGCATTCGGAGCCGATTATTCCAGTCTCGAAGGCAGCCGGCTGGTTCGGCGGATTTTGTTGGCGTTGTTTCCCATTTTTGGGACGTGGACGTGGTGCAACCTCGGGTTCGGCGGCGCGTGGCAAATCGCTCTCGGTCTCGCTTTGCTGGGAGAAACTGCGGCGCTCTATTTCACCTTGGTGCAACCATCTCCTTTCGTCGCAGGAGCGTTCTTCGCGCTGGCTTTTGGCAATCGCACTGAGCTGCTCATCACGCTACCTCTTTATCTTTATTTTCTTAGGCGCCGCTTAAATGGAGGCGCGGTCAGTTGGTCCCGCATTCGCGGGATCAAACGAGAGCTCTGGGAAAACGGACCCATAGCGATCCGATTTCTAAGTGTGCCAGCAATCCTCGCGCTCCTGACGGCCGCCTATAACTTCGCGAGGTTCCATTCAATTTTCGATTTTGGCTACTTTCACATCCCCGAAGTACGCCAGGAACCTTGGTACGAGCACGGGCTGTTTTCGATCCATGCTATTCCGTGGAATATGTACACGATGCTTTTTCAAGGGTTCGAGACTATTTCCTACTTTCCTTACATCCTCCCAAATGGATTTGGCTGCTCAATCTTTCTTGCCAGTCCTTTCCTATGCCTCCTCTTTCGCCCGGGTGGACGATATAAGGTGGCTGCATGGGTGGCGATCGCCTTCTTGACGCTCGTGCTTTGGTGCCACGGAAACCCCGGAAGCTGGCAGTTTTCATATCGCTACGCCATGGTTCTCCTTCCCTGGATTTTTCTTTTGCTGACAGGCAACGGCCCAAAAATAACCATCAGCGAGATCACGCTCTTCTGCGTCTCGGTTGCAATCAATGGAATGGCCACGTGGCTATTTCTTTGGACTGACGAAATCCAGCCCTAGCAATGGATTCTGTAGCTGGTAGAGACGGACCGCTGGGCCGTGGGGTAAAAAAGCTGTGAGCCATGTTTGACGGAAGAAATCACGCGTTTACGGTTTGCGCCTGTGCTGGCCGTTAAATCACGGAGAAGTTGGGTATGCTAGCTCTGATTTATTTCGGATTGGCCGTTTGTCTCGGTGATTTTCTTTGCCGGCGCTTTTATCGCTTTGTATCCGCTGCACATCGCTGCGCAGCAGCCATTCTCGTAGGGCTACTTGTTAGCTCATGGTTCACGTATCTGGTTGGGCTCGCATTCGCGTGGGCGTCACAGCCGCTTCTGTGGGGTAATCTCTTGTTCTTTGCCACAGCGGTCGCGGTCCTAGGCTGGGCTAAGTGGAAACGTGGAATTTTTAGAGGCGCTTCGGACAGGGGTCACAGCCACCCTACAACCGACTCATCCCTGCCGCGGCCCAAGGGTTCGAGTTTAGCTGACTGGCTACTCATTGCCGGATACGTGGTGCTCGTGTCGTGGATGATGTTTGCCTCTTTTAATTCCAGCGGCGGTAAGCTGCAGATCGCCAACCCTGAATACAGCGATTTCGGGCCAAATACTGCGATCATGCAGAGCTTTGCAGTGGGGCACAACTTTCCCACCGAGTATCCACACTTCTCAGGCGACCGCATTCGCTACCACTTTTTGTTTTACTTTCAGGCGGGAAATCTTGAATTCCTCGGCCTGGATCCGGCATGGAGCCTCAATCTGCTCAGCATAACCACGCTAGTGGCCATGCTCGTCCTCGTGATGGTGCTTGGCCAGGTCCTATTCGATTCTCGCGTAGTCGGGCGCCTGGGATCTTTCCTGTTTTTCTTTTTCGGCTCGCTTTCTTACGTCCCGTTTCTTCAGAAACAAAGTTCAGTGCGCGCTGCGATTCAAGCCATCAGGCAACAGCGCGAGTATCTCCCGAGTATCTTCCCCTATCGCGGTGAACTCTGGGGTACCTGGTCGCAGGTGACTTTTCTCAATCAACGGCATTTCGCCAGCGCCATTGGGATACTGCTGCTCGTCCTTGTTTTTCTGGTTATCCGCTATCGCACGCTACCGGCGAAGCAAACTAAAACGCATCCTTCTCCTGATACAGTCACGCCGGAAGCGACCATATTGCCAGAAACTCTACCGGACACAGTCCCCAACGGCGCGAGTCGGCTCGAAAATCTCGTAGAATCAAAAAATGAGATGCCTTACGTCTCAGCACCAACAGAAGCAAAGCAACCAGCTGTCGTTACCACAGAAACTTTTCGCGCTACCCTGCCAGGCTTCATCTTCTCAGGCGTCCTGCTTGGTCTGCTACCGATGTGGAACAGCGCAGTCTTTATTGCAGCAACCGCTGTGTTGGGAGTTCTGTTTCTCTTATTTCCTCTGCGAAGGCAAATGTTGGTGCTGGCTGTAACCGCAGGCCTGATCGCGCTGCCACAGATGCTCTATTTGAGCACTGGGAGCGGTCGCGCACAAATGCCGCGGCTGCTTCACTGGGGTTATATGGTTGACCAGCCAACCGCCGAGAATGTGGCCAAGTATCTCGGCTTCATCTTTGGTTTTAAATGGCTGCTTATTGCACTGGCGCTGATTTTTGCTAGCTGGTTCCAAAGGCGCCTGTTCCTGGCAGCTTTGAGCCTGCTTGGAGTTGCGTTTTGTTTCCAGTTCACCATCGAAGTGTTTGCCAATCAGAAATTTTTGCACATTTGGGTAATCATCGCCAACCTGTTCGTCGCCTTTGCTCTGTGGCGTTTATGGCGTCTCTCACTGGGCGAAACTACGCTGCCCGGGAAATTCGTTGCGACTATTCTCTTCCTTTTGGTCATCCCGGGTGGCGTCGTTGATTTCTTTCCAATCCACAACACCGGCTGGAGCGAAGTGACTTATAAGAACGATCCATTGATCGATTGGCTCAAGAAAAACACGAAGCCGCGCGATATCTTTCTAACGGATCGCTTCGTCAATCATCCTATCTTGATGGCCGGACGGCGGGTCTTGTATGGCTGGCCTTACTACGGATGGTCAGCCGGTTACAACGCGAGCAAGTACGACAGGCTTTACACAGAGCTGTTCGAGAGCAAGGACCCGTGGAAAGTATATCATCTCTTGAAAGAAAATGGCATCAGTTACGTGGCCTACGACAATGCTGTTCGGCAGGGTCAGTTCATCAAGCGTCCAAACCAACAACTTTATGCCACTTATTTCCCAAAGGTGTTCGAGGACAACAGATACAATGGGCTAGTAATTTACAAGGTGCCGGATACACCGCCTCCTCGGCTCAGTTCACTGCCTGAAGGCGTGAGTAACGTCTTTGAAGGCGGAAGGGGCGCCGGAAAGGGGGAATTTGATTCGCCGACTGGAATTGCCGTTGATGGCAACGGAAACATTCTGGTCGCCGACACGGGTAACGGGCGGATCGAGAAATTCTCGCCGACGGGCACGTTTCTCAGCATTATCGGAACGAAAGGAAGCGGCCAAGGGCAACTAGAACAGCCCAATGGGATCGCCATCGATCGGGCGGGCAACATTTACGTAGCAGACGCTGGTAATCACCGTGTGCAGAAGTTAGCTCCAGACGGTACACTCATTGCCGAATGGAAAGGCCCTGACCTTGGATTCTACGGTCCACGAAGGATCGCCGTTGGCCCCGATGACTCCATTTACGTCGTCGATCAGGGCCACACGAGAATCGTTAAGTTTAGCCCCGATGGACAGGTGCTGGCGGTTTGGGGCAGCAAAGGGACTGGCGACGGTCAGTTTGACGACCCCACTTCGGTCGCGGTTGATCCCACAACCAATAAGGTTTACGTCGCCGATCCGCGTAACAAACGGATACAGGTTTTTGATTCGAATGGGAGGTTTCTAACTAAATGGGTAATCCCCGAATGGGGACAGCCAGCTGGCTTCGAAGATTTGGCTATAGATTCGAAAGCAGGCCGATTGTACGCATCGAGCGCCCACACCGACGCAGTGCTTATTTTTGATTTGAATGGAACCAGGCTTGGCAGTTTGACGCCGAAGGCCCCTGATCGGCTCCAAGGGCCATCAGCGCTGGCGTTAGCGAATCGGAAGCTCTACGTCCTAAACATGCATGGGAATAGTGTAAGCGCGATCGATCTGTAAACGGATAACAACCCGTCGCATCGCATAACGCTACGCCGTTTTAGCGTTTTGATTCTGCAGACCCGATGCCCCAGCCTTATGATCCTATCTCAGAGAAAATCGCGACTTCTTACACCCCGCGTTCTGTTACTCGGCTTCTCACTTATTAGTCTGGTCATTTGCGCCCTGGGCGCGACGGCGCACTACCGGAAATTGGCTTGGGGAGATCCGTGGCAGCCGATCGGATGGCTGCTTAGCATGCTCTTTTTGCTTTGCGCCTTCCTGCCAGACCCACGTGGCCTGGCGACCGGTTTCAGATCTTTAATAAAGCCAAAAACAGCATTCTTTCTTTTCTGGATCCTGTTCTTTGTAGTTTCGCACCTCTGGAATTTCCGGACCGCGCCGTGGAACGGAGACGCACTTTTTGACGAGTCCGGCAATGACCTCGGGTATCTAAAAAGTAACGTTATCGGTCATCCATATCAGGCGGCCTGGTTTCATGGTATTATTTCGCGAGAGACCCTGTTTCATTACTATGTGTGGGGTTTTCTTAAGCTGTTCGGGTTTAATATCCTGTCGTATGAAGCAGCGCTTTTTGTTATTTGGCTGACGGCCTTTGTGTTCGCGCTCTTGCTAGTTGACCTGTTCTTTGGGTCGTACATTGTCACCTCAGTCGCCGCGCTGAGCTTTAACTTCCTCCCCTTTGCATTCATTTACACTTTCGTTGGATACCGTTACCCGATGACGGTGGCCTTAGCCGTGGTCTCTCTGTATTTTTTGCACTTGGGGTTTAGAACCACTTCTCGTTTTTACCTTTCGCTGGGCGGGATTGCGGCAGGGCTTTGTTTAGCCAGCTCCATACCCGGCAAGCAATATCTGCTGGCGCTTGTGATCGCTGCCCCGCTGTACGCTGTGTTTTATTGGAGGAGCTTAAAGCGAACCGTCGCGTGGAGCTCGCTGGCTGTTATCGTTTATAGCTTTTTGGCGGCTGCCACGCCAATTCTCTGTTACATCATCTTCAATCGCGAACACTATACATATTATGAAGGCACGTACATTCACCGTTTCTGGGACGCGGTACGGGGAACTCCGGCCCCTAATGATATGCGATATTATGTGACTGGGCTCTGGAACTGTTTTTTTGCTGCCCATTTTTGGCCTCGGCTTTTGTTTCCGGATTTTTTGCCTATTCCGTTGCCATATTACTGGCTTTTACTGCCCGGCTTTGTGCTAGCTCTTTGGCAGAAGCGTTTTGAGGTCGTGCTGCTGGCAACGCTTCCAGTCGTAGGAGTATTTGTTACGGGGGGACCTGCCGTTGAGCAGCGGCTGTTGCTTGCAATCCCATTCTGGATCATCCTGATGAGCTTCACGCTTGCTGGGCTGTTGAAGCTTCGGCCGTGGCCAGGCGTGCAAATTGTGCTCGGCGTTCTGGCAGGCTTAATACTGTTGAAAGGCTTGGGTCCTTCGATTCGATATATCTATAGCAAGACGAAGAGCCCGTTTGCGATTCACCACTATGCGCAACATCAGGTCGGTGTGTCACGGTTCTTAAAACATGTCGTAGCCGGCCAGGAACACCCAGGTCCCCCTCACCTCGAACGAGACGAGTTTAATCGGATTAAAGGCATCCCCGATCCTTCTTACGACACATTCATCTGCCAAAATGATGCTTATTCAATCATTCATCTATTCTTGCATGATTACGATGCCGGTAAAATCCTCTCTTTTTGTTCCGAATTGCCATTTTTCGCGGTGATGAGCGAGCAGGATGTATGGAACGCGAATAAAAGGGCCATTCTCAGTTATGTTCCCGGCAACAAAGATCTGAAGCTGATCTGGGAAAGAGATCCAAAGACGCAAAGAATCATCCGAATGTTCCAATCGCTCCGCGATCTCGGAACTGAGGACTCTATTTCGTTTTCCTTCGGCGGAAGAGTAAGGACGTTTTACGTCTTAAATATCGGTAACAAAAACATTCGTCAGTTCCAGGAACGCGTGAGGGTATTGCCTCCTACTCCTGTTCAAGTAACACCGGAGACATCACCTACTCAGCTTAGGTCCCTGCCTGAAGGTGTAACTAACATGTTTGAAGGCGGCAGAGGAACCGGAAAAGGAGAATTTGATTCACCGTCTGGAATCGCTGTTGATGCCAGCGGAAATATTCTGGTCGCGGATACGAATAACGGGCGTATCGAAAAATTCTCGCCGACCGGCACCTTTCTGAGCATTATAGGAACGAAAGGAAGCGGCTACGGCCAGTTAGGCGGACCGAACGGTATCGCCATCGATCGGGCGGGCAACATCTACGTGGCAGAGGCTTCCAATCACCGTGTGCAGAAACTAGCTCCGGACGGGACATTCATCGCCGAATGGAAAGGTCCGGACCTTGGATTTTACGGACCGCGCCGGATCGCTATTGGCCGGGATGACTCAATTTACGTCGTCGATCAGGGCCATGCGCGAATCGTTAAGTTCGGCCCTGATGGGCAGGTGCTGACGGTTTGGGGCAGCAAAGGGACTGGCGACAGTCAGTTTGACGATCCTACTTCGGTCGCAGTGGATCCCATCACCAATAAAGTCTATGTCGCCGATCCGCGTGACAAACGAATACAGTTATTTGACTCACATGGAAAGTTTCTAACTAAATGGTCAATTCCCGAATGGGGCCGGCCAGTTGGCTTTGAAGACCTGGCCATAGATTCAAAGGCGCGTCGATTGTACGCGTCGAGCGCCAACATGGACGCGGTGCTCACTTTCGATTTGAACGGAACCAGGCTCGGCACGTTGACGCCAAAGCCCCCGGATAGATTCGAGGGGCCATCAGCCCTGGCCTTGGTGAATCGGAAGCTCTACGTTCTAAACATGGGCGGGAATCATGTGAGCGCTATCGATCTGTAACAAACAGCCAACTCTCCATGCCCGGAGAGATCATCCGTCGCTGCTATCGCGAGAATCTTGATTCACCCCACCAACTTCGATTGATTCCTTTACAATGTAACGAGGTCGGCCTTTTACCTCTTCATAAATCCGAGCGAGGTATTCGCCGATAATACCGAGGCTAATCATCAGCAAGCTTCCGATGATCAGCTCCAGGAGAATCACGGTAGCAAAGCCGCTGACTGCGCGACCTACAAGCTTAAGATACAACGTCTCCAGCCCCAGCAGAACGGACAAGCCCAGGAAGACCACACCCGCAAATGTCACCAAATGCAACGGAAACGAGGAGAAGGCAGTGATTCCGATTAGAGCTAGCTTAAGTCGTTTTAATACTGACCACGTTGAACGACCGGCCGAGCGTGGAACGACTTCAAATGGAATCTGCACGGTGGTGAACCCCATCCAGACGGTCATTCCGCGAAAGAACACGTTACGCTCGTGCATCTTTAGCCACGCATCGACGGCTTTGCGATTCATCAGCTTGAAATCCGATGCGCCTTTAAAGTGGAATCCGGACAATTTGTTCAGGATGAAGTAAAACAGCTGGGCGCCAACTTTACTCGACAACGATTCGCGTCCGCGTCTGCGCTTGACCGCTTCCACAATGTCAGCTCCAGAGCTCTGCCACATGCGCACCATGTCTGGAATGAGCGACGGTGGATGTTGTCCATCGGCGTCCATGACAATGACCGCGTCACCTCGAGCGTGCTCTAACCCTGCGCACAAAGCGGATTCTTTGCCAAAGTTTCGGCTCAGTCGTAGACCGCGCAAAGCGTGGCAGCTTTTGGCTTCAACTGTTATCGTCTGCCAAGTGTCGTCGGGGGAGCCATCGTCAACTAGGACAAGTTCGTATGGCAGGTTACACTGGTCGAGTGACGTGCGGACTGCTGCAAGGAAGGCAGGCAGATGAACGCCTTCACCAAATACAGGCATAACTACCGAAAGAAGCTGGCGCGCTTCCGTACTATGCGCTCGAAACTCTTCCATACGCAGCGACTGTAGTAGCAGGCACCCATACCTTGGGGCGCGCAAGCAGGGGCGGCATCGTCAGGCCAAATTTAGCTGTGAGCAAACCCAATGGAAACGCGTGTGGGTAAGGAAGCCTGCGAACATTGGTTAGTCCAGCTTGGTGCATCAACGCGCTTAACGTCCGGAAATCAAAGTAAAGCACATGCTCAGGTGCCTTGAAAGACGGCCAACGTCGGCCCATGGCCTTTCTCAATGCACCTCCTATGTCTGGCGTTGCGATAACGACGTGGCCGCCGGGCTTCGTATGATTGGCTAACTGTCTGACGAACGTCAATGGTTCGTAAACGTGCTCGATCACTTGTGTTGCGATTACACAATCGAATTTGGGCTCGGCCGGGACCTGTTCAATCCCTTCGACAAACACTTCGGCGCCTGTTTTACGCGCGATCTCTGCGCCTTGCGCTGAAAATTCTGTTCCGACACGGCGATCGAACAATGAACGCGCCTCATCAAGCAGATATCCATAGCCGCAGCCGACCTCCAAAAGATCGCCACCAGTCAAACCGCGTTTGGCGAGGTTGTGCAGGAGACGTTTAAACGTTGCCCGCAACGCTGATTCCTGGGCGGTGTAGCTCGTGTCCGCGTAGCCGCACGCGCCGCCTTCGTAATACGATGATTGGCGATAAGCCTCTTGCATAGCGCTCTCGATGAGCCGTGGATAAAGGTAATGGAATCCGCATTCTATGCAGCGCGCCACGCTGTAAGGGCCGTGCAAAGGAAACGGAAACCGACGCCGGTCGCTCTGGCATAACGGACACGCGGGATATTCCAGATTTGCGGAGATCTCTGCGGCTTGTTCCTTCAAAGTCATCTACCTGTCAAATTATCCATACTCGAGCCGTCCGGCGAGTCAGCATTTAGTAATCACCGCACCGCCGCTGAACCGCTTCGCGTATATGCGCCGAAGGGCGTCAATCAAGCGACGCTTCTCTTGCTTCGCTCGGGCAATGGATTCTGACTTGCGCGCCGCATCGGAAACGCCTATTAGCTTTACCCTCATGGTTCATCATGTCGTCCTCTATAAGCTTAAACCCGAGGTCACCCCAGCCCGTGTGGAAGCGATGATGATGAATGCGCGGATGCAGCTTCTCAAAATTCCAGAGGTCCTTAGCATCAAGTGCGGGAAACGAATCGATCCCGAATTGGACTGGCCATTCTTCATCGCCATCGATTTTGAGTCGATGGACAAATACGCAATCTTTCGCGAAGACCCGATCTTCGTGAAGTTCACGGAAGAAATCATTAAGCCGAACACCGAGGATTCCCTGGCGCTGGATTTCGAGATGGATCCGGGCAAGGACGTCCAGTTCTCGTAATTGTGGGGGCAGCCGTGTCGGTTGCGCATTCTGGTAAAAGCAGGCGACACGCCTGCCACCACAGCCATTGCTATTTTTGCGCGCTGCGCGTAATCATCGGTCTCTGTGCGGCTCGGTTATCTTTACTCCAGGTATCCTGTCATTTCGCAAACATTTTGCGATGCGGAGATGCTAGCGCTGGAGCGGCTCGGTCTCGAACTGGAGATCGGCTCGGTCTATCCGCCGCTTACTAGTCTGCGCCACGAACACGTCTCCTGCTTGCGTGCCCCCATTCATTACGCGCCGCCGCAGGAAATCCTGAGAATCTCAGAAAAAAACGCGAAGATTGCCGGCAGATGGCCGCGCGATCTGGTCGAGCAACACGAGCGCAAATACGGGCCGGGCGTCAAGGCAGAGCAGCGCGCGCGCAATGCCCTCTATTTCGCAGACTTCTTCGCGCGTAACCAAGTGGATCATGTGCACGTTCATTTCGCCAATCGCGCAGCGCATACCGCACTTTTCCTGAAAGAAATTTCCGGGATTCCATTCAGCGTCACGGCGCACGGGCAGGATTTCATGAAGGACCTCGGCAGTGACGATCTCCTTCGTGAAATCTGCGCCGCCGCGGAGTTCGTCGCGGCTGAAACCGATTACAGCCGCGAGCTGATTTGCCAGCGCTGTCCGGATTCCGCCGCGAAAATTCATCGCGTTTACAACGGAATCGATCTCGAACATTTTCCGACGCCGGCTCAGGGCACTACAAATCCCGTGCCGCGCATCATCAGCGTGGGCCGGCTCGTCCCATTCAAGGGGTTCGAGTATCTCGTTGACGCTTGTGCCGAGCTTGCACGCCGAGGATTCGATTTCGTCTGCCATATTGTTGGCGACGGCCCGCTACGGGATAGGCTCGGGGCAAAGATCGACATGTTGAATCTCTCGTCGCGAATCAATCTGCTCGGCTCTCTGTCGCAACGGGCGGTGTTGGAAAAAATTCAAGCGGCGGACATTTTCGCGCTCGCTTCTGTGATCGACGCTCAAGGGGCAAGCGACGTTTTTCCGACGGTGATTCTCGAAGCCATGGCCTCTGCGCGCCCGGTTGTTTCTACCCGCCTTGCTGGAATTCCCGAATTGGTAGTAGACGGCGAAACGGGCGTATTAGTTTCGCCTGGCGATACTGCTGCGCTGACGTGCGCGCTCGAACAGTTGTTGCGCGACCCTGAATTGCGATTGCGCTTCGGCCGTGCCGGGCGGGCGCGGATTGAGCAGCATTTCCGAATTGAAGACACTGTCGCGCCACTGCTCAAACTCTTCGAGCGCACATCGACCAACTCGGCCAAATCTAGTCAGCGCCACGCTTCGCACACCGAAGCGGCTACAGGAATCGCGTATTTGATCGACCGCTGGCCGGACAGTGATTTGCCGCTCCTCGAACGCGAGCTCGAGGAGATGAAGCGGCGCAATGTGCCGATCGCACCGTTCGTGTGCGAATTGAATTCCAGCGCCCGCTTAGATCGAGCAATGAAACAAATGGCGTCGTCGCTTGAATTTTTGCCGGACGCGACTGTGATAGAAGCAGAATGGCGGGCGGACCCTGCGCTGGCGCAAAGCTTGGAAGAAGAACGAGCACAGCAGAGGAACCGGGTGCCAAGCGCAATTTTTTTGCGGCAGGCGCGTTTTGCTCTCGCATTACAAAGACTCCTTCGAGAGAAAAACGTGTCGCACGTCCACGCTACGAGTTCCCGTGCGCTGGTCTGTGCGCTCATGTTAAAAAAACTCCTCAATGTTACGGTGAGCGCCACTATTGAGCCGCGGCCAGAATTACCCCGAGACTGGATCGAGAACGCCTTGTCGCAGTGTGTGGCGGCTCGTTTGTGCAATCGCAAATTGCTGCATCAACGCAGCGGTTCATTCCTTGTTGATAAGACGACATTCCGTTCTGCCCCGCGGAAGGCGCTCGGGCTGATCACTCGCAAGACCGGGATCGATTTGACCACAGGAGCGCGTTTCTGGCAGGAATGGGCGAAGCTGCTTTTGCGCTGGAGCTGCGATCGAAAATCAAAAATCGAAAATCCAAAATGAAGAAGGCCATTCTTCTCGCCGGTGGCGCGGGAACACGTCTATATCCGCTGACGAAAATCGTCTGCAAACAGCTCCTCCCGATATACGACAAACCGATGATCTGCTATCCCCTGGCGACTTTGATGCTCGGCGGCCTGCGCGAGGTGCTCATCATCTCGACGCCAAAAGATTTGCCGATGTTACAAGATTATCTGGGCGATGGGGCGCAACTCGGTATTCGCATCGAGTACGCCGAGCAGCCAAAGCCGGAAGGGATCGCGCAAGCATTTTTGATCGGCGCGAAATTTATCGGCGACTCAGGCGCATCGCTCATTCTTGGCGACAATATCTTCTACGGGAAGCTCGACTTCTATCGTGACGCACTCGCCATCGAGCAAGGAGCATGCATTTTCGGCTATCAAGTTCGCGACCCGGAGCGCTATGGCGTGGTGGAGTTCGACGCGGAAGGCAAAGCCATTAGCCTCGAAGAAAAGCCCAAGCAGCCGAAAAGTCCTTTCGCTGTGCCTGGGCTTTACGTTTACGATGATCAGGTCGTCGATCTTTGCCGGACGTTGCGCCCATCGGCACGCGGCGAACTCGAGATCACCGACTTGAATTTGCTTTATCTTCAACGCAATGAACTGCACGTGAAGCTGCTCAGCCGCGGCATGGCGTGGCTCGACACCGGCACCACTACGACGCTGCTTGAGGCAAGCAATTACATTGCCACCATCGAGCATCGCCAGGGTTTGAAAATCGCGTGCCTGGAGGAGATCGCACTCCGCATGGGTTTCATTACCCAATCAAATCTCGCCAAGATCGTCGACGGATTACCTAAGAACGAATATCGCGAGTATCTGCGAATGGTTTGCGACGAAGGACCGAGCGTCGGACCAGAGCCGGTGGGGTAGATTTTCCACGTCTCCTGTAGAGGCAGCCGTGCTGGCTGCGATGACTTCGATTTCGCAGGCGACACGCCTGCCACTACGGGCTCATTCCGGTTGCTCGCGTAGCAGATGGTTCGCGTCGGCGAGCAATTTCGTCATCGCATCCGCTTCTGCGGCATCATAATAACCGCGGATTTCACCACGTCGATCGACCAGCACCATCCGCGTGCTGTGGACGGGAATTCCCTGAGCGTCGCTGCCGTCTGAGACCGCAAGTTTAAAGCCGTCATGCGAAAGTTTGTAGATTGCAGATTTTGGTCCCGTGAGAAAATCCCACCGGCCCGGCTCAGCCTGCAATCTCTCCGCGTAGCTGCGCAGAACTGCCGGCGTGTCTTTCCCTGGATCAACACTAAAGGACACCAGATGCACATCCGTTTTTTCCAGCGGCTTTTGCAGCTCGCTCATTCGGCTGCTGATCATTGGACACGGCCCTGGGCAGGTCGTGTAAATGAAATCGGCGATCCAGATTTTGCCGGCTAACTGCGGTGAACCAAACGGCTGACCGTTCTGATTGGTGAGCTGAAATGCGGGGACCGTGCCGTAAGAAGAAACACTGCGCTGCCGGAGCGCTTTCACTTCCATCTGACGTAGCCACAGCAACAGTCCCAGCGTGATCAGCGGGATCAGGATCAGCGTCACTTTCCAAGCGATGCCGCTCCGCGTCGGCGCACGATCTGTGGTCACAAAAGTTGTGTTCATGATTTCGTCAGAACGAGCGCGCCGAGTAACAGCGGCAGATAGACGATCGATGCGATGAACAATGAACGCGCTGCGCTGGCAGTGCGCATCCGTAGAAAGCGCATCGCAACGGCAGTGAATAAACCGCCGAGCAAAAGCTCGACTCCGAGGTAGACAAAATTGGCGATCCCAAGAAAAGCAGGCAAACCCGCTATCACCAAGAGCAGGATGCAGAAAAAAACGCTTTGGCTGGCGCTACGTTCGCCGCTGCGGTCATCGCTCGAAATCATGCGGAAACCCGCCCGCGAATAATCTTCGCGGTACATCCAAGCGATGGCGAAGAAATGCGGCAACTGCCACAAAAAAACTATCGCAAACAGACTCCATGCCCCCGCGCCGATACTTCCGCGCGCAGCCGCCCAGCCGATCATCGGTGGGATTGCGCCAGGAATTGCGCCGACCGCGGTGTTCGCAGTGCTGGCGCGCTTTAGCGGAGTGTAAGCAAAAATATAAATCGCGATCGTTATCGCTGTCAGCGCCGCGCTTAGCGCATTGCAAACAATTGCCAGATATCCAACTCCGAAAATCGACAGAACGACGCCAAAGACGAGTGCTTGCAGCGGCCGCATTCGGCCGGCGGGTATTGGGCGCATTCTCGTGCGGCGCATTAGCGCGTCGGCTGTGCGTTCCCACCATTGATTGAGCGCCGCTGCGCCTCCTGCTGCTGCGGCTGTTCCAAAGACGACATGAAAGAGTGCCATGTAATTGATTGGCGTTTCCGATCCCAGATAAAAACCGACCGCCGTCGTAAGCAAAACAAGCAGCGTCAATCGCGCCTTGACAAGCTCGGCGAGATCGGCAACGACACGATTGCGCGACACCGCAAGATTCGGATTTTCAAGCGCGGCCGTTTTCATGCGGGTACATGCTTCTGCGCGCCCGGTGGTCGCGCCCCTTCAAACTGCGCTTGTGAAGTTCGCCAGCAAATCGCAGAAATGGTCACGCCAAAAGATAGCATGACCGCACCGAGGGCGACATGCGCCGTCGCCACATCGGCTGCTTTGTTACTCCAGATCGTCCAGGCGCCCAGCGCAATCTGGCAA
>Ga0209689_1000345_pt1 | contig 30800 bp, 30 predicted proteins | sample GraSoiAngelo_149_FD_187119 | JGI IMG/M metagenome (GOLD analysis project Ga0209689, IMG submission 187119) | Grasslands soil microbial communities from the Angelo Coastal Reserve, California, USA - 14_1009_09_30cm (SPAdes) (version 2) | ecosystem: Environmental > Terrestrial > Soil > Grasslands ... | reverse complement strand
AAGCGCGGCTACGAGCTCGGATTCGGTGTTGGCATCGCGACGGGGTACGCGACGCTCGGCCGGATCGGCTTCGAGGGACGTTACGACTACGGCGCGATCGGAAATGTCGTGATCCTGGCGCAGCGTCTCTCGGCCGAGGCGCAGGCGGGGCAGATTCTGCTCAGCCAGCGTGTCCACGCGGCCGTGGAGCCCGATGCCGAGACGACCGCAGTCGGCGAGCTTGCTCTCAAGGGGTTCACGCGCCCGGTGCCGGCATTCGCCGCCGATTCCCTGAAATCTTCAGCGCCCGTCCGCCCGTGAGTACGGTCTCTTTCAGCACGATCGCCCAGCCGAATCCGCGGGCGCTCCTCTTGATCGAGATTCCCGAGTCGGTCGTGGCGAAGGTCAGCGCAGGAAAGCGCGTGCCTGTTCGGGTAACGCTGAACGGCGTGGAATAACGCTCGACGATCGCCGCGTACGGCGGCCGGTACGGGCCCTCCCCTCGGCCACGGACCGGCCTCGGCTTTCGCCTTCGCCGGCCGCTTCGCGGTAGGGCCTCGGGGCCCCCTGCGCGCGCCGGCTCCCTCGTCGACGCGCAAACATTCGATCGCTTTGGTTCTGGCACCGCAAGGAATTCGTGGATTGGGTGACGTCGGCGAAGCGCGCAGAGACGCGTGCCGTACGCATAGCGAAGGTCGTGGCGCAGGTTCGCGCGAAGACGAGGGCCGCCTCGACCAAGTAGCCGTCGAGCGAGGGCCTCATCTCCTGAGTTCTCAGGCCCCGTGTGGCAAAGTCGGTCGACCCACATCGGGGCGCAGCGAGGAAGGGAACCCTCATGAGATTGCTATCGCGCGGCCTCTGCTTGGCCGCGGTGCTCGCGGCGTTTGCCGTCCAGTCGATTCCGGTCAGCGCGGAGCCGCTGCACGACTCGCTGCTCGCGGCGGTGAACGCATACCGCGCCTCGCGCGGACTGGCGACCGTCGTGGCGAGTCCGACCCTCCAGGCCGCCGCGCAATTCATGGCCGATGACATCGCGCAGCACGGGCCGCCTGCGATCCCACATCGCTCGACCGACGGGCGCACGGCGAGGCAGCGCATGAGCGATGCGGGATATCCCGTGAGCCAGGCGTTCACGAGCGAGATCATTGCGTGGGGTGCGTCGGGGGTCGACGGCGCGATACGCCTCTGGCTCAGCTCGCCGCCGCACTGGGCCGAGCTCAATGACGGCAGGTATCGGGCCGCGGGTCTTGGCGTCGCGTGCGGCGGCGCGTTTCCGTGTGTCTGGGTCGTGACCTTCGGATCGGTGGTCGACGCGGTCTACGCCGCGCCGGACTACCACGCCACGTTCTACGGCGAAGCGCCCTTCCCGACCGTCGCCCCCGGCCAGACCGCCGAGTGGGTCATCGCCTTCACGAACGCCGGAACGACCGGCTGGGATCAGAGGAGGGCGACCGCCGTGCGTCTCGGGACGTGGAGCCCGCAGGACGCACCCAGTCTGTTCGCCACAACCACGTGGATCGCACCCAACCGACCGGCTGAGCAGACCACGACCTGGGTCGGCCCGGGTCAGCAGGCCTGGTTTCGCGTCCAGCTCAAGGCACCGGATGCTCCTGGCATGTATCGCCTCTATCTGAGGCCGGTAATCGAGGGGGTCGAGTGGCTCGAGAACGTGGGAGCCTACGTTGACGTCAGCGTGAACTAGACAGCGGACCGATTTGAGATGACATTGCGTTAGCCGATGCGTGCCCTGCTTCTCGGCTTACTTCTCGTGTTCGGCTGCTCTCCTGGCCCGGCCGCACCGTCGTCGACACCCTCGGATGTCGCATCAACAGCGGCCGCCACGGTGGCGGCATGCCAACGCGAAAGCCTGCAAGCCGCATCGGACTTCGTTGGCCGATTCAATACTCGAGATCTCGCTCGCTTGACGTCCCTCTTCACGGTCGATGCGCGCACGTTGTGGATACGCCGCGGCGAACCAGTCACCTCCGACGGGTTCAAGGAGAGCGGTCGGGAGATGATCGGCGCGATGCTCCAGGCCCGGAGTGCCGACGGCGAGGTGTTGGCCTACGACCGCATCGATCCGGACCCCTCGCCAAGAATGCAATACGCCGAGGGAACCGGGCAGTTGTTCGCGTCACCGAGGTTTGCCGGGTCTCGCGGTACGTTTCCCGATGGGCTGGTGCGGGCGCTGAGCACCAAATTCGTCTTCGCCTGCGGACAACACGGGATCGTACAGCTCGTCATCGCCCCATCGGCCTAGCGCATCCTTACGCGAGCCCCGCGCGCTTCATGAGAGGTCCGAGCTGCTCGGCCGCCTTCGCGCGGACTTCGGTCGCATCCATTTTCGTCGGCCGTCCGTCACGTACAAGGAACTCTCCATCCACCAGGACGTGCCGCACTGCGCGGGACCCTCCCCCGAAAAGGATTCGAGAGACCGGATCACCGCCGGGTCCGTCGAGCTTCTCCAGGTCGAGGACGACGAGGTCCGCGCGCTTGCCCTGGTCGAGTGTGCCGACTTCGGTGTCGATGCGCAGCATCTTCGCGCCCTCGCGAGTCGCGAGCCCCATCGCGTCGTAGCCGCTCAAGGTTCCGATCCCGCTGACCACCCGCGCGAGAAGCGTCGCCAGGCGGATCTCCTCGAATCCGTCGAGCCGGTTGTTGCAGGCCGCGCCGTCCGCGCCGAGACCGACCGTGATGCGCGCACTACGGAGCCGCGCGACCTGCGCGATGCCCGAGCCGAGCTTGAGATTCGACGAAGGGCAGTGCGCAACCGAGGTCTTCGTCGTCTTGAGGATTTCGATCTCCGAGTCATCGAGATGGACACCGTGGGCGATGATCGTCCGCTCAGACGCGATACCCGTGTCGAGCAGGTACTGCACGGGCGTGCGGCCCGTCGCCATCGTCACCGCGGTGCGCTCGTCGACGCTCTCGTTCGAGTGGGTATGCACGAGCAGGTCGCTGAGCTTGGCGAGCTGCGTCACCGCTTCGAGGAGCTCGCGGGTGCAAGAGAGAGCGAAGCGCGGCATGTACACGTAGCCGATGCGTCCGCTCGACGCCTTGTGCCAGCGTTTGGTGAGCGCGCCGCCCGCATCGAGTGAGGCGCGCGTCGTCTCGACGAGATTCGCGGGAACGCCCTCGCCGGTGTCCATCATCGCTTGGCCGAAGCGCGCGCGAATGCCGCTTCGAACGAGCTCCTCCGCGACGATGTCGCCGAAGTGCGTCGTTCCCATGTCGAGGATCGTGGTCGTCCCCGTCGTCAGCAGGTCGAGCAGACCGAGGCGGACGCTCGCGCGTACCGAAGCCTCGTCGTGCGCCGCTTCGAGCGGCCAGACCCGCGTCCGAAGCCATCCAAGAAGGGGCATGTCCTCGGCAAGACCGCGGAAGAGCGTCTGCACCAGATGCACGTGTGTCTGCACCAGACCGGGCATCACGACACACCCCGAGATATCGACCGTCTCTGTGTCCGGGGTCGGCGTCACCTGCCCCACCCCACCGATCCGCGTCCCGCTCACGAGGAGGTCGCCGACCAGGGGGCGCGGAGAATCGCGCAACGGGAGCAGGGTGCCGCCGCGGAGCAGAACGCTCATGTCTGATACGCGAGCTCGCGGAGCGCCGTCGCGAGCACACGCGTGCCAAGGACGACGTCCTCAGCCGCAGTCGCTTCTTCCGGGCAATGCGACCGACCGCCGATGCTCGGGACGAAGAGCATCCCGGCGTTCGCTGCGGCGGTGAGGACCTGCGCGTCGTGACCCGCGCCACTCGTCATCTCGCGTGGCTCGATACCGGCGGTGACCGCCGCGCGCCGGAGAACGTCGCCGACCCGCGGCGAAAGATTCACCGGCGGGCGATCGCGGAGCGTCTTGATCTCGACACCGAGGTTACGTTCGCTGGCGATCTTCTTGGACACATCCCCGATCTGGGTGATCAGCTCACCACGGCGTGCCGGATCGGGGTGTCGAGTGTCGACGGTGAACTTCGCCAGACCGGGCACGACGTTCACCTGCGACGGTTCGACCACGATCGTGCCAACCGTCGCGACCGCCGGGTGGCCCATTCGCACAGCCGCCTCGGCGATCCCGAGCGCCATGGCAGACGCACCGAGGAACGCATCTCGGCGGCGATCCATCGCCATCGCACCGGCGTGATCGGGCTGGCCCCGCACCGTGATCTCGAGGTGGGCGGTTCCCGCGATCGTCGTGACGACACCGAGGCGCGGTCCGTGGTCCTCGAGGATCGGACCCTGCTCGACGTGCAGCTCGACGAAGACATCGAGATCTCGGCGGACGGCAGTCGCGGCTGCCGCCGGGTCCAGGCCGACTCCGCGCATCGCGTCGCCCAAGCTCACGCCATCCGCGTCCCGCACGCGGTCGGCCTCGCCAGGCTCGAGCCGATCGGCGATCGCGCGCGCGCCCCAGAAGTTCGTATTGAAGCGGCTGCCCTCTTCCTCGCAGATCGCGACGCATTCGAGTATTCGGGTGGATCGGCCGAACCGCTGCCAGAGGCTGCTCACGGCCTCGATGCCCGCGACGACGCCGAGCGCCCCGTCGAGCGCGCCGCCGCCACGCACCGTGTCGATATGCGAGCCGGTCGCAATGACCCGTCCGCCGCGTGAACCTTCGATCCGTCCCCACATGTTCCCGACCGGGTCACGCCTGACGAGAAGGCCGGCGTCTTTCATCCAGGTGGCGACGAGCTCCATCGCGGAGGTCCACTGCGGTGAGTACAGGGGCCGGTAGATGCCGCCTTGTGGGAGCGCACCGCGTTGCGCAAGGTCGTCGAGACGCCGCAGGAGTCGGCGCTCGTCGATCTCGACGAGCTCGCGGGTCGTGATCGCGCTCATCCCTCGGCCACTTCCCCTCCTCGGATGAATCGCCCGCGCGCGGGATTGGTTACGGTCTCACGCTCGTTATAGATCGTGCGACCGCGGACGAGCGTCCGAACGACCTTTCCACGGAAGGATCGGCCCACGTACGGGTCGATCCCGCGCGTCTGCGATGCCGCTCCGTCCAGCGTCCATTCACGATCGGGGTCGAACAGGACGATGTCCGCATCCGAGCCTTGGCTAATCGTTCCTTTCCGCGGCCAGAGCCCGAAGCGCTTCGCGGGCCGCGCGGCGAGACGCCACACCACGAAGCCCGCAAGTTTGCGCATATCGAGCGCGCCACCCGCGTGCGTCGCGACGCCGGAGAACACGGCGGAGAGAAGCGACTGCGCGCCGGCGACGCCGCCCCACGCCCCGAATATGTCCCCGGGCGCCTTGAGTTCCCGCGAGCACGGCGAGTGATCGGACGCCACGAAGTCGATCTTTCCCTGGAGCATCGCGCGCCACAGGCCGTCGCGGTTGCGTGCGTCGCGGATCGGCGGCGCGCACTTGAGCGCGGCGCCATGCCGGGCCAGATCGTCGTCGTCGAAGGTCAGGTAGTGGGGACACGTTTCGACCGTGACGTCGGTTCCCATCTCGCGGGCCGCGCCGACCGCGCCGAGCGCTTCGATCGCCGACACATGCACGATGTGGATGCGAGCGCCGGCTTCTCGCGCGGCCGCGCACGCCGCCGCCACGGCCCGCACCTCGACAAGGGGTGGGCGAGATTGGACCCAGGCAGCCGCATCGTGCCGCCCGCCGCCGCGGACTCGCGCGGTCGCCTCGCGGACCAGGGTTTCGTCCTCGCAATGGAGCGCCACGACCAGGCCCGCGTCTGCGGCGGCGCGGAGGGCCGGGACGAGATCCTGCTCGTGCAGGGCCGGAAACTCGGCGACGCCGCTGTCGCAGAGAAACGCCTTGACGCCGACGGCCCCTCGCTCGGCGAGCTCGCCCAAGCTCGCGGGATCGGCGTCGACGAGGCCGCCCCAGAGCCCGAAGTCGACGATCGACGCGTTCTCGGCCGCCGCCTTCTTCATGTCGAATGAGGCGCCGTCAAGGACCGGCGGGACGGAATTGAGCGGCATGTCGAGGACGGTCGTCGTCCCTCCGGCTGCGGCGGCGCGACTCCCGCTCGACCACCCCTCCCAATCTGTTCGGCCGGGCTCGTTGAAGTGGACATGCGCGTCGACCATCCCCGGCAAGGCGAGGAGGCCGCGAGCGTCGATCTCACGCGCGGCGCTGGCAGCGCCCGCTTCTACGAGGGCGCTGATGCGGCCTTCACGGATGAGGACGTCGCGTGGGTACGCGCCATCGGAGATAACGATCGCGCCGCGTATCGCGAGGTCGGCCCGGTCGCTCACTCTTCGGTGATGCTGAAGTCCTGCGCGCCTTCCCAGAGTGTGAGCCGGCCGATCTCCAGGAGCTGCGCGTTTCCTTCGACGACGGTCGCGAAGTGGTTGCCCGCGAGCTGCCCCACCTTGCTCGAGAACATCGTCGCGCCATACGGGAACAGGATCTCCATCTCCGAGATGCCGCCGGGATAGACGAGCACCTGGCCGGGTGCCGGGTGACTCGTGTGATTCTCGAAATCGACGCCCAGTCGCTTCTCCCCCATCGGGACCCACGTCGATTCGCCGCTCCACCTGCAATGGACGAGCTTGCTTCGCAGCGGGAGGAGCTTTCGGACGGCCGCACACGTCTTCGGCGCGTCCTTCTCCTCGAGCCGGGCTCTGAAGGTGAAAGGTCCGGCCGTGATGCGAAGCATCGTCATCGCGGGCGTACGATACCGGCCGCTCATGGCGACCCTCTCCACGCATGTCCTGGATACGGCGAGCGGCCGCCCTGCATCGGGTGTGTCAGTCTCGCTCGAACAGGACGGCGCCGTCGTTGCCCGAGGCGTCACCGACGCCGATGGGCGCATCGCGGAGCTGGCGGCGTCGCTCGCTCCCGGGCGCTACCGGCTTGTCTTCGAGCTCGACGGGCGCTTCTTCCGGCGGGTGGCGCTCGACGTCGAGATCGGCACCGACTCCAAGTACCACGTCCCGCTCCTGGCGACCCCGTTCTCGGTCACGAGCTACCGCGGATCGTGATGACGATCGCGCGCGAGGACCTCCACGCGATCTTCGAACGCGCGCCGTCGCTCGCCGAGCGCGTGCGAGGAAGTGACCCCGCGTCGATCATCGCATCGGCTCGGGCGCTGATCGCAGAGATGAGCGAGGTTGACCGCATCGCCGTGCTGAACGCGCACCCACGTATTGGAGGGGACCCGGCATCGCTCTCCGCACTCTCCCGCCAGGAGCAAGGCGGCGCCGGCGAGCTCGCCACCGAAAACGAGCTAGCGGCAATGAACGACGTGTACGAGGCCAAGTTCGGATTCCGCTTTGTCGTGTTCCTCGCCGGCCGCTCGAAGTCAGGGATCGTTCCGGTATTTCGCGATCGGCTACAGCGCACGCGCACTGAAGAGCTGGCGACCGGGATCGACGAATTCCTCGCGATCAGTCGCGATCGATTGGAGCGGGCAGCGACGTGACCTCGACCGAGATCAGCTACGGCAAGGCGCACGTTCTGTTCTACCGTTTCGGTGGCCGGAACGTCGCGCCCTTCGCGGCGTCGGTCGACGTCGACGTTTTTGGAAAGCGTTTCCTGGCGGCGTACACCGAGGGCGACAACCGAGAGGTAGTCGCGACCGACACGATGAAGAACTTCGTCTATGCGATGGCGGCGGAATACCCCGGCAATACGTTGTTAGGGCTCTGCGCGTTCCTCGGCCGACGGTTCATCGAGACCTATCCGGTAATGGAGGCCCTCCGCGTCTCCGCGAGGGAGGTGCCGCTCGACGCCGCGGCCGGTGAGCGCGGCCCGAGCGACGTTCTGTTTCGCTCGGCGCGTGCGGACCGGGCGGTGGCAGAGGTCGCCGTCGACGTCGTCGACGGAAAGCCACATGTCACAGCCGCCCGTAGCGGCTGGGAGGGCATCGCCCTCGTTAAGACCACCGGCAGCTCGTTCGCGACGTTCGCGCGCGACGATTACACGACCCTCCCGGAGCTCGCCGATCGCCCGCTCACGATCCGGATGGATGTGTACTGGCGATACAGCGATCTGAAGGATGGGGTCGCGGAAGGTTCTGGTTTTCTCGGTCCACGCGCCGTCCGCGACGAGATCGAGCGGATCTTTCACGAGTTCAGCAGTCGCTCGATCCAGCATCTGGTCCACGAGATCGGCGCGCGTTTGTTCGCCGCGCATTCCCAGCTCGGAGAGATCGAGTTCGTCGCTGAGAACCACACGCCCGATCATGTCCGCGATGGCGCCGAGGGCATTCGGGTGTTCGCGGAGCCTCGGGCGACCTTCGGAAAAATTGGCCTGGTGATGAAGCGCTGACCTGATTACGCGACTTCATCCCGCGCGTATGCTGCCAAGGTCAGGAAGAACCGGCTCCTCGGACCTGCCCGGGTGTTGATCGTCGCCGACCAGCCGCTCGCGAACCTCGTTGCCCTCACCCTGAATCACGGCAAATACCTGACTCGGATCGCCAAAACTCCTCAGGTTGCGCGCGCCGAGTTCGACAGCTGGCGGCCGCACTTACTGCTGGTGGACCTCGACGCCCACGACTCCGATTCACTCGAGCTCATTGGGCAGCGGATCGCGAACCAGAGGATTCCGACGATTGCTTTGAGCCGGCGTGGCGACCTCAGGACCAAGCTCGCGGCATTCGACCGGGGAGTGGATGACATCATCATCGTCCCGCTCGCGCCCGAGGAGCTGGTGGCGCGCACGCTTGCCTTGATGCGCAGGAGCTACGGAGACGATGTCGCGTTCATCCCCGTCATCAAAGTCGCGGGATTGGAGGTCGATCTCCTGAATCAACAGGTCAAGATCGGAACGCGCCGGCCGGTATTGACCGCGATGGAGCAGGCACTCCTGTACCTGCTCGCGTCCAATCCCGGTCAGACGCTGGGACGGGACGAGATCCTGGACGCTTTGTGGGGAGAGGATTACGCCGCAGGAAGCAACATCGTCGATCGCCACGTGCGGAACCTGCGTTTGAAGCTCAAAGACGACTGGCAGCGACCCCGATTCATACGAACCATCCCTGGGAAGGGTTATCGATTTCTCGGCACTCCATGAGTTCGCGTCATGACAGGGCGTTATTCCGAGCGTAGACCCGAGGTCGTGGCAGCTCTCAGCGGGCGCTCCCGCGGGAGCGCCAATTCGACAAGCGAAGCGCCCCGCGCGCTGATCGTGATGAACGAGATCCTGGGGAGCCTCGTCGCGCTAACGCTTCAGCACGGACGCTACGAGACCAGACGCAGCACGGACCAAACGGAGTGTCGAGCGCTCCTGAACGAGTGGTCCCCGCATCTGGTCTTCATCGACCTTGACCTGTACGAGCCATTCATCGATCTGGTCGGGCGCGGCCTGGCTCAGGGCCATACCCCTATCCTCGGCTTCACCCGTAGGCGCGACACCGGCGTGAAGCTGAGCGCCTACGAGCGCGGGGCCGACGACATCCTCGAGGTCCCCTTCACGCTCGATGAGATCGTCGCCCGCCCGTTCGCCCTCATGCGAAGAGCCCACGGGATCGCCGTCACGATCGTGCCCAAGATCCACCTCGACGGCCTCGAGGTCGACCTCATCGAACAGCGCGTCAGCGTCGGCGGTCGCGTGCTCAACCTCACCCCAATCCAGCAGACCCTCCTGTATCTCCTTGCCGCCAACGCCGGAAAAGCGCTGACCCGTGAGGACCTTCTCGCGACCATCTGGGGCGGTGAGTTCGAAATCGAGAGCAATGTCGTCGATCGCCACATCCGCGAGCTGCGGGTGAAGCTCGGAGACGAGTGGCGCGCGCCCCGATTCATCGAGACGGTGCCCGGAGCGGGGTATCGCTTCAAGGCGCAGCTGGGTATGAGTAGCGCGGCCGACTAGTAAAGCGTCGGCGCAATTTGACGCGAACGTGACGCGCGGTAATGACGAGTCGCGAGACCGGTGGTGCACTAAGCGGCAGCGGTAACAAATACGTGTCTGGCGAGCGCGCGTTGGGGGAGGACTGATCTGTCGACACGAGACATCATCCACTGGGAATGTCAGGCGCCCGAGCACCGGGCGATGCATTCGCGCCATGGGAACGGCGGGCTAACGATCCATGAGGGTTCCTGGGCGTACTGCGACGGTGCGGACTCAAGCGACGCGCACCGGTGGTCGGCGACCGGTGGAGTTCCGCTCGAATCGCTTGTTCGCTGGACGGTCCCAAATGGAGCCACGGCCACGGACGGGCATCCGGTGGCGGCGAGCGCGACGAACGGAAGTCCGAAAGTCTTGAAGACGACCGGAGTCCGCCGGACTTAGCCCACTGGGGAGGGGGCAAGGTCATGAACGGGGAGCTTTCACCAGGTACGTACCGCGCAAAGAACGGCGACCTGATCCACTGCCGCGACGATTTCGAGGGGCACAGTCAGATCCAAGTTGAGCACAGCGACGGCTCGACGACTTTGGCGGACCTCACGGCTATCCGTGACGCCGTCCGCGTTTCCGATGATCCGGACTGGCCGCTGCGCCATCCTCGCTTTGTAGGCTTTCTCCGCTTCGACTAGCTAACCTCCGCGGCGGGGAGGCGGCGTGGAATACCAGCTTCGTCACTATCGTATCCGCGCGGGCTGCATGGATAACTTTCTGGATGCCTGGGTGCGCGGCGTCTATCCACTTCGACAAAAATTCGGATTCACGTTCGCAGGCGCATGGCGCGTCGAAGGCGCGGACGAGTTCATTTGGATCATCGGCTACGACGGACGAAAAGGCTTTGCCGCCGCGGACGAGGAGTACTACGCGTCAGAAGAACGAAAGCGCATGTCGCCGGATCCGGCCCAGTTCGTCGAGGCACCGAGCAACAAGATGATTAGGAGCGTGCTCCCGCCCAGGTCGGTGTGAGGGCGTGGATCACCTGCCGAACGCGTGCACGCTCAGGGCAACCTGAGAAGCGGCACGCCTGCGCGCGAGATCTCGGAACAGGTGGAGCGGCGCTACCGCTCGGCTAATCCTCGGGCGCGGGCAGTGCGACTCCGATCACGTCACGGATGGAAGCGAGGCTGTGCTCTTTGACGTATGCGGCGAGCCCCTCTATGACCTTGAGCGGCGCGAGAGGGTCGGCGAACGTGGCGGTGCCGACTTGCACCGATGACGCCCCGGCCATCAAAAACTCGAGCGCGTCCTGCGCATTCGTGACGCCGCCCGCGCCGATGATCGGAATGCTGACGGCCTGCGCCACCTGATAAGTGATGTGCACGGCGATCGGCCTGATAGCGGGGCCCGACAGCCCGCCGCTCCCGGTTCCGAGGATCGGGCGGCGCCGGCGCGTGTCGATCCGCATGCCGAGCACGGTGTTGATGGCGGTGAGCGCATCGGCGCCAGCTTCTTCGCACGCGCGCGCGACAGCAACGACGTCCGGAGCGTTCGGGGTCAACTTGACGATCACGGGCAGATCCGTCTCCGCCTTCACAGCGCGGGTTACCTCCGCGGCTAGGTCCGGATCGCAGCCGAACAGCATGCCGCCCTTGACGTTCGGGCACGACACGTTGATCTCATACGCGACAACACCTGGCGTTCCGGTCATTTCGTGCACTACGAACACGTAGTCGTCGACGCTGTACCCGGCGACGTTCACGATGACCGCGACCCCGAGCTCCGCCCACGCTTTGCCGTATTTCCGAGCGACCTCGGCCGCGCCTGGGTTCTCGAGACCTATCGAGTTGAGGATCCCGGAGGGCGTCTCCGCGATTCTGTATTGAGGGTTGCCCGGTCGAGCCGCTGGAGTAGTCCCCTTGTTGACGATGGCACCGAGACGCGAGACATCGAAGAGCTCGGCGTACTCGACGCCTTGCCCGAACGTCCCCGAAGCCGTCATGACGGGATTCTTCAGACGAAGACCGCGCGCCGCCTCGACCGTGAGATCGACGCCAGCCTCCGGATACGAGGGCGACGCAGCGTGGGGGTCTTCCGAGCGAGCGGCCCCTAGACGGCGGTCCACCGCGATCCCACGAGGGGCCGAGCGAGGAGGACCCCCGCGATGCGGCGCGTCCGCGTCGAGCGCGCCGCGGAGCTTCTCGCCGAGCTCGGTCGGCGCGCGGTCGTCGTCAGGTTCCCCCGTGGCGGCTTCGGCAATCGTGGCGTCGTCGAGTTCGGCGAGCTCTGCCGCATCCTCCTCGGATTCGCCGTCGGCGGCATCTTCAAGTGACTCTTCAATGGATTTGCTGACGTCGATCGGCCGCTCGACTTTCTTCCGGAATCGGCGCCAAGGCATCAGTCGGTGACCCCGACCGTTGCGGGCTCGCCGTCGGCGAATCTGACGTCGCCAAGAGCGAAGACCGGGCCTTCGCGGCAAACGCGAGCGTTTCCTTCTGCAGTCACGATCACGCAGGCGCGGCAAACGCCCATCGCACACCCCATGTGCTGCTCGACAGCGATCTGCGTCTCGAGGAGCGCGACCCGGCCGGGATACGTCCCCGGGGCGCGATCGGCCTCGTCGCGGAGGCGCCCGAGCGCGGCGAGCATCGGCCACGGGCCGCACGCGCACACCTGATCGGCCCACTCCAGAAGCGGGCGGATCGCGTCGGTCACCCGCCCCTCAATACCGAACGATCCGTCTTCGGTGGTGGTCACGTACTCGACCGTTGCCGGGAGGCGATCGCTGGGCCAGAGATGAGCGACGGAGCGACCGCCCATGAGCAGCGTGACGTTGCGCCGTCCGGACTCCTGCTCTGCCAGCACGCGCATCGGCGCGATGCCCGTGCCGCCCGCGACGAGGAGCAGGTTCCGCGTCGCGCGTTGGATCACGAACGAAGAGCCGAGCGGTCCCAGAAGATCGAGCCGGTCACCCTCACGTCGCGCGGCGATCCAGTCGCCACCGGCGCCGAGCGCCTTGACAATGAGCTCGATCTCGCCGGCGGCGCGGTCAATGCGGTTGAACGAATAGGGTCGGCGCAGCAGCGGATCGAAGGACGGACCAGGGCGGACGTGCACGAATTGACCGGCACGCGCTTGTCCCGCGACGCCTGGCGCGGCGACGCGCAAGACCGTACCGAGCTGTCCGATCTCGGCCGTCGCGATGACCCGTCCGTCCTCGAGGATCACAACGGAACTCCGACCGCGAAGGTATAGCCGTCCGGATCCTCGAGAACGCAGTCACGCCAGCCATGCGGCCAGTCGCGGACCGGGACGAGCACGGTGAATCCACCGTCCCGGGCTCGTTTTTCGGCCGCATCCGGATCCAGCCCGAGGATCCGGATCTCGGCCCCAAGACCGCGACGGGACTCCTCGCGGAGCCGTGCCGCCCAGGGCATGCGTGCGTAGGTGTGGTCCGCATGCAGCTGAAGCCGCACGCCCTCGCGCTCGAAGGCCGCGAAGTCTTCGTCCGAGTAGAGGGGCCGCAGTTGAAGCACGCCGGTATAGAAAGGGCCACTCCGCGCGATGTCGCGGACGATGAGGTTCAGGCTGAGACCCGAAAGCGTTCGACCGTAGTCGGCGGCGCTCATCCACGGTTCGGTCTTCCGCTTCTTCACCACCTAGTCCGCGGCGGTCGTTACCACCGGCTCCAGCGCGCGATACTCGGCAAGCGTCGCGACGTTCGTGGTCACGGCGCTGGCGCGGAGAGCCGTGACGACCGCAAGCGCGGTGTCCAGCGACGTCAGGCACGGCACGCGCGCCTCCACGGCGGCGCGGCGGATGAGAAATCCATCGCGGTCGACGGTCTTGCCGAGCGTGGGCGTGTTTATGACGGCCGCGCACTCCCCGGAGCGGATCAGCTTCAGAATGTCCTGGCTTCCCTCGGCGAGTTTTTTGATCTCGGTCACGTCGATACCCAGCGAGCGGATGAGCCCAGCGGTGCCGGAGGTCGCCACAAGGTCGTATCCGAGCCAGTGGAACCCCTCGATGATCGGAACGACCTCGGGCTTGTCCTTGTCCGCGACCGTCACGAGTATTTTTCCGCTGCGCGCGGGCGCGAGACCGGCGGCGACGAGCGACTTCCACAGAGCCGGCGCGAAGGAGCGGTCGATCCCCATGACCTCGCCCGTGCTCTTCATCTCCGGACCGAGGTAGGTGTCGACGTCGAGCAGCTTCGCCATCGAAAAGACCGGCGCCTTGAGCGCGACGAACTCACCGGTCGGCCAGATCCCGTCCGCGCGCGCGTAGCCCTCGGCGGCGAGCGACGAACCGAGCGCGATCGCCACCGCGAGCTTCACCAGCGGGACGCCGGTGACCTTCGTAAGGAACGGCACGGTCCGGCTCGCGCGTGGATTCACCTCGAGCATCCACACGCGTCCGTTCTCCACGATGAACTGGATGTTGAGAAGACCTTTCACGGGCAGCGCCTCCGCGATGCGCCGTGTCAGGGCAACGATCTCGTCGCGCTCGGCGGGAAGCAGATTCTGCGCGGGATAGACGGCGTAGCTGTCGCCGGAGTGGACGCCGGCCCGCTCGATGTGCTCCATGATCCCGGCGACGAGCGTCTCGCTCCCGTCGGATACAGCGTCGACCTCGACCTCCTTGCCGCGAAGATATTTGTCGACGAGCACGCGTCCCGTACCGGCTTCGAGGGCCGAATGGAAATAGCGCTCGAGGTCGTCAGGTCCGTAGGCGATCTCCATGCCGCGGCCGCCGAGCACGTAGCTCGGTCGGACGAGCACGGGGTAGCCGATCTCCCCCGCGACCGCGAGCGCCTCGGCCGGCGACGACGCGGTGCCGCCCGGCGGCTGCGGGATTTCGAGGGCGTCGGCGAAGTCGTGGAAGCGCCGACGATCCTCAGCGAGCGCGATCGCGTCCGCGGACGTGCCGGCGATTTCGCCGCCGATCGCGGCGAGGCGGTCCGCGAGATTCAGGGCGGTCTGCCCACCGAACTGCGCGAGCACCGGTATGGGAGCGCCTTCGTTCTCGAGCACGGCGGCGATGGATTCCTCGTCGAGCGGATCGAAGTACAGGCGCGCCGACGCGTCGAAGTCGGTCGAGACGGTCTCTGGATTGCTGTTCACCATGATCGGAGCGACACCTCTGTCGCGGAGCGCACCGGCGGATTGCACGCAGCAGCAGTCGAACTCGATGCCCTGGCCAATGCGAATCGGCCCGCTGCCGAGGATGACAGCCTTTGGTCCCTCGAGAGGAGTGGCCTCGTTTTCCTGTTCGTACGTGGAGTAGAAGTACGGCGTCACCGCCTCGAACTCCGCCGCGCATGTATCGACCATCTTGTAGACGGGACGGATCCCCCACTGCGCGCGCAGGCGCCGCACGTCCTCGGGCAGCATTCCCGTGAGCGTCGCGATGTCCGCGTCGGCGAAGCCCATCCGTTTCGCGGCACGGAGGAGCGCCGGCGTCGGCGTTCGCCCTTGCAGATCGTCCTCGGCGAACCGGACGATGCGCGAGATCTTGCGCAGGAACCAGCGATCGATACGCGTGCGCTCGTGGATGAGATCGATCGGGGCTCCGCGGCGCAACGCCGCGAACAACCGCCAGAGCCGGTCGTCGGTCGGCTGAGCCGAGAGGAACTCGTCCACGAACCGCGCGGGACCGGTGACGTCCACCCACGCGGGGGCTTCCCAGAGCAGACCCTGGCCCTTGACTTCGAGGGAGCGCAGCGCCTTCAAGAGGGCCGCTTCGAACGATCGGTCGATCGCCATGACCTCGCCGGTCGCTTTCATCTGGGTGCCGAGCGTTCGGTCCGCGGCTGCAAACTTGTCAAAAGGCCATCTGGGAATCTTCACCACGACGTAGTCGAGCGCCGGCTCGAACGCGGCCGTCGTCTTCTTCGTCACCTGGTTCGGGATCTCGTGAAGGCGCTTGCCGATCGCGATCTTCGCCGCGACACGCGCGATCGGATACCCCGTCGCCTTGGATGCGAGTGCGGAGCTCCGGGACACGCGCGGGTTCACCTCGATCACGAAGTACGGCGCCAGCGCCTCGGGATCGGCGGTTGGCGAGCGGTCAGGGTCGAGCGCGAACTGCACGTTGCAGCCGCCTTCGATCCCGAGGGCGCGGATGATCCGCAGGGCCGCCGAGCGGAGCATCTGATACTCCTTGTCGGTCAGCGTCTGTGATGGCGCGACGACAATGGAGTCACCGGTGTGCACGCCCATCGGGTCGATGTTCTCCATGTTGCAGACGGTGATGCACGTGTCGGCGGCGTCGCGCATCACCTCGTACTCGATCTCCTTCCATCCGAGGAGCGATCGCTCCACGAGCACCTGGCCGATCGGGGATGCCGCGACGCCACTCGTGACGCGCGAGCTGAGCTCGGCGGCGTCGTTCGCCACGCCGCCGCCCGTACCGCCAAGGGTGAAGGCGGGCCGGACAACGAGGGGGTAGCCGATGCGCGCCGCGAAGGCGAGCGCCTCCTCGTCCGAATGTGCGGTGATCGATTCCGGAACGGGCTCGCCGATCGAAAGAAGGAGCTGCTTGAACGCCTCGCGGTCCTCGGCATGCTGGATCGCCGAAAGGGGCGTGCCCAGGAGACGCACGCCATAGCGTTCGAGGACACCAGATTCGGCGAGCTGCACCGCGAGGTTGAGGCCGGTCTGCCCGCCAAGCGTCGCGAGCAGGCCGCTCGGGCGTTCCTTCTCGATGATCCGCTCAAGCACGTCGACGGTGAGCGGCTCGAGGTACGTGATGTCGGCCACGCCGGGGTCGGTCATGATCGTCGCGGGATTCGAGTTCACGAGGACGGTCTCGATGCCCTCCTCCCGCAGCGCGCGGCAGGCCTGGGTGCCCGCGTAGTCGAACTCCGCGGCCTGGCCGATGAGGATCGGGCCGCTCCCGATGATCAGGACTTTCATAGATCGAGCCACCCGCCGCCCATCGCGACGCAGCGACCGCCGACTCGTACGGCCGTGATCGCGGCGCCGGCGCGATCGACCTCGATGTCGAGGATGCTTGGACGGCCGATCTCGAAACCCTGCTCGACGCGGATGCGCGTTGTGGGCGCCGCCTGCACAAGCTCGTGCGCCACGATGTACGCGCCAAGCGGACCCTGCGCCGAGCCGGTCGCGGGATCCTCGCCGATGCCCAGACCCTGATCGAACATGCGCCCGTGCACGTGCGAGCCAGACCGCTCGCCGCTCATCGCGAAGACGTAAACGCTCGCGTCGAGCGCCGCCGGCCGGCGCGCCCGGCGGACGGCCTTGAGGTTCGCAAGCGGGATGTACATGAAGGGAACGCCGGATGACCCCATCTGGATCGGCACGTCGGTCCGCACCTCTTCGACGGCGATGCCGAGCGCGTCCGCGGCGGCCTTGCGCGTGATCGTGGTGCCGGTGAAAGTGGGCAGCGGCTGCTCCATCTGCACGAAGCCCTCGCCAATGGTCACGCCGATGACGCCGACGCCCTCCTCGAGCCGCGTCGACCCATCCTTTCCATCGAGGAGCACGTAGGCCGTGCCGAGCGTGGGGTGCCCGGCGAACGGGAGCTCGGTGTCCGGGGTGAACATCCGCACGCGGTGGTCGGCCGCAGCGGAGCTCGGTTTGAACACGAACGTGGTCTCTGAGAGATGGAGCTCTTTCGCGATCGCCTGCATGGTCTTCGAGTCGAGCCCGCCTGGCTCCCGAAACACAGCGAGTGGGTTGCCGCCGAAGGCCTTGTCGGTGAAGACGTCGACCAGCCGATATTCGTATCGCGTCACTTGCGCGAGACCGCGTCCCGCACGTCGTCAAGGAACGCGTCGAAGACCGGCTCGTTGTCCTTCGGCCCGGGCGCACCCTCGGGGTGGTACTGGTAGGTGCGGATCGGGAGGCGCTCGTGAGCGAGACCTTCCACCGACCCGTCGTTCAAATTCCGCGACGAGACGGCGAATCCAGAGTCGGATGGGATGGAGGCTTCGTCCACCTGAAACTCATGGTTCTGGCTCGTTATCGCGACGCGGCCGGTGCGAAGGTCCTGGACCGGATGGTTCGCGCCGTGATGACCAAACGGCAGTCGCGAGGTCGTCGCACCGATCGCACGACCGACGAGCTGATGGCCGAGGCAGATCCCGAGGATCGGGAGGGCGCGGTTCATCCCGCGTGATGCGGCGGCTTCAAGCAGCGTGCGCGTCGCGGCGGCGATGAGTGGAATAGCGGCGGGGTCACCGGGCCCGTTCGAGATGACGATCCCGTCCGGCGACCACGAGAGGATCTCGCGGGCGAGCGCTGTCGCCGGGAAGACCTTCACCGTGGCGCCTTTTTGCACGAGGCAGCGGATCTGGCTTTCCTTCACTCCCGTGTCGAGGAGCGCCACGCGCGGACCGCTCCCGACCTGCCGCTCGAGCCCGGTGGATTCCACGACGAGAGGCTTTGCGGCGAGCGGCTGGATCGATCGCGCCGTGGCCACGGCCTCGCGCGCAATGTCCTCGCTCTGCGAGCGGTGCGGCGGCACCTGCAGGATCGCGCCGCGCAGCGTCCCCTTCGCACGCAAGCGACGGACGAGAGCACGCGTGTCGATCCCGGCGAGCCCGGGCACGCCGTACGAGCGCAGGTAGGCCTCAAGGTCGACCGTCCCTTCGCGGCACGTACCGACAAGCTCGCGGACGATGAGCCCCTCGACCCAGGGACGCCGGCTCTCCGCAGCCCGCTCGAAGGTCCCGTAGTTGCCGACGAGCGGATAGGTCAGGACGACGATCTGTCCGTTGTAGGAGGCATCCGACGCGATCTCCTGGTAGCCGGTCATCGCCGTGTTGAAGACGACCTCGCCGGACGCCGACTGGGCGTCTCCAAAGGCCTCTCCCCACCAGGTCGAGCCGTCTTCCAGCCCGAGGACCGCCGCTCTGGTCATCGTTGCATAACTATACGTTTCGGGTGCATAAAGATGCAATTGGCCCTCGAGCTCAGCGACCGCTGATCGCTTCGGCGACACGTAGCCCTCCTTGGCGTTTCGTCAGACCGATACCAGCGGTGTCGACCCTTCCGATGAGAGACCGGCCCATCAGCGGGGTGTTCTTCCCGAGCGAAAAGAACGCTTCGGGCGTGACGACCCACTCCACTTCCGTGTCGATCGTGAGCCGATCTCCCTCCGGCAGCTCGATCCCGAGGACCCGCGCTGGTCCGGTGGTCAACGCGGCGATAACCGTCGCGAGAGGAGCCCAGCCGGCGCGCACACCACCGAGCACCAGCGGGACCGCGGTCTCGAGACCGGAGATGCCGAACGCCGCTTGATCAAACTCCACGTCTTTCTTGGTCGAGGCGTGCGGGGCGTGGTCGGTAGCGATCGCGTCGACGGTCCTGTCCACGAGTCCCGCCCAGAGCGCGCGAACGTCGGTGTGTGCACGGAGCGGCGGATTTACCTTGGTCGATGAGTCGTACGGCACCCCGCGCAGCGCTTCGTCCGGGACTTCCCATGCGAAAGCCCGAGAGCCCGCGACCCACTCATCGGTCATCGCGAGGTGATGAGGCGTGACGTCGCACGTGACGGGGATGCCATCGGCCTTGGCGCGTCGCACGAGGTCGATGGATCCGGCGGTGGAGAGATGCGTCAAATGCAGACGCGCTCCGGTCATCTTTGCGAGAGCAATGTCGCGCGCAACAGCGATCTCCTCCGCGGCGGCGGGCATGCCCGGAAGTCCAAGCCGTGCGGAAACCGAGCCCTCGTGCATCACCCCCCTCGCCGAGAGCGATAGATCCTGCGGGTGCTCTATGACCACCCGCCCAGCCGAGCGGGCGTACTCGAGCGCGCTGCGAAAGAGATGAGCGTCGTCCACGGGGTTGCCGTCGTCGGAGAAAGCGACCGCCCCGGCCTCGGCGAGCTCGACGAGATCGGCGAGCTCCGTGCCTTTGCGACCCCGCGTGATCGAGGCGACCGGCCAAACACGTGCGCCCTCGGCCCAGCCTGGCGCGCGCGAGTAGATCTCTTTCACGAGCGCCGGCGTGTCGATCGCCGGATCCGTGTTCGGCATCGCGCAGACCGTCGTGAATCCGCCATGCAGCGCGGCGTGCGCGCCGGTCGCAAGGGTTTCCGATTCCTCAAAGCCCGGCTCACGGAGGTGCGCATGGAGGTCCATGAACCCAGGCACCTCGATGTATCGACCTTCCAGCTTCATGCACGCTCCTCCACCGGTGTTGCCGTGCCCGCTCCGGCAAGCAGGTACAACAAGGCCATCCGCACGGCGACGCCGTTTGTGACCTGTGCCTCGATGAGCGAACGCGTTCCGTGCGCGACCGCCGGGTCGATCTCGATCCCTTCGTTCATCGGACCTGGGTGCATCACAGGGGCACCCGAACGCATCCGCGCGACGCGCTCGGCAGTGAGGCCCCAGACCCGCGAGTACTCGCGAAGAGATGGCAGGAGTCCTGATGCCTGGCGCTCTCGCTGGAGCCGCAGCGCGATCACCGCGTCGGCGCCATCCAGCGCCAGGTCGAGGTCGGACTCGTACGTCACGCTATGCGGGAGCTGTCCACATCGCCATGCGGTCGGAATGAGCGTCGGCGGACCGGACAGCGTGATCCGCGCGCCGAGCGGGAGGAGCGTGTTGATGTCCGAGCGCGCGACGCGGCTGTGCAGGACGTCGCCGACGATGACGATGCGCTTTTCTTCGAGATCGCCGAGCGCGTCGCGGAGCGTGTACGCGTCGAGGAGTCCCTGCGTCGGATGCGCGTGCCAGCCGTCACCTGCGTTGATCACGGCGGCGTCGGTCCGCTCGGCGACGAAGTACGGGGCGCCGGATGACGCGTGCCGCATCACCACGACATCGCCGCCAAGCGCCTGCAGCGTGCGCACGGTGTCGTAGAGCGACTCGCCCTTATCGACGGATGATCCGCTCGCCGTGATGTTCGTTACATCGGCCGAGAGCGCCTTCGCGGCGAGCTCGAACGAAACGCGCGTGCGCGTCGACGATTCGGCGAAGAAGAGGATGACCGTACGTCCACGGAGTGGCGGCGCGCGCCGGATCGGCCGCTGGAGTATTTCGATCATCGCGCGCGTCTGATCGAGAACGGTTTCGATCTCATCCCGGGACCAGTCGTCGGTGTCCAGGACGTGGCGCCGGTTCCACTTCATGCCGGCACCCGCGTGACGACCTCGACCTCATCGCGGCCGTCGACCTCAGCGAGATGCACGCGCACGTCGTCGCCCGGGGCGGTCGGTACGTTCTTGCCGACGAAATCGGCACGAATGGGAAGCTCGCGATGGCCGCGGTCCACCAGCACCGCGAGACGTATGGCGCGCGGACGTCCGTAGTCGACCAAGGCATCCATCGCGGCTCGAATCGTCCGGCCGGTGAAGAGCACGTCGTCGACGAGCACGACGACCCGTTCGTCGACGGAGAATGGGATTTCCGACTCGCGCACCACCGGCGCGTAGCCGATTCGGGTCAGGTCGTCGCGGTAGAGCGTGATGTCGATGGCGCCGATTGGGACCAGGGTGCCCTCGTTCGCCCGAATCGCCGACTGGATGCGTGCCGCCAGCGCGTCGCCGCGCGCCCGGATACCGATGATGGCGAGAGCGGAGAGGTCGCGATCGCGCTCCACGATCTCGTGCGCGATCCGCGTGATGGCCCGGCGGACGTCGTCCGCCGCGAGCAGCATGGTCGTCCGGCGCTCCTTCCCGGCCTCACAGGACCGGTCCTTAAAGGTGGTGGCGCTCGTTCGAGTATAGGTGGGCCGACGGGAATCGATCCCGCCGGCCCCTGTCACGCGCTAGTCCCGCGGTTGAGCGAGCGCGTTAGGCGTGAGCGCGGCACGAGCTCTCGCCCGGGACGCGTCGCGGCTGCCGAGCCGAGTCGCCAGAGTCGGCGCGAAAGGCACGACGTCCTGTTCACAGACCGTCCCTGACGCGGGCACTGCCACTCGTAGCAGGTACGCCGAGACGGCTGCGTCGACGCACGCCGAGAGGAAGAGCGAGGTGTGTCCCCAGCCGTGCACCGTTAGCAGCGCCGAGTTCGGCAAGAGTCCGTGAACGGTGACGGCGCCTTGGTAGCGTGTCGCTGGGTCGAATTGGTTGCCGATGACGAGCACCGGGTTCGCCGTCGTGCGGGTGAAGGGCCCGACGTACCGTGCCTCATCGGATCCAGGCCACTTGGCGCAGATGCTCGAGATCCAAGTCCAGATTCGCCCGAAATAGCCGTCGTTCTGGTCGGCCAGCGCTCCCTGCTGCGACCACGCCGCGTACGAGTCCGGGTTGTCAGAATCCGAGCAGGCGATCGCCGGGAACGCTTCGACGTTGTTGCGGTAGTTCGGGAACCCGCGCTTCGTGATGAAGCCGGTGCTCTCGTCGAGCGAGTTCAGCGAGGCGCCGAGCTGAGTCGCACTCGCGCTCGCTTCGAGAGCGGCGAAGAACGCAGCGAGGAACGGCCACGATGACGAGTTGTACATCCCAATGAGCGCTTGGAGGATGAGAAGCGAATAGTTGAACTCAAAAGCCTGGCCCGTCGACGGATCGATGATCGTGATCGGGCCCTGCCGCAGCCGCGCTCCGAGCGCCGCGAAGCGACTGGCGGAGTTCGGCGCGAACGCGCAGCCAACCCCGGCGTCACATAGACGGAAAAACTCGTTGAGCGTCGCCTGCGCGCCGAGGTCGCTGTGGAGGCGCGTCGAGAACGGGATCGTGGTTCCCTCGTTGCCGACGCCGGTCGACCAGGCGATCGGATCCAGCACGCCGTCGACGATGACCGCACGGACCCGGCTCGGGAACAGGTTCGCGTAGGTCACGCCAAGGTACGTTCCGTACGAGTAGCCCGCGTACGTGAGCCGCGTGTCGCCGACCGCCGCGCGAAGCGCGTCCAGATCCCGAGCGACATCCGCGGTGGCCATGTGGTCGATGATCTTGCCGCCGCGCTGGGCGCAAGCCCCATCGAGATAGAGGTCCGCGGCCTGCCAGACCGCTTCCTCCTCCGGATTACTTGGGAACGCGAACGGCGTAAACAAAGGCGTCCACTGCTTGGCGGTCCCGAAGCACCGCAGCGCGGTGCTTCGCGCGACCCCGCGCGGATCGAAGCCGACGATGTCGAACTTAGCGCGGACCTCGCTCGAGAAGAGGAACGGCGCCGCGAAGAGCGCGAAGTCGACTCCGGAACCTCCGGGACCGCCGGGATTGATGAATAGTGATCCGATCCGGCGCGCCGGATCCGCTGCGGGTAGCCTCACGACCGCGATGGAGATGGCCGCGCCGCTGGGATCGGAGTAATCGAGCGGGACCTGAACGGTCCCGCACTCGAACGGACCGAGATCGCGATTGCAGGAAGACCACGAGATCGACGGAGCCCCGGGGGCAGCGCTTGCTGCCGGTCCGGCGAGTCCGAGTGCGGCGGTGATCGCGAGCGCGAGCACGCACACGAGCGCGAACGATCGACGACGAGTATCCATGCACATCTCCCCCTCAACGCGTCAAAGGGCTGGCATCGAGCGCGGGCCCGATCATCGTCCCGCCCACTGGACCGGTCAAGGAAATTGGTCCGACCTGCCGGATGAGACCGCGCTGCGCGGGGTTGGCACGCAACCGGCGGTAGGGTAGGTCGACCGTGCGAATCCTCCTGGGAATCCTCTGCGTCGTCCTTTTTGGCGTCGTCGCCGTCACCGCGTCGGGCTCGTCGATCGAGGTGGCCAGACCCGCGGCCGCGCCACGCTACACGCCGATGCCCGCGGTCCCCAGCGCCGTGCCCGATGTCGGCGAGCGAGGCGCGCGCACGTACGTCCGGCTCTGGGGGGCGTTCGCGTTGCCGATCGAGGGGGGTGAGGTCCCCACGGACCCCGAGCTCTTGCCTGGTGCGCCGCGAGACTATCGAGCAGGTGTCCACGAGGGCATCGACTTCCCCGCCCCAACCGGAACTTCGGTGCTGGCGGCCGGCAGCGGGACCGTGGCTCGCGTCGACGTGAGCTTTCTCGATTGGAATCGCGAGCAGCAGGAGATGGCGCTTTACGAGGCGCTGACCCTCGGCTATACGCCCGCGGCGACGCTCGATCGAATCCGCGGTCGACAGGTGTGGATCGACCATGGGAAGGGCGTGGTCACGCGCTACGCACATCTCTCGGCGGTCGAGCCACTCGTCGTGGGAGAAAAGATCGAGGCGGGCACGCTACTCGGTCAGGTTGGAAGCTCGGGATATCCCCAGGGTGGGCCACACCTGCATTTCGAAGTACGGGTCGGCGATGACTATTACGGGGACGGCCTCAGCGAGGACGCGCTCGTTCGCGCGGTGTCTCGCCTCTTCCGCTAGGACGTCTCGGCGTCGCCGTCGAGATAGCACCCGGCGCAGAGGCTCTCTTTGTTCGTCTGACTCAGGTAGCCGGTTGCGCCGCAACGGTCGCAGCGGCCCTCAACGGGTTTCACACCGGCGACTCGGTCGGCAAGACGCAGCCAACCCGTGACGGTGCGCGCCGCCTCTTTGTCGACCATAGGGTTTAGCGGGGCTGCAAACGGAGTGCCATTTCGTTACTCGGCAGGGCGCCCGATCGCGCGTGTTACAGGCTCGTTACCGCAGACCTGTCCGCCTGGCCCGGAGCGCGGCTTCGAGGACGACCTCGACCGATTCGGAGGAGAGCGGAGCGGGAAGAGTTCGGAAGACGCCGATCTCGGCGACCTTGTCCTTCTCCGGCGAGTCGTACCACCACGAGAGATGGCTCACCTCGCACATGTACACATACGCGGTCGTGCTTTTCGGAGTTTGGTAACGGATGGCACCCAGGAGGTCGAGACGCGGTGGAACGATTCGCGCCGACTCCCAGAGCTCGCGCTTGGCGACTTCGAGGATGGTCTCGCCCGCCTTACGCCCGCTCGTCGGGAAGTGCCACCCCGCCGCATCGGGTTTGCGGATCCAAACGGTGAGCTCGCCATAGAAAGGGATGACCATCGCGAGCTGCGCCGAGGCGGGCGGGTACTCCCGGAAGGTGTTGTCTCGCCGAGATACGAATGAGTGTTCGGCCACTTTGTCGCACACTATGCAAGGGAGAAAGCGAGCGTCAATAGCGCGAAGGGTTCTGATTCCCGCTAGACGCGTAGCACCTCGGCTAAACGGAACGGATCTGCTGCCACCACGCTCGCCGCGTACAGCTCCATGCCGCCGATATCGCTCGTCTTGTTCGCCGGGTCGCCGCGGTCCACCAGGCGAGCGTGTGGCGGAAACCGCCGCCAGTCGCTTCCATCCGCGCTCAGCGGCGGCAGCAGCAACGCCATGTTGTATGCAACGACACCCTCTTTTCGGTAAGCCGCGATGACCCCCGCGATGGCGGCGGCGAGTGAGGTCTCGTCCTCCCCCGGGCGGCCCAAAATCATGACCTCGCGCTCTTTGATGGGGGCGAGGGACGCGAAGACGCGCGCTCCATCGCGCTCGTGCCCAAGACCGAGCGCGTCGTGGACGAGCCACAGATCGTCGAAGTAATCGCGTCCGTACCGCTCGTCGTATTCGAGTGAGCGCCGCCGAAGCATCTCGACACGCGGGTAATGCATCCCGCGAGTGACGGTCATCTGCGTGTGCCCGTGGACGATCGATCCACCAGCGCGCCACAGGCAGTTCCAGATCATGAAGTAGTACTTCGCGCTCGGATCCTCTTCGTTCGCGGCGAGCGCCCAGCGGCGAGAGCTCAGAAGACGGTCGCGGATGATTTCCGCATCCATCGGCGCGAGGGGGTCGTGCTCGTCGAACACCAGGACGCCGTGGAAGCCATCGTATTTGGCGACGTTCGAAGCGGTGATCCCGTGCTCTCCGCGGATGCGCCCGAACGTGTCGGCCGGCGTTCCCGTCTCCGGATGGCAGAAGGGATCGTTCCGGGATCGCTCGATCGTCTCACGCACCTCGTCGGCGCCTTTGACTTCGACCGGTCGGCGGGCGCGGAGGTCGTTGAAGAGCGCTCCCTCGAGCATCACCAGGTTGGTCACGCGGACGATCCGCTGCGCCATGACGACGTCGACCGACCCGAACTGCTTGGTGATCCAATCGCGCATCTCGGCCGGCGGATCGAGACGACCCACCGTCGACGACACCGCGAAGATTCGCTCGGCGGCGGCGCGCGCCTCAGGCGGGAGTGCCGCGATGCGGTCCTCGAGCTCGGCGATGGACGGCCGCATGTCTGTTCTCATGCCGCCCGCCGCGCCTTCGCGGCGGCCGTGTACATCTCGACATAGCGCTTGGCCGCCGCCGGCCACGAGTGGTCCTCGTGCATTGCCCGGGTGCGGAGCTGCCGCCACGGCTCGCCGTCGGCCTTGTAGCGATGGAGGGCCCGAGCGATCGCGTCGGAGAACGCGGCTGACTCGTACTTGATGAACGAGAAGCCGTTGCCTCTGGGGTCCGCGTCGACGTCGCGGACGGTGGTTGCGAGGCCACCGACCGCGCGCACGACGGGGATCGTCCCATACCGGAGCGAGATGAGCTGACCGAGACCACACGGCTCGAACCGCGACGGCATCAGGAAGAGGTCGGCCCCCGCGTAGATCCGCTGCGCGAGTGCGCCATCGAAGCCCAGCGTGAGCGCGAGCCGTCCTTTGTTCTTCGCGGCGAGGTCGCGCCATTTCTGCTCGTAGGCCGGGTCGCCCGTTCCAAGGACGACAAGCTGCCCGCCCTTTTCGAGAAGCCACGGCGCCACGGCCGTGAGAAGGTCGACGCCCTTCTGCTCCACGAGTCGGCCGATGACGCCGAAGATGGGCGCCGCGGCGTCGCGCTGGAGGCCGGTCTCCTTCTGGAGCGCGGCCTTGTCGATCGCCTTCCCGCTCTGATCGTCGGCTTCATAAGGCGCCGCGATGTGCGGGTCCTGCGCCGGGTCGAAGAACTTCGTGTCTATGCCGTTGGTGATGCCCCAGAGATCCGCTTGTCTCTTCCGAAGGAGACCTTCGAGCCGCTCTCCGAATTCAGGGGTGAGGATCTCTTCCGCGTAGCGCTCGCTCACCGTCGACACGATGTCCGCCGCCGCGATCGCGCGCGCCATCAGGTTGGCCTCGCCACGATCTTCGATCGGCAGACGCGCTCGCGGAAGCCCGACGAGCTTCAGAACGGCGGCGCTCGTCCTTCCCTGGTACGCGAGGTTGTGGATCGTGAACACGGTGGCGGCTTTCCGCAGCTGACGGGCCCTCGCGGCGAGTGGGACGAGAAGCGCGGCATGCCAATCGTGCGCGTGCACCACGTCGGGCGGAGTGTCGACGAGATCTTCGACCACTGCGCGGCAAAAGAGCGCGTAGCGTTTCGCATCGTCGTCGTAGCCGTACACCTTGTCGCGCCCGATGCGCACGCTGCGCACGAAGACGGTTCGAACCCCGTCACGGGAGATCTCCGGATATTCGATACGAGCGCGCGCCGCGCCGTACGGTATGGAGTGGGTTCGCGCGCCGGCTGTCGGAATCCCGAACTTTTGTGCGTCTATCGAGCGGTGATACGGCATGTAGACAGTCACGTCGTGTCCGAGCGAGGCAAGGGCCTGCGGTAAAGAGCCCGCGACGTCGGCGAGGCCGCCGACCTTGGCGTAGGGAGCGACCTCGGCAGCCGCGAACGAAATCCGCACGGAGTGGTAAGGATGTTAGCGGCGTGTAAGGACCGGACGCGGCAGCCACCAGGACGCCACGGTTTTGGAAACGGATGCGTTAGACAGGTGGTACCCAGGACAGAGCGCTACAAGGAGGCGGACGAAGGTGAAGGCGATGCGGCAGAAGCTCATGTTGGCGGTGGCGGCGGGCGTCGGAAGCGTCGGCCTCTTCGGCGCGGCGGCCCTCGGCGCCTTCGGTACGGATGCCTCCACAGCGGTCGTCTCAGCGATCGCGCCCGCGACCTCGGCCGTGATGGGCGAGGACAAAGATGGCGACCGCCTCAAGCAGCTCCTCGACGGTCTCGTTCAGAAGGGTGTGATCACCCAGCAGCAGGAAGACGCGATCCTCGCGGCGGCGAAGGACACAACGACGGCGAAGGTGCGCACGGTCAAGGTCGCGCGCGACCTCCTCGGCGGGTCGGCGACCTACCTCGGATTCACGCAGCAGGACCTCGTCGCCAAGCTGCCCGGCACGAGCGTCGGCAAGCTCGCCGACGCGACTCCGAACAAGAGCAAGGCGGGCCTGGTCGCGGCCCTTTCGACGGCCGCCAATGCGGAGATCACCAAGGCGCTCACCGACAAGAAGATCACCGACGCGCAGGCCAAGACCCTGCGTGATGGTCTCGCAACCGAGATCAACACCTTCGTCGATCGCACCTGGCCGACGAAGCCCGCGGGCGCGCCACGGGCAGTCGTGCCAAACGTGAAAGCGTTCCTCGGTGACATGCTCCAGACGGCACGCGACTATCTCGGTGGAGTCACGCTCAAGGACATCGCGACCGCGATACGGAGCGGCAAGAGCCTCGGCGACATCGCGAAAGACCAGGGCAAGAGCCGCGACGGTCTCGTGCAGGCACTCACGACCGCCGCGAACACACGGATCGACAAAGCGGTCGCTGACAACAAGCTCACCGCGGAGCAGGCCGCGACCTTCAAGACGAAGGTGGCCGCGGAGATCGCGACGTTCGTCGACCGCAAGGCGCCTGTGAAGAGCACGACCGGCACGGGGACGACGACGAAGACCCCATAACGTAAAGACCTCGCATCGAGATGACGCCGGGCGAAATGCCCGGCGTCTTCGTTTCGGTATCCGTTCGGTCGCGGGTCAAAACGCGTTTTTGCGGTGGCCGTTGACGTAACGGGCTGGGGACTCGGGGGGCGGAGGCGGAATCATGTCGAACCCGCTCACACATGTCGCAACGCGAAGGGCCAGCGTTATAGTCGGCGCGCCAGCGCGAGCAACGGAGTTGGGAATGGAGCGGGTTCTACAGGGTCGCTACAAGATCGAGGAGCCGCTCGGCGTGGGCGGATCTTCTCAGGTTTACCTCGCCCGGGACCAGGCTCTGAACCGCGACGTTGCTCTCAAGGTCCTCGATCCCGAGGCCGCGGCCGACGGGAATCTTCGCCGAATGTTCGTCAAAGAAGCCCGAGCGCTCGCACAGCTTTCGCATCCGAACATCGTCGCGGTCTACGACGTCGGCGAGGTCGACGATTCCCCGTTCATCGTCATGGAGTACCTGCCGGGCGGATCTATGAAGCAGCGCATCGAGCAGGCCGGTCCGCTGAAGACCGGCGACGCGGTGCGCATCGCGATCGAGGTCGCCAACGGACTTGCGTTCGCGCACTCGAAAGGGATCATTCACGCCGACCTGAAGCCAGCCAACATCCTCTTCGACGCGAACGACGCGGCGAAGATCTGTGACTTCGGTATCGCACGTAATCCCCAGGAGGACGCGGACACGCCGCAGCTCTACGCGACCGCGATGTACGTCGCTCCGGAGCGGGTCGAGGGGAAGAGCGCGACCGTCCAGTCCGACGTCTACGGTCTGGGTCTCGTCCTTTACGAAGGCCTCGTCGGCAAACCGCCCTTCACGAGCACCAACGCCGCCGTCCTTCTCCGGGATCACGTCGTCCGGCAGCCCGTCCCGCCGAGCCATCTCCGGCCGTCGCTTCCTCGCGAGCTCGACTCGATCGTTCTGAAGGCGCTCGCGAAGCAGCCGAACCTTCGCTACCAGAAGGCGAGCGACTTCGCGACGGCCCTTCAGCGGATCGAGAACGTGGATAAGGAGCTCGCGACCACGCGCATCGTGATGGCCGATCCGCTCGAGGACTTCGTGCCGAAGACCGAGCAGAGCCCCGTCGTCGCGCTGCTGTCGACCTACGGTCAACCGCTCCGCGGGGCGTTCTTCTCGCTTTGCGCCGCGCTTCCGGTGTTCGCGATGGCGCTGCTCACCGGGTTCGAGCTCATCGGAGCGCTGCTCGCGGCAGGCCTTGTGGCGGTGGTGGCGTTCGCCGGCCAGCTCGGGATCGCGATCGCGATCGCGTGGGTCATGGTGACCGCGTTCGTGTTCATCTTCGTGCCCGGCCTGGCGGTGCTGCTCGGGATCCTCGGCGTATTCCTCTGGTCTCGGAGTGCCCCGGCCGAGCAGATCGCGGTGGCCATGGCGACTCCGGTCCTCACGCCGCTCGGGCTCGCGCCGGCAATGATCCTGACGATGGCGACGTGCTTCGGGCTGACCGGCGTTCTCACCGTCGCCGCGAGCGCCGCTCTCACGATGATCGTCGCGGTCGCTATGGGCGTTCAGTCCCTCGGCGCCTTCGCGCAGACCGGGCTTTCGCTGCGCCAGGAGTCGCTCTTCAATCCGGTACGCGCGGCCGAGGTCAAGTCGGCTCTCCTCACCCTGCTGCAGAACCCAAGCGACCGCTTTGGCCCGCTCGGCACGCAGCTGGATCCCTCGGTCCTCTGGTCGCAGATGGCGGGGCTCGTCTCGCGCCTCGCGACCGCCACGCTCGAGACATGGATCGCGACCGTGCTTGCCTGGACCATCGCCGGGCTGACGGTATGGACGGTCACACGTATCTTGCGGACGTTCTTCGACACTCTGCTCCGGCGGCCGAAGCGCTGGTTTGCCCTCTACGTCATGGCCGCCGGCGCCGGCGTCGTCGCGGGCGCGGGGATCCTGTACATGCTTTCGGTCAGCCTCTCGATGCTCGACAACGCGCCGGACCGGCCGACGAACGGTGTGCTGCTGCTCTCGGCGATCACCGGAGCGATCCTGTCGCTCGCGCTCGGCATCATCATCGGCGCGACGGAAAAGCCAGAGCCCGAGGAGCAGGAGTCGATCCCCCTGTCCGCACGAAGATTGCCGGTCCGTTAGCTAGCGCGGTTTCTTCGCCGGCGCTTTCTTCGCGGGCAGCGTCTTCGCGTAGGCGTGCGCGTGATCGACCCAGGCGCGCAGCTTCGCTGGACTCTTCACCACGCCCTCAGGGACGATAAAGAACCCGGTCATCGGACGTCCAGGCATTGGCTCGAACCCTTCTGCGGTCTTCGCGCCGGCAATGCTGAGGTCGTCGCCGAACTTCACGACGATCTTGTCCTGGAAGGTGCCGGCGAACATCTTGCCGTGCAGGAAGAACGCGGGATAGCCGAACATCGGTCGCTGCTGCACGGCCGGGTCGGCCGGCTTCGCTTTCTCGAATGTCGCGATGAGCTCGGGCGGAGATTTCTTCCAGGCCAC
>Ga0209689_1000344_pt1 | contig 30822 bp, 35 predicted proteins | sample GraSoiAngelo_149_FD_187119 | JGI IMG/M metagenome (GOLD analysis project Ga0209689, IMG submission 187119) | Grasslands soil microbial communities from the Angelo Coastal Reserve, California, USA - 14_1009_09_30cm (SPAdes) (version 2) | ecosystem: Environmental > Terrestrial > Soil > Grasslands ... | reverse complement strand
CTCGTCGCTCAGTCGAAGCGGCCTCTTCTCGTGCGGCACGTGTCGAGCGCGCCCATCCAGTCGGGCGAGGGCACCTACCGCTCCGATTCATTCGTCAGCGTGCCGATCCTTGTTGGCGACGATTCCCGCGGTGTGCTGAGCGTGACCGATCGAAACGATGGCAAACCTTTCGACGACGCCGATCTCGAGACGCTCGAGCTTTTGGCTGGGCACATCGGCCAAGTGCTGGTGATGCAAGAGCAGGGTGAAGCGCTCCAGCGCCTCGCCGAAACCGATCCGCTCACGTGGCTCTTCAACCGCCGCCATTTCGACCGCCGGCTCGAGGCCGAGACCAACCGCGCACTTCGCGCGGAACATCTGCTCGCGCTTCTCATGCTCGATGTGGATCGCTTCAAGCTCTACAACGATCGCTACGGCCATGCGGTGGGGGACGAGGTCTTGAAGGCCGTGGCCGCCGCGGTCAAGCAGGCCGTTCGTTTGTATGACGTGCCCACGCGATACGGCGGCGACGAGTTCGCGATCATCCTGCCGGACGCCGACACCGAGGCCGCGACCAGAGTCGCGACGCGCATTCTCGAGAAGGCGGCCGAGGCCACGTTGCCGCCCGAGCTCGTGGCCGCCCGCGAGCGCCTGCAGCTTTCCATCGGGATCGCGACGTTCCCGCGTCCGGCGGGCGACGCCGCAGCGCTCGTGGAATCAGCGGACGCCGCGATGTACCGCGCGAAGGAATCGGGCGGCGGCATCCGCGTGTGGGAACACTCGCTCGGCGAGGGACCGCGCGGCGCGATCCGCTCGCGCGCGCTGAATCTCCCCGCCGCGCCGTATCTTGCTGACCCCGCGCGCCTCGCGACCGCCGAGCTGCAGCGGCACCTCCCGCATGCCCTGGCGTCGGAATGGAATGCCGTGGTCGTCGGTCACGAGGGTCAGGTGCTCACGGTCGCATTGCCCCAGCCGAATCCCGCTGCGGTGGACTCGATCTCGAAGGCGACCGGCTTCGCGGTCTATCCCGTGTTCAGCAATGCCGCGGATCTCGAAGCGACGCGCCGTCGGCTCACGACGAGCAACGGCAGCAAATAACTAGCGGGGCCGCGCCTCTTCGCGAGTGACGCCGCCTTCGGCGCCCCGAAAGAGATAGCCGACCCCGGGCACGGTCTGGATCACGTCCCGTGGCTTGCCGTCCGCACCGAGCTTTCGCCGTAGGCGACTCACGTTCAGCTTCACGAGGTCGCCGCCGACGTCCGCGTCGTAGCCCCAGACACCCTCGAGTATCTCCTCCTGGGTGAGGACGCGACCGGGGTTCGCCATGAAGTGCCGCAGGAGCTTGAACTCCGTCGGCGAGAGGTGCACCGGCACACCGTCGGCGCGCACCTGATGCGTCGCTTCGTCGAGGATGAGGTCGCCGGTCTTGTAGATCGCCGGAGCGGGACGGCCGCGCGTGCGGACCGAGCGGCGCAGGATCGCCTTCACCCGCGCGACCAGCTCCTTCGGCCGGAACGGCTTGGTGATGTAGTCGTCCGCGCCGAGCTGGAGCCCGCGCAGGATGTCGCTCTCGTCCTGGCGGGCGGACAGCAGCAGGACGGCGACGTGCTCGTCGACGTGGCGGATCCGCTCGAGGACGACGAAGCCCGCGAGCTTGGGCAGGTTGATATCGAGGATCACGAGGTCGGGCTTTTCGCGCCCGACGGCCTCGACCGCGGTCTCTCCGTCGTAGGCGCGCGAGACGTCATAGCCCTCACGACGAAGCGCGTACTCGAGAAGCTCCACGAGGTCGCGGTCGTCGTCTACAACCAGAAGCTTTATTAGTCCTCTGCCTCCTCAGCCAAGTGGCGAGCCTTCGGGAGTGTGAAGTGTACTGATGTTCCATGTCCAGGGGTGCTCTCGATCGAGATGTCCCCGCCCTGCGCGTGCACGATGGCGCGGCAGATCGAGAGCCCGAGCCCGAGCCCGCCCGCTTGCTCCCGCACGGTACGCGATCGGAAGAACCGCTGGAAGAGGCGGTTCTGCTCGTCCAGGGGTATGCCGGGTCCCTCATCCGCGACCGTAATCCGCACGTATCCGTCGACGCTCTTCGCGCCGACCGTTACGCGGGTGCCCTCAGGCGCGTACTTGCTGGCGTTCGAGATGAGGTTGGCGAAGACCTGGGTCGTGCGGCGCTCGTCGGCGACGACGCGGTCGGCGTCGGCCTCGAACGCCTTGACCAGCTCCTGTCCCTTCGACTCGAGCATCGGCTGGATGAACGCCATCGCCTCGGAGAGCGAGTGCTTCAGGCTCGCGGCCTGGGCGCGCACCTGGAAGGTACCGGCCTCGATGCTGCCGGCGTCCATCAGATTTTCGACGAGGTGCTCGAGCCGGAGGGCGCTCCGCCGGAGCGCTCCTGCGAGCAGCGCCAGCTCGTTGCGCGGCATGTTGAGCGCGTCGTCGACGACGAGGTCAAGCGATGCGATCAGCCCCGAGATCGGCGTGCGTAGCTCGTGCGCGACCTCCATGAGGAACTCTTCCTTGAGTCGCAGGAGCTCGGCCTGGGCGGTGACGTCGCGGACCGTGTGGAGCGCGCGTCCCCCCGGGAGTGGCGTCGAAACGAGCTCGAGGACGCCCATGCGCTCCTCACGGGGGAACCACGCGCGGCGCACGGTGTGAGTCTCGATCTCCTGGATGCGTGTCGCGCCGGAGACGAGCAGGAGCTCTTCAAAAACCGCGCCGACAAGGGAATCTTCGCCGAGGATGCGGAACGCCGCGGGATTCGCGCTCACGACGAGACCCTCCTGGTCGGTCAAGACGATGCCATCGCTCAGGGCCACGAACGCCTCGGCGAAGGCCGCCTGATCAAGGGCGGCATCTTCACGTCGCCGTCCGGTGACTCGGCGTCGTTCCGCCGCCGACTGATCGGTCATGCGAACGGGATCACAAGGCGCACGCGCGTCCCCTGGCCAGGGCTCGAGTCGAGCGAAAGCTGCGCGCCGATGAGGCGCGCGGACTCGCGCATCTGAAGAAGGCCGAGGCTGCTGCGCGAGGCATAACCCTGGAGCGTGCTTGCGACATCGAACCCCTTCCCGTTGTCCTCGACCATCGCGACGACCGCGCCGCCGTCTTCGTACACGTCGATCGAGACAAGGGGCGCGCGGCCCGTCTTGATCGCGTTGTTCGCGGCCTCCCTGATCACAGTGAACGCCCCGGCTTCCACCTCGGGAGCGAATCGCCGGTCCGCATCGACCCTCCGCGCGACGACGCGTGACCCATTCTGACCGTTGATGCGCTCGGCCAGAGCGCGGGCGGCGGCGCCCAGCCCGCCATCCTCGAGGACGAGGGGACGAAGCGCGAAGAGGATGTCGCGCAGGCCCTTCTGCGACTCGAGGAGTCGCCCGCGAAGCAGCTCCAGGTCGGCCATCGCTGCGGGAACGTCCTTTTGAGCCCGGCGTTGCGCGAGCTCGATGCCCAGGGCCGCGTTTGCGAGCGTTTGCGCGACGCCATCGTGGAGATCGCGTGCCAGCCGATGGCGTTCTTCCTCCGCCACCTTCACGACCCGGAGTCGCTCGCCTGCGAGTGCCCCAGAAAGCTCAACGTACTCGAGCGCAATGCCGGCCGAGCTGGCGAGCGACTCAGCGTACCGCTCGTCATCGGCTCGAAACGGTCCGCCGGCGTGGTTTACAGCCTGTAGCACGCCGAGGCGCCGCCGGTCCCGAGAGTTGATGGGCACGACCAGGATCGAGCGCGTTCGGTAGCCCGTTCGCGCGTCGACGCTCGCATCGAACCGCGGATCCCCATACGGCTCATCTATGCGAAGCAACGTGCCCGTTCGGGCCACATCGGCGGCCAGGCTTGTGCCGTCGAGGGGGAGACGGATCTCGTTGATCGCGAGGACGCTCTCGCCGCGCTCGCCGCCCTGGGTGAGGGCGCGCGACCAAAGCTCGTTCCGCGCCTGGTCGACCACGTAGAGCGTCGCGCGATCGGCGTCGAGCATGAACGTTGCGGCGAGGGTGATCCGCAGGAGGACCTTCTCGACGTTCGCCTCAAGCGCGAGCTCACGTTGGAGCTCGAGCAGCGTTTCGAGCTGCTTGGCCTCGCTCAGGGGTGCCATTCGCCGCGGATTCTTGCTCAATCTCTCGCCTACGGCGAGGGGCCACGCCGTCCGGAACGAGACGGTCGGTCGAGGCCTAGGTGGTCATGCGAAATACCCGAGTTCCGAAGAGTCGGTCATGGATCGCGACGCCGTCACGGTCGAGCAGGATGCTCAACGGGACAATGCCGAGGCCCATCCCAAAGAGGAGCACCGCGGCTCTGGCAAGCGCACGGCCGAAACCGAGGTCGCGACCATTTCCATCGACGAGACGAAGCCGTCGTACGCGCATGCCCGGCGTCTGTCCGTGCCCGAATGACCAGAAGGCGGCGAAGTAGACCGAATACGCGACATCCAGAATGCCCAGAAACCATAACGCGACATCGAACGGTGCGGTGACGAAAGACCACATCCAGGTCGGAAAAGCGACGACGAAGAGGATCAGCCCATCGAGCAGGAATGCGCTGAAGCGCGCATCGAGCGGAGCGGGACGGGGGAGAGTCTCTGTGGCGGCCACAAGACCGATCATCTAGCGCCCCGCTATTTGACGCACTGTCTCCAAGGTATCGATTTCGTTCACGGGCTTGTCCGGCCGGAGCCGTGCGATCCGCGGGAACCGCATCGCGTAGCCGGACTCGTGCCGATCGCTTGGCTGGATCTGGTCGAACGCGACCTCGATGACGGTGTCGGGCACCACGGTGCGCACGCGCCCGTAGTCCTGGACGGTGTGCTCCAGAAAATACTTCGTCATCTCGGCGATCTCTTTGTCGGTGAGTCCGGAGTAGGCCTTGCCGATGTTGAGAAGCCGCTCGCCGTCCCGGATCGCGAACGTGTAGTCGGAGAGCACGCCGCGACGCTTGCCATGTCCCCACTCGACCGCGGTCACGACGACGTCGATCGTTCGCAGCGGTCGCTTTACCTTGAGCCACTCCATGCCGCGCCGGCCTGGCCGGTAGGGCGAGCGCGGATCCTTGACCATCAGCCCCTCGTTGCCGCGTTCGCGTGCCGCGGTGAACTCACGGTTGAGCGTCGCGACGAGCTCCTCGCCCGATGACTCGAGGCGCTGGCGCTCCGCGAATATGACGGGCGGGACGATCGGCAGAGAGCGCAAGATGCGCTGGCGCTCGTCGAACGACGCGTCGAGCAGCGCGCGCCCGTCGCGCTCGAGAATGTCGAAGGCGACGAGCGTCGATGGCATCTTCGTGCGTAGCTCGTCCGCCACGTTCTTGCGTCCGAGTCGCGTCTGGAAGTCGGTGAACGGGACGGCTCTGCCTTCGGCGAACGCGAGTACCTCGCCGTCGATCACGTAGGTCCCGGGGATCGCGAGCAGCGGCGGCACCAGCTCGGGGTAGCGATTGGTGATGCGATCGAACGTGCGGGAGTACAGCTCGACGCGGTCGCCGGCTTTGTGCACCTGAGCCCGGATGCCGTCGTACTTGTCTTCTACGACGTAGGGCGGGGGAAACCGCTTCTCGACTTCTTCGAGTTGCAGGACCGGCGTCGCGAGCATCATGCCGATCGGTAGGAAATGCGCGAGCGTCGGCTCCGTGAGCGTCCCGTGCTTCGCGCGGAGCGCGGTCTCGCCGATATCGCCGGTCAGCATGTTCGCGCGTCCGACCTCTTCGCGATCGCGTCCGAACGCTCGCGCGATCGCCTCCTCGAGCAAGCCTTCCCGCAGTCCGATGCGCGTCTCGCCGCTCACGATCTTGACGATGTACCGCGCCTCGTCGGCGGTTGCTCGTGTGAGCGTCGCGCGCAAGAGCTCGCGCTTCGGAGCGACGCCGCGCGCGGCTGCGATGGCGTCAAACGTCTGCGCGACGTCGGCAAGCGTGAGTCGCTCTCCGCCGGCGGAGCCGTCGCCGATCAGGTCCGCCGCGACGTCCCCGAGGTCGGCGTGTCGCTGGTACGACTCGGCCATGTCGCCGCCGGTCTTCCCCGACCGTTCGAGCAGGACGTCGGAGAGCGCGCTCCACCCCACCGATAGGACGCGCTCGTCCCGCCGCGGGAACGGCGCTCCGGCGAAAAGTCGCGCGGCGATCTGCAGGTCAATGTCTTCCAAGACGCTCAGGTATCGCGCGAGCGCGGCGTGCTTTTCGAGCTTCTTGGGGGTTGCCCTGACGGCGTCGGCCGTCAGCACCCAGTCGGCGAATAGTGCTTTCATACCGACATGCTCGAGTTGATCATCGTCATCCTGCTCATCCTGTGGCTTCTGGGCTATTTCGGCCCGGCCCGCATTCCCAGCATTCCGCGATCGGGCAACCTCATCCATGTCCTCCTCATCATCGCGCTCGTCTTACTGATCGTCCGGCTGCTCTAGTGCGCAACGCCCCGCCGGGTGGCGCGCCGTACTACCGCGTTCCGTACGGCCAGGAGGAGCTCGAGTTCATGCTGCAGCCTTGGTTCGACCTCGACATCGTCGAGTCAGCCACGGCAACGCCCATCCTCGACCTCGCGGATGAAACCGTACGCCGTCTTCAGGCGCCGCTCGGAGGCAAACGCCTCCGGGACCTCGCGGCGGACGCAGTCCGGAAGACTCCGGATGCGAGAGCGGTGATCGCGGTGACCGACCTCACACGCGCGTCGCCGGACGCGGTGCTGGTCCCGCCGCTCCTCGGCGAGCTGAACGCAGGGGGCATCCCCGACGCGCAAGTCACCGTCATCGTGGCGATCGGATTGCATCGCCCGACGACAGACGCCGAGAAGCGCGACAAGCTCGGCTCGGTCGTCGACCGCGTGCGCGTCGTCGACTCCAACGGACGCGATCCCGCGATGTGGGCCGACCTTGGGACGATTCCTCCCTACAACGTGCCGGGCTCCACGCAGAAGCTCATCAAGGAGGCGGACCTCGTCGTCGCGACTGGGATCGTCGAGCCACACCAGTACGCGGGATATTCCGGGGGCCGCAAGACCGTAGCGATCGGGTGTGCCGGCGAGCCGGTGATCACGGCGACGCACGGAATGCGCTTCCTCGAGGATCCCGGCGTACGCCTCGCGAAGATCGAAGGCAACCCGTTCCACGAGACGGTGCGCGAGATCGCGCGCCGTGCCGGCCTTCGGTTCTGCCTGAATGTCGTGACCGACGATCGCGAACGCGTCGTCGCGGTGGCCGCGGGGGATCCCGACGCCGTCCTCCGCGACCTCGCCGTCAAGGCCGCGGCGCTGTACACGCGCGCGATCCCGAAGCAGTACGACATCGTCGTCGCCGGAGTCGGTCATCCAAAGGACGTGAATCTCTATCAAGCCTCGCGCGCCGCGACATATTTGCGATTCGCGCCGACGCCGGTCGTTCGTGAGGGCGGCGCGATCATCATTCCGGCCCGCCTCGAAGAAGGTGCGGGCGAAGGCGCGGGCGAGCAGCGCTTTCTCGCCGCGCTCGAGCGCGCCGAGTCACCTGCCGCAGTGGTCGAAGAAGCGCGGCGTCACTTCGCCGGCGGCGAGCAGCGCGCTGTCATGGTCGCGCTCACGCTCCAGTGGTGTCAGATCATCGTCGCGGCGTCGGAAGCGCCGGAGATAGTTCGTCTCGCGAAATTGCGCGCGGCCGTCGATGTGGAAGAGGGCCTGGACATCGCGTACGAGCACATCGGCCGGCCTACGAGGGCATCGGTCTTGCTCGTGCCTCGCGCGTTGCACACGCTACCGGTCGTTCAGTCCGGGGTCGCGGCATAGCCTGTGGGTTGTTGCTTGGGCGGGTGTGTCCGCTTGCTCGTGTTCACTCTGTGGCGGGCGGTCGTGGCAGCGCTGCTTGCCGTGCTCCTCACCCGCGTGGACACGTTCGTCGAGGAGCGCCACACCGATTCGGTGACCGGTAGAGCGTGGCGGGCCTATCGCAGCCGCGGGAAGAAAGCGGTGCGTCGCGGAACGCCTCCCGACGCGGGCGGGGCCATCGACACGAGCGGCCGTCCGCGACCGTAGATCTCCGGGTCCTTGGCGGCCTGATGCTGGGCTCCGCGAGCGTCATCCTCGACGACCACGGGCGGATTCTTCTCGTGAAGCACGGCTATGGCGAGCTCAACTGGGAGCTCCCCGGCGGCCGCGGCGAAGCTAACGAGTCGGCGGAGGATACGGCGCGGCGCGAGGCCCGAGAAGAGGTGGGCGTCGAGCTTGAGATCGACCGACTGACCGGCGTCTATTGGGAGCCTGAAAAAGATATGCACCACTTCGCCTTTCGCGCACGCTCGACCGGTGAGGCACGCGTTCACGATCGCAGCGAGATCACCGAGATCGGATGGTTCGATCCGAGCAACCTCCCGCGCCCGCTTAGCGATTTCACCGAGTGTCGAATCACGGATGCGATCAGCGGACGACCAGTCCGCGTGCAGACCATCGGACCCCGCATTTGGCGGCGATAGAGTGTCGTCGGCGCGGCCTGCGGTCGCTGGAGACATTTGCGTGCTGCTTGCTCCGTCAGGGCCGGTCTCGGGCGGCGGGGCGGCGTTCATCGATCGGCTGCACGCCGATCTCGGCGGCGAGCCCATCGAGCCGCTCCATGTGACGGTCGATCGCGTCGCCACAGCTGACGCCGCGACGCTCATCCGAGCAGTCGGTGAGACAGCGCACCGCCTGCGGCCTGCACCGGTCCGCGTCGATCGGCTGTACTTCCTGCCGTCGCAGGCCCGCGGTCCCGAGATCGTGAAACTAGAGGTCGCGCCCGACGCCGTTCTCGATGAGGACGTCAACGAGCTTCTTGCGGCGCTGCGCGGATGCGGTCTTCCCTCGCTGTACCCGGACGATCGCGCAAAGCCGACGATCACCGCGCTCCAACGCGTGACGCGCCGCGACTCAGTCGAGCCCGACCTATCCGGGCTTCCGCTCGAGCTCTTCGTCGCAGATCACGTCATCATCTCGCGCATCCGCGGGCCGGCGCTCTACGACATCCTCGGTAGCGCGAGCATCCCTACGAGCGGATAGCCTTTTTCGCCGATGTCTATCGCGATCTTCGACATGGACGGAGTCCTCTATCGCGGGTCGCAAGTGATGCCGTACGCGAAAGAGGCGCTCGACCGACTCCGCCGGGCGGGATGGGACGTCTTCTTCGCGACGAACAACTCGACCGCCACGCGACTCGACTACCTGCGGCGGCTGCAGACCCTCGGGCTCGGCGGCGATCTCGATCACATCGTCACGAGCGGCTACGCGACCGCGCATTACCTTGAGCGTCGGAATCCAAAACCGAAGGACGTTCTCGTGATCGGTGCGGACGGTCTGCGAGAGGAGGTCCGCGCGGTCGGGATCAGCGTGCGCGACGCGAATACGCTTCCGGGCTCTCATCCGCCTCCGGACGCGGCCGCGGACGGCGTCGACCCTGGCGCGATGCGGCGGTACCTCGTCTCGCTCGACTTACCCGCCGCCCCGGATGCCGTCGTAGTCGGGCTCGATCTCCATCTCACGTACGCGAAGGTCGCGGAGGCGCAGCGCGCCATCCTCGCGGGGGCGGAATTTGTCTGCTCGAACCGGGATCGCGCCTACCCCGTCGAGGGGCGGCTCCTGCCCGGCGCGGGAACGATCGTCGCCGCGATCGAGATCGCGACAGGCGCCAAGGCAGTCTGCATCGGTAAACCCGAGCCATTCCTTTTCGAAGAAGTCATTCGCAGGGCTGCGAAGCCGCACGGCGACCGAGTCGTCGTGGTGGGCGACTCGACCGACTACGACATGGTGGCGGCGCATCGCGTCGGCGCGGCAGGGGTCCTGATCACCACGGGCCTGACCGAGAAAGACGCGTTGAAGGCGGCGTCGGGCGACGCGGTCCCCGACCGCGTGGTCCACTCCCTGGAGGAGCTTTTCGATCTGGGTGAGTTCGCCGGAGCCTAGAAGGCGAAGGTCAGCAGCTCCCAGCTGATGCCGAGATCAGGCACATCTGTGTCTCCGACGTCGGTCCACGATGTGCCCCGCTGGGGCACGTCGCTTCTCGCCCACGCGGTCCCGGCAGCTCCGTAGAGCGAGGCGGCCACGAGCGCTACGACGAGGATCGTCTTCAGCTTCCGCATCTCCATACCCCTCCGTTTAGCTCGCGACCTTCACGGCCTCGAGCGCTTGCTGGTACATGTGCTCGTGCTGGTGTGGGTGAACCGTTTCCTTGCCGCGCGCCCTGCGCCGGCGCTCCTCGATGCAGACCTCGATGAACGCCTCGACCACGACCGGGTTGAACTGGGTGCCGGCGTTCGCGCGAAGCTCGCGGAGCGCGTGCTTGGGTCGGAACGCCACGCGGTACGGACGGGCGCTCGTCATCGCGTCGTACGCGTCGGCGACCGAGATGATCTGCGCGGCGAGCGGGATCTCGCTGCCCTTGAGCCCGTGGGGATAACCCGTGCCATCGAAGTTCTCGTGGTGCGCGAGGACGAGCGGACGGATCCGCTCGAGCATCGGCACGTTGCCGAGCAGGCTGGCGCCGATCGTGGGGTGCGCACGCATCTCGACCCACTCCTCGTCGGTGAGCTCGGCCGGCTTCGACAGGAGCGACTCCGGAACACCGATCTTGCCGACATCGTGGAAGAGCGCGCCCAGCTTGATCGCCGCGATCTCGTCGGTGCCGAGGCCCAGCTTGCGACCGACCTCGACGGAGTAGTGCATGGTCGTGGCGGCGTGACCGGAAAGGTGCGACTCCTTCGCTTCGAGGGCACCGATGAGTGCGCCGATCACGGAGACATGCGACTGCTCGAGACGGTCGTTCGTCTGGCGCAGCAGCTCGTTCACCGTGCTCAGCTCCTCGTTGCGCTGCCGCACCTCGGTGGACTTCGCCATGTAGAGACGGAACGAGTACCACGCCACGCCGAGCGGCACGGTGAAGACAAACACACCGAAGAGCCCGAGCGCCTGGTACGCGAGGGCGAGCGCCGCGCCCTGCACCGCCGTGGCGCCGAAGTTGACCGGCATCCAGCTGTAGTTGGTGCGCCACACGGCGACCACGTTCTGTCCCTCCGACATCGCGATCGCGACCGAGGTGAGCGAGGTGCTCACGAGGAAGTAGGCGGCGGCCGAGATGGCGACCGACACGAGGGTCGGCGCGATCGCACCGGGCGGCGTCATTCCACCGGTCAGGCCGTACAGCTCGCCGGCGGCGAAGGCCGAGAGCGCGAAAGAGCCGAAGTTGAACGCGGCCTTGCGGAGCGGTTTGCGGCGCGGCGTGATCGAGTTCACGAGCGCCTGCGCGAGGCTCACCCAGACCGCTGCGCCCGTGCCGTAGAGGACGTAGGCCGCGATGACCGCGGCGAACGAGACAGAGATCGCGCTCGAGCGGAAGAGGAAGACCGGGACACGCTGCGCGAGGCAGGCGAGACCGACGAGGACCGCGATCATGATCGGGTCGAGCACGTCTATCCGTTGGGCACGCGATGCCGCGAGGAGCGCGATAAAGCCGGCGAAAGTCACGGAGCTGACGTAGAGATCGATCCTTCCTTTCATCAACGCAGCTCCCACGTCACGCTGTCCCACGTAACGCCCTCCCATGACACGCTCTCCCATGCCACACCCTCCCAACTCACAGATTCCCAGGAGATGCCCTCCCAAGAGATTCCCTCCCACGTAAGGCCAGGACCGAACACATTCCCGCTCGCCGCCAGAAGCCGCAGCAGCACCCGCGACGGCAGAAGATCCGCGTTGACACGCGCCGGCCGAACGGTCAGCGCGTCATCGACGTCGAGGCCCGGAGTCCGTGTACCCACGATCCTTCGCCCGCCCGCGACGAGCGCGCCTTTCACCTGCGTCGGGCTGTACGCCCGGTGCGCCTCGAGGACATCCGCTGCCGCACCGGTGGCCATCGCCGTCGACGCTGACGTCCCCGTCAGGCGCGCGTATGGTCCGGCTGGGGCGGTGTCCGTTGCCTCGCGATCCAGTGCCGTTCCGGGGACCCGCAGCGACACGATGTGCTCGCCCGGCGCGAGAACGTCCGGCTTCGCGAAACCGTCGCGTGTTGGACCGCGGCTCGAGAAGATCGACTCTCGGTCGTCGTTCGTCGCGAGGGTTCCCTGGTCGGCGAACGAGCCCACGGTGATGACGAACGGATCCGCGCCCGGCATCGCGACCGTCCCCTGGGCGGGCCCATCGTTGCCTGCGGCGGCGACCACCGTGACGCCCGCGAACCACGCGGACTCGACGACGCCGGCGAGGAGCTCGCGGTGGTAGCTCGAGCGCTGCGGCGCGCCGAACGAGAGGTTCAGCACCTTGATGTCCATCGCCGCGCGGTTCCGCAGGAGCCAGTCGAACGCGGCGAGGACCGCGTGCATCGTCCCTTTCCCGTTCTGACCGAGCACGCGCAGCGAGACGAGCTTCGCGTCCGGCGCGACCCCGCTGAACGTGCGCCCGTGCGCGGCGATGAGTCCTGCGACGAAGGTCCCGTGGCCTGAGGGATCGAGAAGCGTCGCGCCATCGTTGACGAAGTCCAGCCGCGCGATGACCGAGCCCTCGAGATCGGGGTGCTGCGCGATGCCGGTGTCCATAAGCGCGACGGTGACGCCGCGGCCGGTCGCGCCGCTCCAGGCCTGATCCGCGTCGACGACCTGGACACCGGGACTCGGCCTCGCCTTCCCTTGCTCGAAGTGATTCTCCCGGCCGCTCGCCTCCACCACGGCGTCCGCCGCGAGGTAGGAGACGCGCGAGTCGCTCTGGAGTGACCGCAGGGCATCCGCCGAAAGCCGGGCCGTAACGAGGTCGAGCTTGTCGAGCGCCGCGACATCGGTCGCTCCGGCGGCCGTCGCCTTCGCCGCTACGGCGCCGGCGGTCCCGTGCGTGACCTGAACGAGCGCGTAGTCGCCGGGCGAGAGGTCAGGGTCGGCCGGGACGGCGGTCCAGTTCGTCCCGGGAAGGATTGCGACGAGAAGCGAGAGCGCAAAGAAGGCCGCCAAAAGGCGCCTCGCGGAATCACCCATCTGCCCCGTCATTTCCCCCGTTACTCCCAGCCCGAGTACTACCCGCCCACCAACAGGAGGTCATCCCCTGTGCGGGTGATGTTCGCCAAAGCAAGCGAGCGCGCAATGGTTTGGGCGGCGTGCAGGCGACGGTCGACACGGAGGCGACACGTTCGGGCCAGTCATCTCCATCACCTGCATGAAGGCGCGGCCGACGCGCGCGAGGAGGACTAGTGCAGGTGCATTAGCCGGCCCGGCGGATACGTTGGTAGAGCTCTCTCGTCGCCGCCTCGGGCTCGGCGCCGAGGTCGCGACGGAGCATCGCCTCGAGCGCCTGGTAATGACGGACCGCGAGCGCCTGATCGCCCGACTCGTGATGAGCGCGCATCAGCAGCCGATGCGCCTCCTCATCGTAGGGCTCGAGCTCGAGGAGCTTCTCGAGGGGCCGTACCGCTGACTTCGCTTCCTTCCACTCGAGCTCGAGTGTCGCGAGCTCTTTCGCGGCCGCGACGAGTTGCCGATCCGTTTCCTCGCGTTGCCGATCGATCCACGGCGCGCTCAGGTCCGCGAGAAACTCGCCCCGATGAACCGCCACGGCCGCTCGGAGGTACTGGATCGCTTCGCGCGATCGTCCGCCTTCCTGAGCTTCGCGACCGCGGCGCAGCGACCGCCGGAAGACCTCGAGGTCGACGTGGATCGAGATCGGAAGAGCGAGCCGGTAACCGGTGTCGGTGCGCACGACGCTCGTGGCCTCCGACGCTCCCGCCGATGCAAGCGCTTTCCGCAGGGCGTGCAGGGTGAAGTGAAAATTCGAGAGCGCTGATGCCGGATCAGTCTCCGGCCAAAGCTGCGCGACGAGCTCGTCCCGGGAGACCGCCCGCTGTCGATCGAGGAGCAGCAACGCAAAGAGCTCCTTTGCCTTGCTGGTGCGCCAGCCCCGGTCGCTGATCCGCGTGCCACCGGCGCGGAGCTCGAACGGGCCGAGGACGAACGCCTGGATGCTTTCCGCGACCGACGATGAGATCGCATGCGCGGGCGTCGGAGCCGCCGGCTGCAGGAGCGACGCGAGGATGCGCATGTCGTCGGGGTTGAGCTCGAGGTCGCCGAGCCGTTGGCGCAACGCGTCGGTGAGCGCCGGACGCAGCAGCAGAAAGTCCCGGTAGCGCTCCGCGGCGACCGCACGGAGGGCGGCCCTCGTGGCCGCCGGATCGTCTTCGAGGGGCGCCGCCAGCAACGTGGCCTTCGCCTCGAAGTAACGCGCGCGGATGGCGTGTGCCGATGCGCGCGCCTCGCGGTATGCACGGACCGCAGCCTCGCGATCGCCCTGGGCCTCAGCGACGGTGCCGCGGGCGATGGCGGCGCGGATCGCGGGCACCGGACCGGAGGACGACCCTGCGAGCGCCTCGGCCGCGCGCAACGCGTCGTGCGCCGAGTCGGCGTCGCCTCGCAGCGCGCGCAGCTCTGCTGCGGTCGCGTGGAGCTCCGCGATCACGTGATCGTCTCCCTGCTCACGGCAGAGCTCGACGCCCGCTCGGTAGACCTCCTCCACCGCGCCGCGCTCGCTCGTGAGCGCGTGGACCGTCATGAGGGTCGAGCACATCGCCGCCTGCGCGAGCCGAAGATCGTTCGCGCTCGCGATCTCGAGCGTCTGGCGGAGCGTATCGAGGGCCTCCGCCGTGTCACCGCGGCGCGTGCGCACGTCGACGAGTCCGCCCTCGGCCCAACAGAGGGCCGTGACGTCGGCGTTCTTTTGCTGGAGCGCCAGCGCACGCAAATAGGTCCGTTGCGCGGCATCGAGCTCGCCGAGAAGGTGATGCAGCTGCGCGAGGGCGAGAGCCTCGGCGAGCTCGCCGGACCGATCGGCAAGGAGCCCGAAGATCGCCTCGGCCTTGAGATGCGCGCGCGCGGCCTCCTCGATCTCGCCCAGGTCGGCGTGCGATCCGCCGATGATGTGCCACAACCACGCGCTCTGGGACGAGGCTCCTTCTCCGACGAGACCGAGCGCCTCGTGCGCCTGCAGCAATGCTTCGCGTGGACGACGGAGATAGCGAAGTGCCTGTGCCGACCACGTGAGGGCGCGTGCGAGGCCCTCGGTGTCGCGAGCGCGCCGAAGCTCTGCCGCCGCGTCGCCGTAGTTCGCGAGCGCGCGCTCGTAGTCGCCGCGCACGCGATGAAGGAGTCCACGAAGGAGGATGACCCAGGGCAGACGCCGCTCGGCGCCGGGCGGGAACCCGTCGAGCCAGCGCTGGAGCGTGGCGACCTCGCTCCCTTCCAGCGCGCGTTCGCCGTTGTCGCGAACGAGCTGCGCGGCACGCCGGTGATCACCAGCCTGCTGAAAGTGATGGATCGCGCGATCAACGTCGCCGCGTGCCGCCGCGCGCTCGGCGTGCCCGCGATGCAGCTCGACGATCTCGGCCGCGGGCAAGAGCTCGCGCGCACGCGAGTGGAGGAACTCCGCGTAGAGCGGCTGGAAGCGATGGCCGCCATCGGCACTGTCGCGCACCACAAGGCCCGCCTGCTCCAGCGAGGCGAGCAGCTCGCGCGACGCGCCCCCCGCCGTGACCTCCACGTCGTCCTCGATACGGTCGAGCAGGGACCATCGCAGGATCGTGTTCTGGTCGCGGCGCGATCCGCGGCGCAAGACCTCGCTGTTGAAGTACGCGTACAGCTCCGCTCCGCCGCCCTGGAACTCGCCGAGCTGCTGCCAGCCTCGCTCGCTCACAAACGCCGCGGCGAGCCGCAGCCCGGCGGGCCAGCCGCCGGTCCGCGAGTACATCGCGTCGATGGCGTGCTCGGGCAAGTCGAGAGCGAACTCGCGACGGAGCAGCTCGACCGCCTCCGACCGCGTGAACGCGAGCTCCGCCGCGGAGATGTCGAGCACCGACCCCCCGAGTCGCCACCGCGGGAGGCCACCGAGCTGGGGCGTGCGGCGCGTGGCGAGGACGAGGTGCGCGTTCTCGGGGAGGAGCTCGAGGAGCTCGTTGCCGAACGCGGCGAGCGGCGCGCCGGCGCGAACGCCTGGATGATCGTCAAGAAAGAAGATGAGCTCGCCGAGCGGTGCGAGCTCGTCGGCGAGCGCCTGCGCGAGCTGACCGAGGCGCCGCTCCAGACGGCTGCCTTGGTCGAGGAACGAGGTGAGCTGCTCGCCGAATGCCGCGGTATCGCGCCGCAGCGCTCCGACGAGATCCGCGAACAGGACAAGTGGATCCTCGTCGCCGCGCTGCAGGGTCAGCCAGGCTGTGCGTCGGCCCGACGCGCGAAGCAGGTCGGCGTACTGCGCGAGCACGGTGGTCTTGCCGTACCCCGCGGCCGCGTGGACGAGCGTGAGCCGGTGGCGCCCGGCTCCCTCGAGGCGGTCAAGCAGCCGCTGCCGTCCAAGCAGCGGGAGCGGCAATGAAGGAGGTGCGTAACGGGTCCGGTCCGGCCCGCGCTGCGCGACGGTCAAAGCGCCGCTAAGGATGCACTCCGGCCGCGTGTAAGAGGGTGGCGGTCCCGTAGCCAAGGACGAAACAGCCGGGGATCGTAAGGACCCAGGCGGTCACGATGCGACTGGCTATGCCCCAGCGCACGGCGGAAAGGCGCCGTGTCGACCCGACGCCGAGGATGGCGCCGGAGATCGCGTGCGTTGTCGAGATAGGAATGCCGAACCGGGTCGCGATTTCGATGACCGTCGCTGCCGCGGTCTCCGCCGCGAAGCCGTTCACGGGCTTCAGCGCCGTGATGCGCATGCCCATCGTGCGGATGATCCGCCAGCCGCCGGTGGCGGTTCCGAGGCCGATCGCGAGAGCACAGACGACCTTGACCCACGTGTCGATCACGAAGGGTCCGGTACTTCCGTGAAAGGCATAGATCGCGAGCGCGATGACGCCCATCGTTTTCTGGCCGTCGTTGCCACCGTGGCTGAACGCCATGTACGCGCTCGAGACGATCTGCGCCCGGCCGAAGAATCGGTTCACGAACCGATAGCTCACGTTCCGGAGAGCCCAATACAAGCCGAGCATCAGCGCGTACCCGAAGATGAACGCGACGACCGGCGAATACCCGATCCCGAAGACGGTCAGCTGAAGGCCGGGCGCGATGATGACACCGAGCCCGTGGACCGACACCGCCGCGCCGATCACGCTGAAGATAAGTGCGTGACTCGATGAGGTCGGCAACGCGGCGACGAACGTTATGAGATCCCAGATGATCGCCCCGATAAGCGCCGCCACCACGATGTCCTGGGTCACGACGGTTTTGTCGACGATGCCGCTGCCAACGGTCTTCGCGACCGCCTCGCCTGAGAGCGCGCCGACGAGGTTCAATGCGCCGGCCATGAGGATCGCTTGAAGTGGTGTGAGCACGCGGGTGGCGACGACTGTGGCGATCGCGTTGGCCGCGTCGTGGAACCCGTTTACGAACTCGAACCCGATGCCAAGAAGGACGACGAGCGCGAGAAGGACCGTCGCGTTGTCCAACTAGCTGTGTTTCACCATGATGGTCTCGACGATATTGGCGACATCCTCGCAGCGGTCGATGGCGGTCTCCACCAGTGAGTAGATGTCCTTCCACTTGACGATCTCGATCGCGTCGTCGGATCCCGCGAAGAGCTCCGCGACCGCGTCCCGCCAGACCTGATCGCCTTCATTCTCGAGCGTGTGGATCTTGATCCAGTGCGGCTCGAGGTTTCGCAGCCCTTCGAGATTCTTGAGCATCGCAAGCACCTCGGTCGCGGCGGTCACCAGGACCTTCGCCTGACGCACCGCGGGCGGGCGGATGCTCGTGACCTTGAAGAGCTGGACGAGCTCGGACACGTCGTAGCAAACGTCCGTAATGTCGTCGATCCTGCTCGCGAGGCCAACGATGTCCTCCCGGTCGAGCGGGGTGACGAAGGTCTCGTTCAGATGCCGGACGATCTCGTGATTCAGCTTGTCGCCGTGATGCTCGATCGCGTGGATGTCGCGCACCTTGTTTTCGACGTCCGTGAAGTCGCCCAGAAGCTTGGCCAGGGCCTCAGCTGCCTCGACCGCGTTCTGGGCGTGCTGCTCGAAGAGGACGAAGAACTCGCTCTTTTTTGGCAAAAGCGATAGACGCACGGTGTCTCCTCCTTGGACTGCCGGGCATATCCTGCCCGACCGGTCTGGCGAAAGTGGCGGTGGCCGGCGCCGAGGCCCGATTCCGTTCGCACGTCAAGGATCGGTAACGGGCCACGGCGGCCGTTCGTCTCGCGCGACGCTTTCGCCCCCGGCGCGACGTGTGGCGGAACAAGGGACACGAAGCGCTCGTTCACGGAGCGCTGGGTCTTGAGCGCAACAGCCTTGGGGATGGCCGCCTCGATCGACACACGGAGGTGATGTTGTCATGTCGCCAGGGAAGCGAGCGTCGTGGCACGAGGTTTGCTCAAGCGCCCGCCAGACGAGTCGCCTTTGGGCGTAAGAAAGAGGAAACACGATGGTGCTCTTCGCGATCGGACTCATGGCGGGTATCGCACTCGGGATGATCATCGTCGGCTTCCTCGCGATCGGTGCGTACGACCGTGGTTACAGCGAGGCCCTCGAGCGCCGCAAGGCCTGGCGGACCGAGCTCGTGGCACGGACGGTCGTCGGGACGCGGGCACTCGTCTCGGCTCGCAAAGCGAGCTAACACCTCCCAAATCTGGTCGAAAGGGGCCGCCGAAGGGCGGCCCTTTCGTCATATCAGGGAGTTCTCACGGCCCGAAGAACTTCCGCTTCAGGTCTTCGATCGCCCGCTGCAGGGAGTCGATCACGCCCGGAATGCCCGTCGGAACGATCTCCACGCTTCCGTCGCGGGCGATGCGGAGCTCGTCTCCCGGCTGCACGGCTGCTTTGACCGCCGAGCGATCGGCCGTGATGGTGAAAACGACCCGGTTCTGGTCGTCGAGGATCGTCCCGACCCGCAGCTTTCCATTCGGCATGGCCTTGATCACCGCCTTGATCTGCTCGTCGCCCCGGAGGTCAGCTTGGGGCTGGGGCGCGATCCGACTGATCGTCTTACCGAGCTCGTCGAAAAACGCAGTTGGCCCTCTCAACACGGGCCCTAGTAACGCCACGGCTACGCCGACGGCGATCAGGACGACGAATATCCCGGCGACGAATTGGAGCGCCCATATCGGGACGAATCTCTTTACGGGTTGCTTCACTCTTCTCCCTCCGATCGAGCACTTGCCGACGGCGTGACCGAGGGCCCCCGCGCGGTGGGGCACCGGCCGGAGGCCGGGGGGTCCGCCGCCGCGTAAAGAGGGTTTCGGTCACGCCGTCGGCAGATTGCCGGGGTTCGACCGCTCAGTCGGAACAGTGTGTGCAGCAGGCCTCCCAAAAGAAAGAGAAAGGAGTCCCAATGCCTGAGCTCGATACGGAAGACCGGGAAAAGATGGATAAGCGCAAGTTCGCGTACGTCGACAAGGAGGGCGAGGGCCACCTGCCGATCAATGACGACGCCCATGTCCGAAACGCCATGGCCAGGTTCAACCAGACCGACTTCGAATCCGGGACCAAGAAGGAGACCGCCCGGAAGAAGATCGTGACGGCGGCCAAGCGCCGGGGCATCAAGGTGGCCAAGAAGGACAACGTCGCGAAGGGCCGCAAGACTGCCGCCCGGAAGACGTCGTCCCGCAAGAAGACCACCTCGTCAAGCAAGAAGGCTGGACGCTAGGGCGTATCTGCGACCATTCAGCCGATGACTGGGCTGAAGGTCGTGTGTGTTGGCGGCGGGCTCGGGGCGCCTACGATCATGGCCGGGCTACGCCGCTACACCGAGGACATCACCGGCCTTATCGCCGTGACGGACTCCGGGCGGTCGACCGGGAAGGTCCGCATCGCCCTCGACGTGCCGGCGCCGGGCGACATCCGGAGCGCGCTGACGGTCCTCGCCGAGGGCGACCCTGCCCTCGTGCGCCTCTTCTCCCACCGGTTCGAGACCGAAAAGAGTGAGGAGCTGAACGGGATGGCGTTCGGCAATCTGTTCCTGGCCGCGCTCACACAACAGGAGGGATCGTTCCTCCGCGCGGTCGAAGAGGCCTCGCGGCTCCTCCGCATCCGTGGCCGCGTCCTTCCGGTAACCCTCTACAACACGCATCTCTGCGCGAAGCTTGCCGACGGGAGTGTGGTCGAGGAAGAGGTCAACGTCCGCGCGACCGGCAAGGCCCCGATCGAGCGCATCTACCTGAAAGACGACGACGTTCGTGCAACCGACGGAAGCGTCGAGGCCATCGCGTCGGCCGACCTCATCACCCTCGGCCCCGGCAGCCTCTTCACGACCGTCTGCGCATGCCTTCTCGTACCGGAGATCGCGCGGGCGATCGCCGATGCACAGGGTCTCGTGGTGTACGTGGCGAACACCACCACCCAGCCTGGGCAGACCGATGGCTTCACCCTCGCCGATCATGTGCGGGTCGTTTCCGATTACCTCGGAGGCTCCGGACTCGACGTTGTGTTGATCAACGACGATCCGCCGCCCGACCACCTGCGCGCGCACTACGCCGAGCGGGGGCTCGCGTATCTTGAGCCCACAGCGGACGAGGTGCGAAACGTCGAGAGGCAGGGCGTGCGTGCCGTGGCGGCGCCGGTCATCGACAAGTGGAGCGGCCCGCGCGACCTGTGGTTGAAACAGGACACCATCCGGCACGATGCCGCTCGTGTGGCGACGGCTCTGCTCCGGCTCGTCGAGGAGCGCCGGCCGCGCCTCCGCGCTCTGCCCTGATGGCGGTCGCGTCGCGCGTGCGCCACTTCCTATCCATCGCCGATCTGGAGCGCGACGAGCTCGCCCGGCTGCTCGACGAGGCCGCGCGACTCAAGGCTGCACCGCCGAGCGGCGGGTTGGCCGGCCGCACGGTCGCCCTCATCTTCGAAAAGCCGAGCCTGCGCACACGCCTTTCGTTCGACGTCGGCATCGCGCAGCTCGGCGGCCACTGTGTCTATCTGTCGCCGGCCGAGGTCGGCCTCGGCCGCCGCGAGAGCGTCTCGGACGTCGCTCGCGTCGCGAGCCGAATGGCCGATGCGGTAGTGCTGCGGGTGAACGCGCACGAAACGATCGAGGAGTTCGCGCGGTACAGCGCGGTGCCTGTGATCAACGGCCTCTCCGATCTCTCCCATCCGTGCCAGGGTCTCGCCGACATCTTCACGATCCGCGAGCGCAAAGGGCCCGACCTTCACGGCGTCGCGATCGCGTATGTCGGCGATGGCAACAACGTCGCCCACTCGCTCATGCTGTGCGCCGCGAAGACCGGTGCGTCGCTCCGGATCGCGACCCCCGCGGGCTACGAACCGCTGCCGAGATTCCGGGAGCTCGCCGCGGCCGATGCGAGATCGAGCGGGGCCCAGGTGCTGATCGGGAACGATCCGGCCGCCGCCGTGACCGGGGCGGATGTCGTGTACACGGACGTGTGGACGAGCATGGGCCAGGAGCAGGAGTACGAACGGCGCAGGCGCGCCTTCCAGGGCTTCCAGCTCAACGCGGCGCTTCTCGCGCGAGCGAAGCCCGATGCGATCGTCTTGCACGATCTTCCAGCGCATCGCGGCGAGGAGATCACCGACGAGGTGATCGACGGTCCGCAGAGCGCGGTGTTCGATCAGGCGGAGAACCGCTTACACACGGAGAAAGCGCTCCTGTGCTGGCTTCTCGGAGGAGAACGATGAACGCGACGAGTGAACGGACGATCCTCGCGGACTGCTGCGAGGACTGGATCATCGAGTGGGGCGGGTTCTACCGCGCGGGCCGCGATTTCCGGTGCCCGGAGTGCGGGACCGAGTGGAAGAAGACCGAGTCAGACGGCTACCGCCGCGGCGACGGGAGGTCATTCGTGCGCCGCGCGCGGTCGGGTCCGAATGCCGAGTTTCCGTACCTTGCGGCCGCGGACGGACATGAGCCGAACGTCGAGCGCTGCTGCGCCAAGATTTTGCTTGCGCATGGCGAGAGAATGGCCGACGGCCCGTTCGTGTGTCCGGTCTGCGGTACGGAGTGGGCGCGCACCACACAGCGTCTCCACGGTCTTCGTGTTCCAGTGTTCGCGAAGGCCGGTCTTCGAGAGGCGCTGACGGTGCAACCTGGGCGTACACGTCCCTTCCTTGTCGCGGTCTCGGAATATTCGCCGCCGCGCGATTAGGTCGGCGGCGCTCTCATTTGGCCTGCAGGGCAACAGGATGACGCGACGGAATCTCGCGCGACCGGAGTCGTTGACACTCCCCTGACCGAACAGATCTTTCGAGATGTCGTTAGTTCCCCCGGCGACGATCGTTCAGCCTCTCGGTTGAACGGTGGTTGGGGAGGCAAACGTGCCGATGTCACGCCCACGCAACATCGCCGCGATCGTCCTCGTCGTCACGCTCGCTCTCGCGCTCGGCTCGAGTGCGGTGCTCGCGCCTGAGGCCGACGCGCATGTCTCGAGGACCGCGCTCACCTTCGTCGCTGGTTCCGTACTTCTGAGCCACGACGGTTCTGAGTTCAATGAGGCACACGAAGGTGACGTGATCGCTGCCGGCGACACGATCCGCACCGAAAGCGGGGCGGCCGCCGAGATCACCTACTTCGAAGGATCGAGCGTCCGCCTCGAGGCCGACACGCAGATCGTCGTCGAGAGCCTCCGCACCGAGGCCGATGGCGGCACGGTGATCGGGATGATGCAGACGCTCGGCCGCACTTGGCACGTCGTGACCAAGCTCATCATGGGCAGCTCTCGCTACGAGGTGCGGACGCCGACCTCGACCGCATCGGTCCGCGGCACGATCTTCTCGGTCGACGTGCACGCGGATGCCGACGGGCCCGCTGCGACCGTGACGACGAGCGAGGGCGTCGTCGTGCACAGCGCCGCTGGTCCCGCTGCGGCCGCGACCGCGGTGCGCGTGACCGCCGGCCAGGAGTCGACGAAGTCCGCGAGCCGGCCCGCGGAGCCGGCGCACGCAGCTGCGCCCGCGACCCTTCGCGAAGCGCCGGCGCGGCCGGCGTCGGCGCCGCATCGCGCGAAGACGGATGCGCCGTCATCGGATCGAGCGGAGGTGCGAACGAAGGCGCAGCCGGCGGATCCGCGCGTCACCACTCAGCCGAAGGACCGCACGACGACATCGAAGATCTCAAGGCAACGACGGAGCGGGTAGGGGACCTGTGACCAACTGGACCTAATCAGCGGAGCGGCGTGATCCTCGGAGTCCGCCCCTTGGCGCGATCGCGCGACCAGCTCATGTAATGGGTGTTGCAGAGTCCGCGGGCAGCGTGCCGCCGCCGGCATCCGGGCACGATGCACGACAAGCGAGGAGCCGCAACACGGATCGGGTGCCAGGCTGAAAGTGAACGATCGATCGCCCTGGTTCTTCGCGATCCCATCCACGGCAGCACAGCCCTCATGACCTCGGCTGCTGGCAAGCCGTTGACCATGACTATCCATGAGTCGCTCCAGCCGCGCTCGTCACCTCTCTTGTCGCTTACTGCGTAGATGTGGCTTCCCGGCATGAGGGTCATCGCACGCTCGAGAACGAACCGATCGCACATGGTCATCTGGACTCGCGGATAGCAATGACCGTCGAACCGAGCGGACAGGAACGAACCTTCCCCTTCCAGTACGCCGGCGAGCCACGCTATCCGCGCATCAGCGTTCGCGGCCTCCCAACTGAGCTCAGCGCCGTCGGTTACCAATTCCTCGGCGGCGCGACTCGAGCGCCGGATCCGCCCGCCGATGCGGGGGCCCCGGTCGCGTAGAGCTCGCTCAATCTGTGTGCGGCGCCGGGGGCTCATGAGGGGCGCAAGGGCACGCATCATTCGCGCAGCTGGCACGCCCTTGATCGTGGTCACGTACGCGACCTTGTGGTGAGTCTGCCGTGGACGGGTTGCGACCACAGCGCGCCGGAAGAGCTCTCCGACGCGAACAATCGTGTCCCGGTCTGTCATCGGCAGTCGGATCGCCGGGCAACGCGGCGCCGAAGGCGGGCCGGCGAGGAACGAGCCTTCACCTTCGAGGATGCCGGCTAGCCAATGAAGCGTGATTGCGTAGCTATCGCGAGTCCCCGGGATCGTGTCAATGGGACTACCTGTGTGAGTGATGTCTACTGGGCGGGATACGGGAATCGGACCCGTCTAACCAGATCCACAATCTGGGGCCTTAACCACTAGGCTAATCCCGCCACGAAGCACGCGCGACGCGCCGATGCCAATTGTAGGCGACTAACGCGCCGCTTTCGTCCTCGCATCCGCATACAAGCCGCGCACCATGTCCGACCCGAAGTGGTAGTGCCCGACATCGAGGTACACCGTCCATACGTCGACCGCGCCGTTCCAGTCCTGCTTGCGGTAGAGCGCGAGCCCCTTCACGAAGAGCGCGTCCGGATCCTTCGGTCGCTGCGCGATCACCCTGTCTGCTGCGACGATCGCGCCGTCGTTGCTGCCGGACGCGACGAGGATCAGCGCGAGCCCGTCGAGCGCGGCGACGTTGTTCGGATCTTTCGCGAGCACCGCCTGATAGCGCGGGATCGCGTCCTGGGGGCGTCCGGCCTGGACGTACGCATCGGCGAGCGCGAGCTGCGTCGGCACGTCGCTCGGATTCGCGCTCGCTCGCACCTCGAGCGCGGCGAGAGCGTCCGTCTGCGGTACCGTGCCGGTGACCGTTTCGCCCGGCGCGCGATCTCCCACCGACGGTGGGAGATAGAACACCGCGACGGCGACGGCGATCGCGGCGATGAGCGCCGCAGCGACGAGCGTCCGCACCGGCGCGTTCCCGCGGGACTCGGGCGGGCGCCGGACGAACGCATCGCGCTCGAGCGACGCCCGAAGCCGAACGTAGTCCTCAGTGGCGATGGTTCCGGCCGCGCGCGCGAACTCCAGGTCGCGGAGCGAGCTCACCGCACGCGCGACGTCGTCACGCTGATCGGGTGGATCCGCGGGCCACGCGAGCGGCCGGCGCGCCAGCGGTGCGATCACCGCCGCCGTTCCCGCGAGCAGCAGCACGACGAAGAGCGCGATGGTCATCCTTCCGCGGCCTCCTCCCGCGCGACGCGCTCGCGCAGCGCGGCAACCTCGGTCGTGGTCGGCGCGCTCGGCTGCGGCACGCCGCCGCTTCGCAGGCGCCCGGTCACGAGCGCGAGGCCCGCCGCGAGCGCGGCGACCGGAACGAGCCACACCAGTCCGGTCCACGAGGCGAGCGGGGGCGAGAGGAAGATCCAGTCGCCGTAGGCGGCGCGGAACTCGGCCTCGATCTCGGCGTTGGTCTTCGCCTCGCGCACGCGCTGTGCGACGAGGTCGCGCATCTGGCGAGCCGTCTCCGACGTCGAGTCCTTCACCGAAAGGCCTTGACAGACCGGACATCTGAGCTCGGTCGTGATCTGATCCACCCGCTCGTCGGCCGTGGTCTCGTGCGGACGCGCCGCGAAGGCGAGCGCGCCCGCAAGCGCGAGGACCGCGATCGCGATGAGGACTCGGCGATTCATCGTGTCGCGGCCTGCCCGCGGAGCTTCTCGATGGCGGTGACGAGGGTCTCCTCGTCGATCGGGCCGATGTGCCGTCCCGCGATGATCCCGTCGGGCCCGATGAAGAACGTTTCCGGCGGACCGAACACGCCGTACGACAGGGCGACGCGACCGTCGTCGTCGGCGACGCTCGTCCACGAGATGCCCATCCGCTGGACGTAGGCGAGTCCGTTCTCTCGGGATTCCTGGAAGTTGATGCCGAGCATGACGACATCGCTCGAGCGGTACCGCTCGTAAACCCGCACGAGCGCGGGATTTTCCTGGATGCAGGGCAGGCACCACGACGCGAAGAAATTCACCACGACGACCTTCCCTGAGTAATCCGCGAGCGACGCTTGACCGGATCCGTCGAGGCGCCCCAGCGTGAAGGCCGGAGCTGGCTTGTTCACGGTGCCGGTGCGGATGTCGTGCGGGTCGCGACGGAACGCGAGCGCGAGTGTCACGACGAGACCGAGGATGACGACGACGACCGCGATGCGGACGACACGGGCGAGCATCACTTTGCCGACACCGCCACTTCGGCGACGGGCATACGTACCACGCGCCGCCGCGGCGCGGGAAGCGCGGCGATGATCGCGCCGATCCCGACGACGGCACCACCGAGCCAGAGCCACGAGACGCCCGGGATCACCCGCGTGCGGATCGTCGCCCACGAGAAGGTGCGCTGGTCGTACGCGGCGAGGATCGTGTAGAGATCGTCCCGCAGGCCCGCGCCGATCCCCGGCGAGCCCACGGCCGCAGCGCTGTTCGGGTACTGCACGAGTGCGGGCCGCAGATGCTCGCTCGCTCCGTTTCCGCTGATCGCGAGGTCGGCGACGATCGAGTCGCGCTGCGGCTCGCTCACCGGGCGGATCGCTTCGAGGCGGATCGTGTAGCCCGCGACGTCGAGCGAGTCCCCAGGCGCGAGGGTCCGCTCCGCATCGACGGTTCGCGCTTGGCTGGTCGCGACCGCGAGCGCGACGAGAACGATCCCGATGTGCACGACGTAGCCGCCGTAGCGGCGCCCGCTTCGGCGGAAGAGGTTCGCGAATGCCGCGACCCCGCCTTCACCGTGCAGCGTCCGCCGAGCACGCACGCCGCGCGCAAATTCCTGCACGACCGTCGCGAGCACGAACGCACCGAGCGCGTACGTCAGCACGGCGGGCAGCGCCGTCGTGCCGGTGATGAGCGCGGCAAGCGCGCCGAAAGCCGCCGCGACAATCGGCGCGGTGAACTGACGCTCGAGGGTCGCGCGCGAGGCGCCGTGCCACGGGAGCTGCGGGCCGATGCCCATGAGGAAGAGGAGCGCCAGCGCGACAGGAATCTCGACGCGGTCGAAGTACGGGCCGCCGATCGAGAGCTGCGCGCCCGAGATCGCCTCGGCGACGAGGGGGTACAGCGTCCCCAAGAGCACCGTGAGCGTCGCGGCCATGAAGAGGACGTTCTGGAAGAGGAAGATCGCCTCGCGCGAAAGCGGCGTCCCGATCGGTCCCGCGTCGCGGAGCCGCGCGGACCGCCAGAGGAGAAGGCCGATGGAGAGGACGAGGATCGCGACGAGATAGCCGAGGAGGATCGGTCCGATCGCGGAGAGGCTGAACGAGTGGACGCTGTTCACGACGCCGCTTCGCGTGAGGAACGTCCCAAGGATCGTCAGCGCGAACGTCGCGACAACGAGGGCGAGGTTCCAGGAGCGCAGCAGGCTCCGCTTCTCCTCGACCATGACCGAATGTAGGTACGCGGTCGAGGTGAGCCACGGCATGATCGCCGCGTTCTCGACCGGATCCCAGGCCCAGTACCCGCCCCAGCCGAGCACCGCGTAGCTCCACCACGCGCCGGCGACGATGCCGACGCCGAGGAGCGCCCACGAGATGAGCGCGAAGCGGCGCGTCGCGACGAGCCAGCGGTCGCCACCTTCGCCGAGGATGAGCGACGCGATGGCGTAGGCGAACGGCACCGAGGTGAGGACGTAGCCGAGGTAGAGGAGTGGCGGGTGCAGGGCCATGAGTGGATGGTTTTGCAGCAGCGCGTTCGGACCGTTCCCGTTCTCCGGGGCGACGGCCAGACGCGCGAACGGGTCGGCCGCCGGTGTCGTGATGAGCAGCAGGAAGAACGTAAGCATCGCGAACATCACGGCGAGCGCGGTCGTCGCAAGACGCGGGATCGCGAGAGTGCCGCGGAACGCGATGAATGCGGTGGCGCCGGCGAGGATCGCGGTCCAGAGCAGGATCGAGCCCTCGAGGGCCGCCCAGAGGCCGATGATCGAGTAGAAGAGCGGGGTCTCGCGCGCGTTGTTCTCCGCGACGTAAAGGATCGAGAAATCGTGCGTCGCGAGCGCGAACATCATCGAGAGCGCCGCGATCACGACGAGTCCGAAGGCAAAACCCGCGGCGACCCGTGCCGACGCGAGCACTCGGGCGTCGCGCCTCCACGCCGCGTAGATCGCCGCCCCCGTCCCCCAGAGCGAAAGGAACAGTGCCGCGCGCAGGGCGGCCGCGCCGAGGTCGCCGGCGCTCACGGAGCCGTTCGATGCGCCGGTGTGGCTCCGGCCTTCGGCGCGGTATAGACCTCGTCGTGCTTCGCGATCACCTGCGTCGCGCGGAAGGTGCCATCCGCGATGAATGTCCCTTCGACGACCGCACCCGCACCCTCGCGGAGGAGGCCGGGGATCGTGCCATTTGCGATGACGAGGACGTCATTGACGCCGTCAGTCATCACGAATCGGACGCCGTCTCCCGCGTACATGAAGCAACACTCGAGGGAACCTTGCTTCACCTGGCCACCAAGCCTCACAGCTTGCCCAGGGTTCACGCCGCGATCCTTCGCTTCCGTCGGCGTCAGGTAATACACCGTCGAGCTCGCGAGATTTGTCGCGGCGACCGTGCCGACGAGTACCGCGACGGCGAGTGCCGCGATCAGCAGAACGCGGCGCGCTCCGATGCGCTCAAGCACCGCGCGCGCGCAGTGAGATGAGGTAGGCGAGCAGCGCGCCCCACACGATGGCGAACGCGGCGACGATGAAAACTAGATTTGCGTCCATAGCCGCCCCTGACGCGCGCGCTCGAGCGACACGCGTGCCGACATGAAGTACGCATAGATGAGCGTGTAGGCGAAGAGCGAGACCATGAGCGTGAGCAGCATCGACGAGTCGAGTGCCGGCGAACCCGCGGCCCGAAGGACCGTCGGGAGTTGATGCAGCGAGTTCGCCCACAGCACCGACAGGTGGACGATCGGGACGTCGATCACGGCAATGATCCCGAAGACCGCGGCGCGGGTCGCGCGCCGCGAGAAGTCCGTCGACAGCCCCCGCAGGAGCAGATAGCCGACGTACATGACGAACATGATCGCCGTAGTGACGAGCCGCGGCTCCCAGGTCCACCACACCCCCCATGTCGGCTTTGCCCAGATGGACCCGGCCACGAGAAAGAGTCCTGTGAAAAGGACGCCGATCTCAGCCGACGCAACGGCCACCGCGTCGAAGAAGGGCCGCTTCGTCCAGAGCCAGCCGACCGAGGCGAGGAACACGATCACGAAGGCGAGGTACGCGAGCCACGCCAGGGGCACGTGGACGTACAGGATCCGGTAGACGTCGCCCTGCACGGCATCGGTGGGCGCCCAGAAGAGCGCCATCACGCTCGCCACGACAAACGACGCGGCGGCAGCGATGCCGAGCCATGGACGGATGCGCGGCAACGTATTTCCGCGCGGGATGGTGGTCTCTGTCACTCGATTGCCGCTGGAACGATGGTAAGGCCGATGACGGTGTACACAACCGCGAACGCGAACAGCAGGCCGGCCCACGACAGAGCGCCGACGGCGTCGCCGCTCAGCGCTGCGCTCGTGCCGCGCGTCGCGGCCACGAGCTGCGGAACGAGAACCGGCAGGGCAAGGATCGGCACGAGTGCGGCTCTCGCGCGCAGACGCAGGGCGAGGACGACATCGACGACAACGATCGGTGGAAGCGCGAGGACGCCGAGCAGAACGACCACGATGAGGTGAAGCGGCAGCGCGACGGGAAGGTCGAGGAGCACGAGCGAGAGCAGACCGCCGATCGCGGCAACCAGCAACAGCACGATCGTGAGCGAGAGGACCTTTCCGCCGAAGAGCGCGTCGCGGCCGCCGGGCAGGGCGACGAGGCCTTCCAGCGCGTCGTCTTCGAGCTCGCGATCGAAGGACCGCATCGTCGCGAGGATCGTCGCGAACGCGAGCGCCAGCCAGAACAGGGCCGACGCGACATCGGCGTCCCGCGCGATCTGTGGTCCGACGACGAGGCTCTCGAGGAGCACGAGGACCGCGATGAAAGTGACCGCGGCGACGACGCCGTCAGGTTGCCGTCGTTCGGCACGCAGCTCACGAGTCGCGACAAGCGCGACGCGATCGATCACGAAGCCGTCGCGGCGCCGTTGTCGACGGCGATCTGAGCGCGCGCGAGCTCGTCCAGCTCGCGGTGCGCGTGTGTCGCGACGACGATCGCCCGTCCGTCATCGCGGGCCCGGGTGATCGCCTGCCGAAGTCGGGTAACACCCGCGTCATCCAGATCGGCGAAGGGTTCGTCGAGGAGGAGCAGCGGGACGCGCTCCGTTTCGACGCGCGCAAGGGCCGCTCGCCGGCGCTCCCCCGCGGAGAGACGCTCGACTGGACGATCCATGTCCTCGCCGACCCCCCACGCGCGCAGCGCGCCGTCGATGCCGCGCGTGTCGCCGCCGCGGAAGCGAACAAAGAACTCGAGGTTTTCGCGGGCCGTGAGCCCGCGCAGCAGCATCGGACGATGGCCGATGTAAAGGACGCCGTCGGCGACGCGACGATCGCCGCGCGCGAGCGGCACGAGGCCGGCCAGGACACGAAGGAGCGTCGTCTTGCCAGACCCGTTCGGCCCGCGCACCAGCGTGAGGCCAGGGTCGATCGCGACGCTCACCGCGCGGAGGATCACGCGATCGTCGAGGACGACCGTGGCATCGTGGAGCGATGCGGCCGACTGCACTGTTCGCATGATGGGACGCGTTGTCCTGGCATGCATCGCGCTCGCGCTGGTGTTCGTGTCGTGCGCGCCCGAACCTCCCGCGACCGAGCCGGTCGCGCGGGGCCGTCAGCTGTACCACTCGCTGGGATGCGCGAACTGCCACGAGCCGAACCTCTTCGGGCAGCGTCTTGGGCCGCCACTCGACCACATCGGAACGGTCGCCGCGACGCGGCGCTCGGGCCTGTCCGCCCCGGACTACATCCGGCAATCGATCATCGACCCAGGGGCGTTCGTCGTACCGGGGTACCAGGACTCGATGCCGCGAGATTTAGGCCGAGACCTCTCGCCTACCGACCTTGACGCCCTGGTCGCCTACCTTCTGTCTCTCAAGTGAAACCCGCACCTAACACCCTCCCAACCGACCCCGTTAGCCCCGGTAGAGCGGAGGACGAGGACCGAAACCTCGCCCTACGCGCCGGAAAGGGGGACGCGGCCGCCTTCGGAGCGCTCTACGACCGCTACGTCGAGGCCGTGTACCGATACGTG
>Ga0209689_1000341_pt1 | contig 30974 bp, 26 predicted proteins | sample GraSoiAngelo_149_FD_187119 | JGI IMG/M metagenome (GOLD analysis project Ga0209689, IMG submission 187119) | Grasslands soil microbial communities from the Angelo Coastal Reserve, California, USA - 14_1009_09_30cm (SPAdes) (version 2) | ecosystem: Environmental > Terrestrial > Soil > Grasslands ... | reverse complement strand
GGGGCAGCCGTGGGCGTACAGCCGTATACGTGGGTCAGGTTCAACCAGCCCGGAGTAGTTCCCTCAGTACAGGTTGTGCCGCCCAACAAAGTGCACTTGAAGAGATTGACAGCGCCGGCATAGACATCGGTTGCTGAGGGACCATTAGGAATGGCAGCCAATGCAAGGTTGTAAACCCCCTGCTCTACGCCGCAACCGTTGACATCTCCGCAGCTCGTCAGTCCATTTTCGCTGACCTGAGTCCAGTTGGCGCCCCCGTCACTGCTCTTCCAGATGCCACGGTCAACCTCGGCTCCGGATGCGCTGATGGACACGTACCAGACATACATCTCGTTGCGATTTGGGACAACGGCGATTTCACCGCGGTACATCGGGCAAGACGAGGGGGACGTGGAAATCGGTGGGCACGCGGCGGTACTCAATGCAGATCCGCCGGGCTGGCTGGAGAGCCGAGCCCAGTTCAGCCCATCGACAGAGGAATAGAGGCCATGAAAGCGGAGGGCCGCATAAAACTTTCCAGCAGTCGCATTGTAGACGACGGCGGTGGCAGACGTTGGATCAATCGGAGTTGTGCCATCACGAGGTGTCTGGTGGCCCCACGTCAAGCCAGCATTCGTGGAAGTGTACAGGCCCCGCACGGTGCTGGAAGTGAACGCTCCATCTACCACCCCGGCGGAAGCTGTAGCGGCCGATGCCACTACAGTGTTTGTTTGCGCTGTACTGAAAGCCAGTTTGGTTATGCCCAGGCCTTGGAATGAAAGCGATCCACCGTCGGAGGTAGAGATCAAGTTCCAGGTGCTGCCTGCGTCGGTGGACCGCAGGATGCCCAGGCCGTAGTACGAGTCTACCGAGCTGTTCGCTTCGCCTGTTCCCACTAAGACCAGACTGTTCGCAGAATTGTTGTTGCCCGGTTGAATCGCGATCGCACCCACTGCGAGCGTTGGCTGATTATCAATTAGGGGAGTCCAGGTAACACTTGCTGGACTTGGACTATTTGAACCGGCGTTGGTCGATTTCCAGACACCACCGTAAGCACCACCGACGTACACCGTATTACCCGAATTGTCGGCGGGATCGATAGCTACTGAAGTTGCCCGGCCCGAAACCAACCCATAATCCTGCGCATTCCCGGCATCGGATGCGAGCGGCGCCGGGCCGAGTGGCGTCCAAGAGGAATTAACAGTGCTCGCCGGGCTGGCCGACGTACGTCTCGCGGCCTTACGCGTGCGCATGCGCAATTTCTGTTGGTGCGCCCGGTAACGTAGAGCCGCGGCCGACTGGTCCGGAACTCTGCGGCCGCGCATGAACCACTCTTCGCGCTGCTTGGGATGGTCGCGATCTCTTTCCGAGATGGGATCAATGGGCGAAGCGACTTTTGCCGCTTGTCCCACCGCCAAGTGACTGACGAATAAGAAACCAATAGCGAAGGCAGCGAAGGTCCACGCGCGAATTGTCATAATTCAAGAATCCGGACAGGTAGCGGGGAAGTAAGTTCAGTATCTCGGTGCGCACGTGGGCTGTCAATGACTATTGATCTTCAATCGATCTCGAAGTCCCAGATAAGACCTGGTGTGTTCGGGAAGTCCAAGGTAAACAGAAGCGGGCTACTCGTAGCGCAAAGCTTCGATTGGATCAAGTCGCGCCGCCTTTCGCGCCGGATAGAATCCGAAGAAGATGCCCACTGCCATGGAGAACACGACCGCAGTCACAATGGCGGTGGGCGAAACCAGAACCGGCCAGCCCAGCGTCTGAGTGATCAAATAAGAAGTTGTCATACCAAGTAAAATGCCGACGGCTCCGCCCAGCAAGCTGAGCACAACTGCCTCGATCAGAAATTGCTGCTGCACGTCGCCTTCGGTGGCCCCGATAGCCATGCAGATGCCAATCTCGCGAGTACGTTCTGTCACCGATACCAACATAATATTCATGATGCCAATGCCGCCCACGAGCAACGAGATGCTTGCGATCGAGGCCAATAGGATGGTAAATAACCTGGCCTGCTGGTCAGCCAGATCAGCCATGTCGGCCAGGTTACGCACAAAGAAATCGTCATCCTGACCCGGACGTATGCGATGGCGGTCGCGAAGCAACGCAGTAATCTGTTGCTGCGCTGTGTAGCTTGCGTCGCGCGAGGTAGCGGAGACCATGATCCATCGCAACCAATTCTGACCAGTAATCTTCTTCTGCAATGTCGTGATAGGGACGAGAATGATGTCGTCCTGATCCTGTCCCATGGCGGCCGACGTGCCTTTGGGCATCAGTACGCCTACAACACGGAAGGGCAGATTGCTGATGCGAATCGTCTGGCCGACGGGGTCGGTGGCGCCGAACAAGTTTTTGCGCACGGTTTCGCCAATGACCGCGACGTTGGCGGCCATAGCCACGTCGTCTTTGCTGAACGAACTTCCCTCGGCGAAAGGCCAGGTGCGGATGTCGAAATATTGCGGCTCGGTGCCATTGATTTGTGTCGCCCAATTGTCATTTTCGAAGACCACCTGGGCAGAACTCTGGCTGCCCGGCGCGGCGGCTTTGACGGCTGCACATTCCCGAAGAATGGCCTGCATATCTTCGTACAACAAGGTCTTGGTCGCGCCGTAGCCCATGCGCGTTCCACCCCGGGTGACAGTACCCGCGGAAACAAAGAGCATGTTCGAACCCATGGCAGCGATTTGGTCCTCAGCCTGCTTCTGCGCACCTTGGCCAACGCTGACCATAGCAATCACTGCTCCCACACCGATAATGATGCCCAGCATGGTCAGGCTGGAACGCAGCTTATTACGCGCTAAGGCCCGCATCGCGATCCGAATGATCTGCATTAAGTCCATAAAAGTACCTGTGTGAAACGCGATGCGACGAAGAGTCTGAACTCTTCAACCGGCGAATTTACAGCCGACATCGCGTCAATCCTCCAGCGTCGGCATGTTCTTGAGGACCTCTGACGCCAAGGGCCGGCTCTGGATGGGCTCGTCACGACGAATCTTGCCATCGCGGAACTGAATGCTGCGTTTGGAGAATTGCGCAATATCAGGCTCGTGAGTCACTAACACGATGGTGAGGCCGTCGTCATTCAATTTTTGAAACACTTCCAGGATTTCGACTGACGTACGACTGTCCAGATTGCCAGTGGGCTCGTCTGCCAGCAAAATCGAAGGACGATTTACCAGTGCCCTGGCAATCGCTACCCGCTGCTGCTGTCCTCCAGAGAGTTGGGAAGGATAATGCATGATGCGATCGCCCAAGCCGACCAGTTGCAACGCTTCCCGGGCGCGTTTTTGTCCTTCTTCTTTCGTAACCTGCGCATACAATGTCGGCAGTTCAACATTTTCCAACGCAGTCGTCCGCGATAGCAGATTGAAACCCTGAAACACGAAGCCGATCTTGCGATTTCGGATGGTCGCCAGCTCCTTCTTGCTAAGCTCCGAAACCGCGATGCCTTCAAGCAGGTATCGTCCGGCGCTAGGTTTATCGAGGCAGCCCAGAATATTCATGAAAGTGGACTTGCCGCTGCCGCTGGATCCCATGATCGCGACGAACTCGCCGCGCTCGATCTGCACGCTGGCGCCACGCAGTGCATGCACCCGAGTTTCGCCCAGGTCGTAATATTTATGGATATCCTCCACCTGGATAATGACCGAATAATCCGTGCCGCCGGTTGCCCGTAGAGCGGGTTGTGAGATCGTCGCCATGCTTACCGTCCACGCGGCTGCGCCCCGCCCATGCCGGGTGGACGGGCGGCCGATGCCGTAGCTACTGCGCCGGTCACAAGCTGGTCGCCCTCTTGCAAGTCGCCATTCAGAAGTTGCGCCACTTCTGTGACCGTGTGGTCCGTGATGCCGGTGCGGATACGGACCGGCTGGAGAGTTTTATCAGGGCGCAATTTCCAGACCACCGCCACGTCAAGCCGTGATGGTCGGGGTTGGTTGCCGGCATCTCCGCCTGTACGACCAGACTTGCTGTTGGCGGACGCATCACCGCCCCCGCCCTGGGCGCCTGCGGCGCGAGCCCGATACTGCTTGCCAGATGCGCCGCCACCGGTCTGTTCACCGCCGGTTGCTTGCGCCTCCTGCTGACCTGAACTCAAGCCATATTTCTGGTACAGTGCGCGAATCTCTTCGGCTTTCATATCGGGTTTGTAGCGCAGCGCTCCATTGGGAACTCGTAGAACATTTTTCGCCGCGGCTACGGGTATTGTGATGTAAGCGGTCATTCCCGGGAAAAGCTTCATTTCCGGGTTATCGAAATCGATCACCGTGTTATAGGTGACGACGTTCTGCACGGTGGTAGCGTTCATACGTATCTGCGAAACGCGCCCGGTGAAAGTGTCCTTGGGAAAGGCATCTACTTTAAAGCTGACGACCTGCCCGGTGCGGATCATGCCTACGTCAGACTCGTCAGTGCTGGCGTAAACCTGCATCTTGGTCAGGTCCTGTGCAATGGTGAACAGAGTGGGCGCTTGAAGCGATGCAGCCACGGTCTGACCCACGTCAACGTTGCGCGCAATGACGGTGCCATCGATCGGAGCGTGGATGGTGGTGTAATTTAAATTGGTTTGGGAAACCGTGACTGCTGCTTGTTTTTGCTTCACCTGGGCGGCGGCCTGCGTAACCTGCGCTTCGGCGGCGCCGAGAGCGGCTTGCGCGCTATCCGCATTAGCTTTGGCAAGATCGAGTTGCTGCTGACTCATGACGCCTTCTTTAGCCAATCCCAAAGTACGTTCGTAATCGGTCTTGGTTTGCACAGCGGTCGCGCGGTCTTTCTGCACATTTGCCTGCGCAGCTTGGAGATTCGCCTCGGCATTCGCCAGATCTGCTTTCGCCTGCAGCAGTGCGCCTTCGAATAGCGGGGGGTCAATCTGCGCTATGAGTTGCCCCTTTTTGACGCGGGAGTTGAAGTCCACGTACAAGTGCGAGATGGTGCCTGAAACCTGAGAACCCACTTGCACTGTGGTGACGGCATTAATTGTGCCGGTGGCTTCCACAACGTCGTGAATGTCGCCGCGATCGGCTTTCACCGTGAAGTATTGCGGCTTGTCGTTGCCTTTGAATTCGAAGGCGGCGAATAAAGCGGCAGCCACGATGATTCCCAGTGCGATTAACCAGTGACGTTTTAGCAGTAACACTTGCGATCCTCGATTTAACTATCTATTTAATTCGATGCCTATGATGCAAACCTGACACCAAAAATATAGTCTTGGTTCGGTTGCAAGCCAACTTTTTACAAAACTTTACACGATGTGCTGCCCGACATCGGAAAGATAGTAGAGAACCATATTGAACCGTATTGACATATCGAATCGTAACGAGTAAAAACGTTGGCATGGCTGAGATGCTATTTACCCCACGTGATGCGGCTCAGATATTGGGTGTGAGTTATCCGGCGCTGAAGCAGTGGGTGTACAAGCGAAAGCTGCGCACGATTAAGACACCGGGCGGGCATCACCGTATTCCGCAAAGCGAAATTGACCGCTTGCTACACCGCGCGCAGAAGAAGCCTGGTCCAGAACTGCGGACGAGTTTTCGCCGTATCAGCGGCCGCAACCAACTTGTCGGTCGCATTGTGGACGTTCGCACCAGTGGATTGGTGGGACAAGTCGTTCTCTCCATTGGCGGACAACAGATCACGTCGCTGATCACTGCGGATGCCGTGCGCGAAATGGGCCTCAAGAAAGGCCAGACGGCGGCTGCTCTCATCAAGGCAACGGAAGTCATGATCATTAAAGCCTGATTTCATGAACCCGCGGGACTAGTCAGGAGGTCTGAAAGGATCATGGGATGGGTCACGAAAATCGCCCTGATCGCACTGTTGAGTATTCCAGGTTGGAGCCAGGGGATTACGGTAGCAGCGGCAGCAGATCTAAATGCCCCCCTTTCTGAGATAGCGGCGAATTATCAGAAACAGACGGGCATGATACTGAAATTGTCGTTCGGTTCCTCAGGAAATCTTTTCAATCAGATCCAAAATGGAGCTCCTTACGACGTGTTCCTCTCCGCCGATGAAGATTATCCAAAGAAACTTATCGAGGCCAGTTTAGCGGAACCTTCTTCGTTCTCCCGCTATGCGATCGGCCGGTTGGTGCTGTGGACGCCAGAGTCTTCAGTTCTCGACGTAGAACATCGCGGGATGGATACCTTGCTGGACCCGGCAGTCAAAAAAATCGCCATTGCGAATCCACAGCATGCGCCTTACGGACGTGCCGCTGTGGCGGCATTGCGGCATTACGGGATATACGAGAAGGTGGCGGATCGTCTGGTGCTGGGTGAAAACGTCTCCCAGGCGGCGCAGTTTGTGGAATCGGGAAATGCGCAAGTGGGAGTCGTTGCCTTGGCGCATGCCTTGGCGCCAACAATGCAGGGTAAAGGCCGGTACTGGGAGATTCCGGCCGACTCGTATCCGACGCTCCACCAGGCCGCAATAATCCTCTCGCGATCTTCCGCTAGAAAGGAAGCTGTGGAATTTCTGAACTATCTGAAAACGTCGCCCGCGACAGATGTGTTCCGCCGATACGGCTTCTCTGTGCCGAAGGAGACTCCCTGATGGATTGGCAAGCCTTCGCGCTAACCATCAGACTGGCGCTGATAGTGGCAGGTCTGCTGGTCGTGATCGGACTGCCAATTGCTTACTGGATTACATACTCGAGATGGCGTTGGAAATTTCTAGCAGAAGCAGTGGTCGCGTTACCGATTGTCTTACCGCCGACCGTGCTGGGTTTCTATGTGCTGGTTGCCCTTGGCGCGCGCAGTCCTCTGGGGCGCGAATGGCAAGCTCTGACCGGCCATACCCTCGCATTTACCTTTGAGGGCCTGGTGATCGGCTCTCTTCTATATAGCCTGCCATTTGCGGTGCAGCCTTTTGCCGCATCGTTTGCGGCGGTTGATCCCAAGCTTATGGCAGCATCCGCTACTCTAGGCGCATCGAAATTCGAAACATTCCGGCGCGTAATTCTCCCATTATCGGCATCGGGTCTGGTCACCGGCATTGCTCTGAGTTTCGCACACACCATGGGAGAATTCGGTGTGGTGCTGATGGTTGGGGGCAACATTCCTGGAGTGACTCGCACCGTTTCGATTGACATCTACGATCAGGTCCAGGCTTCCAACTATGTCTCCGCAAACCAAACCGCGCTAGTGCTGCTGGCGATTTCTTTTGTGGTGCTTTCGGCGGTATACGCATTGAATCGAAGGATCTGGGCGGTGTGGCCTTGGAAATAAGTTCCGAGCCAGAGGCCAACCACACATCAGAAACCAGGCCTGATTATCCCGACCCAAAAGACAAGCTCGTCGCGAAAGTTCAAAAGCGTTTTTCCGGAGATAAGCGAAGCTTCGCGTTGGATGTGGAATTCGAAACACCGCCTGGTATTACAATCCTGTTCGGCCCTTCTGGGGCAGGGAAGAGCACTCTGCTCGATTGCCTTGCCGGACTCATCCGGCCAGACTCGGGACGAATTGCTGTCGGCGAATGGATCGTGTTTGATGGCTTGCTGCGCGTCAATATGCCGGTGCCACGTCGCCGAATCGCTTATGTGTTTCAAGATCTCGCGTTGTTTCCGCATTTGTCTGTTGAAGAGAATATTCGATATGGACTTCGACAATTTGCACGGCGGGAACAGCAACAGTTCTGCGCTTCCATACTGCAAGCATTCCGCATTGCACATCTGCAAGGGCGGCGCCCCGTAGAAATTTCCGGTGGTGAGCGTCAGCGCGTTGCTTTGGCTCGAGCATTGGTGACAGATCCGCTTGTCCTGCTCCTCGATGAACCACTGGCCGCATTGGATGCGGCTACTAAATCCCGTATTCTCGATGACCTCCGCGCTTGGAATCGCGCACATGGTATTCCGATACTCTATGTGACTCACGTCCGCGAAGAAGTTTTCGCACTGGGCGATCGCGTGATTGTGTTGGAGAACGGCCGCATTGTTGCCCAGGGAAGTCCGCATGCGGTCCTGAGCGCGCCTCGCCTGGAAACTGTCGCCCAACTTGCGGGCTTCGAAAATATCTTTGATGTAGTGGTAATCGCCGTGCACGAAGACCGAGGCACCATGACCTGCCGGCTAGGGGGAAGCCGCCTGGAACTTGAGACTCCTTTGGTACGGGCCTCTGTTGGTTCAATGCTACGTGTCGGCATTCGAGCTGGCGACATTCTGCTTGCGACTGCTCAGCCCGTTGGCTTGAGTGCTCGAAATATAATTCCTGGCAAAATACTTTCAATCCAACAGCGAGACATGATCGTGGTGGCGAGAGTGGATTGCGGAATAGAAGCGGAAGTGCACCTCACGCTGGCGGCGCGCGATTCCCTTTACCTAACGCCAGGCCAGGAAGTCTGGCTCGTAGTGAAAACGCATTCGTGCCATCTGATGGCGAGGTGATCGTGGAAGTGCTGCGTTGTGGGATTTAATTGCCGGGAGCCCCGCTTCCTCAACTCGTTCCATTTCGATAACAGCCACCCATTGCCCAGACCGATTGGCGCTGAACACAATGTGCCCTCCCAAGACTTGCGCGGCGGCTGCGGGAGACATGTCGCGGTGGAATCCAAAGAATCTAGTTTTCAGACGCTCCCACGCCTTCCAGCGTTCGAAGAAAGCCTGCGGCGGTTCATACTTTGTGGAAAATACCAGCGCCACATCGAATTGTGATTTGACCTCCGCAGCTGACATCAGTTGCTCGATCGTAAAGTCCTCGATTCGCAGCACGCGCATAGGGCGAGTCACGTATCCCAGGTATGGGCGAGCGAGTTCATCGGACGCAGGCCATGCGGTCAATACCCTGGCCATGGGATGGCGCGCTTCCAGAACAGTCTCTGCACTTTCATGCAGAACGATGTAGTCGCGGTAAGCAAGATTGTCCTCGATGGAAAATCCGTAGGGAGGGTTGATGAACAGCGCGGCAGCAAACGCTAGCGCGATAATCATGACAACTTCCTTCCAATAGCGCACCCGCCGCCACAGCGTTGACACGCCGACAACAATCACAAACGGGACAACTGGAAGCATGTATCGTGCCAGGACGGCACCGCCGAGCACCGACATCGCAACAACATAAGCAACGATAACGATCAGAAAAATTAATTGCACCGGAAGTTGAATTCTCTGGCGTTCCCCATTTCGGTCTTGCAAGGGCGGACGCCACATAGCGAGAACGACAGCAATAGTCAGAAAATACAGATGCAGATACCCGAAAGTCTGCCAAAGACGAAGTCCGAGCGCCAGGAGAATGCGCAGCGGATTCAGCGTGGACTGAACGTTGTAGCGGAAGAACTCTGGATTGCCGAACACGTATCCCGTAGCAAGAGCGTGATATGCGTACCATACTGCTAGCGGGATCAGTGCAGACAAGAGAAAAGTGCATTTCCAGCCACTGCGTTGAAAAAGACACCCGCTGTCGGCTTGTTTCCCCGTCACCACCAGGGGGCAGCATACCTCCCACAAGAACAACGTGAGTGGGGCTAAGATCGCCGTCTCTTTCGCCAATGCGGCCAATGAAAACCAGACTGCTGTGGCCAGGCGCCGATCTTCCAGGTATGCCCCCAAGCCCCAAAATGTGAGGCCTGCGGCCGCCAGATCCACCTGAGCCAGGGAGCTTTGCACAAAAAAAACAGGGTAAAGAGCAGTACAAATTGTGGATGCGACGGCGATCTGCGCGTTTGCTACGCGTTGTGCCAGTCGAAACAAGCCGAGAAGTGCCAATGCTGCGACCAGCAGCATTGCCGAGCGCGTCACCAGGGGCGAATAGCCAGCTAGTCGCCAAAAGAGAGCAAGGTAGGCCATGACCAGAGGGGGGTGCGCGTTGGAAGGAGTCGAGTGGGGGATCAGGCTGCCCGTCAGCAGTAGGTCGCGCGCGGCGGGCACGTAGTAGCCGGCCTCGTCCCAGAAATAAGGAAGCCGCAAAAGTTGGAAGTGTAAGAGAAATATAAAAACGAAGATCAGCGCAAAGACCAGCACCGGGTGAACCCGGTCTCTTGAGATCGCCGGGCGCACCGTGTCAGTGCGCACCGTGAGTATATTCATTGGGCATACATGCGACGCTCACTACAAATTCGAAAGTTTAATGGCAGGGAAAAGATGCAATTCCTACAAATTCAGAATTCCCGCCGGGCACCATGCGGGCAAATTTTGAACCTATTCTGCATTGTCCCTAGTTCACTGGGCCTCCGCCGGCCATACGCGGATCAAGTTTAATCTCGCCGAATGCACCCTCATAACTTGTGACGTTTTGTTGCAGCAATGACATCAGAGCCTTTGCCTGCTGCGGGCTCAAGTAAATTCCCTGGAAGTTGCGTACTTCCACCTGAGTTTCGCTTTGCTGCTGCAAGGTGCCAAAGACCAAAAAGAAGTCCCAGACGTTTACGCGAATCTGCACGCTATTGGAATAGTTCTCGCGATAATCCGGAGTATTCACTAATTTGATATTGGGTTGCGCAGGGATTGCCATAGGTCGCCAGTTTAGCGGCTTTTAGTCAGAGAAGAAAGCCGGTGACCTGGTCAGGGATAAAAATGTGGAATTGATAAGCGGCCGACGCACTCTTGTCTTTGCCCCTCTTTTAATTGCGACAGTAAACCGATGATCTGCCCCCTGACGGTAATTCCTGTCCAAGCGTTTTCACTTGATGAAAAGATCAGCGATGGCGACGCGCTTCAAGTAATTATTTCCTTGACACAATTTATTGCTTACCGCAGTATTCATTCGTTTTAATAATTTAATCGGCAGACTCTGAACTCCAGCCAAAGCCGCTTCCCTACGGAGGATTCTAGAAAGATGACGGGCCAGATCGCTAAGCTGAACAAGCCGAAGGTGTACTGGGATCGCACGCAAAAGGTCGTTCGGGATTGGGATACAAATCAGGCGCTGCCCGAATACGAAGGTACGTGTATGGTCTACTTGGATACGCGTGGCCCGGTTTTCATGGAGACTTTTCTGCGGCATGGAGAGCGCTGCTGGCAAGGGGCCGACGCATAGTGCAACAAATTAGCGACTAGGTTGCGTTGGCACATCTGGAGAACGGATGCGATGCCGTGAATTTGTGACGGCCTCCGCCGGGCGCGTGCTCGGTTGTGCAGCGCGGTTTCCTCTCGCCGGCCTCCGTTGACTCCAAGATCTACCCAAACGTTCGCGGATTCAGGGTCTTCGCGTGGAGCTTCCACAACTTGTTTGGGCGGGCACGCCTGATTTGGGCTAGTAAAATTGGGCGCACCGAAAGCCCCCTGAGAAGGCCGCCTCTCCAAGCCTGGCATTCTCGAAAAAAGATAGCGAAAACCCGCATCTCTTTTTACACAGCATTGTGCGAGCGGTCACGGTGGATCGTGACCGGAGTCACTGCTTTTTGTTTGGGCTAAGAGATATCAATCTGCTATGGACAGCACAATGCGGCAAAGTTCGCTAGACAGCGTCTTACGCCCGGATCGAGTCTTCAGTAATTTGCGTGCGGACCTGCTAGGTGCGTTTGACGCAATCAAGGCTGTGACAGCTTATGCCGGCAGCACGGTGTTGTTTCGGGAGGGTCACATGGCACGCGGAGTTTTCCTGGTTTGCGAAGGCAAAGTGCGACTCTCGGTGTCTTCGGCGTCAGGCAGAGAAATGACGGTCCGGGTCGCCGGACCAGGCGAGGTTCTGGGACTCAGCGCTGTGTTTTCCGGAAGCCCGTACGAGGTCAGCGCAGAAACGCTCGAAAGTTCGCAGGTCGCCATGGTCACTTGCAACGATCTGACAGGCTTCCTGCAACAATATCCCGAGGTCTGTTTGCAGGTAGTACGTCTGCTTAGCTACAACCTGCATGCCGCTTACGATCTGGTGCGCGCCGTCGGATTGCTGCGCACCCGGCGAAGAAGTCCCATCTCGCACTAGTTGAGGCTACAAACGACCGTCAGCGGATGGTAGAGTCCGGCTTCAGGCCGATTTTCTAACCTCGGCCGGAAATTGAAGCACCTTACCCCGCTGCTCCGGAGGTATCCATTTATTCTTTTTCTTGTAATTTTCAGGAACGCGAAATTCGATTACTTTTGCCATATTTCCCCCAATCCAACCATCCCAAAGCCAGCGTCTTTATTTCTCACCGCGCTGGAATACCTTTACCTACTTAGATGCGGCAAAAGTCTTCCACGCAACTCCCGAGCCTTCTATGATTTGAACTTAAAGTGAATCTTGCACAAACCGAGTGGTGTGGGTAGTGAGAGGGATGGTTCATGGGGCACGTTTCGGTGGGAGCAGGATTAGCAGGCTAGTTGATCGCGAGAGATTTTCAGGCCGTTGAGATTTCCGAGGACGGTGACGGCAATGGATTCGCCACGGAAAAAATCATTTGCCATAGCTTGCAGGTCTTCCGAAGTGACGCTTTCGATGTTCTCGATCAACTCGTCCAAACCGTAGAAACGATCGAAGTACATTTCCTGCCGGGCCAGATTTGACATACGCGCAGTCGAGGATTCGAGTGACAGCATGAGGCTGCCTTTTAGCTGGTCCTTGGCGCGGCGCAGCTCTTCTTCAGGGACGGCATCGGTCTTCAACATACGGAATTCGGAGACTACGGAACGCACCACTTTGGAGGCCGATTCACGCGAGGTTCCGACATACACCGAGAGACAACCTGTATCACGATAGGGGTTCAAATCGCTGTAAATGGCGTAGGCCAACCCTTGGCGCTCGCGAATATTCTGGAAAAGTCGGGAACTCATGCCGCCGCCGAGAAGCGTGTTGAGAACGTAAGATGCGTAACGCTTTTCATGCGCTATCGGGTGCGATGGAACCCCCATGCAAATCTGCACCTGCTCGAGAGCCTTCTTATTGCGCATGACAATGCGGGGCACGATTTTTGGAGGTTGCGAATGAAAACCATTCTTAAATGGTTTCATGTGCTGGAAATGCTTGACCACTAATTCCACAAAGCGCTCATGGTCGAGACTGCCGGCCGCGGACACGATCAGATTGCCGGGAGCGAAACGCTGTGCGTAGGAATCGAGGACAACTGGTTGTTCGAACTTTTTTACCGTGTCGCGGGTGCCGAGAATGGGTTTGCCTAAGGGATGATCCTTCCAGAAATTCTGCGTGAAGATTTCATGGACGAGGTAGTCAGGATTGTCCTCATCCATCTTAATTTCTTCGAGGATGACTCCCCTCTCGCGGCCAATATCCTCGATGGCGAAGACTGGGTTCAGCACCAGATCGCTCAAGACATCTACCGCAACCGGCAGGTGTTCGTCGAGAACCTTAACGTTGAAGCAGATGCACTCCTTTGCCGTGAACGCATCCATGTTGCCGCCGATGGAGTCAACCTGGCGCGCGATCTGTTCTGCTGTACGATTCCGAGTCCCTTTAAAAACCATGTGCTCAATGAAATGAGAAATACCATTCCACTGCGGATCCTCATCGCGCGAACCGGTCTTAATCCATATTCCGATCGAAGCCGAGCGGATATGCTGCATCTGCTCGGTGATCACAGTCAGCCCGTTAGGCAGGACTTCACGACGAATGTTTCGAAGTTCTTCAACCATGGTTTACCAAAAGCGCTTCGCCAAAAGCGGACAGTGGGTTACCCGCACTTCTATTCTCACATACGCGGCGAGCCGCGTGGATGCAAAGTTATTGCTTTTAAATCAATAACTTAGCGAAAATCCGCAAAAACCACACCGGCACATTGCTGCGCAATGCAAGGCATCAGGATAGTCTAAAATCGTACGGAGTCCTCTAGAGTTTCATCCCAAGTGATGCCGGAAACGAAACACAACAGCCTATTAGGCCTTGATCTTCAAGAACTTGCGGCGATTGCGCAAGAAGCAGGAGAGCCCCGCTACCGCGCCCAACAATTATTTGATGCGGTTTATGGGCAGCGTGTGAAGTCGGCGGAGCAAATCTCGACCCTGCCAGCGGAATTTCGAAATGTTCTAACGAAGCAGGGGCTTACCGTTGGCCTTCCGGTGATTGAACAAAAATTTGTCTCGCGTGACGGGACGGTTCGTTACCTGATCGCCTTTGGGGACGGACAAACCGTGGAGACGGTCTGGATGCCAGAAGGGGATGCTGGCGAAACCGGTGACGGTAGCGAAGCGGGCGACGAACTGGAGAAAGTGTCCCCAAAGCGGGTGCGGGCCACGATTTGCGTTTCCAGCCAGGTGGGGTGTGCGGTCGATTGCCAATTCTGCATGACGGCGCTGCTGGGGATTAAACGCAATCTCAGCGCCGGCGAAATCGTTGGCCAGATCTGCGCGGTGCTGAACGACCAGGAAGTTTCGCCGCCGCAAGACCGCGTGAACCTGGTTTTCATGGGAATGGGAGAGCCATTTCTGAATTATGAGAACTTCACCAAGGCGGTGCGATTGCTGGTGGAGGGCGTCGGGATACCAGAATCTCGCATGACAGTATCGACCGCCGGTATTGTGCCGCGTATTTACGACTTCGCAGAGGAACCGGTTCGTCCTAAGCTGGCGATCTCGTTGAATGCCTCCAATGACGAACTGCGGACCCGCCTGATGCCACTCAACAAGAAATGGGATTTGGAGAAGCTGATGACGGCGGCCCGAGATTTTCCTCTACGCAATCGCGAGCGTCTGACATTCGAATACGTCTTGCTGGATGAGGTGAACGATTCCGTGCAGAACGCCCGCGAAGTTGTGGAGCTGATCCGTGGGATCCGGGCGAAGGTGAATCTGATTGCGCTTAACTCAGGTCCGGAGATTGGCTTTCGCACACCTTCTGAAGAGCGCGTGCTGGCGTTTCAGAAGGTGCTGGTGGCGGCGAATATTCCGACGTTTATTCGCCGGCCACGGGGACGAGATATCTATGCGGCCTGCGGACAATTGAAGCGGACAGTGGAAATCAGCGCTTAATTTGATTCTTACTTTTGTGCCCCTTCCAGTTCTCTTGCTGCGGAATCGATCAGCCCGGCTTCGTCCTGCAATACTTGCGCGACGCGGCCAATTTGCTCGTCTGCTTCCTTCCATTTCTTTTGCTCGATGGCCTCGCGCACGCCAGGAATGGTTTTAACACCATAGCCGGTGTAGTAGCCGGGGGCGTAGACCATGTGTTTGAACCACGGGCGTCCCGGGAGGCCGTCCGCGCTGGTCAGCTTGCGTTCGCTTTGCAGCAACTTGGTATTGATTGCTTCTATAGAAACTGCGCCATTCAGCACCAGACTGCCATCTTTCGTGAGCTTGTCTAGCCCTTTTTGATAGTGGTCGGCACTGCGAGTGAGCGCATCGGAAGCATTTTGCAGAGCAGCAAACGCCAGATGTGGAGGGACCTCTTCCATGGATGGCGGAACCGATTTTTCTTTCGGGTCGGCGGTGGCGGAAAAGAGTCCTTCTTCAAGCTCTTTATTCTGCTCGCTAATCTTCTCCTGTTTGTCTTTGAGCAGTTTCTGAAGCTCATCAACGTATTTGTGGATGGTATCGGCAAGATCAGTGAAGTCATACGGCAGCAGCTCGGCATCAGCGAGCCGCATAACTGAAATGCCGACGGTCTGCGCCAAAGCGCGTCCGTAGCTGAAGTCTGTGTCAGAAAAATGGGTGTACCAATAGAAATCGTCGTAAATGGAATGATAGATGCCGCCGCCGTCTTCGCCGGTGAACTCAAGGTTTAGCGAAGCGACTCCCAGATGGTCGAGGAAGACGGTGTAATCGGAACCGGATCCCAAAGCGCCGATCCTCTGATCAGTGCGCTGCCTGATCTCCTGGCGATCTTCCGGCTTGGTGGCGTCGGCAATTTGCTTTAGATGATTTCGTTTCCAGATCGTAATCTGCTTCTCGGGGTCCTGGATGTCGCGCGCCACGCCATTCATGAATTTTTCTAAAGTGTGCGAGCCTTGTACTGAGAGATAGCCACGACCGTTAGCGTCGGTGTTGATGTACGCCACCGCATGTTGCCGCAAATCGTCGGCATGGGCTTCGGCCCATTCGGTGGAACCCAGCAAACCGGGCTCTTCGCCATCCCAAACACAATAAATGATGGTGCGTTTCGGCTTCCAACCTTGTTTGAGAAGATCGCTTAGGGCGCGGGCTTCTTCCATAAGAGTCACAGTACCTGAGACGGGATCCTCAGCACCGTTGACCCACGCATCATAATGATTGCCGCGAATTACCCACTCGTTGGGATAGTTCGAACCGGGAATTCTGACGATGATGTCGTTGAGCCGCTTCGTATCCCAATTGGACTGCACTTTCAAATGAACTTTGGCAGGACCGGGGCCTACGTGATAGGTGTTGGCCAGGGCGCCACGCCACTCCTCGGGAGCGACGGGTCCTTTCAGCGCCGCCAGCAGCGGCTGCGCGTCGCCATAGGAAATTGGCAGCACGGGGATCTTGGTCAACGTCTTAGCATCTTTCAGCGCCAGCCGTTTCGCGTCGGGAGTCGCACCGACGCCCGGGGTTAAGGGATCGCCGGGATAGGTAGGCATATCCATCACGCTGCCACGCTGTGCGCCATCTGGCGGACGCCATGCGCCCTGCGGGAAAACGTCACCCTCAAAGTAGCCATCGTCGCGAGGGTCGGAATAAATGAGACAACCGACAGCTCCGTGCTCAGCCGCCACTTTCGGCTTGATGCCGCGCCAGGAATGACCGTAGCGGGCAATTACAATTGCGCCTTTTACCGAGACTCCGATGCGCTCGAGTTTTTCATAATCTTCGGGTACTCCGTAATTCACATAAACCAACGGGGCAGTAACGTCACCGTCAATGGAGTAAGCGTTGTAGGTTGGAAGTTGTTCGGCCTGCTGGTTGGAGGTGGGATCGACCGCTATTGGCGGCTCCTGCAACTTCGCCACGAATTTTGTTGGCTCAACCAGTTCCACAACGCGCTCCTTCGGAGTGGGGAAGAGCACGTCGAAGTTCTCCATATGAGCGTCCAGTCCCCAGCCTTTGAATTTCGCGAGAAGCCATTCCGCATTGTCCTTATCGTAGGGTGAGCCAACGTGGTGAGGCCGGGCGGAAAGTCGCTTCATGTAATCGCGGAGGTTATCCGGCGTGGGGATATCGCGGAACTTGCCCTCCCAGTCGCGTTCTGCGCGGGCCTGTTCGGCTGAATATCCGGGCAGTGCTATCGGCCCGTCTAAAGTGGTGGAGGTTGTAGCTAACAGCAGGACCGACACTAAAATTACCAGTGCAACCAGTGCCCAACGACGCATCTGAAATGATCTCCTCGCCGAATCGCGCATTATAGTCTTTCGTCCATCGTCAACGGAACATGTCTCGGCACGACATTTATTCGGCTTGGCAAACTGAGAAACGGTGGAGTAGGCTTTGGCTCCTATGAACCGCAGCTTCAATCACTCCTCGTACAAGGTCGTCATTTGTCTTTGGTTGCTATTCTTCTGCAGCATCTTCTCCGCTGTCTCGCGGGCTGCGAATTTCACGCTTGAACAGGTGATGAGTTCCCCGTTTCCTTCTGGACTGGTAGCCGCCTTGCATGCTGACCGGGTGGCGTGGGCCTTCAACGCAAGAGGCGTGCGGAATGTCTGGGTGGCTGACGGGCCTGAGTTCACCGGGCGTCAAGTAACCCATTACGGGGCTGACGACGGCGAGCCAATTGCCAGCCTACAAATTACTCCGGATGGACGCACGCTTGTGTACGCGCGTGGCAGCGAAACCAACGAGAGTGGACGCGTCGCCGACCCAATCAGTGGCGTTTGGCCACGAAAACAGCAGGTGTGGGCGGTGGATGTGGACCGGGGAGAGCCGCGTCTACTGGGAGAAATGGGATGCCCCGAGGAGGACTGTGAAGATATACGGCTCTCACCTGACGGACAGTTTGCGGTTTGGGCCGCAAAAAAGCAGTTGTGGATCGCGCCGGTTTCTGCCGCAACTGGTTCCCACCAACTGACCGATTTGCGGGGTGACAATTCGAATCCCAAGTGGTCGCCGGATGGGCGCCAGATCGCTTTTGTTAGTAATCGCGGTGACCACAGTTTCGTGGCAGTGTATGACTTCGGAAGCGATTCAGTCCGTTATCTTTCGCCGAGTGTAGATCGCGATGTCCTGCCGCGCTGGTCGCCGGATGGACGTCGCATCGCCTTCATCCGTATTCCTGGCATCGAGCAAAAATTGCCTTTGATTCCCTTGCGAGTGACACCTTGGGGAATCTGGGTTGCCGATCTGCAGAATGGAAACACGACTGAAATCTGGCACAGTGGAACAAAGGCCGACGATTCATTTCCCGAACTTACGGCGGATGGGTCGTTCTTATTTGCCAGCAACGATCGGATTATCTTCGCATCGGAGCAGGATGGGCGAAACCACTTATATTCCATTTCAACCAGCGGCGGGGCTCCCAGCCGGCTCACGGCGGGACAATTTGATGTAGAGGACATCACCGTGAGCGCCGACCGGCACTCCCTTATCTACACATCGAACCAGGATGATATAGACCGACGGCATGTTTGGCGTGTTGGACTGGATGGGACCAAGCCGCGGGCGCTCACGAAAGGCGAGACCATCGAGTGGAGTCCCGTGGAAACCGGTCAAGGCAATGCTGTTTTATGCCTTGGATCAAGCGCTACGACGCCAGCCATGCCATATCTGATTGCGCCGCAAAGCAGACAGATGATTGCGACCGCAGCTCTCCCCGGTGATTTTCCATCCAAGCAATTGGTAGTGCCGAAGCAGGTTGTCTTCAGGAGTGACGACGGATTTGAAATCCACGGACAGCTCTTTGCGCCGCAGGGCCGCAGTACTTCCGGTCCGGCTCTAATCTTCATGCACGGTGGTCCCTCCCGGCAAATGATGTTGGGTTTCCATTACATGTACTACTACCACAACGCCTACGCGATGAATCAATATCTGGCGAACTTGGGATACGTTGTGCTTTCTGTGAACTATCGGCTGGGAATCATGTATGGCCGTGCCTTCCGCGAACCAGCTAACGCGAGTTGGCGTGGTGCCTCCGAGTACAAAGACATTTTGGCGGCAGCCAAGTTCTTGCAGGGTTTGGCTGTAGTTGATGCGAAAAAGATCGGTCTTTGGGGTGGTTCGTACGGAGGCTATTTGACCGCGCTGGGACTGGGTCGAAACTCGAACCTATTTGCGGCGGGAGTTGACTTGCATGGGGTACACGACTGGTCGGAATTCCTGCCCCACTGGGAAAATCGGCCGGGCGCACCGGACGTGGCGGAAGCTTCAAAACTGGCGTTCGATTCATCTCCCGACGCTGTGGTTGCCCATTGGAAATCTCCGGTGCTGCTCATCCATGGCGATGATGATCGCAATGTACCGTTCAGCCAGACGGTGGACCTGGTGCAGCGTCTGCGCGAAAACCATGTCGCTTTCGAAGAACTCATATTTCCGGACGACATTCACGACTTCCTGTTATGGAGGGATTGGATTAAAGCTTATTCAGCAGCCGAGAACTTCTTCGACCGGACGCTTAAGCGCGGAGAAGCAATAAAGGCACACTAGATCGGCAAGAGATCAGGGGGTTGGCGGAAGTGTAAGGGTAGCGCTGGCGTGTTCGTCTTCTTCGTTGGAATAATAGGACGACTGCTGGTTTTTTGAGGCTGCATCATCGCGGGTAGTCGAAACTACTGAGGGCAATTGGACGCGAAAGACGGCCCCGCCTCGCGCAGAGTTTTCACATTGGATGTTGCCGTTGTGCTCCTGAATAATTCCGTAGCAGGCGCTCAGGCCTAATCCAGGGCCGCGGCCGACTGAGCGCGTGCTGTAGGAGGGATCAAAAACCCGCTCTGGCTCCCTCAGGCCCGGCCCATTGTCGGCAAATTCCACCACAACGTGATCGTTCTGGCGTCGTGTCGAAACCGTGAGGAGTCCACTGCCAGAATCTTCCATGGCCTGAATTGCATTGGTGGTCAAGTGGATGCAGACTTGTAGCAATTGATTGGAGTCCCCAAGAACCAGGGGCAGATCCGCCGCGAAGTTCGAGAGGGCCGCGATATGGTGAGCACTAAGTTCCGGCCGCGACAACTTGAGCGCAGTCTGCGCCAGCGCGTTGATCTCTAGTTTGGTTTTCGTTGCCGGCACTTGCTTGGCGAAGCTCAGCAAACTGGCAACTAGATTTTTTGTGCGACGCACTTGATAGGCCAGCTTTCCCGCCAGCATACGCTGCTCCTCACTGAGCGGTGTTGAAGCAAGCAGTTCAGAATAGCCTGACATGGCGGTGAGCGGGTTGTTTAATTCATGGGCCGCGCCTCCAACCAGTTGGCCGAGCGATGCCAGTTTTTCGGATTGCACAAGTTGCGTCTGCAAGCGCTTTAGATTCTCAAATGACTCCCGCGAACCGCTTAACAAGTGAATAAGCTCGCGATCGAGAAGATGCTGTCGAAGAAAGACCACAATACCCATCCCCATCATTCCAGCCAGCGTCACCACAATACGGAAGGTTCGTAATTTCGGTGGCGCCGCAATATCCACCATTGACCACACGGCAAACAACGGTAGTGAAAAAACGGCAATCATTCCGAGGCGCGCCACCCACACGCCATCACTCTTTGAGGTTTTGGTCTGCTCTTCTTTGGGTGACCAGCGTTGTGCGAGTAGCCCTAGAACTGTGACCCAGCACATGGAGACAACCAGAGGCACGTCGTACAGGCTTCCGCTGTAATAAACATGTTTCTCGATTGCCCAATTCGCGACGTAGGAGCTGAGGCCATAGGTAACGCTGGCACCGAACCAATGCGCATAAACGGCCCTCCAAGATCCTGTACTTCGCGACCAAAGCACGGCGAGGACTGCCAGGAAGACCATCTTCTCGGTCAGATAAAGAGCATTCAGGTTTTGGCCGTACGCCAGGTCATTGGCGGACGCGTACTGCCATGGAATCACCGCGAAAAAATAAAGATAGAGCCACCAGATCACCAGCAAAGCGAAATCAAGAGTCCCTAAACGCGAAGTGCGATCGTCTTGCTTGGCGTGCGCCTGAAGGGCCAGCGCCGCGATCATGGGAACGATATGAAGAAACAGGACAAGGTCTCCGGCGAAGGCCTCCGGCACGTCCTGCCGTAGGACAACCTCAAAGTACGTCCACAAAAGCTGGTAGGAAAACCAGAAGCCCAAGCCAAGAGTCATTAGCGCCCAAAACAATCGAGTTCGCCGTTTGCTGTGTAGCGCGTTGAGCAATAACGCAACAGTGCCTGACAGAAGCAAAAGACATTGTGTAATGTCGCTAAATGCGGTCAGGCGGAAATCCCGTGGAAATAACAACGATGCCAAGGCTTGGGCGAAAACCAAGCTGCAACCTGCGGCAATCCAGAGCTTTGAACGCAGTGGCACGGATGAGCCTTAGGAGAGATTCTAGACGGGAAAACAGCCACTTCCAGGTTACTTCCGTAACCCCTGTGCGCATCGGACTAAAGTCTCGGACTCCGGGAGGGTCCTGGTGGGCAGGCAAGTTCCGCTTGCCCTTGGACTTTTATGCCAATAATATCCGTGGGAGACCCTTGGGGATGGTGCGGTAATACTCGATTGTTACGACTCATGCCTCGGTATCGGTTTCTGTGGAGGCTGCGGGCGCCTCTGGGCCCGGGCGAAACCCGCCGTATTGAGCGATGGCTGGCGAGCGCCCGGGTATTCCTGGCCATTTCCGCCCTGTTCGCCATCTGGATGGACCCTACCGAAATTGGCTATTCACATTGGGCTTATTGGGCCCTGGGCGTCTACATTATCCATGGCTTCGTAGTGATGATGTTGTTGCGCTTCCGGCAACAGTCGACAGCGGCATTCCGCCTACTGGTGCACGCGGCCGACATCGTTTGGCCGGCCTTGATTTCGATTTTCGCAACCGGGCAGCATAGCCCGTTCTTCCTCTTCTTCGTTTTTGTCTTAGCTGCCGCCGCCTATCGTTGGGGACTGTGGGAGACGGTCGGGACCGCCGTAGCTGAGATCAGCTTGCTCGGGCTAGAGAGTCTGATGGTCAGTCATGGGTTCGTGCAATGGGCTGATAGGTTTTTCCTGAGCCACGGCATCCCCCCTCTGGGTGCGAATGTTTCGTTCCTGGAGCCGAAATACCTTTTCATGCTCTCCATCTCTCTTCTCGTGATGGGGTTTTTGCTGGGTTACCTGGCGGAGCAGCAAAAGCGCCTACGTACCGAGAAGGAAATTCTTGCGGGCATCTTGAGCGGCGCCAGATCGGAAGCGGGGATGAGCGCGACCCTGCAGCAGATCCTTGGCGATCTCCTTTCCATTTATGGTGGCCATCGCGCTCTGATTGCCTCGCAAGAGGTCAACAGTTACCGAGTGTACCTGGGGGAAGTGCGCCAGTCGCAGCAGAATACTCCGTTGCTGAGTTGGCTGCAGGCGTCATCCTCGGATCACGATGTATACCTCTGGGACAGTCCCGCTGACGCCTGTTATGCGGTGCGCAAACACCACACGGTTGAGGTGTTAGGGCTGGATCGCGAGGGCCTGCGCCTGCGCAATATTCCCACTAGTTTCCTTGAACGTCTGGGAAAGATTTACGATTTTCGTACTATTACGATTGTTGCTTTTGCTCTTGGACACGAGTGGTGGGGCCGAATTTTCCTTTTTGATTCAGTGCTAGCCGGTGACCGCCTGGAACAATTAAGATTTCTTCAAGAACTCGTCCGACAAGTCGGGCCTGCGGTTTATAACGTCTATCTGATTCGTCGCTTGCGGCTACGAGCGGGGGCGGTCGAGCGCGCGCGCTTTGCCCGTGAGTTGCACGATGGAGCGGTTCAGTCGCTAATCGCGGTAGAAATGCAAGTTGACGTCCTTCGCCGACAATCCGCATCTCAGACCCCACCGCTCACCCAGGAACTCGGTCGAATTCAAGGGTTGTTGCGGGAAGAAGTATTGACTCTTCGAGAGCTCATGCAGCAGATGAAGTCCCTCGACGTAGACGCCAAGAGGTTATTACAGTTCTTGACTGATACAGTTGAAAGGTTCCAGCGCGAAACCGGTATCACAGCACGATTTGTGTCTGAGCTGGAGGAAATTGAGATGCCGCAGCGTGTTTGCCGGGAGCTAGCTCGCATTGTGCAAGAGGGATTGGTCAATATCCGCAAGCACAGCGGTGCTCGTCAGGTCCTGGTTCGCCTAGGGTCGCTGGAAAGCGGCTGGAAGCTTACCCTTGAAGATGACGGCCACGGCTTCCCATTTTCGGGGCGCTTGTCCCATCGCGAGTTGGAAACCATGGGTAAGGGACCCTTGGTCATAAGGGAAAGGGTCCGTTTGATTGAAGGAGAACTCACGATAGAATCAACTCCCGGCCGAGGTTCACTACTGGAGATTCGCATCCCGCAGAAGCAAGAAGCGGCTTATGGATAGAAAAGCACAGCCGATTCGCATCGTTATTGCCGATGATCACCCTATTTTCCGGGATGGCTTGCGCAGACTCCTGGAAGCCGAGCCCGACCTGAAGGTCGTAGGGGAAGCGTGTGATGGTGCGGAGGCCGTCAAATTCACCCGTCAACTCAAACCTGACATCCTATTGCTCGACCTGGCCATGCCCCGCCATCCCGGTCTGGAAGCGTTGCGGGAGATGAGTTCGGGGCAAACTTCGAATTCGGTGCGTGTGATCTTGTTAACTGCGGCCGCTGAGAAAAATCAAATTGTGGAAGCCTTGCAATTAGGGGCTCGTGGCGTGGTGTTAAAGGATTCAGCGACCCAGCTTCTGCTTAAGAGCATTCACACCGTCATGGCGGGGGAGTATTGGGTAGGGCGGGAGAGCGTTTCGAATTTAGTGCAATTCCTCCGCACGCTTATGCAGTCGTCTGGAGAAGAGGCGCGGCAGAAAAAGTTCGGCCTTACTCCTCGTGAACTCGAAATTGTTTCCACGGTGGTTGCGGGCTACTCCAACAAAGAGATCGCTGAATATTTCAAAATCAGTGAGGATACGGTTAAGCATCATCTCAGCAATATCTTCGACAAGTTAGGCGTTTCCACGCGACTGGAACTCGCCCTGTTCGCTGTCAACCAAGGTTTACCAATAAAAAGCATCTCATAGGGCAACCCTTGAACTTTGTGGCGTAGCACTTTCGTGCCATATCCCAACACCTCCGTGCCATTGGCGCACTGAAGGAGAGGCTACTAGCATATGAGAAACAGTAGCCTCGGGGACAGTTTATCCATTGGTGTATTTACTGAAAAGGAGTCTCCCCGATTGTTTCTGGGGATACCGCGAAAGCGAAGGAGAGGAGCCCGTGGCTAGAATCCTACGTCAGCTGTGGTCGGATCAGAGCGGCCAGGATATTGCCGAATACGCTGTCATGCTCGCCGTTATTCTGGTGATCGTTGTGGGAACCATTAAGTTGATTGGTTCCAACGCCAATAATGTATTCTCGCAGGTTGCCAGTTCACTTCCACAGTAACGCGAATACCGGACATTTTAACTCGTAACCCGCCCCGCTGTTCTGGACAAGCCATCACCAGCGGCGTCCATGTTTTTCTTTAATTTGCTAACATGCGCAAGAGTGATTTTTCCCGTCCCGAGCGGATGGCTGTATCAGGTACGGCAAACGGAGTCACTTCGAAGGGCATCTCCCGCATACCCGCAAAATAGGCGCCTGCCTGGTCTTTGCCCTGGCGAAAGCACCCTCACGCCAGTTGGAAGATGACATGCAAAACGGCAGTGAAGTCCGTGGGCTGGCCATCGCGCAACGCCGGCTTGAAACGAATGCGCTCGGCAGCCTGTATGGCAGCGTCGTCCAGACCGTGGCCAAGCCCCTGCACCACCCGGACAACCCGCAGTTGTCCTGAAGCTCCAAAAACTACTTCGAGTAGAACCTCACCTTCGAGACGCAGTTTTCTAGCTTCGGCAGTGTAAGTGGGCAGTGGCTTAAAAACGATTTCGGCGGGGAAAATTCTGGGCGCCGTCTGAGCCACCGATTTGGAATGGGGCTGAAGCGTCGAGGCATCGGCGCCTCCGAACCCCGCCTCGCGCACTTGAACACGCGAAGCTGAAACGCGACCTTTCCCATCTCCGGTTGCGACTCCATTTCCAAAGCCCGCGCTGGCGACTACGCCCGGGACACCGTGCGCGCCCCCAGTTCCGTTTCCATATCCGGGGCCGGAGGGAAGAGCGAAAGAGCCCGCCTGCGCGATGGTAACTGGCCGACCATTCTTCGGTTGTGCGGGGACGCCGTTCGGGTCTCCGAAACCGCCAGTCTGAACTAGCTGCGGCGCGCGCGCAACGGTAGGGGTCGCTGAACTACCCGGCGAAAACACATTGGTACGCACTGGTTGGCGCGGAACTACTAGAGTAGTTGGCGGCAAAGGCAACGCATTCGCCTCTGCGATTTCTATCCGGGGAGCAATCAGATCCACATTGTTTTTAGGTTTAGGCAAATCAGCCGGAATATGAAGAGTGTCCTCGATCGGGGTCTCGCTCTGGGCAACTACCAACTGCTTTTCTAGCAGGCGTGTCGGAGCCGGCTGCTGATTTACTGGCGGCGGTGTAGCCACCAGCCGAATGAAATGGTAGTCCCTTGGCAGGGGAACCAAAACCTCGGGGTGGGAGATCCCAATCAAAAAAAGAAAGAACAGTGCCAAGGCTTGAGTTCCCATGCTGAAAATGAATTCTTTCCAGGGTGGTTGGGACTCTGGAAGAAGAGCAACAACTCCGCTTTGGGGGAATGAAGACATAACGGGTCCCATGCGCTTAGAACACCTATCCTTTGAAAAAGTCTCAGACGAAGCGCGACCCGGCCTGGGTGGCGAACCTGGATTAGGCCAGGATCAGTCTAACTTCGCTGCACGAATAAGACCACTTCAAAAGCACATCATCTTAGAAGCAATTCATTCAGCACCTGGTTACGTGGCAGGGAAAGCAGATGAGCATTCGCCCTCACGATACTGCAAAAGTTTTCAACTTGTAGGCAGCGTTCGCGCCCTGGCGCGGACCGTGGAAACGAAAAGGGGAATGGAAAGCAAATTTTCGTTTGCAAATTGAAATAAACTGAGAATGGCCAGGTGATCGGCACTAGCAGCGAACGATATTTACACTCTTGATTCCCTTAGTTGCGTTTCGAGTGTCGACCACCAGCTTCGAATCCTTAACGATGCGCTGATAATCGTAATCGGAATGGTCAGTCACAATGAGAACGCAGTCGTACTGGCCCAGGTTCTCGAGCGATGAGCACTTCATCTGCAGATCGTACTTGCGACCTTTGCCGATGAAAGGAAAGTATGGATCGTTATAACTGACCTGGGCGCCTTCTTTCTGCAACAGTTCGATGATGGTGAGAGCGGGAGATTCGCGCAGATCATCAATATCCCTTTTGTACGCGACACCCAGCACCAACACGCACGCTCCGTTGAGCGCTTTCTTGTGGCGGTTGAGCGCGCCTGCGACGGCACTCAAAACGTGATAGGGCATCGAAGTGTTAATTTCGCCGGCCAACTCAATGAAGCGAGTGCGGAAGTCCCACTGCTTGGCTTTCCAGGAAAGATAAAAAGGATCCACTGGGATGCAGTGTCCGCCTAAACCGGGACCGGGATAAAAGGGATGGAATCCAAAGGGTTTCGTCGAGGCAGCTTCAATGACTTCCCAAATGTCCAACCCCATTCGCAGACAGAGCAGCTTCAGTTCATTGACCATCGCGATATTCACGCAGCGGTAAATGTTCTCCAGCAGTTTAGTCATCTCCGCCACCGCCGGCGAAGAGACGCGCACCGTCCGGGTAAAAATCGAGCCGTACAATGCAGCAGCGAGTTCTGCGGCTTCGGGATCAAGTCCTCCTACGACCTTCGGAATGTCTCTGCGCGCAACCGTGGTGTTGCCCGGATCTTCGCGTTCCGGGGAGAATGCCACATAGAACTGCTGCTCCTGCGAAGTGCCGGCACGCGCCGCTTTCAAACCATTCTTGTTTTCATTTTCGAGAATCGGCAGCAGGACCTCCTCCGTCGTACCTGGATATGTAGTGCTCTCCAGTACGACCAGGTGCCCCGGCTTGAGGTAGGGCGCGATGGAGTGAGCCGTGCTGGTGATGTAGCTCAGGTCGGGTTCGTGGTACTCGTTGAGCGGGGTCGGAACGCAAATAATGATGGCGTCCAGGTCAAGGAGACGGGAGTAATCCGCTGTTGCCGAGAAACCGCGCGCCTGAGCGGATTGGATCTCTTCCGCCGGGATGCGGAAGATATAGGAACCACCTTTGGTTAAGGTGTCTATCTTTCGCTTGTCAATGTCAAAGCCGGTAACGGGAAATTTCTGCTCAATGTAAAGGAGTGCCAAGGGCAGCCCGACATAACCGAGGCCGATGACCGCGACCCGCGCCTGACGAGCCTCAATTCTATTTTTTAGTTCGGTAAAAAGGGTTACTGGTATGGAACGGCTGGTCATAATTTATTGTCAAATTCTTTTCGATTCTAGCATGCTGCCCGGTGGCCTTTGAGTGTGGGGGTGACAGTTAGATGAAGGCGCTGGTGTCATGCGGTGATCGGAAGAACTGAAGAACAATGGTTCGTAGAACTCTGATCGTCGCAGGAGGGTTGCTGGCACTTGTCCTGGGGGCCGCATCCGGCGGATTTTTGGTAGTTGATGAGCCCCGAAAATCAGACGTGATCATAGTGCTGGCGGGTGAGACAGACCGTCGTCCGGCACGGGCCCTGGAATTATTCGATCAAGGGTACGCCTCAAAGATTGTCCTCGATGTTCCCGCGCAGGCCAAGATCTATCGGTGGACACAGCCAGAGCTAGCCCAAAAGTACGTTGATAGTCTCTCCCAGGCGCCGGCAATCACAATTTGTAAAATCACCGGTCTTTCAACCAAAGCTGAGGCTAAAGATGCCGCGAGATGTTTAAATGCCATGGGTGGCAGAAACGTAATTGTAGTGACCTCGGACTTTCACACTCGGCGCGCGTTGAGTGTCTTTACACGCGAGATTCCAGCTTACAAGTTCAGCGTGGCGGCCGCCTACAACCCGAGTGAATTTGGTGTGCAGTGGTGGCGTCACCGGCAGTGGGCCAAAGTGAACTTCGATGAATGGCTGCGGCTTTTGTGGTGGGAAACCATCGATAGGTGGCGTTAAGCCCTTAGCGAACGTGACCACTGCTGGCCCAGCAGGAAACCCGAAAGACAATTGACCAGCCAGGGGCGGCAAGCTAGGATTGCGAAAATAATAGTGTGCTAGCGGAGTGTTTGGAATGCGAATGCCCTTATATCGCAGGATTCTAAGCTGCGTCATGATTGCAATTGTGCCTGCTGCCATGTTCGCGGCTGACACCGGTGCGGCCATGCTTTATACCAATGGCACTACCTGGCTCAATGGCGCTGGCATTCCCAAGTCATCCGCTGTTTTCGCAGGCGATCTCATCCAGACCAAAGGGAACTCAGTTGCCAACATTAAAGCCGTCGGTTCAAGCGTCATTGTATTGGCGGATTCAATGGTCGAGTTCGAGGGTAACGCCGTGAAACTGGAGCATGGTGGTGTAACTGTGTCGACCTCTAAGGCATTGGCGACGCATGCCGGTGACTTGACGGTGACCCCGGCTACTAATGGCTGGACAGATTTCGACGTCAAAGACGTGGATGGCGACGTCCATATCGCGGCTCGCAAGGGCGATGTGTTAATTGCCGATGAAAGCGGAACCACCACTCTGCCGCAGGGACAACAGACGACTCGTGAAGAATCTTCGACCACCAAGAAGAAGAAAAAAAGGGCAGGCGCGGCCGTTTCCGCCGCCCGCGGAAGCATCCTGGATTCACCGTATGCGATCGGTGCGGGCGTTGCTGCGGTTGGAGGCGTAGCGGCATGGGTGCTGTTGCGATCAGACGATCCGGTCAGTCCAGTCAATCCGAATTGAGCCGCGGCCGTTTCCTCGGCCATCCTAAATTCTTGTCCCACCCACTGATTGACTCTCTTTCGTTCTACTCAAATGTTGCTTCCCTTATCGGCAGCGAAATATACGGCATTCGCATCCAAATAGCCCAATGACGGACGATATCAGCAAGTCCTGGCTGCGACGTCGCGTGGAGGGCGCTGTGCAAAGCGGCCTGACGCGAGCGTATGAAACGGTGAAAGTCGATCCGGCAAGATTTCTTCTACAACTGCGCTCTGCCTACGGCTTGCCGATCACGACCTTTGCCGGGGTCTATTCCGTGGATCCAGGTCTCCTGGACCGCATCTCGCGGTCATTGATCCGCAGCGGAATGAAAGTGGCGGCAGCCGAAGGTGCCGGACTTGGCTTGGGTGGCGCCATCACCATTCTGCCCGATCTCAGCATTCTTGCAGGAGTCACACTGCGTACCATTCAGAAGCTAAGCCTGCTTTACGGCTTCGAATTTAATACCGATGAGGAAATTTCCGAATTATGGATTGCCGCCGCCACGGCCGCTGGGGTGGACATCAGCAGAGAACTTGTGGAGAAGGAAGTAGTCAATCGCTTTGTTCCCCGAGTAATCCAGCGGATCGCCGTGAAAGCCAGTGCCGAAGTAGTAGAGAAGTGGGCGGGACGGGTGATTCCAGTGGTCAGCTCTTTGATTGGCGCAGCCCTGAACTATTATTTTGTGCGAACCTGGGGAGCGCGCGCTAACGCGCATTTTCGCCAGAAACATTTACTGGTCCGCAGCCGGATGGCAGCCAGTCCGGCGATGATTCCCGGCGCGGATGGAACACTGCTGTCACCCTAAGCTGACGACTCCCCATGCGCCTTTGTATTCTCGCGAATTCTGCGTAATCTTCTGTTAGAGGCTCCCGCATTGAGACTGAAATCATTTCGCTGCGCCGCGGTTCTCTTCGATCTCGACGGAGTCTTGGTCGATTCCACCCACTCGGTCAGCCGGCAGTGGCGCATCTGGGCGAATGAGAACAACCTCGAGCCTGCGAGAATTTTGGAGATTGCCCACGGTCGGCGCACGGCGGAAGTCGTGGAACTCCTGACACCCCATCTGGCGGTGGAAGATGAGGTCACGAAGATCGAGCAGCGCGAGGCTGCCGATACCGATGGCGTTCGCGTCATGCCAGGCGCCCCTGAACTGGTGGCTGCCATTCCGGATGGCTATTGGTGCGTGGTCACTTCCGGAACCCGTTACCTGGCCACATCGCGCCTTCGCCTTGCCGGGATTCGGATTCCAAAGGTTCTGGTATCAGCCGAGGATGTTGTGAAGGGAAAACCTGCTCCCGAGCCTTACTTGAAAGGCGCCCGAATGTTGGGAATGGAGCCAGCTCAATGCCTGGTCATTGAAGACGCGCCGGCGGGAATTCTTTCTGCACATGCCGCCGGCATGAAGGTCGTGGCGTTGACCAGCACCTATCCGGCATCAGAATTAGGAGAAGCGGATGGCCTGGTGCAGAGCATTGCACAGATCCGCGTTAGTTTTGACGCCGCCCGCAGCAAGCACGCTCTGGATATTTCTATCGTTTGACTTTGTATGAGGCTGACATGCGGCTGTCTGCTTTTATCTCAGAGAGTCTTCTAGCTCGATCCGCTGATCAGTCTTGTCGTCGCGGTACTTCACGATGACGGGGGTATAGAGCGAAAGGTTCCACTCCGCGGCCTGTCCCGTTTTGACTGCTCTCGCACCGGGAACCACAACCGCGTTTTCCGGGACCTCCAAGGGTTTGTCGCCGGTCGCGCGATACACCTGCCCGCGCACAATATCGTAAATCGGTGTGGATCGAGTCAGAACAGTGCCTGCACCAAGCACCGCCCGGGAGCGCACCAGTGTCCCTTCATAAATCCCGCAGTTTCCGCCCACGAGTACGTCATCTTCCACGATCACGGGCGCAGCACTCACCGGTTCCAGCACGCCGCCGACCTGCGCCCCCGCACTCAGGTGGACGCGTTTCCCAACTTGTGCGCACGAACCCACCAGGGCGTGCGAGTCTACCATGGTATCCTCGTCCACGTACGCGCCGACATTGATAAACATTGGGGGCATGCAAACTACGGATGGCGCTACGTAAGCTCCCACGCGCACGGAGGAGCCACCGGGGACGACACGCACGCGATCATTCACAGTAAATCGGCGGAGAGGAAAAGTGTCTTTATCAACAAAGGAGAGGCCCGTGCCGTGGCCCATTTCCGTGAGTTCGCCTAGCTGAAAACCCAGTAGAATGCCGCGCTTCACCCAGGCATTTACGAACCAATCCT
>Ga0209689_1000339_pt1 | contig 31055 bp, 35 predicted proteins | sample GraSoiAngelo_149_FD_187119 | JGI IMG/M metagenome (GOLD analysis project Ga0209689, IMG submission 187119) | Grasslands soil microbial communities from the Angelo Coastal Reserve, California, USA - 14_1009_09_30cm (SPAdes) (version 2) | ecosystem: Environmental > Terrestrial > Soil > Grasslands ... | reverse complement strand
CGAAGCGTCCCTCGACGCCGACGAGCGCCTTCGCGCGACGGCGAGCGCGATCGACGAGACGCTCGCGCGCGCCGGACGTCGCGTCGGCGAGATCGCGGTCGTCGCGTTCTCGACGTTCTGGCACAGCGTGCTCGGCGTCGACGAGCGCGGTCGCCCGACGACGCGCGTGCTCACCTGGGCCGACACGCGAGCCCGCGCGGCGGCGGCGGCGCTGAGGGGCGAGCTCGATCCGACGGTGACGCACGCGCGCACCGGCTGCACCTTCCACGCGTCGTACCTGCCCGCGAAGCTCCGCTATCTGCGGGAGTCGGATCCCGCGGCCTTCGCGCGAACGCGCCGCTGGCTGTCGCTCGGCGAGTACACGTACCTCCGCCTCTTCGGCGATGCGCGCGCGGCGCACGGGATGGCGTCGGCGACCGGCCTCTACGACCAGCGTCTCCGCATCTGGGACGAGCCGCTCCTCGCACATCTCGGCGTGCCGAGCGCGGCGCTCTCGGCGATCTCGGACGAGCCACAGACCGCTCTGCGGCGTGAATTCGCGCGCCGATGGCCCGCGCTCGCGCGCGTCCCGTGGGTGCCGGCGATCGGCGACGGGGCGTGCTCGAACGTCGGCGCCGGGGCGGTCGGTCGCGACGTCGCGGCGATCTTCCTGGGGACCTCCGGTGCGATCCGCGTGCTCTTCGAGACCGACGACCCGCCCGTCGTGTCCGGCGGGTGGACGTATCACCTCGACGCGCGACGGGTCGTCGCGGGCGGAGCGCTCAGCAACGGCGGAAACGTCATCGCATGGCTCCGGCGCGCGTTCCCGACGGTGGACCCCGCCGCACTCTGGCGCGGCTCGCTCGACGGGGACGGGATCACCGCGCTCCCACTCCTCGCGGGCGACCGGAGCCCGACGTGGAACGACGCCGCGCGGGCCGCGATCGCGGGGCTCGGGCTCGCGAGCGGACCCGAGGAGATCTCCCGCGCGATGCTGGAAGGTGTCGCCTATCGCGCGGCGCGCCTGTGGACCGTGGTCGACCGCGCGCTTCCCGGGATCGAGCGCGTCATCGCGACCGGCGGGACGCTCCTGCGGCTCCCGTGGCTCATGCAGCTCTTCGCGGACGCGCTCGACCGGCCGCTCGTCATGAGCGGCGCCGGCGAGGGCTCCGCGCGCGGCGCCGCGCTCGCGGCGCTCGAGCGGATCGGCATGATCCGCGATCTCCGTGCGGCCCGTTCGCCGCTCGGCCGTACCTTCCGTCCGCGTCCCGATGCCCACACACGCCTGGTCGCCGGCATGGAGCGTCAGCGAAAGCTGGAGGAGGCGCTGGCCGTACTCTTTACCTAGAGCGAGCGGGAGGGTCTGTGGAAGCGGTCGTCATCGCCGTCGTCGTCGTCGCGGTCGTCCTGTTCTTCGTCTCGACGTACAACCGGCTGGTCACGCTGCGCCAGCGCGTGAAGGAGGCGTGGGCCGATATCGACGTTCAGCTCAAGCGGCGCCACGACCTCATCCCGAACCTCGTCGAGACCGTGAAGGGCTACGCCACGCACGAGTCGACCGTCTTCCAGAACGTCACGCAGGCGCGCGCGGCGGCCGTGGCGGCCGGCGCGACGGCGTCGCCCCAGGAGCGCGCGCAGGCCGAGAACGTCCTCACCGGCGCGCTCCGCTCGGTATTCGCGGTCGCCGAGAACTATCCGCAGCTCCAGGCGGTGCAGGAGTTCAAGGATCTCTCGGAGAACCTCACGGCGACGGAGGACAAGATCGCGTTCGCGCGGCGCTTTTACAACGGCAACGTGCGCGACTACAACACTTCGCTCCAGACCTTCCCCACGAACCTCTTCGCGGATGCCTTCGGTTTCAAGCCCGAGGAGTACTTCGAGCTCGCCGAAGCGGGCGAGCGCGAGGCGCCGCAGGTGAAGTTCTAGCCTTACGGTCGTGGCCTCAGCTCCATCGCCGGCGCGAGTCTCGATCTACGACGCCGCCGCGGCGAACCGCGTGCGCACCGCCGTCCTTCTCGTCTCGTTCGTGTTCATCGTCGTCGTGCTCGCGTATTTCGTCGGCGAGTACCTCGCCGGCGGGAGCGGTGTCGCGATCGTGCCGATCGCGTTCCTCATCGCCGTCGGCTCGGCGTGGGTCTCCTATTTCGCCGGAGACAAGCTCATCCTGGCGCAGAGCCGGGCACGCGAGCTCGGACCCGACGAAGAGAAGGTGCTCCGCGACATCACCGAGACGCTCGCGGTCGGCCTGGGCGTCCCCGCCCCCAGGCTCTACGTGATCGAGGATTCCGCGCCCAACGCCTTCGCGACGGGTCGTGACCCCGCGCACGCGTCCCTCGTCGTCACCCGCGGGCTTCTGCAGAAGATGGACCGGACCGAGCTTGAAGGCGTCCTCGCGCACGAGCTCTCGCACGTCGGCAATCGCGACATCCGCGTGATGCTGCTCGTCACCGTCCTCGTCGGGACCGTCGCGCTCATCGCGGACATGGCGTGGCGCGCGATGTTCTGGGGCGGTGGCTCGCGCGGCCGCGACCGCGACCGCGGCGGTGGCGGCGCGATCCTGGCGATCGTCGCGCTCGTGCTCCTCGTGATCTCGCCGATCATCGCGCAGCTCATCCAGCTCGCCGTGTCGCGCCAGCGCGAGTACCTCGCGGACGCGTCGGGCGCGCTCCTCACGCGGTACCCACCCGGGCTCGCGAGCGCCCTGCGGAAGATCGCCGCCGACACGGAGGTGCTCGAGGCCGCGAACAAGGCGACGGCCTCGCTGTACATCGCCAACCCGCTGAAGGACGCCCCGGCGTTCTTCGACCATCTCTTCGACACGCACCCGCCGATCGAGGAGCGCATCCGGCGGCTCGAAGCGATGGGATGACGCGACTCCGTTCCCTCGGGACGGGCACGGCCTTCGCCATCGCGGCGATCGCCCTCGTCGTCGCCATCGCGGGTGGGACGATCGCCGGCACGCTCGCACGGCCGACGCCGACGCCGAGCCCCACGTCCGAGCCGACCGCGGCGCCGACGCCGGAGCCGGATACGGCGCCGCTCGTGTTCGCGCTCCCCCTCGTCACGGGATGCGCGACGGACGACGCCGTCTGGGTGGTCTCCGACGGCGGGGGCATCGGCCGTTTCGACGGAACCACGTGGCGGCTCGCGGACCCGACCCTTCACTCGCTGGTCGGCGCCGTGTGCGAGTCGGACGTCGTCCTCGCGATCGGTCCCGCGGGCCGGGTCCTGACGATCGACGACCGCACGAAGTCGATCCGCGCCGACGACCTCGGCATCGTCGACCTCTTCGGCGTGTCTCTCCTGCCCGATGGCGTGCTCGTCGTCGGATCCGAGGGCGCCGTGCTTCGGCAGACCTCGAGCGGCTGGCAACCGTACGCGCGCGGCCTCGAGGAGGACCTGTTCGCGGTGGTCGCCTTCAGCGGAACGTCGGCCTGGACGGTCGGGAGCAACGGCGTCTCCTTTCGGCTCGAGCAAGCCGGCTGGCGCCAGTTCGCGACGGGCACGACCGCGACGCTGCGCGCCCTCGCCGCGACCTCGCCGACCGACGCGGTCGCGGCCGGCGACGGCGGGGTGCTCCTCCGGTTCGACGGGCGCTGGCGTCCGCTCGACAGCGGCGTGACGTCGGACCTGCGCGCGGCCGCGCGCGTCGGCCCGGTGACCTACGTCGCGGGCGACGGCGGCGTGCTCCTCGCGGTACGTGGGAACGACATCCAGCGCGTCGACCTGGCGACGACGTGCCCGCTGCGCGGCATCTTCGCCAAAGGGACCGATCTCTGGATCGTCGGCTCGAGCGGGACGAAGGCCGCCGTGTGGCGGCGTCAGGGTGACAAACTTGACCGCTGGGGTGCTTGCTAGCGCCCAGAAAGGACGGTGCCCGGATGCTCGTTCCGTGTTCGGTGGATTCGGTCCGCATGCACGAAGAGACGAAGCAGCACGTCGTCCTGCTGAAGCACGACGAGACCGGACGGGTCCTGCCCATCTGGGTCGGGCCGGACTCCGCACACGCCATCTCCTTGCCGCTCTACGGAAAGACGAGCGAACGGCCGCTGACCCACGACTTCATGCGCGACGTGCTCGCGAGGCTCGGGGTGCGCGTCACGCGCGTCGTCGTCCGCAGCCTGACGCCGCCCACGGGCGGCGATCCCAAGATCGGTGTCTTCCTGGCAAGCGCGTTCCTCGGGTCGCCGGCGGGCGAGATCGAAGTCGACTGCCGGCCATCCGACGCCATCGCCCTCGCGCTCCGGGCCGGGGCCCCGATCTTCGTCGCGAGCGAGATCTTCGACCCGAACTCGCACCTCCCGCCGGCGACGAACTAGGACCGCCCCACGTCGCGTGAACGATCGCGTGCCGGAAAACGTATGCCTAGCGCGGCGGCGCTCATAATTGCCGCCAGCCGCACCAAGGTAGGGGGGTTCATCATGCGTCGACTCGCGATCGTCGCCCTCGCCGCGATCTTCACCGTGGCCGCATGCGGCGGCTCCACGACCCCGCCGAGCTCCGGCGCGCCTGGATCCGCCGCGCCGGCGGCGAACGTGCCGGACACGATCAAGCTCGGCGCCTCGCTCCCGCTCACCGGCGCCGACTCCACTCCCGGCAAGTTCATGAAAGACGCCTACGAGCTCTACATCAAGCAGCTCAACGACGCGGGCGGCCTCGTGGTCTCGGGGAAGAAGGTCAAGATCGACCTTCGCATCGAGGACAACAAGAGCGACGCTGCGACGAGCGGCCAGCTCATCGAGAAGCTCATCACGCAGGACAACGTCGACCTGATGCTCGGCGGCTACAACACGACGACCGTCGCGCAAGAGGTGAAAGTCGTCAACCGCCTGAAGATGCCGTACGTCGGCGGCGGTGGCGCCTCGTCGTCGATCTACGTGGACAACCAGTGGGCCGTCGGCATCCTCGCGTCGATCGAGAAGCTCGCGCTCACGCAGATGGAGTTCATCAAGACGCAGCAGGACGCGGCCAAGCTGCCGAAGCCGCTCAAGATCGCGGTCGCCTACGAGAACAGCTCGCATGGCAAGGAGTTCCTCGCCGGCATCAAGCAGGCCGAGACGGCGTCGCCGGACCGGTTCAAGGTCGTCTTCAGCGAGACGTTCGATCTCGCCGGCAAGGACTACACCTCGCTCCTCAACAAGGTCAAGGACGCGAACGCAGACGCGTACATGGTCGACGCCCGCGTGAACGACTACATCACGATGCAGACCCAGTACAAGCAGCTCGGGATGTACCACCTGTACGAGACGTTCGGGCCGCGTGGCGCCGAGAAGGCCGCGCGCGACGCGCTCAAGGCGTCGAGCGACTACATCGTCGCCGCGGCATGGTTCGACAGCCTCATGCCCGGTGACAGCGTCAAGAAGTGGCTCGACACGATCAAGGTGACCGGCGACTCGCCGGAGTGGTACCTCGCCTCCGGCTGGGAGGTCGCGCGCATCCTCACCGGCGCGATCCAGAAGGCCGGCGGTGTGGACAAGCAGAAAGTCCGCGACATCGTCTTCAACACGACCTGGGACACGTTCTTCCCCGGCGGCTCGTTCAAGTTCGGGAAGAACGGCCAGGTCGACAACGACTACGTCATGACGCAGAACACGCCGGATGGGAACCGGATCATCATCTGGCCGAAGGACCTGGCGACCGGCACGGCGACGGTGCCGATCCCAAAGAAATAGCGACGAACTGAATACATGCGCCTCGTAGAGGCGCTGATCAGCGCACTGATGGTGGCGGGCCTGTACGCGACGATGTCGTACGGGCTCGCCCTCATCTACGGGGTCCGCAAAGTCATCAACATCGCCAACGCCGGGACGATGACGCTCGGCGCGTTCGTGACGCTCCTCATCTGGCAGGCCACCGGCCTCGACCCACTGCTCTGCGTCTTCATCGTGGGACCGCTCTTCTTCTTCGTCGGCGCGCTCATCGAGGTCTTCCTCGTTCGCCGCGTCGCCGCGCAAGCGCCGATCATCTCGCTCCTGCTGCTCTTCGGCGTCCTCCTCGTCATCCAGGCCGCCACGAGCCTGGTCTTCGGCGGCGACGTGCGCTCCGTCCGACCCGCCTACATCGAATCCGTCGTCAAGCTCGGCGACATCACGCTCGCCTACAACCGGCTCGCCGTCTTCTTCTCCGGGCTCGTCATCCTCGTCGGGCTCGAGCTGTTCCTGCGCAACACGTTCCTCGGCCGCGCCATCCGTGCGCTCGCGCAGGACGTGGAGGCGTGCCAGCTCGCGGGGATCGACACCAAGCGCGTATCCATGATCGCGTTCGGCATCGGCACCGCCCTCTCGGGCGCCGCCGGCTGCCTCCTCACGCTCGTCTTCGCCTTCGACCCCACGAATCCGTTCGGAGTTCTCCAGCTGAAGAGCTTCACGATCATCGTGCTCGGTGGCCTCGAGTCGGTGGTGGGGGTCGCGTTCGCGTCGTTCGTCCTCGCGCTCGCCGAGAACGTCACCGTGACCCTGTGGAAGGCGCAGCTCGAGAACCTCGTCTCCTTCGTGCTGCTCGTCGTCGTCCTCGTCGTCATGCCGGGTGGCCTTGCGGCCCTGCTCCGCCGCCGGGGCGTCGCATGACGGCGCAGCCGCCGCGGCTCGGTCTCCCGCGCTGGCTGACGAGCGTCTGGACGCAGGCCGCGCTCATCGTGGCGATCGGCATCGTCATCGCGCTCATCCCGGTGGTGCAGCCGCGCGCGCTCAACCTGCAGCGTCTCGCGTTCTTCGTCCTCTGGTACGCGATCATGGCGACGGGCTGGAACATCATCGGTGGCTACGCCGGCCAGATCTCGTTCGGCCACTCGGCGTTCCTCGGGATGGGCGCCTACGTGAGCGGCGTGCTCTGGTACACGACGAAGATCGATCCGCTCCTCACGCTCCCGGTCGCCGGCCTCGCCGCCGCGGCGTACTCGTTCCTCGTCGGCGTCCCGACGCTGCGGCTACGCGGGCCCTACTTCGCGATCGCCACGATCGGCGTCGGGGAGGCGTCGCGCCTCTTCGCGGTGAACTTCGACGACATCTTTGGCGTCACGCTCACCAAGGGCGTCACCGGCCTGTCGCTCCCGAACTACGACGCCGAGACCGTCCACTACGCCACCGCCGCCGTGTTCGTCCTCGCCATGCTGACGACGCTCTGGATCCGGCGCGGCGTGTTCGGCACCGGCCTGTTCGCCATCAACATGGACCGCGACGCCGCCGAGACGGTCGGCGTCCCCACCGCGCGGCTGCAGGTCCTCGCCCTCGCGGTGTCGGCGTTCTTCTGTGCGATGGCCGGGACCCTCTACGCGGCGCGGCAGCAGTTCCTCGACCCCGCGAGCATGTTCGGCTTCGACAAGTCCATCGCGCTCGTGCTCATCCCGCTCGTCGGCGGCCTCGGCACGGTCTGGGGCCCCGTCTTCGGCGCGCTGCTGTACAGCGCAGGGCTCGACCAGATCCAGTCGGCGAGCCGCAACCCATATCTGCCATCGCTCATCTACGGCGTGCTGCTCGTCGTCATCGTCCTCTTCGAGCCGCTCGGCATCGTCGGGCTCCTCGGCCGGCTGCGCGCTCCTCTCGGCAGGCTCCTGCGGCCGTCCGAAGGCGCGCCGTGAGCGGGCCGATCCTCGTCGGGCGGGGCCTGATCAAGCGCTTCGGCGGCCTGGTCGCGGTGAACGGCGTCGACATCGATGTCGACGAGGGCCAGATCTACGGCCTCATCGGCCCCAACGGCGCCGGAAAGACGACGCTCTTCCGCCTCCTCTCGGGCGTGTACGCGCCCACCGCGGGGACGTTCGAGCTGCGCGGACGGAAGATCGCCGGCCTGTCGCCGCACGCGGTGTGCCGGCTCGGCCTCGTGACGACCCACCAGATCGTGCGGCCGTTCGCGGACATGACCGTCCACCGCAACGTCCTCGTCGGCGCGCTCTTCGGGCGGCTCGGCCTGCGCGGGGCGGCGGCCGAGGCCGAGGTCGACCGCGTCCTCGAGCTCACGCAGCTGTCGGCACATCGCGCGACGTTCGCGAGATCGCTCACGCTCGCGCGGCGCAAGCGCCTCGAGGTGGCGCGTGCGCTCGCGACGGCGCCCGACGTCCTGCTCCTCGACGAGGTCGCCGCCGGCCTCAACCCGACGGAGGGCGCGCAGATGGTCGATCTCATTCGCAAGATCCGCGACTCGGGGATCACGATCGTCATGGTCGAGCACGTCATGAAGGCGATCATGTCGCTTTCCGACCGGATCATGGTCATGGACCTCGGGCGCAAGATCGCGCTCGGCACCGCTGACGAGGTCGCGAGGGATCCCGCGGTCGTGAAGGCGTACCTCGGCGAGCGGGCGATCGCCTGATGGCGGCCGTCCTCGAGATCCGCGGCCTCGCCGCGGCGTACGGCGACCTCCAGGCGCTGTGGGACGTCACGTTCGACGTCCCGGAGCGCGCGATCACGACGCTCCTCGGCTCCAACGGCGCCGGCAAGACGACGACGCTGCGCGTGGTGAGCGGCACGCTCCCGGCCACCTCGGGCGAGGTCCGCATGGCCGGCGAGCGCATCAGCGGCCGGTCCGCGCACCGCATCGTGGACCTCGGGGTCGTCCAGGTCCCCGAAGGCCGGCATCTCTGGCCGAACATGACGGTCGAGGACAACCTGCTGCTCGGCGCGTACTCGCCGCGCGCGCGGAGCGCCCGCGTGGCGACGATCGGCGAGGTCTACGCGCTCTTCCCGCGCCTCGCGGAGCGCCGCCGGCAGCTCGCGGGGACGCTCTCGGGCGGGGAGCAGCAGATGGCCGCTATCGGCCGGGGGCTCATGGCCAAGCCGACCGTCCTCATGCTCGATGAGCCCTCGCTCGGCCTCGCGCCGATCCTCGTGGACGAGGTCTTTCGGGTGCTCAGCGAGATCTGCGAGCAAGGGACGACGGTGCTCCTCGTCGAGCAGAACGCGCACCGTGCGCTGGAGCTCGCCGCGACCGCGACGGTGCTCGAGAACGGCCGCACCGTGCTCGCCGGTCCGGCCCGGCAGATCGCCGACGACCCGAAGGTGCGGAGCGCGTACCTCGGGCTCTAGTAGCTGGATCCATTGCTTCTGGTCGCGGCAGACTAGACCAGCTGCGAGCGGAGTTTGCCTGTGTTGTCCTCGAGCCAGTCGAGATCGCGCGCCGCGAAGCGTAGGTGCGCGGCCCCCGTTCTCGGCGGGATGGGCTGCCAGTAGCGCAGCTTCATCGGAGCGAGCTGCTTCACCAGGTTGAGTGCGGGCAGTATCGCGAGGCGGTCCGCGAGACCGTATGCCTCGCAGAGAACCCGCAGCCGTCGAGCTGTGGCGAAGGGCTCGGTGAAGCCGCACGCATGGAGGAAGTCGTCCGGACCGAGCGGCACGAAGGACCAGGCGATCGTCGCGAGATCGTTGATCGGCAGGTTCGGCTGCGCACCGTCCCAATCGATCAGCGCAACGGGTAGGCCCTCGCGATAGACGACGTTCCATGGCCCGGCGTCGCCATGGCACACGATCTCGCCCTCGTGCATCGGCAGCTCGTACTCCCGCCAGATCGGCGCCGTCGGCCGGAAGCCCCGCGCGGCGCGGTGCAGATCGGAGTACAAACGGCCGATCTCAGCCAGTGCCGACTCGGAGCGCGTCGCCTCGGGCCACGGCCGGACCGTCACCAGCTCTGTCTTCGGCTCGTCCGGATCGATATGGTCGCCCCACGTCTCGCCGGGGATATAGCTGAGGATCTCGCGGCCCTGGTCGTCGAGGCCGAACACCTCGGGCGCCGCCGCGAAACCCGACGCGTGCAGATGGCGCAGGAAGGCATGGATCGTCGGCGTCCACGGACCCACCGGTCGGCGCAGGGTCTCGCCGATTCGGACGACGCCGGTCGTCGACCTGCCGCCACCGAGTCGCTCCTCGAGCATGTCGTCCATCATCGTGGGTCCGGTTCACCGCGAACAGCAGCGTTGCCCGCGCGCTTGCGACGAGGCGGGGGCGCCTGGTTAGCGCCCCTTCCACACCGGCTTGCGCTTCTCGAGGAACGCGGTCGTGCCCTCGCGGAAGTCCTCGGACAGATACGCAAGCTCGACGATCTCGTTCCCCGGGCCGAGCGCCGCGCGGCGCGCATCGAGAGAGGCGAGGACCGCGAGCTTCGACGTGCGCAGCGTGAGCGGCGCGTTCGCCGCGAGCGACCCGGCGAGGTCGCTCACGTAGCGCTCGATCTCCGCGAGCGGCAGCACCGCGCTCACCGCGCCGCGCCGGTGCGCCTCCGGTGCGTCCACGAGCTCCGCGGTGAAGAGGAGCTCCTTCGTCGTCGCTGGGCCGAGGACCTCGACCATCCGGGCGACGTTCAGCAGCGACAGCGTGTTCCCGACCGTCCGCGCGATCGGTACGCCGAAGCGCGCGTTCTCCGCGGCCACGCGGATGTCGCACACGAGCGCGAGCGCGGCGCCGCCGCCCGCGGCCACGCCGCGGATGAGCGCGATGGTCGGCTTGGGGAGCCGCTCGACCGCGCCGAGCGTGGCCTCGACGTGCGCCTCGTAGGCCTGCGCGTCCTCGCGCGTGCGGATCTCGCCGACGGACGCGATGTCGCTCCCAGCCACGAAGGCATCGTCGCCGCGGCCCTGGAAGACGACGACGCGGACCGCATCGTCGGCGGCGAGGCGCCCGCACAGCTCGCGCAGGTCGGCGTACATCGCCTTCGTGAACGAGTTGCGCGCTGCGGGACGGTCGAAGGTGATCCAGGCCACGGCGCCGCGACGCTCCTCGCGGATGTCGCTCACCGGCGACGCCACTACGACGTGACGCCCGCCGCGAAGAGCGCGTCGATGTCGCGCGCGCTGATGCCCGCCTCGACCAGGATCTCGCGCGAGTGCTCGCCCAGGCGCGGGCCGCTGCGCAGCAGGCGCGGCGGCGTCTTCGAGAGGTGGAGCGGCGAGCCGATCGAGCGCAGCGCCCCGAGCACCGGATCGGGGATGTCGGCGAAGATGCCGCGCGCGGCGAGATGCGGGTCGGCGAAGACGTCGGCGTACGTGTTGATCCGCCCGCAGGGGACGCCAGCGTCCTGGAGCGCGCCCATCCACTCGTCCGTGGTCTTCGTGACGGTCACGCGCTCGATGCGCTCGGCGAGCTCGCCCCGCCGCCCGAAGCGCAGGGAGCCGGTCGCGAGGCCGGCGTCCGAGAGCAGGTCCTCGAGACCAAGCACGCGGCAGAACGCGGGCCACGTCGGCGGCGTGGTCGCACCGACAGCGATGTAGCCGTCCTTCGTGCGGAAGGCCTGGTACGGCGCCGTGAGCCGGTGCGCCGAGCCGAGCCGTCCCGGGATCTCGCCGGTCGTCAGGTAGACGCCGGATTCCCAGATCGCGAGCGAGACGCCGGCCTCGAGGAGCGAGAGGTCGATGAGCTGTCCGACGCCGTCGCGATCGCGCACCCGCAGCGCACACACCACGGCGTACGCGCCGTACAGCGCGGTCGCCATGTCGACGACCGGGACGCCGACCTTCACCGGCGGGCGGTCCTCCTCGCCGGTCGCGCTCATGATCCCGCTCTCGGCCTGCAGGATGAGGTCGAGGCCCGGGCGGTCGCGGTACGGGCCGGTGCGGCCGAAGCCGGTCACCGAGAGGTAGACGAGGGCAGGCCGCTCCGCGACGAGCGCCTCGTACCCGACGCCGAGCGAGTCCATCGTGCCCGCGCGGAAGTTCTCGATGACGACGTCGGCGCGCCGCACGAGCGCGAGGAACGCGCGCTTGCCCTCGGCTCGCTTGAGGTCCAGCGCGAGCGATCGCTTGTTGCGGTTGAGGCGGAGGAAGCTCGCGCCGTCCTTCGACCCAGGCGGGAACGGGCCGAGACCGCGCGTGTAGTCGCCCTCGCCGGGCGGCTCGATCTTCACGACGTCGGCGCCCATGTCGCCGAGCAGCGTCCCCGCGTATGGTCCGGCCATGTAGTTGCCGAGCTCGAGAACGCGGATGCCGTCGAGGGGGAGGCGGCTCACGGTCTCCCGAACACTACCCGCGTCAGGCTGCGACGCGCTTCGCGATCACCTCGCCGTAGAGGTCGAGGAGCTCTCTCGTCACGTGTGACCAGTCGTACTCCGGCGCGCGCCGCGCGCCCGCCTCGCCCAGCCGCCGCCGCAGGCCTTCGTCGCAGATGAGCCGCTCGAGCGCCGCCGCGATCGCGTCGGGCTCCTTCGGCTCCACGAGCAGGCCGGTGACGTTCCTCTGGACGACGCGCTTGTAGCCATGGATGTCGCTGGCCACGACCGGCAGGCCCGCGGCCATGGCCTCGAGCAGGACGATGCCGAACGATTCCTGTCCGGTCGACGGCGCGCAGAAGATGTCCGCGGTTTTGTAGAAGCGCGCCTTGTCGCGGTCGTCGACGCGGCCCGCGAAGAGCACGTCGGCGACGCCTTCCTTGCGGATGAGCCGCCGCATGTGGCCGAGCTGCGGCCCCCAGTTGCAGACGATGAGGCGCGTGTTCGGATGCTTCTTCTTGAGCTGCGCGTAGGCGCGCAGGAGGTACATCGCGCCCTTGCGTGGCTCGAGCCGGCCGACGAAGAGGATGTTGGTCTTGCCGTCCCGGTACTCGGGGAAGGGGCGCGCGTCCGCGTAGAACGCGACGTCGACGCCGTTCGGGATGATCCGGTAGTCGCCCGGGAAGTAGCGCGCGACGAAGTGCCGCGCCGCGCTCGAGACGGCGATGCGTGCGTCGAGCTTGTTCAGGTAATGGAGCCCGATCGACTTTCCGAGCCAGTACGACACTGAAAAGCCGCCGAACGCGTGGAACGTCGCGACCTGCGGGCAGCGCGCGGAGTCGAGGACCTGCATCGAGAGGAACGGCACGAGCGGTTCGTGGTGGTGGATGATGTCGAATCGCTCCCGCTCGAGCATCTTCCGCACGAGCCATTCAAGCCGGAGCGAGAGCGTGATCCGGCCGATCGCGCCGTTGTACGGGACCGCGATGGCCTGGCCGATCTGGATGACGTCGCGCGCCGGCGGGTCGTCGCCCCAGGGCGCGGTGATGATCCGCACGCTGTGGCCGAGCTCCGACAGCCGCTCGTAGGTCTCGCGGATGTGCGCGTTCGCGCCACCCGGACGCGGATACGCGTACGGCGAGACGATGCCTATCTTCATCGCTGACCGATCCGCCGCCGCGCGCGCTTGATCGGATCGCGGACCATCGAGCGCCACTGCTGCGTCGCCGCGCCGCCAAGGTGCTCCGCCACCGTCCAGGTGCGGCCGTGCGCGGACGTGGTGCGCGCGGCGATCGCGCGGCGCAGGTCGTCGGCGGTCCGGCCCTCGAATTCGGTCCAGCAGGTCCCCACGAGCTCCGCATGATGCGCGTCGCTCGAGCCGGTCTCCGCGGCGCGCAGCACGGCGCTGTTCAGCCACGCCGCACGGCGCGCCCGCACGCGACCGGCGATCGAGGGATTGCGCACCTCGATGCCGTCAACCTGGCACTCGGATCCGCGCCGGCCGAGCGCGCGCAAGGCGCGCTCGCCGACCGAGAACGTGAGGTACGAGAGCGGGTGCGGGACGATGGCGACCCCGCCGGCGGCGTGGACCCGCGCGACCGTCTCGGCGAGTCCGGCGAGCATGGGGATCTCGTCCTCGATCCAGAGCGCCAGCAGGTGGCCGGACCGCGTCGTCACCTCGACGCCGAGCACGACCTCGACCTGGCTCGACCGGCGGCTCGCGAGCTCGCGGATCGTGAACGCGCCGCGGATGTCGTCGTGGTCGGTGAGCGCGATGACGTCGAGCCGGGCGCGCTCGGCGGCGTCGAGGATCTGCTCCGGCGACGCGAGGCCGTCGCCGAGGTCGGAATGAAGCTGCAGATCCGCCTTGCCCATGATCGCCTAGCGCTCCCACACCGGCTCGAACACGGTCCATTGCTCGGGCGCCCGCCGGATGTAGCGCTCGAGGACCTCGGCGTAGCGGCGCACGCCCTCGCGCACGTCGGCGCGACGGTCGCCGCTGGGCACGAGCTCGATCGGTGGCTCGATGGTCGCCGTGAGCTGCTCGCCGTCGCGCCAGGTGAAGCCGGGCACCAGAGCCGCGCCGGTGCGGAGCGCCAGCACGACCTCCGCGGACGGCAGAAGGGCCTGGCGCCCGAAGAACGGGACGCGCTCGCCCGTGCCGGTGATGGCGCGGTCCGCCAGAAATGCGAGCACGCCGCCACGCCGGAGCACGCGGTAGATCCCGCGTGCGGAGTCCACGGGCACCACGTGCATGCCCTTGCCGCCGCGCGCGCGGTTCAGCGCCCGCCCGAGCGCGGACTCCGTGGACTCGACCGGGAGGGTGAACTCGTAGCCGCGCGCGAGGACGATCTGCCCCACGAACGCGACCGGGCCGTAGTGGGCGCTCGCGACGATGACGCCCCGGCCTTTCGCGTGCGCGCACTCGAACCGCTCCCAGCCCTCGAGGCGTACCGACGCCGCCAGACGCTGGATGTCGAGATGCGGGATTCGGAAGATCTCGAGATAGTTCCGCGCCTGCGTGACGAAGGTCCGGCGGACCAGCGCCTCGCGGTCGCGTCGCTCCGGCGCGATGACGGCGAGGTTCGCGCGCACCGCGCGCCGCGCCCGCGGGGCGAGCAGGTAGGCGACGGTCCCGAGGGCCTCCGCGAGCGGCCGGTCGGCCGCGTGCGGCAGGAGCGGCACGATCCGCTCGGTCGCCCGCGCGAGCGCCGCCGCGAGCATCCCTAGTCCGCGCGCTCGGGCACGGGCCACATCGGCCGGAAGATGTACCACTGGTCGGGATCGCCGCGGACGAACTGCTCGAGCCCGTGGACGATCGCCTGCGTCGCGTGCTCGATGTCGCGCGCGGTCTGCCTGGTGCGCTCGACGAAGATCGGCGGCAGCGCGACCCCCCGGAACGTGTTGTCCCTCTCGCGGGTCACCGCGGCGACGACGATGGGCGCGCCGGAGACGCGCGCGAGGTTCGCCGCGATCGTCGGGAACGACGTGGGCTCTCCGAAGAAGGTCGCCTGCACGTGGTCGAGCTCCTTCGCACGCGGCCCGAGATCCATCAGGAGGCCGACCATCTCGTTGCGGCGAAGGGCCTGGAGGACGCGCTTCACCGATCCCTCGGGCGTGAGGATGTGCACGTTCTTGTGGGCTCGGTTCGTCACGAGGAGGTCCATGAGGCGCTGGTTCTCGAGCTCGTCGGCGATCACGTTGAGAGGCATCTCGTCCGCGATGCGCGCGCCGCCCATCTCGAAGTTGCCGAAGTGGAGAGACACGAAGATGACGCCGCGGCCGTGCTCGCGGGCCGCCCTCAGGTTGCTCCAGGAGCGCGGGTCGATCGCAACCATGCGCTGCAGCTCGTCCATGCGCAGCCGAGGGAACCGCATGATCTCGACGAGGTACTTGGCGAAGTTCCGGAAGGAGCGGCGCGCGATGCGCGCGACCTCGACGTCCTGCGGCGGCCTCGCGAGGACGACGGCGAGGTTCTCCTTGGCGATGCGGCGCCGCTTCGGCCAGAGGAGATAGGCCATCTCCCCACCCGCGATCGCCGCCCGGTAGCTCACCCAGGCCGGCAGCCGCTGCGCGAGCACGGCCGCCGCGCGCCACGCCCAGTACCCGGTCCCGTGGACGAGTCGGTCGCGCACGGTCAGGCCACGGCCTGCCCGCCAAGGGTCTTCTGATCCGCGCCCCGGATGTAGTCCTCCACGCCCTGACGGGCGCGGTCGTCGGGAATCTGCCGCGGCGGCGACTTCATGAAATACGCCGACGGCGCGACGATCGTGCCGCCGAGCCCGCGATCGAGCGCGAGCTTGCAGCACCGGATGGCGTCGATGACGACGCCCGCGCTGTTCGGTGAGTCCCAGACCTCGAGCTTGACCTCGACGTTGAGCGGGACATCACCGAAGGTCGTGCCCTCCATGCGGATGTAGCACCACTTCCGGTCGAGCAGCCACGGCACGTAGTCCGACGGTCCGACGTGGACGTCCTTCTCCTCCAGCGGGTACTCGAGCATGCTCGTCACCGCATTCGTCTTGCTGATCTTCTTCGACTCGAGCCGTTCGCGCTCGAGCATGTTGAGGAAGTCGGTATTCCCGCCGAAATTGAGCTGGTACGTGCGGTCCAGGCGCACGCCCCGGTCCATGAAGAGACGGGTGAGGACTCGGTGCGTGATCGTCGCGCCGACCTGAGACTTGATGTCGTCGCCGATGATCGGGAGGTTCTTCGCGGCGAAGCGCTTCTGCCAGTACGGCTCGCGCGCGATGAAGACGGGGATGCAGTTGATGAACGCGCAGCCCGCCTCGAGGACCTGCTCGACGTACCACTTCGTCGCCTCCTCGCTCCCGACGGGGAGGTACGAGACGACGACGTCCACCTGGCGGTCGCGCAGGATGCCGACGATGTCGTCCGTCGCGCCGGGTGCCTTCTTCACCACCTGCGACAGGTATTTGCCGATCCCGTCGTGCGTCATCCCGCGGCCGACCTTCACGCCGGTCCGCGGGACATCCGCGAAGCGATACGTGTTGTTCGGCTCCGCGTAGATCGCGTCGGCGAGGTCCTTGCCGACCTTGTTCCGGTCGACGTCGAACGCCGCGACGAACTCGACGTCGCGGATGTGATAGCCGCCGAGATCGACGTGCATGATCCCGGGGATCCGGTCCGCCGACTTGGCGTTGCGGTAGTAGTGCACGCCCTGCACGAGCGAGCTCGCGCAGTTCCCGACGCCGATGATCGCGACGCGGATCTTGCCCTTCGTCCGAGCCGCCGCGCGTCGCGGCCGGGCCGGCCGTCTCGTCCTCAGCGTTTGTGGCATGAAGCTATGCACCTTCCTTTGTGTGATCGAGCGCGCGCGCCGTGACGGCGACGCGCTGGACGAACGTGACGAGCGCGAGCGCTGCGACCGCGGCGACGGCGATGAGGTAGAGCTCGTTCTCGCCGAAGAGCGCCCAGGCGGCGAGGCCGAGGAGCAGGACGACCACGCGCGCCTCGCGAGGAGCCGGCCCGACCGTCGCGGCGGCGCCGAGCGACTCGGCCTTCGCGCGGACGTACGGGACGAGCGAGGAGGCCACCAGGCCCGCGAGACCCGACCAGAAGAGAAGCCCGAAGCCGAGGGCGAAGCCCAGCGCCGCCGTCCCGCCGAAGATCGCGGCGTCGGCGAGCCGGTCGGCGGTCGAGTCGAGGAAGGCGCCCAGACGGGAGCCGCCGCCGGTCGCCCGCGCTATCGCGCCGTCCAGCGTGTCGGAGGCCGTGCCGACGAGGAGCGCGACGAGCGCGGCGAGCGGCTGGTCGAGCGCGATGAGGGCGCCGCCCACGATGGTGAGGGCCGCCCCGAACACCGTGACCGCGTTGGCCGTGACGCCGACGCGAGCGAGCGCGCGGGCGAGCGGCGCGATGCCCACGCGTGTGCCCTCGGCGACACGGTCTGGGACGACGCCGTGACTCACGAGACGCCGGCCTCGGCCCGGTTCATGAGCAGTCGAATACCACGCGCGTTGAGGTCGGCGAAGCGCTCGCGGTCGAACGTGCAGCGCACCTCGCGGCCGACGCGCTCGGTCCGCACGATCCCCGCGCGGCGCAGCCGTCGAAGGTGCCACGACATGAGCGGCTGGCTGATGCGCAGGCGGCGCGCGAGCTCCGAGACCGGCTGCTCGCCTTCGGTGACCAGGATCTGCACGATGCGCAGCCGATTCGTGTCGCCGAGCGCCCGGTAATAGCTCTTCAGTTCGCGCAGCGAGGACTGGCTGAGCACGCTCCCCTTTCGACCCACAAGCGATAGTTCAAGTTTCGCTTATGAGTCTTAGGGAAGGCTAGAGAAGCGGGCGGGGCGTGTCAAGGGTGCGCCGGTGGGCCGACGAGCGGGACTACTTGCGGGCGGTGGCGAAGATCTCCGCGAGCTCTTTGACGGTGCGTTCTGACTTGCCCTGACGGAAGGCGTCGGCCACGCAGGTCTCGAGGTGCTCCTCCAGGATCATCGCGTCGATCCGCTCGAGCGCCTTCTCCACGGCCAGCGTCTGCTTGAGCACGTCGACGCAGTACGTGTCCTCCTCGACCATGCGCTCGACCGCTTTGAGATGGCCGGCGACCGAGCGCAGCCGCGCGAGGACGTCCTTCCGAGATTCGGTCCGCACGCCGTCATCCTACCCCCTGGGGGAGGGGGTAGGGTGGGACAATCGGCGCATGGGAGCGCAGCCGCTCGCCGCGCGAATGCGGCCGAGGGACCTCGACGAGCTCGTCGGCCAGCAGCACCTGATCGGGCCGGGCCGCGTCCTCCGGAAGGCGATCGACGCGGGGCAGCTGCCGTCGATGATCCTCTGGGGTCCGCCGGGCACGGGGAAGACGACCCTCGCGGCGATCGGCGCGAAGCACGCGAACGCGCGGTTCGTCGCGATCTCGGCGGTCGCTTCGGGCGTGGCGGAGCTGCGGAGGATCATCGAGGACTCCCGAAAGCTCCGGCAGCTGAACGGCCAGCGCACGGTGCTCTTCATCGACGAGATCCACCGCTTCAACAAGGCGCAGCAGGACGTCGTGCTGCCGTACGTGGAGAACGGCGACGTCGTGCTGCTCGGCGCGACGACGGAGAACCCCTCGTTCGAAGTCAACTCCGCGCTCCTTTCGCGCTCCCGGGTGTTCACGCTCAAGCCGCTCAGCGAAGAGGACGTGCGGACCATCGTGCGCCGCGCCCTCGCCGACGAGCGCGGCCTCGGCGGCAGCGTGCGGCTCGCCGAGGACGCGGAGAACGGGCTCGTCGCCGTGAGCAACGGCGACGCGCGCGTCGCCCTGAACGCGCTCGAGCTCGCGGCCGACGCGGCCACGCCGGGGCCCGACGGCAAGCGGCCGGTGGGGCTCGAGGAGATCCGCGAGGCGCTCCAGCGCCGATCGCTGCTCTACGACCGCGCGGGCGACCAGCACTACGACACGATCAGCGCCTTCATCAAGAGCGTGCGTGGCTCCGACCCCGACGCCGCCCTCTACTGGCTCATGCGGATGATCGACGCCGGAGAGGACCCCATGTTCATCGCGCGGCGCATCGTCATCCTCGCCGGCGAGGACGTGGGCCTCGCCGATCCGCAGGCGCTCGTGATCGCGAGCGCGGCGCAGCAGGCGACGCACCTCATCGGCCTGCCAGAGGCGTACTACCCGCTCGCCGAGGCGACCGTGTACTGCGCGCTCGCGCCGAAGTCGGATTCGCTCAAGCGCAGCCTCGGCGAGCTGTCGCACGACCTCGCCGAGACGCGGGCCGACCCCGTGCCGCTCCACCTGCGGAACGCCCCGACGTCCCTCATGGCGCACCTCGGCTACGGCCAGGGCTACAAATACGCGCACGACTACGAGGGACACGTCGCGCCCGACGAGACGTACCTGCCCGAGTCGCTCGAAGGGCGGCGCTACTACGTGCCGACGGATCTCGGTGCGGAGGCGGAGCTCAGGTCGCGGCTCGAGTCTCTCCGTCGGCGAAGCGCGCGAGGAATAGACCGAGCTCGAACAGGAGATACATCGGGATCGCGACCAGCGTCTGGTTGAACGGATCCGGCGTCGGCGTGATGATCGCGCCGATCACGAACACGAGCAGGAACACGTAGCGACGCTGCTTCGCGAGCCATGAGCGGCGCACGACGTGGACCCGCACGAGCGCGTAGATGATGGCTGGCATCTCGAAGACGAGGCCCACGCCGAGAATGAAGGTCGTCACGAACGAGATGTAATCAGACGCCCGGAGCTGGTTCTGGATGACGTCGCCGCCAAAGCTGATGAGGAACTTGATCGCGTTCGGCAGGAGCACGAAGTAGCAGAACGCCATCCCCAGGACGAACAGGAGGATCACCGGAAGGCCCATGAAGCGGATGTACCGTCGTTCGTTCGCGAGCAGGGCCGGGTCGATATACGCGTAGATCTCGTAGAGGATCACCGGCATCGCGATAGCGATCCCCGCGAAGAGGGAGACGCGCATGAAAGTCGTGAAGTTCTCGGTCGGGCTGAGCGCGACGAGCTTGGTCGGCAACGCGCTACACGTCAGGCCGAGACGGGCCGAGATGTCCGGCGGGAAGAGCGAGCGCGTGGTCACCTCGAACCACTGGCAGTCGACCGGGATCAGTAGGACGCGGATGATGCTCGTAGAAAAGAGGAAGGCGATGACGCTCGTGATGAGGACCGCGAACGCGGCGACCATGAGCCGCGTCCGAAGCTCACCGAGGTGCTGGACGAGCGAGAGCTCCTTGTCGCGCTCGCTCATCGTGGCCGTCATCACGCAAGCCTAGAATCAGTCCTGTCGGTCCGCTGCTCCGGCAACGCCCCCATAGCTCAGTGGATAGAGCGCAGGCCTCCGGAGCCTGAGACAGCCGTTCGAGTCGGCTTGGGGGTACCGCTCCTTCACGTGCCTCGCCCAGCGCTCTCTTGGCCACCGACGTGAACGCGCAAGTGTCACTTCGCGAGGCAGACCGCCAGCTTGACGATCTCGGCCTCACCAACGATCGCTGGCGCGATCCGTCGCAGCGACAGGTGCGCGCGGACCGGGCGCGATGAGTTGGGCGAGGTCTCGGTCGTGCATACCGCGATGGCGCGGTCGTCGGACGCGGCCATCGTCGCGGTCCGTCTGCTGCTGGCGCTCGCCGCTCCGTACCACGTGCGCGGTGAGGACCGCACGGTCGGCCGCGGCATTGCGTCGCGTCGTAGCCGATCGGGAGCGCCGCGTCACGCGGCACGAGGAGTGCACGCCGATCTCCTGAACGTTTCCGCAGGGAGGTCACGCATGGGTCTTATCGGGTTCCTCGTCGTCGGCCTCGTCGCCGGCTTCATCGCGCGCTTCCTCGTCCCCGGCCCTGACCCGATGGGCTGGCTCGGCACGCTGGTGCTCGGGCTCATCGGCTCGTTCGTCGGCGGGACGCTGGCCGCGCTCATCTTCGGCGGCACGCTCGAAATGTCGGCCTCGGGGCTCATCGGCTCCGTCGTCGGCGCGATCATCGTGCTGCTCATCTGGCGTGCGATGCGTGGAGGTCGCCGGGTCGCGGCGTAGCTGTTCGCTCATCGCGGGGGCGGGCCCCGCACCCCCTAGGGATACACGCCCTGGCTAGTAGGTGGTCTCCTCGTCGCCGAGGCGGATCCGGTCCAGCGACAACCAGAACTTCCCAAGCCTGTTCTTGACGAGCCACTCCTCGCCGTTCGGCGAGGAGCGAATGAGCTCGCCCTCCAGCCAGTCGTCGGCGGCCACGGGCTTGTAGCGGACCCGGAGGCCGGGTCGCAGCTCGATCACCGCTTCGGAACGATAGCCGCGACGAGCACCGCCTCATCGAGACGCCGCACGTACTCTCCGAACATGGGCTCGACGAAGTCGTAGCGGCCGCGGCCCAGGCGCACGACGAGCCCGCGCTCCTCGAGCGCGCGCAGCGCGCGAAGCACCTCCGGCCGCGGCACGGTGGCGCCGTCGCCCTCCGCCGCGTACAGGACCGCGCCGTGCGCGATCCGTTTGGTCACCTGCTGCAGGTATTTGTGCGTGCCGAGCTCGCCCCAGTGCAGCGCGAACGGCCGCTCGAGCTCGCGCATGGCCTGCTCGTACGCGACGCCGAGGAGGTCGGCGGTCACCGTGCGCGCACCCGTGTCCCGCATCAGGTAATAAAGGGCCGCACAGACCTGCATGGTGTCCTGGGGATGACCGCCCGTCGCGTCGAGCAAGCGGTCGACGCTCGCCTCGTCGATCGCGAGCTTCTTCTCGGCGAACTTCCCGCGCAGGTACTCGAGCCAGTCGTCGGGGTCGATGCCGAAGCGGTGGCCGCCCGCATCGCTGAGATCGAGCGGCACGGCAAAGCGGTAGAAGGCGTGGCCCTTCGCACTGAAGAGCTCCTCGAGGATGCCTTGCTCGCTCCCGAGGAAGGCGTACGCGACGCCGCGCTGCGCCTGGAAGTGCGCGCGCATGACGTCGAACATGCGCGGTCCGAGCCGGCCGGCGGCCTGGAATTCGTCGAACGCGACGACCACGCGCTTGCCGCTGCGCTTCGCGAGCGCCTGGGGGAGATCGAGCGCGCCCTCAACGAAGCGCTGCGCGTTCGTCTCGCGCGCCAGCTGCAGCGCCAGCTCGACGTGCTCGTAGCGCACCTTGACGGTCGGCCGCATCCCCGCCGCGATCGCCTTGGCCTGCTCGAACGTGCGCTCGACACCGGTGAGGTTCTGCAGGACCGCGTCGGCGAGGCGCTCGCCGAGGCCGCGGAGGTCCGTCGCGCCGAGACAGTCGACGTAGGCGGTGTGCTGGCCGCGCCGGCGGAGGCGGCGGAGCGCCTCCAGGACCAGGGAGGTCTTCCCGATACGGCGCGGCCCGGCGACGAGCACGTGCTGCCCGTCTTCGAGCCGCTCGACGAGACGTCGCAGGTAGCCCTCCCGACCCACGAGGTCCGCGGCCGGGACCGGCCCGCCGACCGGGAAGTGGGGTGGGGGAGCGGGCACCGGCGCGAACGGGCGCGGCATCGCCGCCATGATACATCCTATGTATCATTCGCATGCCGCGCGTGTGTACAGGCGTCCCGTGCGAGCATCGCGCGGTGCCGTTCGTCGTCGCGGCCACCCTGCTCGCGGCGGGTGCGATCTTCGGCTACCTCCGCCTTGCCCGACCGCTCGTCCCCGATCCCGCGGAGCGGGCGGCCCTTGCCGAGGCGGTGGGCGCAGTGGACCGCGAGCTCGCCGCGAACCTCGAGCTCACCGCGCTGTTCGACCAGACGCGTCAGCCGATCGTCCTCGAGAACGGTGAGTTCGCGCGTCACCGGGCCGCCCTGGAACGCACCGCGCCGGCGATCTTCACGGCCGTGGCCGAGCTCTACGCGCGCCTCGCGGAGGCGGAATCGGCCATGGAGCGTCGCGGCCCCGCGAATTCCCTGAAGGACGAGGACCGGGCGATCGTCGAGCGCTGGGAGGGCGACGCCCGGGCGGCCCAGCGGGCCCTCCGCGAGGCGCTCGGGCTCAAACCCGTGGCCGGCCCGCGGGCGGCGATCGCTCGCTTGCGTGGGAGCCGCCTGCCCGGCTAGCCGACCCCTCTGTCGGCTATGGCACGGGCCGTGCATCGGCTGCCGGCGCCAATGGCCACGCCAGGGATAACGCCGGGAAGGGCGTATCGCGCCTACCGCTACCCGCACGTGAAGGGGCGGATGTCCCGTCGCGTGAACGTGGGCCGGCGGGTCGGTCCCTTCGCGGGCGCGCTCAGCGGCCTCTTCATCGCCGGGGCCGCCTTCCTCGGGACCGCCGTCGCCGCGACCGTGGGGTACTTCGCCGCGGACCTGCCGGCGGCCCACGACCTGGCGACGGTGCCGGTCCCGCTCTCCACCTTCATCTACGACCGTACCGGCGAGCACCTCCTCTACACGCTCGAGGACGAGCGGCGCGAGCTCGTGGAGCTCGGCCAGGTGCCCGAGAAGATGCAGCAGGCGACGATCTCGATCGAGGACAAGACCTTCTGGTCCAACCCGGGGATCGACGTGGGCGGCATCGTCCGCGCGATGCAGGCGAACAGCGCCGCCGGAACGATCCGGCAGGGCGGCTCGACGATCACGCAGCAGCTCATCAAGACGCGCCTCCTCGGCGACGAGCCGACCGTGACGCGGAAGATCAAGGAGGCGATCCTGGCGATCGAGGCGACGAGGACCTTCAGCAAGAAGGAGATCCTCGAGATGTACTTCGACCAGATCTACTACGGCAACCAGTCGTACGGGATCAAGGCCGCGGCGAAGACGTACTTCGGCATCAGCGATCTGAACAGGCTCTCGCTCGGCCAGATGGCGCTGCTCGCGGGCCTGCCGCAGGCGCCGTCCGAGTACGACCCGATCCAGAACATGGCCGCGGCGAAGGCGCGACGCCAGATCGTCCTCGACGCGATGGTCGAGAACGGCTACGTCACGCCGGCCGAAGCGGAAGCCGCCGCGACAGAGCCGATCAAGGTGAACCCGGCGTCGACCTCGCTCTACGCGCCGCATTTCACCTTTCGCGCGCGCGAGCAGCTCATCAACCTCCTCGGCGAGAAGGCGGCATACCGGGGCGGCTATCGCGTGTACACGTCGCTCGACTGGAACATGCAGCAGCTCGCGGAGAAAGAGGTCCGCGACCACGTCAACGGGCTGAAGCCCTACAACGTCCACAACGCCGCGCTCATCACGATGGACCCGACGACCGGCGAGATCCTCGCCTACGTCGGCAGCTACGACTACTACATGCACACCCCGCAGGTGCAGGGCGACTACGACCACGCGGGCATCGCGTTCCGCCAGCCCGGCTCCACGTTCAAGCTCTTCACCTATCTCACCGGGATGCTGAAGGCGGGCATGACCGCGTCGACCCAGCTCTGGGACGTCGAGTTCACCATGCCGGACGGCGGCGGCAAGCCCTACCACCCTATGGACGCGACCAAGGAGCAGCACGGCCCGCTCACGATGCGTCAGGCCCTGCGCGAGTCGCTGAACCTGCCGGCGCTCCAGGTCACGCGCACCGTGGGCGTGGACGCGATCATCGACACGGTCCACCAGCTCGGCATCAACCGCGACTGGGACCGCTCGCGGATCGGTCTCTCCTTCGGCATCGGCGCCGGCGAGATGCGGCTCATCGACATGGCGAGCGCCTACCAGGTCATCGCGAACCTCGGCATGCGCGTCGAGCCGACGTTCATCTACAAGATCGTCGACCCGACTGGGAAGGTCGTGAAGGACTTCAGCAAGCCCGAGAGCCGGCGGGTCATCGATCAGCGGATCGCCTGGGTCTTCGACGACATCCTGAAGGACAACACCGACCCGAAGGGCAGCTTCGTGTTCGGGCCATGGACCACGATCGACCGGCCCGCGGCCCTCAAGACCGGCACCACCGACAACCTCCAGGACGTGCTCGCGATCGGCTTCACGCCGCAGCGGCTCACCGCGATCTGGATGGGCAACAGCGACAACTCGGAGATGCGCGGCATCTCGTCCGCGCTCGGTCCGGGCGTGCTCTGGCGCGACTACATGAAGACCGTCGTCGGCGGGCTGCCGGTGAAGTGGTACGACCGGCCCGAGGGGATCGTGGACAAGGTGGTCTGCATGAACCCGGCGCTCCTCGGTGGCAACGGCTCTGGCCTGCTTCCCGGCCCGAACTGCCCGGGCAGCTTCCGCTTCACCGAGCACTTCGTGCAGGGCACGGAGCCGACGACCGACGACCGCAGCTTCTACACGTCGTGCGGGATCCGCATGGTCGCGCCGTTCGCCGACTGGCAGGGTGCGTACAACGCCTGGGCGGCGGGCGCGGTCTCGGGCCGCTACTCATACGGCCGGTTCTACTGGACGATCTGCGGCTTCGTGCCCAGGCCGGTGGAGCCCTCCGGCTCGCCGAACCCGAGCGGCTCGCCCGGCCCGTCCGGACAGCCCGCGCCGTCGGGGCAGCCCGCGCCGACCCTGCCGCCCCGGGCGACACCGCCGCCACCACCACCGCCGACGCCGACGAAGCGGCCGTAACAGCGCCAAGCAGAACGCGGATCCGCACCTAAACTCGCCGCGTGAGGGCGGCCGCCGGGGCGCAGTTCTATGCCCCGGTCGACGGCGAGCTGCGCGAGCTCGAACGGCGTCTGGCGGACGTCGGCCGGGGCGCGCATCCGACGTTCCGCGAGGCGGTCGCGCACCTCTTCACCACGCCCGGGAAGCTCCTGCGGCCGACGCTCGTCTTCCTCGCGGCTCGGTTCGGATCACTGGCCGACCGCGAAGTCGTGCTCAACCTCGCGGAGTCGCTCGAGCTCGTGCACACCGCGTCGCTCGTGCACGACGACGTCGTGGACGCCGCCGACCTGCGCAGGAACATCCAGACGGTGAACGCGAAGTGGAACGACGACGTCGCGCTCATCGTGGGCGACTACCTCTTCGCGAAGGCGTATGCCCTCGCGGCGGTGCTACCCAATCCCGAGGTCATCGCGATCGTCGCGCAGACGGTTTTCGCGCTCTGCGACGGTGAGCTCGCGGAGGTGACCGCGGCGCGCGCGCTGCCCACGGAGTCGAAGTACCTCGAGCGCATCGAGCTCAAGACCGCGTCGCTCTACGCGGCGTGCTGTCAGGGCGCTGCTCTCCTCGCCGAGGCGGAGCCCGAGCATGTCGCCGCGCTCGGCGCGTTCGGCACGAACCTCGGTCTCGCCTTCCAGATCACGGACGACGTCCTGGATCTGGTGGGCGACGAATCGGAGTTCGGCAAGACCGTCGGCCGCGACCTGGCGGAGGGGATGCCGACGCTCCCGATGATCTACGCGGTCACGGAGCGCGACGGCGACTCGCCCGCGCTCGCGGCACGCATCCTCGCGCCGCGCAAGTCGCCCGACGAGCTGCGCGAGCTGCTCGCGATCATCCGCAGGAGCCGTGGCCCGGAGCGGGCGCGGCAGCGCGCGCTCTCGTTCCACGACGCCGCCGTCCGCGCGCTCGCGGCCCTGCCCGACCGTCCCGAGCGCACGGCGCTCCGGGATGTGGCGGACTTCGTGGTCAGCCGCGTGCGCTAAAGCGTCTCGACCCCGGCGCGTCGGACCGCGTCACCCAGTTGATGCGTCGTCGCGATGCCCCTCGCGATCGAGACCATGTCCCCGAGCGTCAGCGTCGAAGGGATCGGCCGATCCCGGCTCGCCAGCCGCAAAGCGTTTCGTGGAACGCTCGTCGCCTCCCCGCAGCAGGCGTGCGCCTTGCCGCGCTGGACGGGCGGGAAAGCGACGTGATCGTGCTTTGTGGCCGTGGTCGTACGAACGATCGTGGCGGTCGGGGCGACCGAGTTCCAGGCGTTGGGACTCACGACGACGTAGCGCTTCTGGCCGATCAAGGGATCCGCGAGGTAGATATCGCCCCAGACGGGGTACGGATCTCTGGCGTACAGGGCTCGCACCTGCCGCGGGATGGGCCCGAGAACCCCAGGCAGCTGCAGGAACGAGCAGAGTCGGTCTTCGACCGCGTCGAGCTCGGCCGGCGGGATGACCGACACGAGCGAGCCGAGCGGCGAGTCGGCGTCTTCCGGTGCGAGGACCGAGACGAGGCGCGGCGCCACCGCGAATGAGCCCGCGTCGAGCCGAGTCGCGTAGGGCGCCTCGCCGGGATCGACGGAGCGCCGGATCGCGATCACTCCGACGCTCGGCATGCGGGAGTTCCAACGATCGTTGGTGATGATGAGCGCGCCGACAGTCGATCTATCCGCGGTGAGAACCGATCGAATGGTGCCGCGGGCGGCGGGCACCGGCGGCTAGAGGACGCCGCCTTTCAACGCGGCCCGCTGCAGCGCAAGGACGGCCTCGCGAGCCTCGGGCTCCTTCGCATACGCGGCGTACGCCGTCAGCTCGTCCTTGCCGATCTCGGACTCCAGGACGTACCTCCAGCCGATCTCCATGACGCGCGAATAGACCCGCGCGGCGGACGCGCCTTTCGGTAGCCCGACGCGCTCGGGACGGCGCGCCGCTTCGGCCACCGCGGGTGGTATCGGGACAGATGCTCTCTCGGCAGAGCGCGATCGCCTCGGCATGCAGCAGATTATGCAGCAAGCTGTGCTGCAGGTCTAGGCTGGCCGGTTGCGTCCCCCGCGGCGCCGGCCCCGCCGGCGGCGCTTGCGGCGGGGCTGCCCCTCTTCGGCGACCGGCGTCGGCTTCTCCTGGCGTGGGACTTCGTCGCTCCCGTACGACCCCACGCCCTTCGTGTGCACGGGGACCGGCGCGAAGGACACGCCGAGGTCCGCCGCCGTGAACGTGGTGCGGCTCCCGTCGGTGAGCCCGACGACGATCTGCTCCTTCGGCACGTTCACGCTCTGTGTCATCGCGCAGCCCGAGGTGCCGCATTTCCCGCCTTCGCACGACGGGATGTGGAAGGTGTCGCCGACCTTGGGCAGCTTCCCCTTCACCTCTTGATAGGTCTCGAGCTCGTAGATGAGGCAGCACTTGAGGCGACCGCACACGCCGGTGAGCTTGGCCTGGTTCAGGGGCAGGTCCTGCTCCTTCGCCATGCGGATCGAGATGTTCGAGAACTTGTCGAGCCAGCTCGAGCAGCAGAGCTCCCGGCCGCACGTGCCCACGCCGGTCATGACCTTGGTCTCGTCGCGCGCGCCCATCTTCCGCAGCTCGATGCGCGTGCCGAAGTGCGCCGCGAAGGCGTCGCTGAGCTCGCCCAGGTCCACGCGCTCCTCGCTCGAATAGAACAGGACGAGGCTCGACCCGTCGAACTGCCAGTCGGCGCCGAGGATCTTGAGCGGCAGGCTGCGGGCGCGGACCATCTCCTGCGCCGCGCGCGAGGATTCCTCCTCCATCCGCTTGTGCTTGTTCATCGTGAACAGGTCGGAGGCCGTGGCCTTCCGCACGACCTTGCCCATGGGCATGTCGACCTGCACGAGCGGCGAGTCGGTTGGGAGGATGTGCAGCCGCGCGGCGTCGTCGCCGAGCTCCGTACGCACGATGACCCAATCGCCGAGCCTGACGTCGGTCACGCCTCCGGCCTCGAAGAAGTACATGCGGCCGGCCTTCATGAAGCGGACGCCCACGAGCGTGCGCGGGGCGATCATGCGGCTTTCCCGGCGAAGGCCGGTGCGTACGGCAGCCGCAGCGCCAGGAGCTCGAGCAGCATCCGCGCGTTCACGTTGCTCTCGACGACGTCGCGCCGCCAGCGATCGAAGGCGATCGCCAGGTCCACGAGCTCGCGCGGTCCGATCGCGTCCGCGAGCCGAGCCGACTCGCTCGCGCGCTCCGGACGGAGGGGCCGCTCGACGCCATGCGCGCGGATCGCCGCGTCGCGAAGCAGCTCGCTCCAGTCGACCAGGCGCGACTCGAGGAGCACGTTCCGCTTCTGCGGATCGCGCTCGGAGTCCGCGAGCTCGACCGCCCACGCGAAGCGGTCGGTCAGGCCGCTCCCGACGAGCCTATAGAACTCCTTCTCGAGCGCGCGCCGCGCGGCGCGGGCGGCCTCGTCGGACGCGAGGGCGATCGCGATGCCGGGACGGCCGGCGGCCGCGGCGGCGTACGTACGCGCGTCCGGCAGCGACCGCGCGGCGAGCGCGTCGGCGATCTCCTGCGCCGGGACGAGCCGGAACGGCAGCGGCTGGAGGCGGGAGCGGATCGTCTCGAGGAGGCGCGACGGCGTAGGCGTGAGGAGCATGAGGACCGCGTGGACGGGCGGCTCCTCGAGCGTCTTCAGGAGCGCGACCTCCGCGTGCTCGGAAAGGTCCGCGGCGTCGTCGACGATCACGACGCGCCAGGCGCCCTCGAGCGGACGGAGCGCGAGATCCTGCTGCATCTCGCGGATCTGCTCGATCGAGATGAATTTCCGGTCGTCGCCGCGGTCCTGATCCATCAGCCGCACCACGACGCGGACGTCCGGATGCGTCCCGTTCTCGATCTTGCGGCAGGCGAGACACCTGCCGCAGCCGCCGGGGGCGCGCGGCTCGCTCGTGCAGAGAAGGGTCTGCGCGAGCCGGGTCGCCACCGTGCGCTTGCCGATCGATCGCGGGCCGCTGAGCTCGTACGCCTGGGCGACGTCGCCACTGACTGCCTGCTCGCCGAGACGGGCGAGGAGGCGACGCTGCCCGATGACTTCTCTCAAGGGCTGGTGGCTATTCTGCGCCCCCGGCCGTCCGCCGCGCAGCGGAACGGTCTCGTTCAGGCCGGCGGTTTCGTCGCCCGGATGTAGGCGCTCGCGACGGCGCCCTCGGCCGCGATCGCGTCGGTGACCTCGACGTCGACGTGTCCGAACCCGGCCCCCCGAAGGGCGTCGGCGTACTCGTCGATCGTGATCGTCCCTGCGATGCACCCGGCCCACGCGTCGAGGCGCGCCTTCGTTTCCGCCGGCAGCTCGCGCAGCGCGACCATGTCGGCCACCGCGAAGCGCCCGCCCGGCCGCAGCACCCGATGCGCTTCGCGGAGCACGGCGGACTTGTCGGCGGCCAGGTTGATGACGCAGTTCGAGATCACGACGTCGACGCTCGCGTCGGGAAGGGGGACCTGCTCGATCGTGCCCTTGAGGAAGGTCGCGTTGAGCACGCCGGACCGCGCCTGGTTGTCCTGCGCGAGGCCGACCATCTCGTCGGTCATGTCCACGCCGTACGCGTGGCCGCCCGGGGCGACCCGCCTTGCCGACAGGAGGACGTCGATGCCGGCGCCGCTCCCCAGGTCGAGCACCGTCTCTCCGGGATGCAGGTCGATGAGGAGCGTCGGGTTGCCGCAGCCCAGGCTCGCGGTCACGTCGAGGCCGATGCTCGCGAGGTCCGCCGCCGAGTAGCTCGGCGCGCAGCAGGCCTCGGCGGTCGCCACGTCGGGTGTGGTGGCTGACGCGGACGCCTTCCCGCAGTCGCAGTCCCCGCAGCCGCAGCCGGATTTCGTCGTCAGCTGTGCCGCCTTCGCGGCATACCGCTCCCGTACCGCTTCCTGGATCTCGAGCTCGTTCATCGGTGGCCTCCCCTGGGTCGGATTCTAGACGCGCACATCAGCAGCAGGGCTCCTCGCCCGGCGGGCAGCATTCGGGGTCCGGGCAGCATGGCTCGGGACAGCAAGGCTCGTTCGCGGCGCTCATCGTGCAACCTCCAACGGATAGACGAACGTCGATGGAGACTAGAACAACGCATTGACGGTTGTCAATGGGTATGCGAGGATGGGCGCATGGCGAAAGCGGCGACCCTTCCCGAGCGAGAGCGCGGGGTGTGCTGCCCGCCGACGCTCAAGGTCCGGCCGGAGCGCGTCGAGGGGACGACCGAGATCCTCAAAGCCCTCGCCGATCCCACGCGCCTGCAGATGGCGATCGCGCTCCGCGACGCCGACCAGCCCGTCTGCGTCTGCGACTTCACCGCCACCTTCGACCTCTCGCAACCGACGGTGTCGCACCACATGAGAAAGCTCCTCGACGCTGGTCTCGTCGAGCGCGAGCAGCGCGGGAAGTGGGCCTACTTTTCGCTGAGGCGCGACGCGGTCGAGAAGCTCGCTGTAGTCGCCGACCTGAAGGGAGCGTGCTGCTGATGGCCTCGAAGGCGGACAACCTGCGCGAACACGTCAAAGAGCGGTACGCGGAAGCGGCTCGCGCAGTTGCAGACGGATCGGAGTGCGGCTGCGGCAGCGGAGGCTGCTGCACCGCCGAGAGTGACGCGCAAAACTTCGGCGAGGCCCTGTACGACGCCGAGCAGCGGGCCGATCTCCCGGAGGCAGCGGTTCTTGCCTCGCTCGGCTGCGGGAACCCGATCGCGGTGGCGGACCTCAACGCGGG
>Ga0209689_1000338_pt1 | contig 31193 bp, 30 predicted proteins | sample GraSoiAngelo_149_FD_187119 | JGI IMG/M metagenome (GOLD analysis project Ga0209689, IMG submission 187119) | Grasslands soil microbial communities from the Angelo Coastal Reserve, California, USA - 14_1009_09_30cm (SPAdes) (version 2) | ecosystem: Environmental > Terrestrial > Soil > Grasslands ... | reverse complement strand
CCCGAAGGAAGGACTGATTTGTTCTCTCGTCAGATCGGCATCGACCTCGGCACGGCCAACGTCATCGTCTACGTCCGAGGAAAAGGCATCGTCCTCACGGAGCCGTCGGTCGTCGCCCTCGCGCACGAGAATGGCCAGAGCCGGCCGCGCATCGTCGCCGTCGGCGAGGAGGCGCGCCTGATGCTGGGGCGCACTCCTGGCAGCATCACCGCGCTGCGTCCGATGCGCGACGGCGTCATCGCCGACTACGTGATCACCGAGTACATGCTGAAGTACTTCATCGACAAGACCTGCGGACGGATCCGCATCTTCCACCCCGAGCTCATGATCTGCGTGCCGTCCGGCGTGACGAGCGTCGAGCGCCGCGCGGTGAAGGACGCGGCGGTGCGGGCGGGGGCGCGGGACGCGCACCTCATCGAGGAGCCGCTCGCTGCGGCGATCGGCGCGAACATCCCGATCTCGGGTCCGTCGGGGAACCTCATCATCGACATCGGCGGCGGCACCGCGGAGATCGCGGTCATCTCGCTCGGCGGCATCGTCGTGTCGCGCAGCGTGCGCGCGGCGGGCAACAAGCTCGACGAGGCGATCGCGAGCTTCGTGCGCAAGCGCTACAACCTCATGATCGGCGAGCGCACGGCCGAGGACGTGAAGATCCAGATCGGCTCCGCGCTGCCGATGGACCCCGAGCTCACGATGGAGGTGCGCGGCCGGGATCTCATCGCCGGCCTCCCGCGCACGATCACGATCGGCAGCAACGAGATCACCGAGGCCATGGACCCCGTCCTCCAGCAGATCATCGCCTCGGTGAAGTCCGTGCTCGAGGAGACGCCGCCCGAGCTCGCATCGGACGTCATCGACAAAGGCATGGTCCTCTCCGGCGGAGGCGCGCTCCTGCGGAACATGGACAAGCTCCTGACCCAGGTCACCGGGGTCGCCTGCTACGTGGCCGAGAACCCGCTCTACTGCGTCGCGAAAGGCACGGGTCTCGCGCTCGAGCACCTCGACTTCTTCCGCAGAAGCCTCGTGGCGGTCCATTAGACCGGGCGGGGAGCGAGGGCTCAGGGGAAGGGGCCGAGGGGCAGGGGACCCTCTCAGCGAAGCGTGCAGCGAGTGGAGCGAGCGTGCCGACCGAGCAGGGACGTGCCTCGAAACGAGCGGACGGCCCCACGAGCGAAGCGGCCGAAGGCAGCGGAGTGAGTAGGGATCGGAGAGTCGACGTGCTCGGCGTCGGCTTCGATCGGGTCGGCCTCCGCGGCGCCCTCGAGAGGGTCCTCGAGCGGCACGCGGCAGGGGAGCGGACGTTCATCATCACCGCGAACCCGGAGTTCGTCATGCTCGCGCGCCACGATCGCGAGCTCGCGGGCGTCGCGCGCGAGGCCCATCTCGTCGTGGCGGACGGGGCCGGCATCCTCGTCGCCTCGCGTCTTCTCGGCGATCCGCTGCCCGCGCGGGTCCCTGGCCGTTTCCTCGTGCAGGCGATCCTCCCGCGTCTCGCCGCGCTCGGTGCACCGGTGTTCCTCCTCGGCGCCGGGCCCGGCGTCGCCGATCGCGCGGCCGAGACGCTCCGCCGTCGCGTCCCCGGCATCCGCATCGCGGGGACGGACACGGGGTCGCCGGACGACGATGCGACTGTCGCGCGCGTGGCCGCGGCGCGTCCGCGCGTGCTCCTCGTCGCCTACGGCATGCCGCGCCAGGAGCGCTGGCTCGCGCGGAACCTTCCGCGGCTCGAGTCGGTCAAGGTCGCGATCGGCGTGGGCGGCGTGTTCGACCAGCTCGCCGGCCGCGTGCGCCTGCCTCCGCGCCTCGTGCACGCGCTCGGGTTCGAGTGGCTGTGGCGCCTCGCGTTCGAGCCGCGCCGCTGGCGCCGCCAGCGCGTTCTCCCACTCTTCGTCGCCCACGTCCTCCTCGAACGCGCGCGTCACGGCGCGCGATGAAGCTCGCGCTCGCGCACGAGTACTTCAGCGCCCGCGGCGGCGCCGAGCGGGTCGTCGACGTGCTCCATGGGATGTGGCCCGAGGCGCCCGTCTACACGTTCTTCCACGACCGCCGCCGCTACGGCCGCCTCGACGGCTGGGATCTGCGGACGAGCTACCTGCAGCCCGTCGCGCTCGGTGGCGGCCTGCACCGGCTGCTGCTCCCGTTGTACCCGAACGCCGCTCGCTCGCTGCGCGTCGGAGCGGAGTTCGACGTGGCGCTCGTCTCGACGAGCGCGTTCATCAAGGGCCTCGCGCTCTCCGACCGCACCGTCGAGGTCGCGTACTGTCACTCGCCGACGCGGTACCTCTGGGACTGGGCGGAGCGCTATCTCGAGGAGGAGGTGCCGGCCCCGCTGCAGCCGGTCGTGCGCGAATTACAGGCCCGGCTGCGAGAGACCGATCTCGCGTTCGCGTCGCGCGTTGACCGCTGGATCGCGAACTCGCGCGCGGTCGCGGAGCGCATCGCGCGGTACTACGGTCGCGAGAGCGAGATCGTGCATCCCGCCGTCGACGTCGACGCGTTCGCCGCGAGCGGCCAGCGCGGCGATTTCTGGCTCTTCGTCGGCCGGCTGTCGGCGTACAAACGGGCCGACCTCGCGGTGAGCGCGTTCAACGAGCTGGGCCTGCGCCTGCTCGTGGTCGGTGGGGGCCGCGAGCGCGACCGCCTCGAGCGCCTGGCCCACGAGAACGTGGTGTTCGCCGGCCGCGCCGACGACGCGACACTCCGCGACCTCCTCGCGTCGGCGCGCGGCCTCGTCTTCCCGGCCGAGGACGACTTCGGGCTGGTGTGCGTCGAGGCGCTCGCCTCCGGTGCGCCCGTCGTCGCGCTCGCCGCGGGCGGCGCGCCGGACATCGTCCGCGACGGCGAGGACGGCGCGCTGTTCGCGCATCCCGAGGCCGGCGAGGTGGCGGACGCCGTCCTCCGTGTCGAACGCGGATCGTTCGATCCGCGCGCGTTGCGCGAGTCCGCGCGCAGGTTCGATGTGTCACGATTCCGCGACCGCGTGCGCGCGATCGTCGATGACGCTTATCGCAAAGGAAGACCTTGAACGAACACGACCGACGCATCCGCATCGACATGCACACGCATTCGGAGTACTCGCCCGACAGCCGCACGCCGCTCGCGGAACAGGCCCGGGCGGTCCGTGCGGCGGGCCTCGACGTCGTCTGCGCGACCGACCACAACGTCATCGCCGGCGCGCTCCGGCTGCGCGAGATGGCGGAGGGCTTCCGCGTCATCGTCGGCGAGGAGATCAGCACGCGCGACGGCGAGCTGATCGGGCTCTTCCTCGAGCGCGAGATCCCGCGCGACCTCACCGGCGAGGAGACGATCGCCCGGATACGCGAGCAGGGCGGCGTGGTCGTCGTGCCGCATCCGTTCAGCCGGAACCGCATGTATCACCTGCGGCGAGAGGCGCTGGATCGGCTCTGGCCGAAGGTCGACGCGATCGAGGTGTTCAACGCGCGCGAGGCGTTCGCCGGCGACAACCGCCGCGCCGCCGTCTACGCGGCGGAGCGCGACCTCGCCGGCGCCGCCGGAAGCGACGCGCACCGGCCTGCCGAAGTGGGCCGGGCGTACGTCGAGATGGCCGACTTCGCCGGCCGCGACGATTTCGTCGCGGCCCTCCGCGCCGGCACCGCCCAGGGCACGCTCTCGGGAACGCGCGTACACGTCCTCACGCGCTACGACCGCATCCGCAAGTGGCTCGGACGACGGAAGACCGCGAGCGACGTCCGCTGACCGCACCCGGGCGGGCGCACGTCGAGGACCCGAGCATCGAGGCGCTCGCATCCGCCGCCGGACGCACCGACGAGCTCGCCGTCCGTCGCCAGCTCTTCGGCTGGCGTGAGGTCATATCGACCGTCATCCCCGTCCTCCTCATCGTGTACTTCGCGCGGAACGTCGACTTCGGCCAGGCGCTCGCGACGATCCGCGGCTCGAATCCCCTCTGGGTGCTCACGGCGCTCGTCGTCTACTACATGTCGTTCCCGGTGCGGGCGATCCGCTGGGCGCGACTGCTCCGCGAAGGCGGCACGCGGATCGGCGGTGGCGATCTCCTCGAGATCCTCCTCCTCGGCTGGTTCGTCAACTGTCTCGTGCCCGCCAAGCTCGGCGACCTCTACCGCAGCTACCTCGTGAAGCGGCGTTTCGGCGTGTCGCTCTCGCGGACCGTGGGCGTCGTGGTCGCGGAGCGACTCCTCGACCTGTTCGCGGTCTTCGGCCTTCTCATCGTGGTCGGCTACATCGCGTTCGGTCGCACGGTCCTTCCCGATCTCACCCTCATGTACGTCTCGGCCGTCGCGCTCGGCGTCCTCATCGTCGTCGGGTTCATCGCGCTCTACGCGGTCGCGCCGCGCATCGCCCATCTCTTCCCCGGCGAGGTGCGCCGCATCGGCCGTCTCTTCCGCGAGGGCGTCGTGCACAGCTTCCGCGCGCTACCGGTCGCCGGTCCGCTGACGCTCCTCGTGTGGTTCTTCGAAGCGGGACGCCTCATGTGCGTGCTCGCCGCCCTCGGGCTCACCCTTCCACCGTCGCAGGTCGTGTTCGTCGCCGTCGCGTCATCGCTCCTCACGACCGTCCCGCTCACGCCCGCGGGCTTCGGCTTCGTAGAGATCGCGATGGTGTACGTCCTCAGCGAGGCGTTCGGGCTTCCGCAGCACGATGCCGTCGCGGTCGCGGTCCTCGACCGCACGGTGAGCGTGTTCTCGCTCGTCGCCGTCGGCGGCGTGCTCTATCTGCGCACGCAGCGCACCGAGCGGATCGGCGCGGGCCGGTGAGCGGCCCGCGGGCGCTCGTCCTGCTCTCGCTCGCGCTCGTGGCCTTCCGCCTCGCGTCCGCCGCGCTCGTCGTGGTCCAGCCTGGGTTCACCGACGCGTTCTATTACGCGAGCGTCGCGCGGCGTCTCGCGCACGGCGAAGGCCTGACCGCCGATTTTGTCTGGAACTTCATCGAGGCCCCGAATTTCGCGCCGCTTCCCGTGCCCAGCCATCGCTTCTGGATGCCGCTCACCTCGGTCGTGCAGGCCGTGGGGATCGTCGCGCTCGAGCCGGCGCTCGGGACGTTCCGCGCGGCGCAGGCCGCGATCGTCGCGGTCGGCGCGTTCGTGCCGGCCGCGGCGTACCTCGCCGCACGCGCGATCGGCGGATCGTCGCGCGCGGCGCTGGTCGCGGCGGCGCTCACCGGCATCGGCGGCGGCGCGTTCGCGCCGGCCTGGGTGACGCTCGATTCGTTCGCGATCGCGGCGCTCGTGGGCACCCTCTTCTTCGTCGCCTTCGCGCGCGCCGCGGTCGGCGACGTCCGCGCGGGTGCGCTCGGCGGTCTGTGCGTGGGCCTCCTGTTCCTCGCGCGCGCGGAGGGCGCGCTCTTCGGCGTCGCCCTGCTCTGGCTCGCCGCGCGGGCCGGCTCGCGGCGCGCCGGCCTGGCGGGGAGCCTCGTCGCGCTCGCGATCGGCGGCGCCTGGCTCGCGCGGGGCGTTTCGCTCGGCGCGTCGCCGGACCTCATGGGGCGGACGGCGCTGCTCGCGCGCTACGAAGACTTCTTCGCGATCCGGCCGACCGGCACCGCGGATCTCGCGACCGCCGTCGGCGTGCGCGTCGCGGCACTGGCGTCCGACCTCGGCCTCGTCGTCATCAGCCTCGTGCTGTTCCTCGTCGTCCCGCTCGCGCTCGCGCTTCGCGCGCGGTGGCGGCTCCCGGCCGTCCGCGCCTTCGCCGGCCTCGCGCTCCTTCTCTACCTCGTCGAGAGCCTCGTCTGGACCCTGCACGCGACACGCGGGTCGTACTTCCACTCGCTCGCCGCGCTGTTCCCGTTTGCCATGGCGCTCGCCGCCGTGGGCGGGGAGATCTTCTTCGCGGCACGGGCGCCGGGGCTGGCGCGCGTGGCTGTCGCCGGGACGCTCGGCGCGTCGTCGATCCTCGCGCTGTTCGCGCTCGCGCTGTGGGGAAGCACGTACAACGCGTCGTACAAGGCCCGCTCGGCGGCGCTCGACGCGATCCCGCCGGGGCCGTTCCTCGCGATCGACGCCGCCGCCTGGCGCTGGATCGCGGATCGGCCCGTGGTGGTGACGCCCGCGGACGGGCCCGACGTGGCGTCCTGTGCCGCGGCGCGCTACGGGGTGCGCAGCGTGGTCCTCGAGCCCGCGCATTTCTCGAGCTACGACGACCTCTACCGCGGGGGGTCCCTCCCCTGGCTCGGACCGCCGACCGACCGCGACGGCATCCGCGTCTATCCGATCCGCGGCCAGCTGGGCTGCTCGATCCTGGAGGGCCGCGGTTGACCGCGACGCGGCCCGCGCGCTCGTACCTGCCCATCGCCGCGCTCGCGCTCCTCGCGATCGCCCTCACCGCGGCGTACGCCGCCGCGCTCGGCCCCGACCCGGAGCCACGGCGCGACGACCAGGTCCAGTACCTCGCGCTCGCGCGGGGCCTGATCGAACGCGGCGAATTCACGCGGGCGGGAGCGGGCGAGCCGTTCGTGCCCGAGCCGCTGCGCTTTCCGGGCTATCCGCTGCTCCTTGCCGCCGTCTGCCGCACCGTCGGGTGCGAGCGCATCGTGGCCGTGCAGGCGGTGCTGCTCGCGCTCGCGGTGGTGCTGACCGTCCGCTTCGGCGCGCCGGCCCTTGGGGGGCGTCGCGCGCTCGTGGCCGGCGCTCTCGTCGCCGCCTATCCGACCTTCGCGTACTTCGCGGCGCTCACGCTCTCGGAGATCGCCGCGACCGTGCTCCTCGCCGGTGCCTGCGTCGCCTTCGTCGCGATGGCCGAACGCCCGTCGGCGCCCCGTGCGCTCGTCGCCGGCGCGCTGCTCGGCGCGCTCGCGCTCACGAGGCCGTTCTTCCTTCCGCTGCCGCTGCTGCTCGCGGCGCTCGCGCTCGGTCCGCGGCGTCGTTCCGTTCGTTCGCTCGCGCCGGCGCTCCTGCTGGCGATCGCGGCCTTCGGCGCGGTCCTCGCGCCGCAGGTCGCGTATTCCCTGACGAGCTTCGGCCGTCCGCTCGTCGGCAGTCTCGGAACGCAGCTCTGGCTGGGGTATTTCCAGGGCCTCGCGCCGGCGGACCTCGACGACTTCCAGCGCGCGGAGGCCGACGCCGGGCGCGCGGCCATCGCGCGCCTCGAGAACGCCGCCGACCGGCGGACGCAGGCCTACGCGTTCGTCGCGCTCGACGACGAGCTGCGCGCCCGGGCGCTCGTGCTCATGGCGCACGATCCCCTCGGGTATCTCGCGCGCGGCGCGGTGCGTTCGGTCGTGCTGTGGGCCGGCGAGGTGCCGGCGCGTGACGCCGGTGCGACGCTCCCCGACGCGGTGCGGTCCGCGTGGCTCGCCCTCGAGCTCTCGTTCCTCGGCGTCGGCCTCGTGGGCTCGGTGCGGCTCGCGCGGCGCGGCGATCTTCGGGCGCTCGTGCCGCTCGCGCTCGTCCTCTTCGTGTGGGCGCTCTCGTTCCCGCTCTGGGCGGAGGGCCGCTTCTCGCTGCCGGCGAAACCGCTCCTCGCGATCGGCGTGGTCGCCGCGCTCAGCGCGCCGCGGCCCGGCGGACCTTCCGAAGCTCGTCCGGGCGGACGAGCGGCGCGAGGCGGAGCATCTCGCCCATAGACTCCTGCGCGGGACGTGAGGACGATCACCGCGGCGTTCTTCGCGTCGCTGGCCGCCGCGGCCGCGGCGAGCGCGCCGGCATCGGATCCGGACCTCTTCTGGCATCTCGCGAGCGGCGCGTGGATGCTCGACCACGGACGCCTCCTCGACCAGGACGTCTTCTCGTTCACGAGGACGGGCGCGACCTACCAGACCGGTCAGTGGCTCGGCGAGGTGGTGCTCGCGTTCGTCTACCGGCAGGCGAGCTGGCTGGGCGTCGACGTGCTGCGTGCGGTCCTCGTCGGTGCGGCGGCGTTCTTCGTGGCGCGCGCCACCGCCCGCGTGCAACCGCACATCGGCTGGGCGGCGGTCCCGATCCTCGCGACGATCCTCGTCTCGCGCACGATCTGGGGCGACCGGCCGCAGCTCTTCACGCTCGCGCTCGTCCCGGCGGTCTTCGATCTTCTTCTCGCCGTCCGACTCGAGCGTCGTCCGCGGCTCCTCTGGATCCTGCCGCCGCTCTTCGTGCTCTGGGGAAACTTGCACGGCGCGTTCGCGATCGGGCTCGTGCTGGTGACGGTGTTCGCGATTGAGGCCGTGCTCGTGCGCGAGAGCGCGCTGCGGCGGCCGCTCGTCCTCGCGCTCGCCGCCTCCGTCGTGGCGAGCGCGCTCAACCCGGCGGGAGTCCGCGCGCTCGCGGCCGCCTCCGCCTACGCGTCGACGTCAGGCGCCTACATCGTCGAGGAAGGACCGCTCGACGTGCTTACCGGTCCCGGCGTCGTGTTTGCCGCGATGCTCCTCGTAGCCCTGGGCATCGCGCTCACGCTTGGCCGCGAGGCCATCGCCCGGCGGATCGGCGCACCGGTCCTCTGGCCCGGCCTGGTGATCGCGTTCGCGCTCCTCGGGCTCGCGATCCAACGCCAGGTCACGTTCGCGTGCGTCGTGATGACGCCGTTCCTCGCCGCGGGGATCCCGGCCGTCCTCGGCCGGCGCCCGCTCGCCCCCGTGGCGCTGCCTCGGGCGATGGTGGTCGCCGCGTGCGCGCTCTTCGCGCTCGCCGTCGCGACGGTCGCGGCGGTCGCGGCCCCGCGCGCTCCGGATCTCGCGGCATACCCCGCGGACGCGCTCGACGCCCTCGCGACCGCTCACGGAAACCTGCTGAACGAATATGACTGGGGCGGCTACCTCATCTTCGCGAGCCCGTCGCACCCCGTGTTCATCGACGGCCGCGGCGCGACGCTCTTCGTGCCCGGCGTCCTCGACGATTTCGAGGAGGCCGTGCGCCTGCGCCCCGCCTACCACGACGTCCTCGCGAAACACGGCATCGCGCTCGTGCTGCTGCGGCCGGATCGTCCCCTCACGGTGGCGCTCCGTGAGGACGGCTGGCGCGCGCTCGCCGAGCGATCGGGGCGTTGGGTCCTCCTCGCGCGACCGTGAGGCCTTCGCTCGTCGTCCCGCTGGCCGCCGGTGCCGTCTTCGGCGCGCTCGCGACGATCCAGGCCGTGAGCGACACCGACCTCTGGTGGCATCTCGCGACGGGACAGCAGACGCTCGCCCACGGCCTCGCCCGCACCGACGCGTTCGCCTGGACCATCGTGGGCCGTCCGGTCCTGCTCGACCAATGGCTCGGCGACGTCCTCATCGCGCTCGCGTACGCCGCGGGGTCGTGGCACGGGGTGATCGCGCTCCGCGCGCTCGCGGTCGCCCTGCTCGTGACGCTCGTCGTCGGTGCCGCGCTCGCGGAGCGTCCGGGCCGTCCCCTCGTGGCGCTCCTCGCGGCGCTGCCGGCGATCATGCTCTCGCGCTCCGCGTACGGCGACCGTCCGCAGCTCGAGGGGTACGTCCTCTTCGCCGCGCTGATCTGGCTGCTCCGGGCCGGACAGAAGGGATCGTTGCCGGCGCTCGTCGCGACCGCCCCGCTCCTCGCCCTGTGGTCGAACCTCCACGGATCGAGCGCGCTCGGACTCGGCCTCATCCTCGTCGTGCTCGCGGAGCGCGCGCTGCGCGATGGCGCCTTCCGCCGCACCGCCGCGGTGCTCGCGGTGGTCGCGCTCCTCGCGACGCTCCTCACGCCTGCGGGCTTCGGATCGTGGGCCTCGTCGGGCGGTCACTTCCTCGCGCCGCCGCGCTACATCGAGGAGGAGGGCGTGCCGAACCTGCGCAGCGTGCCGGGCCTGATCTTCGCCCTTGTCCTCGCGCTCGTCCTGGGGACCGCGTTCCTCGGTCGCGGCGCGCGCCGCGCGGAGGCGGCGCTCCTGCTGCCGGTCGTGTTCGTCTCGCTCACCGCGGCGCGCCACATGCCGTTCTTCGCGATCGCGGCGGCCCCGTATCTCGCGGCGGAGGGGCCGGCGGCCCTCGCGTGGCTCGCGCGGCTCGCCGGCATCTCGGCCCGCGTCCCCGACGCGTCGCCGGCGCGGTCGTCGTGGCAGGTCGACGTCGCGGCCGCCGCGCTCGCGGCGCTCGTGCTCTCGGTCGCCGCCGCCGCGGCGCCGGGCGATCCCGATGAGTCCTTCTATCCGCGTGGCGCTCTCGCGGCCCTACCGCGCGGTCCGGGCTTGCTGAACGCCTACGACTGGGGCGGCTGGCTCATTTGGAACGCACCCGATACTCCCGTCTTCATCGACGGCCGGCTCTTCCCGTTCGTGCCGGACGGGCTCGCGGACTACCGGAGCATCGTCGGCCTGCATTCGGACTGGCGCGCGGTCCTCGACCGGCGCGGCGTGCGGGCGCTCCTGCTCCGTCCGACCGATGCCGCTGCGGTGCGCGCGCGCGAGACGGGGTGGACCGTGGTCGCGAGCGGACCGGATTTCGTGCTGCTCGCGCGACCTTAATTCATATACTTCGCGCACGAAGGAGCCGACCCGCCTACCACGAGACAGCGACGATCTCGACACGCAGTTCGACGCCATCGTCGACACGCTGCGTCGTGACGTCCGCCGTTTGCGCCAGCAGGTCGAACGCTTCGGGAAGGCCTACCACAAGCAGGCGGAGGCGCTGACCCGCCGTGCCGACACCGAGCTCGACGAGACGACCGCGCGTGCGAACCGCCGCCTCAAGCAGCTCCGGCTGGTCGTCCAGCACATCGAATCGACCGCGGCCTACCTCCTCGGCACCGGGATCGGTCCGGCGGAGCAGGTCGACGACGAGCAGATCGAGATGGCGCAGCGCGTCCTCGAGAGCCTCGAGGCCGAGCGCGAGCGGCTGTATCGCGACGTCCACGACGGGCCCGCGCAGGTCCTCGCGAACGCGATCTTCGAGGTCGAGTACCTCGAGCGCGTCGCCGAGCGGGCGTCGTCGGAGGTGCGGCAGACGCTCCGCTCCGAGCTGTCCGGCCTCAAGGGGCAGTTCCGCTCGTCGCTCGACTCGGTGCGCGCGATGATCTACGACCTTCGTCCCCCCGAGCTCAGTGAGCTCCCGCTCGCGGAGGCGATGCGCAACTACGGGAGCGAGTGGGAATCCCGCTGCGGTATCAAGGTCGCGAGCACGCTCGACACGGCCGAGACCGGCCTCACGCCTACGGCGGAGCTCGCGATATATCGCGTCATGCAGGAGGCCCTGCAGAACGTCCACAAGCACGCACGCGCGACGAGCGTCGGCGTCAACTGGTCGCGCTCGAACCGGACCTGGGTGCTCCACGTCACCGACGACGGCGCCGGCTTCGACATCGTGAAGGCGGCGCGACGTCAGAAGTCGGTGGGGCTCCTCTCCATGCGCGAGCGCGCCGAGCTCATCGGCGGCACGCTGCAGATCCAGTCGACGCCCGGGAAGGGGACCGCGGTGACGCTGCTCCTTCCGACCGAACAGACGATGGAACGACTCCGGAAGGTGGAGGCCGATACGTGAGCGAAAAGAGCGAGCGGGCGATCCGGATCCTGATCGCCGACGCCAGTCGGATCACGACCATGGGGATCCGTCAGGTGCTGGAGAAGGAACAGGACTTCGAGATCGTCGGTATCGCCGGCGACGGCGAGGAGGCCGTGGCGAAGACGAACGAGCTCGAGCCGGACGTCCTCGTCATCGAGGTCGACCTGCCCCGGCTGTCGGGCATCAAAGCGACCCAGCGCGTGCGGCGCGAGCTGCCCGCCGTCGGCGTCATCATCCTCACCGCCCAGGACCAGGAGCAGATCCTGTTCGAGGCCATCCGCGCGGGCGCGGCAGCGTATCTTCACAAGGACTGCGAGCCGACCGAGCTCGTCGACGCCATCCGCAAAGTGCGCAGCGGGCAGTTCATCATCAACGAGAAGATCTTCAGCCGGCCCGCCGTCGCGTCGAAGGTGCTCGCCGAGTTCCGCGAGCTCTCGGTGTACGGGCCGGGCTCGACGCACGTCTTCGCGCCGCTCTCCCCGCGCGAGGTGCAGATCCTGGACAACATCGCCCAGGGCATGACGAACAAGGAGGTGGCGTACGCACTGGCCATCTCCGAGCAGACGGTGAAGAATCACATGTCGAGCATCCTGCGGAAGCTGTCGGTGAACGACCGCACGCAGGCCGTCGTCTACGCCATCCGGCAAGGGTGGATCAAGGGTCCGGAGATAGGCAATTGAGCACGGACGCGCCGAGCGTCATCGCCGAAGTCACGTCCGAACGGCAGAAGATGACCGCGGAGATACGCGAGCTCGACCTGCTCGTCGAATCGACACAGACCGAGGTGAGCCGCCTCAAGGCCCGCGAGGACCAGACGAAGGCGAAGGTCGACGAGGTGCGCACCAGCGCCGCGGACGCGAAGCGCGAGGAGATCTTCGGCGCGTCCGACGAGTACACGGTCGCTCTCGGCCGGCGCATGACGATGGAGGGACAGCTCGCGACGCTCCAGGGGAAGCGCAAGCTCCTCGATCGGAGCGCGCAGCTCCTCGCCATGGCCGCACGGCAGCTGGAGGAATATTCGGTGCCGCCTCTCCCGGCGGATGCGAGCCCCGTGATCGACGAGGGCAAGCTCCTGCAGGCGGTCGTCGACACGCAGGAGGCCGAGCGCAAGCGCATCGCCAGACAGGTCCACGACGGACCGGCGCAGGCCATGGCGAACGTCGTCCTGCAGTCGGAGATCAGCGAGCGTCTCTTCGAGGTCGACCAGCAGCGCTCTCGTACCGAGCTCGCCTCGCTCCGTCAGATGGTGAACAAGACCTTGCAGGAGCTGCGCGGCTTCATCTTCGAGCTGCGGCCGATGATCCTCGACGATCTCGGGCTCGTGCCGACGCTCCGCCGGTACGTCCAGACGCTCATCGACAAGCATGGCGTGCGCATCGACTTCTCGAGCACCGGGCGCGACCGCCGTCTCCCGTCCGACGACGAGGTCGCGATCTTCCGGCTCATCCAGGACTCGCTCGTCGAGCGCATCGAGAAGGCGCAGGCGAAGGACCTCGTTCTCGGGATGGCCTGGAAGGAGGACACCCTCGACATCCTCCTGCAGAGCGACGGCAAGGAGCTCCCACCCGATGGCGAGCTGCAGTCGGGGCTGCGCCGGAGCGAGCGGCTCGAGCTCCTGCGCGGCGAGTCCACGCACGAGACGCGCGCTGACGGTACCGTCCTGCTGACCGTGAAGGTCCCCGTCCGCTCCGCCCCGCAAGTCGTCACGTGAGGTCTCAGGGCGCTCCGCCCCCCGAGACCCCCCTCGCGTCGCCCCCCGAGACCCCCCGAACTCGCGAGCTCACGACGGACCAGGTCGCGGAATACCTCGAGGCCACCTGCGCGCTGGTCGAGGCCGAGCTGCGCGCGCTCGGCGACGACGCCTCCTGGCACTTCGATCCGCGGGAGTGGTGCGCGAATCAGGTGGTCGGTCACGTGGTGGAGGCCGAGAAGCGCGGCTTCGCCGGCCGGATCCGCGAGATCCTCGAGGGCAAGCGACGGACGGCCGCGTGGGACCAGGCCGCGGTCGCGAAGGAGCGCGACGATTGCGCGCGGATCGCACAGAGCCTCTGGATGGAGTTCATGGGCGTACGCAACGGCTCGCTCCAGCTCGTGCGCTCGCTGGGGCCCGGCGACCTCGGGAAGGGCATCGAGCACCCGAAGGCCGGGCGCCTGACCGTGCGCGATCTGCTCCACGAGTGGGTGCACCACGACCGCAACCACACCAAGCAGCTCCTCGCGCTCGCGCAGGAGCGCGTATGGCCGCACATGGGGAACGCGCAGAGCTTCAAGGGCGAATAGCCCGCCGCGGTCCCAGGGCGAGCGCCAGCAGCCAGAGCGGCGCGAGCGGCACCCCCGCCTGCTGGACGAGGGCGACGACGACGCCGGATCCGACCCAGAGCGCCGTCGCGCGCGTGCCAGTCGCCGCCGCCGCGATCGCGGGATAGGCGACGACGCCGTCGTGCAGCAGCGCGTGCGGCGCGGTGAGGAGCGACCAGGGCGAAGCGTCGACCGTCCGGCTGCTCACGTCGCGAGAGCGGCGGACGATCACGACGGCCGCGATCGCGGCCGCCGCGAGCGTGAGGGCGGCGTTCAATACGGCGTCCGGGCCGAGCCCGCGCCGCGCGAGCGCGGGAAGCCCGAGCTCGCCGGGGCGGAGCTGCTCGGCGGCGAGCGAGACGAGGAGCGGATAGCGGGCGAGCCCGTCGACGCCCGCCACCGCGAGCGAGAGCGCCGCGACGGCGACGAGCGCCGCGGCGAAGCCGGCCGCCGTCCCCCGACGGGTCAGCGCGACGATCGCGAAGAGGGGGAGGAGCTGCGGCCGGAGGGCCGTCGCGCCGAGGAGCGCGCCGGACCAGAACGGCGGCGCGCGCAGGGCTGCGGCGAGCGCGAGGAGGACGAACGGGGTCGTCTGACCCTCGACGAGGGCGATGAGCGAGGGCGGGGCGAGGAGCGCGAAGGGGAGCAGGCGGGCACGCTGGTCGGCGGCGGCCAGCGGCGCGAGGAGCGCGGCGGCGCCCAGGAGCGCGGCGACGCCGAGGGTGAGCATCGCCGCGTACGCAGGCGTGTACGGGAGCGCGCCGAGCGGCGCCATGAGCAGGGCGAGCGCGGGAACGTTCGGATCGAAGAGGAAGACCGTCCGCTCGGAAAGAATCGCGTGCTCCATGGCGAACTGCGCCGCGGGATCCGTCACCTCACCGCCGTGGCCGGTCGCGACGAGGCGCGCGGTGGCGTAGAGCGCGATGAAGTCGTAGCCCGCTGGCTCGGCCGTGTGGACGGCGAACGCGACGAGCCACGCGGCGAGCGCGAGGACGAGCCCCCTCGCGACGCGCGTCACGCGCCGCCGATGTTCGTGAGCGCGATGCCCAGGTAGTAGTGGGTGAGGATCTCGCTCGCCGACCGGCCCTGGAGCGCCATCCCCTGCGCACCCCATTGCGACATGCCGACGCCGTGGCCGTAGCCCTTGCCCGTGAACACGAACCGCGCCGGGAGGCGGTAGATCCAGCCGACGACGCGGATCTCCGACGTCTCCCGATCGGGGTCGATGAGGCGCGTGTAGGCCGGCGCGTCGATCGTGGCGCCGAGCAGCTCCAGCGTGCGGAGCCGCTCGGTGTTCGTGTACGAGACGAACTCGGTCTCGTCGGCGGGACGGACCGCGACGGTGAAGAGCGTGCTGCGCAGACCGAAGTAACGCCGCGAGGCGTCCTTCCCGATATCCCGCGATCCCCCGCTGCCGACGATGCGCGCCCCTATGACGCGGCCGGTCTTGGACACGGATGTGATCTCGATCCGTTGCACGTCGCCGACGTTGAGTCCGCGGACCGCGAGGTAGTCGCGCAGCTGCGGCGCCGTGAGCTCGGTCGTCCACTCCCAGCTCGTGCGACCCCAGGACGATGTCTTCGCGACGTCGTCGGCGGGCGACGGGACGCTCCGGAGATACGGCAGCGCGCTCGCGTAGACGTTCTCCGAATCCTCCGTGATCCCGCCGGCGTTCGCCGAGTAAAGCGCCTCGATCGCGCGGCCCTGATACGTGGCGATCACGCCGGCCGTGCGCGCCACGGCCTTCACGGTCGAGGCCGCCTCGCCGCCGACGCCGTCGTACTCCTGGTCGCGCGTGTCGCCCTCGAGGTCGTACGCGCGGTGCCGCGCGAGGTGGGTGACGAGGTACGTTCGCGCGGCGATCGCCTGCGCCGCGAGCGCCTCCGGCTCCCAGGACGACGGCTCCTCGGAGCCGACGACGGAGGCGAGGTACTCGGACGTCGGGACCTCGTTCACGACGATCATGTCGCCTTCGTCGTCGAGCGCCAGGTCGAACGTGCCCCGGAACGCGCGGCCGTCGAAGGTGAGGAAGCCGTCGTCCGTGGCGAAGTGAAGGCCGACGACGCGGTCCGAGGCGATGAGCGGCGTGCCGACGTCGTCGCGGTCGTTCCGCAGTACCGCGAATTGGAAGGGCACGTTCACGAGCGCGCTCGGCTCTTCGCGCACCGCCTGCCGCGCCTCGCGGAAGAGCCGAGCGCGGCTCTGCCGCTCCTCAGGCGACAGATCGGTCACGTTCGTGTTCGTCGGCGGCAGATCGATGCCGCCGCCCTCGGCGAGGCGGCGGACGTTCGTTCTCGTGAGCGTCCGCAGGCCGCCCTGGTACACGACCTCGCCGCTCGCGCGGGTGACGGCGACCGTGCCGGTGGACGAGAGGATCGCGTAGCTCGTCCCGAGCCCCGCGATGTTCACGCGGACGGCTGCCGGCACCGCGTACCGCGGAGCGGCCGCCGCCTCTCGGGCGAGCGGGAGTCCGGCGATGAGGAGCAGGCCGGAGAGGAGGACGGGCAGCCGCCGCGTCATGGCGCCCTCCCGTAGACCTCCGGCTTGAGGACGCCGACGAACGGCAGGTTCCGGTACCGCTCCGCGTAGTCGAGCCCGTAGCCCACGACGAACTTGTCCGGGATCGCGAATCCGCGATAGTCGATCCGCGCGGGGATCACCCGGCGGGCCGGCTTGTCAAGGAGCACGCAGAGCCGCACCGACGCGGGCCGCTGCGCGTGCAGATGCTCGATGACGTACGCGAGCGTGTGCCCGGTGTCGAGGATGTCCTCGACGACGAGCACGTCGCGTCCCTCGATCGGGTTCGCGAGGTCCTTCAGGATCCGCACGGCGCCGCTCGTTTCGGTCGAGCTTCCGTACGAGCTGACCTCGAGGAAATCGAGCGCGAGCGGGATCGGCGTGGCGCGCATGAGGTCCGCGAGGAAGGGAAGCGCGCCTTTGAGGATGCTGACGAAGACCACATCTTTGCCCCGGTAGTCCCGTGCGATCTCCGTGCCGAGCTCCTTGACCTTCGCCGCGATCTCCTCGGCCGTGAGGAGGATCTCGGCCACGTCGTCGGCGGGGGTGGTGGCGCTCAGCGCGTGCATCGCGACCCAATTGTCGCAGTGGCGTGGAGGTTACGAAGGGGCCGAAGCCCCCTTCGACCGGATCCACCAGGCGAGCCCACCCGCGGCGAGGACCACGATCGCGACCGCGCCGCCGACGAGCGGGGCGCCGTCCGTGGGCGCGGGAGGGGACGACGCGCTCGCGCTCGGAGCTGCCGCCGCGACGGCGCTCGCCGACGGCGTTGCCGTCGCCTCGGCGCTCGGCGAGGGCGTTGGGCTCGCCGCTGGCGTCCCGGCGACCGAGGGCGCGGCGGTCGTCGGTGCGGCGGTCGCCGTGGGCGCGGGCGTCGCCGGCGGTGCGGTGCGCGGCGCGGGCGTCGGGGGCGCGGTCGTGGGCGGCGGCGGAGGGGGAGTTGGCGGAGGCGGCGGCGGGGTCGGCGCGGGCGTCGCCGGTCCGACGACCGTCACGCTGCCGCGCATCGAGGGGTGTACCGCGCAGTGGTACGCGAACGTCCCCGCGACGGTGAACGTGAACGAGAAGCTCTGGCCGTTCGCGAGCACCTTGCTGTCCCATGTGCCGTTGTCGGCTGTCGAGGTGTGGAAGATCGCGCTGCCTTCGTTGTTCGTCCAGCGGACCGTGTCGCCGACGTTGATCGTGATCCCCGCCGGGGCGAACGCGAAGCCGGCGATGGAGACGGCCGAGGTCGCGGCGTCGACGGCGAGCGGCGCCGCGAGGAGGAGGAGCGAGAGCGCGCCGGCCGCGATCCACGCGACGACGACGGCGGGCCTCACGCGCATACGATACGGACCGTGCCGTTCGCAGCGCTCGGTCGCGAGGCCGAGCGCATCGGGGTGCGGCTCACGCAGTCGCAGCTCGCGGACTGCGAGCGTTTCGCCGGTCTGCTCATCGAACGCAATACGACGGTGAACCTCACGGCGATCACCGAGCCGCTCGACATCGCTCGGAAACATTTCCTCGACTCCCTCACCGCGCTCGCCGTCCGCCGCTGGACCGGGCGCGAGTGGGTCGTCGACGTGGGCAGCGGCGCGGGCTTCCCCGGGCTCGCGCTGCGCATCGCGCGACCCGAGCTGCGCTTCACGCTCGTCGAATCGGTCGGCAAGAAGGCACGCTTCCTCGAAGAGGTCGTCGCGACGCTGGGGCTCACGAATGTCGAGCTGCGCAACGAGCGCGCGGAATCGCTCGCGCGGGAGCGGCGCGAGAGCTACGACGTGGGCACCGCGCGCGCGGTCGGTGCGCTCGCGGCCGTCGCCGAATATCTCCTGCCGTTCCTCCACGTCGGCGGCGACGCGATCGTCTGGAAGGGCCGCGTCGATGCGGAGCTTCCGGCCGCCCGCCGCGCGCTCGCCGCCCTCGGCGGCGAGCTCGTCTCCATCACGGCGACCGCGGCGCTCGGCCTCGAGACGGTGCTACCGGGGCGCGCGCTCGTCGTCATGCGAAAGGTGCGACCGACGCCGCGACGGTACCCGCGCGGTCCCGCCGAGGCGAAGCGCAAGCCGTGGTGATCGTCCCCTCGGTCGACGTGCGCGCGCGTCGCGTGGTCGGACCCCGCGAGACCGCCGACCCGCTCGTGCTCGCGCGGGCGCTCGTCGAGGACGGCGCCGAGGAGCTGCACCTGGTCGATCTCGACGGCGCCGAGGCCGGCGTCTTCGCGAACGCGACGCTCCTCGCCTCGGTCGCGCGCGCCTGCGGCGTGCCCTGCCGGCTCGCCGGCGGACTGTCCTCGGTGGACGAGGCGCGCGAGGCGATCGCGAACGGCTTCGCGGGCGTCCTCTTCTCGAGCGCCGTCCTCGGGGACGACGATCTCCTCCGCGATATCGCGCGTCTCGGCGCGGGCGCGGTCGTCGAGATCGAGTCGCGCGACGGCTTCCTCGCGCCGCGCGGCGGCGACCGCACGCTCGTCGAGGTCGCGACGGGGCGCGGAGTGCTCGCCGCGGCCCGCGCCGCGGTCCTGGCCGGCGTGCGCGCGCTCTACCTCATCGACCTCTCCGCGGAGGGCGGCCTCGCCGGTCCGCCGCTCGCGCTCGTGGACGCCGTGCGCGCGGTGGTCGGTCCGGGCATCGCGCTCCACGCGGGCGGCGGGATCCGCGATCTCGACGACGTACGCGCGCTCGCGCGCCGCGGCGTGGCGTCGGCGGTGATCGGCCGCGCGCTGGCGGAGGGGAAGTTCACGATCCGTCAGGCCAAGACCGTGGCGGCGTGAAAGTAGCCCTGCTGTCGGACATCCACGCGAACCTCGTCGCGCTCGAGGCTGTCCTCGCCGCGATGGGTCCGGTCGACGCGCTGTGGGTGACGGGCGACTCCGTCGGCTACGGGCCCGATCCATCCGACGTCCTCGCGCTCCTTGGCGAGCGGCGGGCGACGCTGGTCGCCGGGAACCACGACCGGGCGGTCGCGACCGGACAGGGCCTCGAGCTGTTCAACCCCATCGCGGCGGCCGCGGTCCTGGTCCATCGCGAGTGGCTCAAGCCGGAGGAGTGCGACCTGCTCGCGGCGCTACCTGAGACGCTCGAGACCTCCGAGTTCACGCTCTGCCATGGCAGCCTGCGCGATCCGCTGTGGGAGTACGTCTTCACGCCGCAGGCCGCGGCGGCGTCCTTCGCGCTCGCGAAGACGGCGCATTGCTGCGCCGGCCACACCCACGTGCCCGGGCTGTACCGGCGCACCGCGACCGGCGTCGAGCCCCTGCGCGTCCGCGCCGAGACGCCCTATTCCCTCCTGGATCGGGCGTTCCTGAACCCGGGGAGCGTCGGCCAGCCCCGGGACACCGACCCGCGGGCGTCGTACGCCGTGTTGGACCTGGACGACGGCACCGTGACCTTTCATCGTGCGTCCTATCAAGTGGGTGAGACGCAGCGCCGGATCCGCGAACGGGGCCTTCCCGCGATCCTCGCGGACCGCCTTGCGTTCGGCATGTGACCTCATCGCCGTCGCCGTCCTGCTCGCGGCGTGCGCGGGGAGCTCGGCGGTGAGCCCGGCGACGGAGCGCGTCCCGTTCACCGACCACGGCACGACGCAGATGTCGGGCAACGACGCTGGGCCGCGCGTCGTGGTCGCGACGGATGCACAAAGCGGTGCCGCGCTCGCGTCGCTCCTACCGTCGGTGCCGTCGGCGCCGGACCGCGTCTACATCGGCGTCTTCGCCGGCTCGCAGCGCACGGGCGGCTACGCGCTAAAAGTCGACGCGATCGAGCGCACCGGCGATCGCCTGACGGTGCGGGCGACGTTCACCGCGCCGGCGCCGGGCGCGCTCACGATCCAGGTCCTCACCTCGCCGGCGCAGCTCGTGTCGATCCCGAGCGCGAGCGCCGCGAGCGTGCGCGAGGTCGTGCTCGTCGATCAATCGGGCGCCGAGCGGGCGCGCGGGAGCGTGACACAATCGCGTCCCTGACGTGACCGACGAGAAGGGGGACGACGAAGCCCCGCGAACACCGTCCCTCGAAGAGCGCACCACAAAGTCGGGCCGGCTTCCCGGCAACCGGTACGTCAGGATCCACCACAGCAGCGGGTTCCGCCGGCGCGGCGGTCTCTACGTCGCCGAGGAGGAGGCGCTCCGCCCCGCGAACGCGGCGGGCCGCGTCTACGACGTGATCCGCCGCATCCTCTTCGGTCGACCCCTTTCGACCGAAGCGGAGGAGGGTGAGCGTCTCTCCGTCCTGACGGGCCTCGCGATCCTCGGCTCCGACAACATCTCCTCGAGCGCGTACGCGACGGAAGAGGCAATGCGCGTCCTCGCGCTCGCCGGGATCGGCGCGTTCGTGTTCACGACGCCCATCGCCGTGGCCGTCGTGGGGGTCCTCGCGATCGTCGTGCTCTCCCAGTCCCAGGTGATCCGCGCGTACCCGAACGGCGGCGGCAGCTACATCGTGACGAGCGACAACCTCGGGACGCTGCCCGGGCTCGTGGCGGCCGCCGCGCTCCTCATCGACTACGTCCTCACGGTCGCGGTCTCGACGGCCGCCGGCGTCCAGGCGATCTCGAGCTTCTATCCCGAGCTGCACGCGTACGTCGTACAGGTCGGGCTCGTGTTCATCGCGCTTCTCATGATCGGCAACCTCCGCGGCGTGCGCGAGGCCGGGATCATGTTCGCCGGCCCGACGTACGTCTACATCGCGTCGCTCGCGGCGCTCTTGCTCTACGGGTTCTTCCGCCTCGCGACGGGCGACGTCCCGCCCGCCGCGCTGCCTCCGCTGCCGTTCGGCACCGAGGGCGAGGTGACGCTCGCGGGTCCGGTCGGCGCGCTTCTCATCCTGCGCGCGTTCGCCTCGGGATCCGTCGGCCTGACCGGGAGCGAGGCGATCGCGAACGGCGTGCCGAGCATGGAGAAGCCGGAGCCGCGGAACGCGACGATCACGCTCGTCATCATGGGCATCACGTTCGCCACGATCTTCCTCGGGCTCACGTTCCTCGCGCAGACCATCGGCACGATCCCAGATCGCTCCGAGGTCGAGACGCTCAACAGCCTGGTCACGCGGTCGCTCGTCGGGATCTCACCCTTCTACTACCTCGTCCAGGGATCGACCGCGATCCTGCTCGCCCTCGCCGCGAACACCGGGTTCACCGGGTTCCCGCGCCTCGCGTCGGTCCTCGCGAACGACCGCTTCATGCCGCGGCAGTTCGCCTACCGCGGCGAGCGCCTTGCCTTCTCGTTCGGGATCGTCGCCCTCGCATTGGTGTCGGGCCTCGTCCTCGCCGCCCGCAACGGCAGCGTGACCGAGCTCATCCCCTTCTACACCATCGGCGTGTTCCTCGCCTTCACGCTGTCGCAGAGCGGGCTTGTCCGCCGATGGCGGCGTCTGCGGGTCCACGGCTGGCAATGGCGCGCGGGGGTCAACGCGCTTGGCGCGGTCGTCACCGGCGTCGTGCTCGTCGTCGTGCTGGTCGCGAAGTTCAAGGAGGGCGCCTGGCTCATCCTCGTCGCCGTCCCGCTCATCGTCGCGCTGCTCCTCGCGATCCACCGCCACTACCGGCAGATGCAGGACGCCCTCGTCATCGAGCGGCTCGACGACGAGGTGGCCGAGCCGAAGCCGCCCATCGTCATCGTGCCGGTGGGCCGCCTCGACCGCGCCGCCGCGCGGGCGATCGCGTTCGCCCGGTCGATCTCGCCGGCGGTGAAAGCGGTGCACGTCGCGACGAGCGAGGAGAGCGCCAACGAGTTCCGCGAGCGCTGGGAGCGCTGGAAGGGCAAGGTGCCCCTCGACATCATCGAGTCGCCGTACCGCTCGCTCGTGCCGCCGCTCCTGCGATACATCGACGACATCGACAAGCGCGACGCGCGTCCGATCACCGTCGTCCTCGCCTCGTTCGTCCCGCACAGCTGGTGGGAGTGGCTGCTACACAGCCAGACCGCCCTCCGGCTGAAGGCGTCGCTCCTTTTCCGGCCGAACACGATCGTCGTCGACGTCCCCTACCACTTCGACCACGGGCACGTCCCGGAGCAGCCCCGATGACCGACGAAGAAAAGCCTGAGACCCCCTCGCTCGAAAAGCGCGTCACCAGCCACGGACGCCACGTCGGCGACCGCTACGTGCGGATCGTCCGCCCGGTCGGCAGCGGGCTCCGCGGGCACGGCGGTCGCTATCTCGCCACCGAGGAGACGATGGCGGCGCGGGGTCCGGTGGCACGCGCCCTCGAGCGCGTCGCGCAGCTCTTCATCGGCAAGCGGCTCGAATCCGAGGCCGAGGCCGAGGAGCGCGTCGGCGTCGCGACTGGGCTCCCCATCCTCGCCTCGGACAACGTCTCGTCATCCGCCTACGCGACCGAGGAGGCGATGCGGATCCTCGCCATCGCGGGCACGGCGGCGCTCGCGCTCACGATGCCCATCGCGCTCGCGGTCGTGTTCGTCCTGGCGATCGTGGTCCTGAGCGAGTCGCGGGTGATCCGGGCGTACCCGAACGGCGGTGGCAGCTACCTCGTCGCACGCGAGAACCACGGCGTCATCGCCGGTCTCGTGGCAGCGTCAGCGCTGCTCATCGACTACGTGCTCACGGTGGCCGTTTCCACCGCCGCCGGCGTCGCCGCGATCTCGAGCTTCATGCCCGAGCTCCATTCACAGCGCGTCGAGATCGGGGTCGGCCTCATCGCGCTGCTGGCCATCGCGAACCTGCGCGGCGTGCGCGAGGCCGGAGTCCTCTTTGCGGCCCCGACCTACGCGTACATGGCCGCGATGTTCGCGCTCATCGCGTACGGCCTGTACCGGATCTCAACGGGCGATCTGCCCGCCGCGGTCACGCCGCCCGACCCGTTCGATCCCGCGGGCACCGCGCCCCTCGGGATCCTTCTCGTGCTCCGCGCGTTCGCATCCGGCTCCGTAGGCCTGACCGGCAGCGAAGCGATCGCGAACGGCGTGCCGAGCTTCCGCAGACCGGAGACACGGAACGCCGTGATCACCCTCGTGCTCATGGGGACGATCTTCGCCACGATCTTCATCGGCCTGACCTTCCTGGTCACTCGCATCGGCATCCAGCCGGACCAGAGCGAGACCGAGACCCTGAACAGCATGCTCACGCGCTCGGTCGTGGGCGGCGGGACGCCGTTCTATCTCTTCGTTCAGCTTTCGACCGCCGTGATCCTCCTCCTCGCTGCGAACACCGGCTTCACCGGCTTCCCACGCCTCGCCTCTGTGCTCGCGAACGACCGGTTCATGCCGCGGCATTTCGCCGACGTCGGCTCGCGCCTCGCCTTCAGCACGGGGATCGCCTCTCTCGCGGCGCTTGCTGGCGTGATCCTCATTGCCTTCGACGGCAGCGTGAACAAGCTGGTGCCGCTCTACACGATCGGCGTGTTCCTCGCATTCACGCTCTCGCAATCCGGGCTGGTCCGGCGGTGGTGGCACCTCCGCAATCCCGGCTGGCGCGCGTCGATCGTGATCAACGGTTTTGGCACGGTCGTCACCGGCACGGTCTTGCTCGTGGTCGCGATCACGAAGTTCACGCTCGGGGCATGGATGGTCCTCATCCTCCTTCCCGTCCTCGTGGCGCTGCTTTACGCGGTCAACCGTCATTACCGAACGGTGCAGGACGCGCTCGTCCTCTCGGGCGGCGAGCAGCGCATCCCTGTGTTTGGCGCGCCGGTCGTCATCGTGCCCGTGGCGCGGCTCGACCGCGCAGCGATCCAAGCGCTGGCGTTCGCGCGCTCCGTCTCGCCGAACGTGAAAGCGGTCCACATCTCGACCTCGCGCGAGAGCGCTGACGAGTTCCGCGCGCGCTGGCGCCGGCTTGGGATCGAGATCCCCCTCGACGTCGTCGAGTCGCCGTTCCGTTCGCTCGTCCCTCCGCTCCTCCGCTACATCGACGCGATCGACAAGTCGGACGACCGTCCCATTACCGTCGTCGTGAGCGAGTTCGTCCCGCGCCACTGGTGGGAGTGGCTCCTTCACAGCCAGACGGCGTTCCGCCTCAAGGCCGCGCTTCTCTTCCGGCCGAACACGATCGTGGTCGACGTGCCGTATCACTTTAGTGACACCGCCGACCTCACCCGGGGCTAGACTCCCGCACTCATGCACCCGAAGCGCATCCTCGTGGCGCTCGCCGGCTCGAGCGCCGACCCCGATGTGATCCGTCTCGTGGCCTCCATCGCCAAGCCGGGCCGGTCGCAGGCCATCGGCATCCACGTCATCGAGGTCCGCTGGAACCTGCCGCTCGACGCGGTCCTCGAGAACGAGCTCGACCGCGGCGAGGAGCTGCTCGACGGCGCGAAGAAGGTCGCCGAGCAAGCGGGGCTCGCGCTCGAGACCGAGATGCTCCAGGCGCGCGAAGCGGCCGCGGCGATCATCGACACCGCGGTCGAGCGGCAATGCGACCTCATCGTCGTGGCGATGCCCTTCCGGAAGCGTTTAGGCAAGGTGTACATCGGCCGCACCGTGCAGAACGTGTACGTGAACGCGCCGTGCGCGGTCCTCGCGTATCGTCAGGAAGAGATCAAATGAACGTCGTCATTGTCGGCTGCGGACGCGTCGGCGGCTTCCTCGCCGGGCTCCTCGACACCGAGGGTCACCACGTGAGCGTGGTGGACATCGCGTCCACGAGCCCGGCGCGCGCCGAGCGCGCCTGGTTCCAGCACCTGCCGTCGACGTTCAAAGGGGAGACGATCCTCGGCGACGGGACGGACCTCGAGATCCTCCGTCAGGCCGGCGTCGAGAAGGCCGACGCGCTCCTCGCCCTCACCGAGGGCGACAACCGCAACCTCATGGCGGCGCAGATCGCGCAGAAGATCTTCGGCGTGCGGCGAGTCGTTGCGAAGGTGAACGACCCCGTGCGCGCACAGATCTACCGCCGCCAGGGCATCGACACGTTCTCGCGCACGACGATCCTCGGTACCCTGCTCTTCGCGATGCTCATGGAGGACCGCGAGGTCGGCGAGGTCCTCATCAAGAAGTCACTCGAGCACGAGAAGGAGCTCGCGCACGAGCCGGCGCCGGCGGGCTAGATGTACTTCATCGTCGCCGGCGCCGGCGAGGTCGGATTCCACCTCGCGCAGGCTTTGCTCGAGGCGGGCCACGAGGTGACGGTCATCGAGGCGGATCGCCGGCGTGCGAGCTTCGTGCAGGAGAAGCTCGGCTCGATCGTGCTCAACGAAGCGGCGGACGAGGGCCGCGCGCAGATGGAGGCGGGCTGCTCCCGCGCCGACGCGCTCGTCGCGGTCACCGGCGACGACGCGAAGAACCTCGTCATCTGCCAGCTCGCGAAGCATCACTGCCACACGCCGCGCGTGATCGCTCGGGTGAACAACCCGAAGAACGAGATCGTTTTCAAGACGCTCGGCATCGACGAGACGATCTCGTCCACGCGCGTGCTCATGAGCGTGATCGAGCAGGAGCTGCCCACCGGGGGCTTCCTGCCGCTCATGCCGCTCACCGGCTCGCAGCTCGAGCTCATCGAGGCCGAGATCGCGCCCGGCACGCCCGCCGCGGGGAGGACCGTGGGCGGTCTCAAATTGCCGAGCGGCGCGGTCGTGGGGGGCCTCGTCCGTCGCGGCAAGGTCGTGCATCCGCACGACGAGACGAAGCTCGAGGTCGGCGATCGCGTCATCGTCTTCGCGCCGACCGCCACCGAGGGCGAGGTCCGCAAAGCGCTCTTCGGCTAGCGATTTGACTCGGCGCGAAAGCGCCCGAGCATCGCAGGGTGTTGCGCGCCGCCCGCCTTGCGCTCGTCGCGTCGGCGGCCGCCTCGCTCGGCGTCGTCGCGGTCATCCTCACGCGCGCGAGCGCTGCCTCCCCGTACCTCCTGCTCTTCGGCCTCGCGGCCGCCGACTTCGTGGCGTCGGCGCGGACCCTTGAGCGGGACCGGCGCCGCGGAGTCCTGTTCGCCTGGGGTGGCGCGCTGTCGCTCGCGGGGATGGGAACGCTTGCCGGCCTCGGCGCCGGCGACGTGACGTTCCCCGCCGCCGCGCTCGGGATCGTGGCCGCGGTCCTCGCGTCGCTGGTGCCACCGTCGCGTCGCGTGCTCGTCGCGGTCGCGGTCTACGTCCTCGTCGGCATCGCGGTCAGCGCGCCCCGCCTTCCCGGGCTCCTGGCGTTCCCCTTCCTCGTGCCGAGTCTCCTCCTCTGGCCCCTCATGCTGGCGCTGGGCCCCGGCGCGCTCGCGATCTTCGCCGTCATCGGCTTGGGGATCGGCCTGACGGTGGCCGCGCTCGCGCCGGCGCTACCGGCACCGCGGCCGCGCCGGCCGCTCGCGCTCGTGGCCGGGCTCGTCGCCGCGGTCGCAGCCGATGCGATCGAGATCGCGCTGGCCGTCGCGCAGCCGCACACGAGCGCGCGGGCCGAGCTCGGCGTCCTCCCGCTCGCGGTCCTCTTCGTCGCGGGCGCGCTCTTCGGTGCGGGGGCCGTCCTCGCGATGAGCCGCGCGGGCGGCGGGCTGGTCGCGACCACCCTCGGTGGCGCGGTGCTCGTCTACGCGCTCTTCTCGCGGCCGACCGTGGAATGCTTCGGCAACGGCGTCGCGACCTCCGGCGGACCGTGGTGGTTGCCCGCGCTCGGTGCGCTCAGCTCGTCCGGTGGCGGGTCCGGGTCGTCGTCCGGCGGTCCCGGCGGTGTGGCGGGCACGATCAATCGGAGCGACGGCGTGACGATCACATACCGCTGCGAGGGCGATCGGCTCGTGGAGTTCGAGATCCGCCGCTAGACGTGATACGGCACGTCGATGACGATCGTGTTCGGACGCGACACAAGGCGAAGTTTGAGCCGCAGCGCCGCCCGGTTGTGCAGGAGGTAGCTCCACCGGGCGCGAGGCACGACGCCCGACAGGACGATCGCGAGCGGCCGCGCCGGATCGCCATCGGTGAGGGTGTCGAGATGGGTCTCGAGCGCCTTCGCGGCATCGCAGCGCGATCTCACCACCACGAGGTCCATCGCCGGTCCTGGATCGAGCCTCGTCCAGGAGCGCCGGATGCGCTCGGCTCCCGCGTCGTCATTCGTGACGTGCACGACCGAGACGTGCGCCGCGATGGAGCGCGCGTAGCCGAGCGCACGGATGGTGGGTCGATCGAGCCTCGCGATTGGAACCACGACGCGCATTCCGACGCGCCCCCGACGCAGCGCGCATTGTGAGGCGGGCGCGAGTGCTCCCATCGTCGATCGAGAGTCCCCGACGCGCGCTCAACGGTGTGTCAACGACATGCCTTCGCCCCTTAACGTTCGCTCAAAACGTCGCTAGAGGTCGTCGGAGCGGAAGCGGTAGCCCACGCCGGGCTCGGTCTCGAGATGCTTCGGCGCCTGCGGGTCGTCTTCGATCTTGCGCCGCAGGCGCGCGACGTACACGTGGAGGTAGTGCGACTCGTCGCCGTAATCGGGCCCCCACACCTGCTGCAGCAGCATCCGGTCGGTGAGGACTTTGTTCGGGTTCGTGATGAACACCTTGAGGAGGTCGTACTCGGTGGGCGTCAGGTGCACCACGCGGCCGGCGACCGAGACGTCGCGGCGCTCGAGGTCGATGACGAGATCGCCGCTGCGGATCCGCGGCTCCGCGCCCGCGTTCGGGCGTGCGACGTGCCGCAGCGCGACGCGGATGCGGGCGAGGAGCTCGTCGATCCCGAACGGCTTCGTCATGTAGTCGTCCGCGCCGCTGTCGAGCGCCGTCACCTTGTCCTCTTCGCCGCCACGCGCCGAGAGCACGATGATCGGCGTTCCCGATCGCTCTCGGATGTGCCGCACGACCTCGAAGCCGTCGCCGTCGGGAAGGTTGAGGTCGAGGACGACGAGGTCGGGCGGGCGCCGGTCGTACGTCGCCTTCGCGTCGGCGCCGGTCTCCGCGGTCTCGACCTGAAAGCCGTGGCCGCGGAGATTTGTCCGCAGCGTGCGCACCATCGCCGGCTCGTCGTCGACCACGAGGAGGCGCGCGCCGGCGGGCTCGGCGCGGGCAAGGTCGGGTCTCACCTCGCGCTTACCGGCAGTGTGAATACGACCCGGGTCCCCTCCGGCACCTCCCGGTCGACCCAGATCGATCCGCGGTGCGCCTCCACAAGGCGCTTCGCGATCGCCAGCCCGAGTCCGACGCCGCGCGTGCGCAGGCCCTGCCGGTCGAGGCGCACGAACGGCGCGAAGATGCGCTCCGCGTCCGCCTCCGGGATCCCGGGGCCGTGGTCGGTCACCGCGAAACGGACGTCGCCGTTCGCGGGAGCGACGCTGATCCCGATCGCGGATCCGGGCGGCGAGAACTTCGCGGCATTCTCGACGAGATTGGCGAGGACCTGCTGGATCTCGACGTAGTCGAGCTCGACAGGCGGCAGGTCGTCCGGCACGTCGAGGTCCACAGGATGTCCCGCGGTCACCGGCCGCAGCCGCCCGGCGACGTCCTCGACGAGGGCTCCCACGTCGTGCCAGGCCTTGTGCGGCACCAGGCTCCCGTTCTCGATGCGCGAAAGGTCGAGGAGATTGCCGACGACGCGGTCGAGACGCAGCGCCTCGTCCCGGATCGCCCCGACGAATTCGTCGCGCTCGCGTTCGGTCCAGGCGACGTCGCGCTGCAGCAGGCTGCCCGCCGAGGCGAGGATCGACGCGAGCGGCGTCCGGAGCTCGTGCGAGACCGCGTGCAGGAGCTCGGTCTTGAGGTCGTCGGCGCGGCGCAGCACCTCGGTCTCCAAGGCGTCCTTGCGGAACCGCGCGCGCTCCATCGTGACGCCGAGCTGCGCCGCACCGATCGCGAGGAGACGCTCGTCGGCCGGTCCGAGCTCGCGCGCGTCGGTGCGCGCGAGGAGGAGAAGCCGGCCGACGTGCTTTCCGGAGACCGTGATCGGCACGAGGTGCACCCGCCGCTCGCGGCCACGTCCCGGCAGCCGGGCGCCGACCAGGCGGATCCGGCGCGACGGTCCGCGGCGGGGATCCATGAGCCGCAGCTCCGTGCCGGTCGCGTGCAGGGCCTCGCGCGAGGGCTCGTCGCGCGCGGCGACGGCGGACCGCTCGAGCATCCCGGGATCGGACTCGATCGCGACCGCGTCGAGGTCCAGCGCCGCGCGGAAGTGCTCCGCGACCGCCGCGAGCGCCCGCTCGAGGTCGGGATCGGCCATGAGCAGCGCCGCCTCGTACAGGAGCGTCGCCTCGCGCTCGCGCGCCTTCGCCTCCTCGGCGCGCGCGCGCTCGCGCGCGGCCAGAGTCCCCGTCACGACCGCGGTCATGAGGAAGAGCGCGAGCGAGAACAGCTCTTCGGCGTCCGCCACGACGAGCTGGTGGGTCGGTGGCACGAAGAACCAATCAAAGGTGAGGAAGGCGAGCAGGCTCGCCGCGATCGCGGCGGCCCGCCCGAACGCGACGGCCACGAGGAGCACCGCGACGAGATACAGCATGGAGATGTTCGCGAGCTGCGTCCTGCCGACGACGAGCCCGATGAACACGCTCGTGAGGGCGACGCCCACGATCGCGGCGACGTACGGGATGAGACGTCGCATGGCTCGATCTCGCATCTTAGACCGCGCTCGCTTGCTCGACGCCCGGCAGCGCGAGTCCCGCCGCCACGCTGGTGAACGCGGCGGCGTCGCGGGTGGACGCGTCGGGCAGCAGCGACCGCATGAGCGCGCGGAAGGCCGGAATGGCGCTCGAGCCGCCGGTGTACACGATCTCCCCGATCCCGCCGGCCTCGAGCCCGGCGACATCGAGCACCTCATGGACGAGCGCGGCGGTCTCGTCGAGCAGCGGCGCGACGAGCCGCTCGAAGCGGCCGCGCACGATCCGCGCGTCCACGTCGACGGCGGCGTGGTGGTACGAGAGGATCGCGCTCGTCGCCGCCGACAGGTCGATCTTCGTCGCGTCGGCGGCGCGGAAGATCTCATAGCCGAGCTGCAATTCGATCGCGCTGCGCAGTGCGGCAAGCTCGCGCTTCGGCGCGCCCGCGCGGACGAGGTCGTCGAGCGCGTCGAGGAGCGGCTTCTCGTTCAGCGCCGAGAGCGCGTGCCAGTCGCGGAGCGCGTTCACGATGTAGCGCGGCAGCGCGAGCCGCTTGGGACCCCACTGCGCGCGCGAGCCGAGGAACGGCGCGACCGCATCGTCGATGACGAGCTCCGTCGCGCGGTCGCCGCCGATCGGGCCGCCCGCGGTCGCCAGGACGCGTAGCCCGCGCGCGTCGCGCCGCACGACGCAGAGGTCGAGCGTTCCGCCGCCGAAGTCGAACACCAGGCTCGTGCCCTCGGCCGTGGCCGCGGCGTGCGCGGCGGCGACGGGCTCCGGCACGAAGTGGACCTCAGAAAAGCCGGCGAGCTCCGCGGCCACCCGCAGACGCGCCGTCGCGCGGTCGTCGGCTCCAGGCGGTCCGCTGAAGCGCACGGGTCGACCGAGCGTGACCGCCTCCGGGGCGATGCCGACAAGCTCTCTTGCGCGCGCGCGCACGTGCGCAAGGACCAGGGCGATCAGATCTTCAAGGCCTTTCGCATCCCCAAAGACGTTCGTCCGCGTGTCGAGCGGATCCCCGAGAAAGGTCTTGAGCGCCTGGAAGAGCCGGCCGGGGGCGCTCGTGTCCGTGAGGATGTAGGCCTCGAGGCTCTTGTGGGTCCAGTCCGTGGAGGGGAGGCGAATGCCGAGCATCTGCACTTGACGCCGAAGCGGTCCGCGGTCGCGGTTGTCCGACAGATACTCGTCGATGGCCCGTCGGCCGACGATCGGCGTGCCGTCTCGCCGGATGTACAGGACCGTCGGCAGCGTTTCACCCGCGATCGGGTCGAGCGGCAGCACGCGGACCGCGGCGCCGTCGAACGCGGCGAGCGACGTGTTGGACGTGCCGAAATCCAGACCGAAGCGCACGGGCCGACCAGAGTACGGCCCAGCTGCCGGCCAAGCAGGCCGCCGCCCGAAACCCTCTCTACGCGGCGGTATCCCCGTCCTCGGTCGGCCGGGGACCCCTCCGCCGCGCGGGGGCCCTCGGTCGGCGGCCTGCTCCGCCGCTCCCGGGCCTTCTGTCGAGGAGGAAGAGTCTTGACAACGGCATTGTTAGGTTTTATAGAAAGAA
>Ga0209689_1000337_pt1 | contig 31201 bp, 29 predicted proteins | sample GraSoiAngelo_149_FD_187119 | JGI IMG/M metagenome (GOLD analysis project Ga0209689, IMG submission 187119) | Grasslands soil microbial communities from the Angelo Coastal Reserve, California, USA - 14_1009_09_30cm (SPAdes) (version 2) | ecosystem: Environmental > Terrestrial > Soil > Grasslands ... | reverse complement strand
ATCAGGGAGTCGTGGGATCCATGGTAGCATCCTTCGAACTTCAGGATCCGCCGGCGCCCGGTCACGGCCCGGGCGAGGCGGACGGCGAACAAGGTCGCGTCGAGCCCGGTCATCGAGAACTTGAGGCGGTCGACGCGGTACCGTTGGCACATGTGGTCCGCGAGCGGCCCGGCGTCGACGGACTCGTACCCGAAGATCGTGCCGTTCGACACGCGCTCCCGCATCGCCTTCGTGAGGATCGGATGGCTGTGGCCGGCGACGAGCGCGCCGAAGGCCATGTTGAAATCGACGTACTCGTTCCCGTCCGCGTCCCACATCCGGGAGCCGCGCGCGTTCCGGACGTACAAAGGATACGGGTCGACGAGCCGATAGTTACTATTCACACCGGAAGGAATGCGACGTTTCGCGGCCTCCCAGGCCCGCGCGGACTTCTTCGTCCTCCGGCGATAGGCTTGGAGTTCTTCCTCCCAGGTAAGCATGATATCGTAGAAGTGGCCGCTCGAACGCCCACATACTATAAACGGTTTCGCGCGAGAATCTGCGGAACCGATGTCCTCATTCCGCCGCCTTGCGTTGGAACGTCCACATGGCGAGCGCGAGCATCCCGACGAACCAGACGAGGGCGGCCGACGCGACCGCGGTCAGGCTGAGCGTGGACCCGCCACCGAACGAGAACCGGATCGCCTCGGGCGCGGCGAAGGTGACGAGTTGCGTGTAGATCGAGCTCGGATTGCCGAGGCCGACGACTTGCGAGAACTGGAACTGGGCCTGGAAGCTGTTCGGGAAGAGGACGGACGAGAGGACGAAGGTGATGACCGGATAGAGGATGTTGAACGCGAGCCACACGAGGAAGCCGAAGAGGATCGCCGTGCCGCTCGTCTTGGCCAGGGTGGAGAAGATCAGTTGCAGCGGGATGTAGAACGCGATCAGGAGGAGGCTCAGGCCGAGGAACGCGAGGGCGAAGCTCCCGGTCGGCCCTTTTCCCGAGACCGCGGTGAGGACCGCGATGCCCGCGAGGTTGACGAGGGTGACGGGGAGCGCGACGGCCGCGAAGGTCCCGAGGAACTTCCCCAGCAAGGTCCCGACGCGGCTCGCGGGACGGGAGAGGAGGAGGTCCAAGGTCCCTTGGACCCGTTCCTTGCTGATCGCGTCGAAGGTCACGACGACGGCGAAGATCGGGATGACGAACGTCGCGAATCCGGCGGCCATGATCAAGAGGACGAAGTCAGGCCCGACGGTGAAGAACGGAGAAGGAAGCGGCTTGGAGGTGAAGACCGCGCGCGTCTGGTTCTCGCCCGCCACCTCGATCGTGACGTTGGAGGGTCCGAGGGGGAGTTCGAGCCGTCCATACCCCCGTGAATCGACGTCCTTGACGTACGTGTCATTGAGCCACAGACGGGCGGCGACCGGCACGCCGGCGCGACCGAGGACGTGGACGCCGAGGTCGTTCGGCACGGAGTCCGTGTCCAATGCCTCCTGCCGAGTCTCCACGGTGAAGTTCTCCACCGGCCTGTCGAAGAACACGCCGGAACCAGACTCGGCGTTCCCGGTGCGGACCGTGATGCCGATGGAGCTTCGGTTCCCCACGGCGAGGCGCACAAATCCGTCTGCGTCCGCGGACGTGGTGCCGAGCGGCGCCGGCGGTTGGACCGAGAGATCCGTAAAAGAGACGGTGGCGCCTGGCAAGGGTACACCGAAGGGATCGGAGACCCACGCGACGGCGATGTGCTCTCCGGACGTCCCGATGGCCGGATGCACCCATGCCACGAGAGGTGCGATCGAGGGACCGCCTGCGCTCGACCCGCGGCCGATCCCGTAGGCGCCCCCGACCATGATCAGGGCGAGGACGATGATCATGATCAGCATGCGGACGCTCCGCAGGTTGACGTAGAACTCGTGCCAGCCGACGGGGACCAGTCCCCGGAGAAACGCCGGGGCCTTCATACGCGTCCCCCTTTCGTGAGGGCGAAGAACAGGTCCTCCAAGGAGCGTTCCGACGCCTTCAGTTCCTTGAGCCGCGCGCCGGCCAAGACGAGCGCCTTGCTCACGTCCGGGCCCACGTCGGTCCCCGATTGAACCGTGACGTCCAGGCCATTCGCGGTCCGGGTCGCACCGGTGACGCCCGAGATGGAGGTGACCGCCGCGATCGCTTCATCCGTGATCCCCTCGGCCGTGACATGGAGGATGATGGGCGCTCCCGCGGACATCTTCGAGGAGAGGTTCGCGATCGAATCGGCCGCGACGATCCGTCCGCGGTCGATGATGCCGACATGCTCGCAAAGTTGCTCGACCTCGGAGAGGAGGTGCGAGGACAGGAAGACCGTCTTGCCTTTCCCATTGAGGAATCGGATCAGGTCGCGGAAGTAGCGCATCCCCTGCGGATCGAGGCCGCTCGCCGGCTCGTCCATGATGAGCAACTCGGGATCGTGGAGCAGGGATTGGGCGAGGGCGAGGCGCTTTTTCATCCCGTGACTGTAGGTCTTCACCTTCTTGCGGGCGACATCGCCGATCCCCACTTGGCCGAGGAGGTCGATGGCCCGACGTTTCGCGGCGGCCCGCGGGATCCCGTGGAACGACGCGTAGTACTGAAGATGGGCGAGTCCCGTGAGCGTCGGATAGAAGGAGACCTCGTCGGGCATCACGCCGATCCGCTCCTTGACCGCCATCGGGTCTTCGTGGACATCGTGTCCGGCGATCCGCACGGTCCCTCCCGTCGGGGCGAGAACCGTCGAGAGGATCCGGATCGTCGTCGTCTTCCCGGCGCCATTCGGACCGAGGAAGCCAAAGATGTCGCCCTTCGGCACGGAGAACGACACGCCGTTCAGGGCGCGGGTCCCTCCCTTGCGGCCGTAGACCTTGACGAGCCCCTCCACCTCGATCACGTCGGGCGGGACGAAGTGGCCGTCCAAATACGTTTGCTGCGGATGTTAGTGTTAACCTTAAACAAGGTTGATTTTTCGCAGGCGGCCCGACCCCGTGGCGGGAAGCGGATTATAGGGAGGCGAACGTTTCCGCCGCGATGGCCTTCGACATCCTCATCCGGGGAGGGAACGTCCTCGACGGCACCGGTTCGCCCGCGCGGGCCGCGGACATTGGGATTCAACGACGGCGAATCGCCCGAGTCGGCAAGTTGGCGAGAGCTCCCGCTCACCGGACCATCGATGCGAAGGGCCTCTTCGTGGCGCCGGGCTTCATCGACATCCACACGCACAGCGACATCGGCATCCTCGTCGAGCCGACGGCCGAGTGCGCGGTCCGCCAAGGCGTGACGACCCATGTAATCGGGAATTGCGGGGATTCGCCCGCGCCGATCAGCGAGGGGTACCGCGAACTCGCCACGCGACGATTCGAATATTATGCGCAGGCGCGCGAGTGGGATTGGACGACGTACGGAGAGTATCTCGATTTCATGGGGGCCAACGGGGTCGGCGTCAACATCGCGGGCCTCGTCGGCCACGGGGCCATCCGGACCGCGGTCATGGGATTCCACGAGCGGGCGCCAAACCGCGAGGAGTTGCGGTCGATGAAGGCACACGTCGAGGAGGCCATGGCTGCCGGTGCGTTCGGCATGAGCACCGGCCTCGTCTATCCGCCCGGCTGTTTCGCCGCGACCGAGGAGATCGTCGAACTCGCGAAGGTCGTCGCTCGCCACGGCGGATTCTACGCGTCCCACATCCGCGGGGAGCGGGAGACGATCGTCGATGCGGTGAAGGAATGCATCGAGATCGGGGAGCACGCCGGATGCGCCGTCCAGATCAGCCACAACAACCCGAAATACGGAGGCCTCGGCAAGGCTCCGGAGATCCAAGCGCTGTGGGAGTCCGCGCACGATCGCGGGCTGGACGTCCTGGTCGACAACGACGTGCACACGGACTTCGGACCCCCGTTGAGCCACGCGCTCCCGCAATGGACGCAGAAGCTGCGGACCGAGGAACTCGTGGACCTCCTCCAGGATCCCATGAAGCGAAAGCAAATCCGAGAAGAAGTCCGCGCGGACCGCACACCCGGCGCGGGATACGTCGGGTTGTTGGTCCACGATCGCTTCGATCGAATCTGGCTCCTGCGGTGTCCTCACGATCGCACAAAGGAAGGGCTCACCATCGCGGAACTGGCGGCGCGTCGCGGCGTCGATCCTTGGACCGCCTACTTCGACGTGATCGTCGAAGAGCAAGACCGAGCCGTCGGCCTCTTCGATTATATGGACCCCGAGGAGATCAAGTCCACCTTGCGCCATCCGTTGGTGATGATCTGTTCGGACGGATGGGTGGCCCCGAAGGAAGAACGGACCTCGGCGACCGCGCCCTACCAGCCCTGCACGTTCGGCGAGTTCCCGGGAGTCCTGCAGCGGTTCGTCGTCGAGGAGCCGGTCCTCACCTTACCGAACGCGATCTACAAGATGACGGGCATGCCCGCCAAGCGGTTGGGCCTCAAGGACCGCGGGCTCATCCGAGAGGGATGCGCCGCCGACCTCGTCGTCTTCGACCTGCCGCGGGTGAAGGATCGCGCCACGAACCGATGGCCCCATGCGTATCCGTTCGAAAATTATCCGCACGAGTACCCGGAGGGAATCGATTGGGTCTTCGTGAATGGCACGGCGGCGGTGGAGGATGGCAAGCCGACCGGGACGCGGACAGGGCAGTGCTTGCGCCACACAGGTGTCAGATGAACGCGTATCGTATCGAGAGGTGAACGGTGACGCGACGGATCGACGGAGAACCTGTCTCCGAAAGGCGAATTCGGACGAGCATGTCTCGGATCCTCAAGGCAAATCGACTGTGTTCCATCGCAACGGTCGCTTCCGGCAATCGGGCTCACATCAACACCGCCTTCTTCGCGTATTCGCCCTCCCTCGAACTCTACTTCCTTTCCGATCCGGACTCTCTGCACTCCCGAAACTTGTCGGCCCGTCCCTCGATGGCGATGACGATCTTCGATTCCCGGCAGAGCTGGGACGATCCGGGCCGGGGAATCCAACTCTTCGGGACCGGCCGCAAGACCCGGGGCATCGAGGCGGCGCGCGCCGAGCGAACGTACGCTGCGCGGTTCCCCTCATTCGCCCGATGGCTTCGGGGACGGAGCGCCGCTGAACGAGTCCAGGCGGCGAGGTTGCGCTCCTATGCGTTCTTCCAGTTCATGCCCAATCGAGTGAAGGTCCTCGACGAGGCGGAGTTCGGCGGCGCCGTGTTTGTCGTGGCCCGCGTGATTCGCCGCGGCGGGCCGAGCGGGCGCGGTCGGGTGGAGCTCGCATGGCACTCGACCGAGGTGCTTGTTCCAGGCGATGGCGGAGCTGAGCTGAAAAGGCGAGGCTGACATCATCTGGGTCCGAGCGGTGCCCTCGGGGTGTGTCAATCCGTTCGGATCCTCGAACCGCGCAATGCAACGCTCCGACTCGGCATGAATCTGAGTAGGAGTGGGCTCGACCGGATTCGAACCGGTGACCTTCGCCATGTCAAGGCGATGTCATAACCACTAGACCACGAGCCCAGCGACCGCGCCTAACCTTCGACCGTCCTTAAAGCCTTTCTTTGGCTCCGTCGGCGAAGCCTACTTCGTCAACGAGGACACGATCGCGCGACAGAACGCGGGAAGATCGTCGGGGAATCGCGAGGTGATGAAGTTCCCATCCACCACGCACTCCTTGTCGATCCACTCCGCACCCGCGTTGAGGCAGTCGTCCCGCACGCTCGCGAAGGAAGTCATCCGGCGGCCCTTCACGATGCCCGCGCTGATCGGCACCCAGGCCGCGTGGCAGATCGCGGCGACGACCTTGCGTCCCTCGTCCATCGCCCGAACGAAGGAGAGGATCTCTTTGTGGCGGCGCATCTTGTCCGGGCCCGCGACGCCTCCCGGAATCACGACCGCATCGAAGTCCTTGGCCTTGAGGTCCGCGGCGGCCATGTCGACCTCGCACGGGTACGAATGCTTCGAGCTGTAGATCCGTTTCTCATGGCCCGCGAGGACGACCTCAGCACCTTCCTCGATCAAACGATAGTACGGCACCCAGAGTTCGAGGTCTTCGTATCCGTCTTCCGCGAGCACGACAATCTTCCTTCCGTTGAGCGACATGCGAACACGAAGGCTCAACGCGGCCAAATCCCTTCGCACGGCATCGCCGAATCGCCCTCCCTGGGCACCTCACGCCAGGAGCCAATCGTTTCGTAACGATCGCCAAAGTTCTATGAGCAGGAAACTCATCGAACCTGAGGGTCCGATATGTCTTTGGCGAGAGCTGGCCGGACGAAGACCTCTCGCGTCATCCTCCTGTGGGTCCTGGTCATCGGATCGGGAGCCGTTATCGTGGGCGGCGTCCTCGCAAACTTCCTCCTGACCAGGCCTCCGCTCCCGGAGCCCTGTACCACGGAGGCGCTGGCCCCACGGAGCACTCCGACGCCCCTCGTCTCTTTCGGAGTGGTTTCCGTCGAACATGGAAATGCAACAATCACGATCGTACGCGCGAGGTTCTGTCCTGCTCCGAGCGAATACCGTTTCAGCATCGGATTCAAGGGGCCGAGTGCTGTCGGGATGTTTGCATCCAGCGGAAGCTACGCGACCACGGTTGCGTCGAACACAACGTTCCGCGTCACCTGGATGGACGAGGACGGTCAGGGCCTTGTGAACGTTGGGGACACGTTCCGCGTCACCGGAGACGGCAAGCCTCTGCCTTCGGGGGAACAATTCACCCTTTACCTCTACATGACCAACATGACCTTGGTCGCCGCAGCAAACTGGTGGACTTGACCTCCCCCATCGTCCCGATCCCAGCGAACGGCAGCCCCAGCCGAACCCACCCAAAGCCCTATGAGTACCCATCGCGTCGCTCGCGACGCCCGAGGCCGACCGCTGTGACGTCCCGAGACAACTTCGAGTTCGCCCATGCCCACCGCCGCGAAGTCGCATGGATGTCGCAGAACACGAACACCCTCCCGGTCCATCCCGCGATTCTCGAGGCGATCCGGCAGAGCGCCGACGAACAAGAGTTCAACCTCTATCCGAGGAAGGACGGCGTCGCGGGCCTCGCCGACGCGATCCGGCAGGACCTCCGCCTGGAGGGCCACGACCTCCTCCTGACGAACGGAGGGATCGAGGGCGAGTACATCGCGACGAGGGCGATGCTGGGACCGGGGAATCAAGTCCTCTCGACGGATCCCTCCTTCCTCCCGATCCACGACCAGGTGGCGATGGCGGGGGCCCGGGCGGTCGAGGTCGACATCTATCGGAAGCCGTACCTGCTGACGCCGGAGCAAGCGAACGAGGCGATCACCCCGCAGACTCGGATGCTCCTCCTGATCGATCCGAACAATCCGCTCGGGTCCGGGTACTCGCGGGACCAGGTGCGCGGCCTGACGGAGGTCGCGCGGGACCACGACCTGTGGATCGTGGACGACGTCACCTACCGCGATTTCAACCCGGACCACGTCTCGGCGACCGCGTTCTATCCGGAGAAGACCCTCGTTTCCTATTCCTTCAGCAAGGGCCCCGGCCTCGCGGGGATGCGGATCGGCGCGATCCTCGCCCCGTCCGAGGGTCCGAGGTACGATCACGGGCCGTATGGCATCGTGATGCAAAGCCTCCGGAAGATGGACACGAATGTCCTCGGAGTCAACGTGCTGGCGCAGCGCGCGGCGCTCGCGGCCCTCCGGACGAAGAAGGAATGGCTCCCTGAGGTCCGGCGCGCGTGCGCGCGGAACCAGGAGATGATCCGCGCGGCGGTCAAGAAGGTCGACGGATCCTCCCTACCGGTGTATCCTTCGAAGGCGAACATGTTCGTGATCGATCTCTCCGAGGCCGGGGTCGACCCGGAACGGGCGGAAGAGCGTCTTCTCCTCGACCACTTGGTGCACACCCGCGCCGGTTCGTACCTGTCGAAGAAACACGGGGCCGAATTCCTGCGGGTGTCCTTCACCGTGTCCGAGGCGGATTGCCAACGATTCGCCCAAGCCTTCCCGATCGTCATGGAGTCCCTTGCAAAATGAGCGCGACAGGCTCATAGCCTGGGACCACTCTCCGGAGGCGAGACCATGGGATTGCTGCAAGATCTCGCGGGCCGCGTCGAAGAGGTGGCCGTGTCCGGCGGCAAGTTCGCGGACGCGTTCGTCCGGACCGCGGGGGCGGCCGTCGCCGGGGCCCTCGTCTTCGTCGAGAAGGAGATCGGGTACGCGCAACGGGCGGCCAAGCGTCCAAAGTCGGAGAAACGAGGCGGGAAGGAAGTTACCCATAAGTAAGGGTAACCCGGCTCGCGGTCCTCCGGATGTCCCCTCGAAAGCTACTTAGCGTTCGCTCGTGCTAGCCCGATCGCCTCTGGAGTGGATCGGGTGGGGAAGTCGGAATATCTCAACTTCGTGAATGGCGAATGGGTGCCGTCGCACACGGAAGCGACGTATACGGTGATCAATCCCGCGACCGGCGGGAAGATCGCAGCCGTGCCGCAGTCCGATCTGCAGGACACGCGCGCGGCGATCGATGCCGCAAGGGAAGCGTTCGACAAAGGCAAGTGGCCCCACCTGACGCCCGGAGACCGGGCGGCGGCCTTGTTCAAACTCGCGAACCTAATCGAATCGGAAATGGACCGCCTCGGCCCGCTGGAGTCCCAGAACCAGGGGAAGACGATCAAACAGGCGCGGGACGGCGACCTGCCTTTCAGCGTCGACAACTTGCGCTTCATGGCGGGAGCGGCGCGGACCCTCACCGGACAGGCCTCGATGGAGTACGCCTACGGCGCGACGAGCCTCATCCGCCGCGAGCCGATCGGGGTCATCGGCCAGATCACGCCGTGGAACTATCCGTTCATGATGGCGATCTGGAAACTCGCGCCGGCGCTCGCGGCCGGCAACACGACCGTCCTGAAGCCCGCCTCGCTCACGCCGCTCACGACCCTTGAGCTGGGCAAGCTGGTCGAACAGGCGGGCATCCCCGCGGGGACCGTGAACCTCATCACGGGGCCCGGTGCGGTGGTCGGGAACGAACTCGCGTCGAGTGACAAGGTCGACATGGTCTCCCTCACCGGCGACACCGCGACGGGCAAGGAGATCATGAACGCGGCCAAGTCGAACGTCAAGAAGCTGCACCTCGAGCTCGGCGGCAAGGCGCCCTTCGTCGTCTTCGACGACGCGAACATCGCCGCGGCCGCGGAGGGGGCGGTCGCGGCCTCCATGGTGAATGGCGGCCAAGATTGCACGCAAGCCGCGCGCTTCATCGTCCAGGACAAGGCCTACAAGAAGTTCCAGGAGAGGTTCCTCGAGCGGCTCAAGACCGTCCGGATGGGCGATCCGCTCCAGCGGTCCACGGACCTCGGGCCCCTGGTCTCGTCGAAGCAACGGGACAAGGTCGAGGACTACGTCGGAATCGGCAACGACGAAGGCGCGAAGCTCGCCCTCGGCGGCAAACGGCCGAAGGGCAAGGCGTTCGACAAGGGATGGTTCTACGAACCGACGGCGTTCGTGGACACCGATCCCTCCATGCGGATCGCGCGGGAAGAAGTGTTCGGGCCCGTGGTGAATGTCCAGAAGTTCTCGGACGAAGAGGAGGCGATCAACGCGGCGAACGACGTCGTCTACGGCCTCTACTCGTCCGTGTGGACGAAGGACGTGCAGCGGGCGCACCGCGTCGCGAACGCCCTTCGCTTCGGGGCCGTCGAGATCAACGACCACCTACCGATCGTGAGCGAGATGCCCCACGGCGGCTACAAGCAGAGCGGGTTCGGGAAAGACCTCTCCGTGTACAGCCTCGAGGACTACACACAGATCAAGCACGTCTTCATCGATCTCACGGACGCCGTGCGGAAGCCCTGGCACTACCTCACGTTCGGCGATCCGACCTGACGCGTCGAACCGGACGCTCACCTGCCAATCCGCCGATCGGACCACGCCATCGGGAGCTCACGGGCCTCCCACTCGTCGAAGACGCGCTCGCGGTCCAAGGCCTCGGGAGGATGGACGCCGGGCCCCGGCGTCGCCAGGTCCGCGATCATCGCGACGCCGATGGCCGCCCCGACCGCACTGAGATAATTGACGGCGGTCGTGGACCGACGCCGGTTCGCGTCCGCCTGCGGCATCGTGACGTCCCCGCGTCGCACGACCCGCTGACCGTCGCGCGTCCCTTCGACCTCCACCGTCAGGGCGGTCGCCCCTTGCAGCGGGAGGACGAGCGCGGAGGGTTCCGGGAACGCGGCGAGGAGGGCCCGTCGGAAGGAGACCATCTGATTGCCGACGCGGATCATGCGGAAGTCGGAAAGCAAACCGAGCCGGTCGAGGGAGACGAGCGCGCGGACGACGTCCGGATGGAGCGCGTGTTTGTAGTCCACCCGCCCGATCGGCTTCCCGAGGAAGCGCGGAAGGGTCTCCACCTCCTCGTGCGCGATGAGATACGTGCGTTGGGTCCCGACGGGAGCGGGGAAGGGAAAATTCTCCGGCTCGCTGAGCGGCTCCCGCACGCGGAGTTCGTTTTCGAGCCACACGGTCGGACGGACGAGGACATTCGCAAGGAACGCCTCCCGCGACGAAAGAGGGAGGAAGCCGGCGCCCGCGGAGACGAGGTCTCCCGCTCGGATTCGGATCGCGTCGATCGCCTCGAAAGGTTCGGCGGCATCGCGCGCCATCACGTTGGAGATGCCGGGGTCGAATCCCATGGAGACGAGGGCGGTACGGCCCGCGCTCTTGAATTCGTCGGCCTTCGCGAGCTGTGCAAAGACGCCGGGCGTCGCGCCGGGCTCGGGAGAACCGGCGGAGGCGATATCGAGATAGTTCGCGCCGACCTCCAACGCGGCATCCATGATCCGAAGGTTGTACCGCGGCAAGGTCGTGTTCACCACGATGTCGGCTCCCGCCAGGGCTTTTCGAAGGGCGACATGGTTCTCGACATTCAGTTGCGCCGCCTCGATCGAGACGCGCCCTGGAATTCCCGTCAACACCCGGGCCCTCTCGCCGAACTGGTCCGTGAGCAGGAGGGAGGTCACGCGGCGATTCGCCCGCAGTTCCGACGCGAGCGTCCGTCCGAGCCCGCCGACTCCGAGGATCGCAACCCGCATGCCATCGACTCACGGATTCTCGGGCCCCTTAGTCTTTTCGCGATGATTCCGGCCTGGCGTACTCAAGAGGCCACGATGCGACGCCCATGGCCGCCGGAATTACCATGGGAATAGTAATCGTCATGACTCCGAAATTCCCCCGGCCGATGGACCTGGGAAAAGGGCCGATTTAGTCCGGACGTCCGAGATTTCTGGGGACCCCTTGGCCGTAGCATGCCGGTGCGCATCGCGGACAAGTGAATCCCACCCGCTTATATGCGCCCCCACCCTGTGTCGTGACGGGCTCGGCGTCGAGGGGCGGCGTTTCGCAGGCTGCCGCGGCCTCCCCCTCTCCGCGTCTCGCGGTTGGTCCTCGCGGGCGCCCATCAAGACCCCGGCGCCGGGCTGTAATCCTTTTCGAAAGACGGGCAGGACCCGAGTCAGGCGTCATTCGCCAAGTCAACAAGCCGCGGCCGTCGAGGCCTTATTCAGGAAAAACCAATGGTGCGAGGACCGCTCACGTTGTGGTCGATGCGCGCGAAGGCTTCGAGCGGTGTTCCGGAGACGTTGAGGGACCATTCAATCGGCGCTTGAACAAGCGCAACGCGATCTTCAGGCCGGTCCGGAGGGGGATCAACTTGGGTGGCCCGATGCGGGCCGCGTAATCGATCGGCAGTTCCGTGATCCGCGCTTCCTTCAAGGCGGCGGATCCGAAGAGATCGGCCTCGAGGTCGAAGCCTCGGGCCTCCAGCGAGAGTTCCCGCAGGGTGTCCGCGTTGAACGCCCACATCCCGGTGCAGACGTCCGTGACCGAGACTCCGAAGAGGAGGCGGGCCAGAGCGCTCAGGACGCGGTTCCCGACCCGGTTCAGGGTGGTCATCGCGCCCTCGGCCATCTTCCCGAGGAACCGGGAGCCGAGGACGACGTCCTGGCCGGAGGCCAGGGCCTCCAGGAACACCGGGACCATCTCCGGCGGATACGTGCCATCCGCATCGAGCATGAAGTAGAACTCGGGCTCCCGCGACCCGCCATCGGCGCGGTCTCGGCTCCGCAGGAGGTGATCGAACGCCTGGCGCATGCCGTTGCCTTTCCCGCGGCCCGTCTGGACGAACACGCTCGCTCCGCTCTTCCGGATGACCTCGAGGGTCCGATCCGTCGAATTCCCGTCGACGACCCACACCGAGACCGTGTATCCGGCGGCCTCGAGCTGGGCCTTCGGGATCCGCTGCAGGACATGGCCGATCGCGCGTTCCTCGTTTAGGGCCGGGAGGAAGATGACGACATGGCCCCGAGGACTCGGCTGCGGGTGTTGACCTGCGACGCGCGGATTGCGCGCTGAGGTGTCCTCCGGTTGGCCACCCCCCATCGCCTGTGCGATTACGGTCGTCGACTTCCCCTCCAGCCCGTCATTGCGATACGACTCTCAGGCTCGACGGCGTCGCGCTCGGACGCCGGGCCGCCCCCGCCGGCCAGTCGAAACCTGGGAGAATCTCACCGAGGAACTCCGCATTCCGCTCCATTTGGTACGTGAGGAAGAACAGGGCGCCATACGTGTCCCCGCGCGGGCTCGTCGCGATGACATCGTCTCGTTGGAGCTTCGCCAGATGATGCTGGACCGTGGTGTAGTGGAGGCCGAGCGCGCTCGCGATCTGGTTCGCGTTGAGGGGCCCGTCCTCTTGCAGGAGCTTCAGGATCCGACAGCGGTTGTGGCCGCCGCGGGATCGCGCGAGCAGGTAGACGAGCGTCCGTCGGAAGTGCGTGTTGAGCCGTTCCTTCGGCTGCGAGGCGGAGGCGTCCCTCTCGATCCGGGCCGGGTTCGGCCATGGGGCGGTCGGCTGGGCGATTGCCACGCGTTCTGTAGCGCCGGACATTGTTAGGGCGGGCAAATCGAGGGAAGGGGATATCCACCGCGTCCTAACACGCGCATCTCCGCATGGGGAGTGTGCGCGGTGCGTCACACCGAATGGTTTGTCCTGCAAAAGACTATAACTTACAAGTGAATGGCGACGCTATTCCCTTTGTCCGACAGGGGGCCTTGGTGAACCGACTTGGCTAGTCGTACGGCCGTCACAAGGACCATCCGGTTGGACGGGGACACGGACCGAGCCCTGTCAGGCTTGGCCGAGAAAGAGCGGGTCAGCGTCAATTTCCTCGTGAATCGGGCCCTTCGCAAATTCATCGAATGGGACGTCTACGCCGAGAAGTTCGGCTTCCTATCGCTCCCGGCGTCCATGATCACGAAGATGATGAGCTACCTGTCCGACGAGGAGGCGAAGGAGATGGGTCGTTGGGCCGGTCAGAACCTCGTCAAGGACTTCCTCACCTTCTGGTTCAAGGAGGTCAGCGTCACGACCTTGGTCAAGGGATATCCGGCCCTCGAATCGAAATATGGCAAGTCGTTCGAGTATGAGGAGCACGTCGACGGCGGCCGCTGGACGATCATCCTCAAGCATGGCCGGGGGCTGAAGTGGTCCTTGTATTACGAGGAACTCCTTCGATCCGTCTTCGAGCAGTTGCTGAAGAAGGAAGTGAAGACGGAACGGACCGAGGACCAGGTCGTCGCCCGGTTCAGCGCCGTTTGATCCGCCGCGCGAAGGGGCTAGTGGCTGAGGATTTTTTTCTTCGGCGTCTCGTTGTCGCCATCGGGGGCATTCTCCAGACCGGCCTCACCGAGCGCGCTCCGCTCGATGGCCTCGGCGAGCCAGCCCATCGTCATGCGGAGTCCCAGGCAGACGCGGTCGATCTCCGCGTCTCCCGTGTCGCCCTTCTTCACCTTGGACAAGAGCATCGACTTGACCATGTGGGCGTTTTGATCGCCGAACGTCTTGTCGAAGGCTCGCCAATAGGCCTGTTGGAACGCCGGATTGTCCCGAACGCCCAGGGGCTTCGCTAGGTGCGGGACGGAACCGCCTCCTGTGCCGGAGGACTCGGCATCCTCGATCGCGCGGGTCGGTGTCCAGCGACCTCGCCCGCGATCGATGACGCGCCCTCGCTTGTCATCGAGCCAGCCTTTCGCGCGAGGAGCCCGAAGGCGGCACCCACCTGATAATGCATGCGGTTAGGGTCCAGCACGAAGGTGTGTGGTCTGGGGGGCATCCGCCGACTTCGCACCGCCCCCGAAGTGTGCCTCCAGGGAGCGAGGGAGGCATCAGGGTCCCGAATCGCGGTTCGTCCGAACCGCCGCAAGGCCCGTTGGACCGCCAGCTTCCTCGGCGCCACGCTTCCCCGCACCCTAGCCGAGCTTGCCGCGGACATGCGGATGGACGATTCGAATCCCTCGAGGACCGATGTCGATCGGGATGGGACCCATCTGGTGGTTCGTTCCACGCATCTTCGTAATCTCCATGTACCGGACCCGCGCGTCGCCGGCCGGGAGGACGCTGAACTTGATCACGCCGTCGGCGACGAACTCTTCCACGCCGGTCCAAGGCAGATCCCTGCCGGTCCCCTCTTCCGTGATCAGGAGGGTCGTGCATCCCGAGGCCCCTCCGACGATTTTCCCCAGGAGGACGTGGGTGAAGGTCCGGAGGTCTCCGACGGTTTGGAAGGCAGGGGACATCGCCGTGAAGGAGTCGATCACGAGGCGCTCGGTCTGATTCTCATCGATCTCGCGGGCGATCTGCTCCCAGAGGGCCGGCAGGCCCTCCGCGGTCGGGGCGGGCAGCTCGAGGAACGCGAACCGTTTCTGGGCCATCAAGGGTCCGAAGTCAAGTCCGATGCGGCGCACGTTGTGGAGGTAGGACTTCTCGCTTTCGAGCATCGAGACGTACATGCCGCTCTGCTTGGCCTGCTTCGCCCCGTGGTACAGGAAGTGGGATCCGAAGATCGTCTTCCCGGTCCCGGGCCGGCCGGTCAGCGTGATGAGACTCCCGGTGAGGAACCCCCCTTCGAGCATCCCGTCGAGCTCGGGCAGGCCGGTCGGTGCCCGCTCTTCGGCGCTAGATTCTGGAACCCTCGCCACGGCCATCTCGGTCATGCAATCAGCCTCTTCTTAGCACTTTGCATGGAACGCGCGACGGTCTCAAAGAAGTCGGTCTGCGGCGCGCGCCGTCGGATGCGGACGGGGACCGTAACCGGCGGTTCTTCCGCGGCGGCTCCCGCCGCTTTCGAGAGCGGGACGTCCTGGAGCGGGATCAACTTGAATTCCGGGTACCCGTTTCCGAAGGAGAACTGAAGCCCGTAGAACCCGGTCCGCGGCTTGACGCCGTAGAACACGAGCGTGCCCCAGCGCGTCGTGATCACCAGGTGGATCTGCGAGATGTTCGCCACCTTCTCCGTCAACTCGAGGTTCGGCCGCGCGAGGACGGACTGGATGTCCTTGTTCACGGCGACCCGCGCCGCGACGGTCGCCAGGAAGTCCATCACTCCCTGTCCGTAGAAGTTCTCGACCGTGTCGAGGGCCATCAGCTTCCAGATGATTTTGCCCTGGTTCTTGAACTTCCCATAGACCTCGAGCCACATCTCGAAGTCCTTCGCCATGTCGAGCGAGAACTTGATCGCGACCGGGTCTTCGACGCGGTCCGTGGTGAAGACGCGCATGTTCGCGTCGTACATGTCCTCGGCGAGGAACTGCGTCGCAAAGAGCCGCGACCGCTTCGGGTCGAAGTCGCTGTACGGGAACATCATCACCGCGTTGTTCGTCGCGAGGAAGTTCAGGAGCGCGGTCAGCGGGACGTACAGCTGCGCCTCGAACGGCACGTCGCCTCGCATCTCGAGCAACACCGTCGAACCGCGGGCGACGCCGCCGCCCAGGAGGGAATCGAGGTCTCGGCTGCCCGTGGACATGTGGGTCTCCGTGTTGTCGACCGGACGGAACATCGCGGTTTCGGCCGGGAGCTTGAAGTCGAACGGCTCGAGGTACTGGAATCGGCCCCCCGCAAGGGTGAACAGATATTGGTCTTGCCGAATCGGGACGCCGCGCAGCTTTCGAATCTCGAGTTCTCGCAGCCGCCGGTCGTCGATGACCTTCTGGCGGAGGATCAGGATCGCGTCGGCGAGCTGATCCAGCGTCGTGTTCGCCTCCGAATGCTCGCTGACGAGGATGAGCCGCGCGCCCGTCTCCTCCAGGACCGCCATCAGGGACTGCTCCACCTTCATCCGAGCCTCGCTCGGAATATAATCGGAAATGCCCTCCCAGGAGTCGAGGACGACGAGGGGGTTCTCCATGCTCGAGAGCAGGTCGTGGAGGCCCGAGATGACCTTGTGCCCGACCACGAACTGGGTCGGGTCGAACTCCAAGGTGGAGAAGAACTGGACGTTCGGTTCCGCGGCGAGTTTCGAGAACAAGGCATGCTGGAACGACAGCTTCTCCGGGTACGTCCGCGTCGAAATGTGGACAGCGTCGCCTTCCGAATGGAGCAAAGCCATCAGTTCGAGGGCCAAGTTCGTCTTCCCGGTCCCGGCATCTCCCTTGACCAGGAGGATGTACCCCTTCCGGCGGAGGACCGCCTCCAGTTCCGGCGGAACCGACCGGGGATTGGCCGGCGATTCGTTATTCTCAATCATACCGCGTCTCGACCTCCCGCAGCCCATGAACGAATGACCCTCGCTGCCTTAAAAGCTTGTAGTAACCATATGGTCAACAGTGGCCTCCACCCTCTCGAGGACCGAAGCAAGGTCCCCATTGTCAAGGGCATGCATCGATGTGATTCGTTGGACCTTATAAGCCTCGAAAAATTTCGGAGTCCCGGACGCAGAATGCACTGGCGTAGCGCGGTCCTCCTGATTGTCGCCGCCGCGGGGATCCTCATCGCGATCGCCGCCCCGAAACTGGTCGTGTTGCAGAGCCTCGTCATGGTCTCTTCCGCGATGTTGGGCGTCGTCGCGGTCGTCCTCGTCCGCCGGGGTGCCCGCACCTTGCCCTCCGACCCTCGGATCGCGCGGGTGTCGCAGCGCCTCCGGGAGCTGCGGCGGCTCGCCGCGGTGGCGCGACAGCAGTCCCTCGCGAATCTCGATGGGAACCCCGAATCGATCGCCGTCTATCCGTGGCCTGAAGAGGAGGATGTCGTCCGCGTCGAAGACCACTCCGTCGCCCGTCGGCTCACGGAACGCCTCGCCCCGCCCGCCCCGGACACCGCCCTCGACCATCGATCGTCGCACAACGAGACCTTCGCCGAACTCCTCCGGGAAGGCGAAGACTTACGAGCGTTGGGGCGCCTGCTCAAGCTCGACCTGACGCCCTACGGGAATCAACTCTCGAAGGCGCTCGCCGCCGCGCGCGCGGGCCGATTCGAGCAGTGCGGATTGTACCTTCAGGTCGCGAACGAACGGCTCCGTTTCCAGGTGCATGCGGCGCTGGCCGAAGAATTGTTGAGCCTACGATCTCCCGCGTTCGACTCTCGTTGATCTCACGGCTGAATCAAGTCGTTTCGGAGGGTTCTCCGACTATGGACAATTCCTTTCACCCTATCTAATCGGGACGGTTCGTCCCCGGGGTGCATCGCCATTTCGGCTTTGGGACGGTCAGGACGATCCCGAGGATCGGACAACCAGGGGCGACTTAGTGGGAAATCTCCGGCTTGACGCCGAGCGCGCTGCTCAGGCGCAGATAGAGGAAGATCGGCTCCCCCAACTTGGCGACCGTCAGGCCGTGATCCGTCAGCGAGTACGAGACTCGTGGCGGCCTCGTTGGCTTCACATCCCGCCGGATGAGCCCGGTCTCCTGCATCCGGGCGAGTTTGCTGGAGAGCACGCGCGAGCTGATGCGGCCCAGGCCGCGGCGGATCTCCTGGAATCCCGCGGACTGCCGCATGTAGAGCAGCGTCAGGATGTCGAGAGACCACTTCCCGAAGACTGTCCGGGCGATCTCCATGTTCATGACCACGGGGTCGAACAAGGAGGCCGATCCTCCGTTCCAACCCGCATCCCGCGCGATGTCGCGGGCGAATCGGCTACACGTGTCGACGAGATCGGAGAACCGACGTTGCACTCTCTCGGCGGACGCTTCGGCGCCGGGATCTCCCTGTTCCGGGCGGGCGAGCATTTTCCTGACCAGCGCTCTACACTGTGCCAGGACCCTTCTAAGCCCCATGTGATGACTTGTGTTCACCTTGATTATCGTCGGGGCTCTTCGTTACTGAATGGATACGATACGTACAAATCGGAGCAGAACGAGACAGTCCCTGATGGCGGGCAAGCCGCTGGCTTTTCGGATGAGTCGGAGGACGACACCCCCCCTCCGAGGACTCGGCGCACCGGTCCTGTTGCTGATCGTCCTCCTTGCGGCGACCGCCCTGCTTCCATTCGTCCTTTCGCAGCCCGCGAAGGCGGCGCAGTTCTCCCTCACGCTCTACGTCAACGCGCTCGGATGGTCGTTCACGTCCGGAGGAGAGGCCCGGCCCGGACCGATCCTCCTGGCAGTGCAAGGCGACCAAGTCGACGTCACGATGACGAGCGAAGACCTGCTGCCGCACGGATTCTTCATCGATTACAATGGGAATGGCGTCGCCGACAGCGGCGATTTCGTGTCGCCCCAGACGAGCGGCACGATCCAGTTCTCGATCCCCGCGGACACGCTCGGCACTTACACATATGGCGACCAAGTCGTGACGTTGAACACGGGCACCTGGGTGACGAGGGTCAACAGTCCGCCCCAGGCGTCCTTCCACGCGCCGACCGCGGCCACGTCCTGGACCGGCGGGAAAACCCACGACATCTCCTTCGACGTCACCGACCCCGATGGCGACCCGGTCCAGGTGAGCGTCTCGTACTCCTTCGGAGGCGGCGCGAGCCAGGCCATCAAGTCCTTCGCCGCGGGACCGACGAATCCCCAGATCGTCCCGTGGACCCCCAGCGGGTTCAGCTCGACGGACACGATGATCCGCGTCGTCGTCCAGGACTCGCGGGGCGCCTCGCAGCCGTTCGATTCGCCGGCGTTCACGGTGGATTCCGCCGTGCCGGCCATCCTTTCCTACTCCCCCGCGGCCGGCGCGAGCCAGGTCGACCGGAACAGCCTGATCCAAGTCAACTGGTCCGAGCCGATGAACAAGGCGACGACGGCCGCCGCCTTCGGCGTGAAGGGAGCGGGAGGCCCCTGGGTCGCGGGGACCACGACGTGGTCGACCGACGCGACGCAGCTGACCTTCCGGCCCGGCGGCAGCCTGGCCGTCGGCACCCAGTACGAGGTCCATGTGAACGCCACGTCATCGGACGCCTCCGATCCGGGGAACGCGATCGGCCACGATTCGATTTGGACCTTCTCCACGGGGACCCTGACGGACCGGACGCCCCCGCAGATCCGTTCCCTTTCGGCAAATCCGAGCGCGCAGATCGCCAACGGTTTCGTGAACGTGACGGCGGACGTCGATGACACGGGCGGGATCGCCACGGTCACCGCCGCGATCCAAGGTCCCGGAGTGAATCAGAACCTCTCGATGACGCATGCCTCGGGCGCACGCTGGTACCTGAACCGAGCGTACAGCGCGGTGGGCCATTACAACATCACCCTGTGGGCGACCGACATGTCCGGCAACGTCGCGTCGAACGAGACCGGGATCGACATCGTGCCGAACGGGGCCGGCGGCATCCCCGCGCCGCAGTCCGTGACCGTCTCGCTGAATGATGGACTGGTCGACGTCACCTGGAGCCCGGTGGCCTGGCCCAACCTCGCCGGCTATTACGTGTATCGCGGGAACCGATCCACGCCACCGTTCGAACGGCTGACGAGCATCCCTCTGTCGGCCTCGGCGCCGACCCAATACCGCGACACGACGGCCAAGACTGGCCAGACGTACTACTACACGGTCACGGCCGTCAACACCACGGGCGGCGAATCGGGGTATGGCCCCATATACTCGGTCACCATTCCACCGTATCAGACTCCTCCTCTCTTCGACCCGGTCCCATGGGCCGTCGCGGGGGTGACCTTGGGCGTGATCTTGGGGGCACTCTATGGCATGGTCTGGCGAAGACGACCGACGTAACATCCGCCCGCGGGACGCCGGTCCGGCCCTCGAGGCAGTCGGCGCGCGCCTGTGGCCCTTCGTCCTGACCGTGTTCTTCGGGATCCTGTTCGCGGGCATCGCGGATCTCGCGTGGCTCACGGCGATCGGGACGACACTCCCCTGGTTCACGTCGGGAATTTCGGCGCAGGTGTACACCGCGACGCTGACGACGGCGACCATCGCGACCCTCATCCTCGCGTCCCTCGCGGCCAACAAGCTCGCCCTCCTCGATGCCCGGGCCCGGGCGGTCGCGGCGCGGGAGGCCGGAGACCCCGGGAACCCGACCCGATTCTCAGTCGAGCCGTCGCGGTCCGTCGTGCTGGCCCCAAGCCGACCCCCGCGGGCGGAAGGGCTCGACTCGATCATCTCCGAGCTCGAGCGGTTCGCGGAGAGGCCCCTCGTCCAGGTGCGCAATCAGGCCAGCGATCCGAGCGGGATGGGCACGTCCCGCGGCGGTGGGCTCCCCGGCCTGCCGCTCGGCCGATACAAGATGTCCCCCGGAACCCGCGAAGCCCTCCGGAGGGCGCGCGGCCTCGTCTGGCAGACGGTCGCGGGCCCCCTCGCGATGTTCCTCGTCTTCATCTCCATCGCGGGCGCGATGTTGCCCGGTTCCGGCGCGTTCGCCCAGACCCACTACCAGCTCAACACGGGCCTCGTCCTGTTCCTCGGGTACGGATGGCCGTTCCTCGTGGCCTGGACCGTCGCCGCGATCGCCCTGCTCCATGTCCTCATCCGCCCCGACGCGTTCGACGGCCTGCTCCGGAACCCCATGCCGCGGCCGGACCAGATGAACTAGTCCATCCGATCACCCTCCTTCGCGGTCTTGCGGGGGGAAGGCCCGACCGTGGGCGAACCGGGCTGACGCGAAAGGCATCGAAGCGGTTGCCCGTGGCGGTTTCATCATCCACATTACTCGTAGCCATTGAAGCGCCCGCCGTTCAATCGTGTGCCAGAGCCTATTTGTAGGCCCTCACCAACGGACGCGAGGGGAGACGGATGATGCTGGGCACCGAGGAACTAGAACGGTCTTGGAAGTCGTCGGAACGATGGGCCGGCATCCTTCGTCCGTATGGAGGAGGCGAGGTCGATCGACTCCGCGGGACGATCGGCGTCCGACACACGCTCGCGGAACGCGGCTCGGAAAAACTCTGGAAGCTGCTGAATTCGGATGGCTATGTCGCAGCTCTGGGCGCCCTCACCGGGAACCAGGCAATCCAACAAGTGGGGGCCGGCCTGCGAGCGATCTACGTGAGCGGCTGGCAGGTCGCCGCGGACGGCAACGACGCCGGGCAGATGTATCCCGACCTCAGCCTGTATCCTGCGGACAGCGTGCCGAACGTCGTGCGCCGGATCAACAACGCGTTCCGACGGGAAGACGAGAAAGCGCACATGCGCGGCGCGGACGACCGCGACTGGTTCGCGCCGATCGTCGCGGACGCGGAGGCCGGATTCGGCGGGCCTCTCCATGCATTCGAGATCACGAAGGCGATGATCGAAGCCGGCGCGGCCGGCGTTCATTTCGAGGACCAGCTTTCCGCCGCGAAGAAATGTGGCCATCTGGGCGGAAAGGTCGTCGTCCCGACCGGCGAGTTCATCCAGAAGCTCGTCGCCGCCCGGCTCGCTTCCGACGTGATGGGAGTGCCAACCGTCGTCGTCGCGCGGACGGACGCGAACAGCGCGCGCCTGGTGACGAGCGACGCGGATCCGCGGGACCAATCGTTCCTCGTGGGCGGGCGGACGGCAGAAGGATACTTCCGCATGGAGGGCGGACTCTCCGCCGCCATCGCGCGCGGTTTGGCCTACGCGCCGTATGCGGACTTGCTGTGGTGCGAGACCTCGGGACCCGACCTCGACGAGGCCCGATATTTCGCGAAGGCGATCCACGAGCGGTTTCCGGGGAAGCTCCTCGCCTACAACTGCTCCTCGTCCTTCAACTGGCGGAAAAAGCTCGACCCCGAGACGATCGCGACGTTCCAGAGTGAACTGGCGCGCATGGGCTACCGTTTCCAATTCGTCACCTTGGCGGGCTTCCACACCCTGAACCTCGCGATGTTCCAACTCGCCCGCGACTACCAGGCCCACGGGATGGCCGCATATTCGGAACTTCAGGACGAAGAATTCGCGGCGCGGGAAGTGGGATATCGGGCGATCGAGCATCAGGCGTTCGTGGGCACCGAATATTTCGACGAGGTCAGCCAAGTCATCTCCGGTGGGACCTCTTCGACCCTCTCGATGGAAGGGTCTACCGAACGAGAACAGGTCACGGAGATTCCACCTACAAAGCGCCTCGCGTCGCCGTGAGACCCATCGTGCATGCGCCGATTCACGGAGACGGCGGGCTTGGGGCTTGAGGCATCGTCCAACTTCGAGGCAAGGATGGCTTGGCTGTCTGGCGGATGTGCTTGTACGTTCGATAGAATGCTGCCGCGAACATGAGCGCCGGGATGCTGTTCAAGAGATTGTACGCGCTCAGCCCTTGGATTCGTGCGGAGGCATCCGCAATCGGACCCGCGTTGAAGCTCCCTGAGGCGAAGGCGTCGGCGACGGCCTGATGAATCAACGGACCGAACACGAACAAAAGCAGGATCACCGAGACCAACGACTGGACGAGGACTGCGCCGAGGAGCAAGACTCGTCCCGCGAGGTCGCTCAAGTCGAACGCGATCAAGGCCTCCGAGATGCTCGCGATGACGACCAGGACGAGGAGACCTCGGATGAGGCCATCGAGCGCGGACAGGATCTGGTCCGCGGCGGCCGCGCCCGCGGACGGGGCGGAGCGAACGGAGGACGCGAAGCTCCCAACCAGGACAAATCCGGCGATTTGAGCGAGGATGAACAGGAGCACCGATGCCCAGACGAGCATCTGATGTCTCCATCCGAAGGCTTCCGCGCCGAGGATGATCAAGATGACGGCGATCGCGCCGACGAAGAGACCTCCGATTTCGATGACCGGGATCCACAGGAGCAGCGCGGCGAGGATGAGCAACGCAAGGCCCGACTCGGTGCGATCAATCATCCGGTTCCGGTCTTCGGCCGCCTCTCTCTCGATCGGACCAGGCGCGGATGCGGGCAGCGGGCTAGATTGCATCTCCCTCCACGGGATTGATCCGACCTTTCCATCCCGATGATTCGTCTATCTCGGGACACGGATGGCTCGCGCTGAAGAGAAAACTTGGCGTTTCAAGTTTACGTTTATGCGAACGTCACCCGGGAGAAATTCTGTGACGAACCCCTTCGGTCTGAGGGCGACAAGGCCCGACCCTTCGCCCGATCGATCGCGATTTGAGGGCTCCAAAAGGCTCTTCCAGAGAATCAGGACTACACGGCGGCGAGGGGCGCCCCGCACGGGCAGGCCATGCCGCACGTCGTAATCGTCGGAGATCGGGAGTCCGGGAAGGCGACGTTTTTGTCGCTCCTCTACGCGACGCAGGTGAAGTCCGGCTCGGACGCTTCCGATGCCTTCCGGTTCCACGCCGATGTCGACTCCCTCGATGAAATCTCGGAGGCCTTCGAACAACTCATGTCCGGCAGCTTTCCCGATTCCGCGACGAAGGAGGGGATGCGCGGGATCACGTTTCACCTGGGGTATCGCAGGGCAGGGCGAGGCTTCCTCTCTCGCTTCCGATCGCGAGGATGGGACGCCGGTGGCTCGATCGCCCTGCACTTCATCCTCGTACGCAATGTCGAGGAAGAGATGTCGCGGTTTCGCCGGGGCAGCTCCCTTGCGAGCGCCGACCTGAGGGAAGTCCTGGAGAGCGATGCGGTCGCCATCCTGGTCGACAGCACCAAGCTCGGACGCCGACCCGAGGACGGCACGGTCGGGCCGATGGATCGATACGATACGGCGGTGGAGTCGCTCCTGTCCTCCGTGCAGCGATCGCGGCCCCGAGGCAGCGGCCGACCCATCCACCCGATCGTCGTCTTCTCCAAGTTTGATTCCGTGAATCCCAAGGTCCTCCACGAGGCGAATCTCGCCGATGCCCCTCCCGATGTCAAGAAGACCGGTCCTCGGGGCGCGTACGCCGAGGCCCTCCTCGAATCGAGCCTCCCGCGGACGATCGAGAGGATCCGGGCCCGCGACCGAGACGCATCGCCGTTCGCGAAACCCTCGTACTTCTTCAGCTCCGTTCGGACGGAGGCCGCGACCGCGAACCGTGGGGCGAAGATCCGACTTCGCCGCACCAACGGCGCGGGTTGGGAGCCGGACTACTCCGCGGACGAATACCTCGTGCTCCTGGAACGCCTCTGGAAAATCGCCTCGGACGCGACCGCGTAACGAGGCTTCCCTCGCGGGTGCTTCCCGCCGATGATAACGTTGTGCTTAGGATTAAGTACGGAGGGAAGGTGATGCATTCCGCATGCCCTGCGCACTACTCGGCGACCGCGCATCAGGGAAGACCACCTTCCTGGGACTGCTCTACGCGGCCCAGGTCAAGTACGGTACGGGCGTGCAGGACGACTTCCGTTTCCACGCCCCGATGGGCTCCCTGAGCCTGATGTCCGCCGTCTATGAAGGCATGAAGGACGCCCGCTTCCCGAGCGCGACGCTGAAAGAGGAGATCACGGAACTCGGATTCATCTTCGGTTACCTCCGGAAGGTCGTCGGCAAATTGCCGTACTATGTCCGCCAGCAGAACTGGGTCCGTCCGTTCTCCACGCTCCGGTTCTCCGCGTACGACGTCTCGGGCGAAGATATCGAAGAGTTCATCGAGACCGGGATCGCCTCGCGGCCTTTGATCCAGCAGCTCCTGAAGAGCGTCGTCGTCGTGGTCCTCGTCGACTGCAGCAAGATGACGACCGAGATCGATACGCCCGCGTACAAGAAGATGCTCCGGTACGACAGCACCGTCGCGAAGCTGCTCGTTGCGTTCCAGACGTACAAGAGGCAAGAGTACGACCGGCTGAAGGATTCGGGCGTCAAGGCGGACGCTCCGCGGATCTACCCGGCGTTCGTCCTCTCGAAGTTCGACACGCTCCGCGATGACGTCCTGGCGCGGCTGGGGCTCCACCGCGGATTCCCGGAGAACAAGCGCGCGCGGAAGGATTACGCGGAGGCGCTCCTCCGAGTGTTCGTCCCGCAGACCTTGTCCCAGATCCGAGGCGGCAAGATCGCCGGGGTCAGCATGGACAAGGCGGCGTACTTCCTGAGCTGGGTCCGCACGGAGCAGCACGAGGGCATGGAGCCCGTCGGGCAGCCGCGGATCGTCCGGACCGGCTTCGCTCCGGAAGGCGGCGGGGAGCCCGACTTCTCGTACGACGAGTACGTCGAGTTCATCGAGCACTTCCGGGACATTGCGCACAAGATCCCGGACGAGGTCCTCGAGGCGGAGAAGTTCCAGGCCCAGGCCCTGGCTCGGCCGGCTTAGTAGGCGGCATCATGGGAAGCGCGGAATCGTCTCATGGGTCCACGGACAAGGAGTTCGTGGAATTCGACCACTGGCTGTACGGCGCCGTCCTCGGCACCGGGTACACGCAGAAGGCCGTCTCGAAGGGGCTCGACGCGGGCCTGTACGACCAGTACCTGCGCGGACATTACACGCCGATCCGGGCCGCGACGGCCCAATCCTACGAGGACCCGATCGACCTCCAGATGATCCACCCGGTCCGCGGCAATCGAGAGATCCTCCTGTCCCGGATCACCCGCGGTCCTCCGGACGAAGCGGGTCGCCCGACCTTCGCGAACCACACCGTCGTCGGTCGGATTGAGCCTCTTAAGTCCGGCGCGATCACGCTCGAATCGATCTACCGGGCCCTCGGCGAGTTCGACCGACGCAATGCGGACGTCGCGGGAGAGATGTCCCTCCTCCGCGTCCCCGTCCGATCCGAGGCGCAGCGCCAACTCCCCTTCGGGACCGGCATCCATCGACACCTCACATTCCCGGCCGTCGAGACGCTCGCAACGCGCATCATGGCGGATCCGACGAGTCGCACCCTCCTGCTCTGCCGCAACACGACGCCCGAGGCGCGGAACGCGACCTTGAACCTCGTATTCGAGCTCCTCTGCTGGGGATGCGGTCTCCCCATCCTCACGGCGATCAGCGAGACGCCGCGGTCCTCGGCGATGAACTTCTTCAACCTCGTCGTCGCCCCGCGGGGCGTCCGAGCCGACTCGAGCTGGGCGATCCTAGAGAGCGCCCTCGCGGAGCCCGTGTTGCCGCGCGTCATGGATCGCGACGACGTCTATCAGAAGCTGACCGCGACGGTCCGTCAATCTCCCGACTTGGCCGCGGCGCGGTAGGTCCGTTCGCCCTTCGCGACCTCGCGCACGACGGTCCAACCGTGGCCGAGGGCCCAATGGCCTTCCTCATGCTTGCGGTCGGCGAGGGCCTCCTCGATGTGGTCGAGTTCCGCCTCCAGGTAATCGCAGTCCGTGTCGACCTCCGGCACCCATTGGCCTTTCGATAGGAGCTGTGACAGGAGGACGGGCCCGCTCGGCCGTCCCTTCCAGGCGACCGTGAGGAAGGCCTTCCGGGCCGCGGACTCCTCGAGGAGCAGTTGCCGCAGGACCAGGTACGATTCGCGTCCGCGAGGATTGTCCCGCGGGGGCGGGTCCAGCTTCGTCTTGCGCTTCCCCAGGTCGCGGAGGAGGACGACCCAATCCTTCGACGTCATGCCTTCGCGTTCCCAGGGGAACGACGAACCGGCGTCCATCGCCGCGCCTTCTCCGGCGGCCGAGGATCCGGAGGCATGTGCCCCGCCCTGGACGAGATCGTACGTCGCGCCCTCCTCCTGATTCCTCGCGGAGAGGATCCGAATCGAAAGCGAACTCAGCTCCGGATGGAAGCGAGGGTCCAAGACCGTGAGGAGGCTCGTGCCTTCGGCGGTGAAGAGCTCCGCCAAGGTCATGCTCACCTCCGAGGACCCGTTCCGCCGAGCGAAATCGCTCAGCCGCGAAAGCGGGAGCGGACGATCCCCGTTGCGCGGGCTCGCGGCGAGGTCATCGAGGTAGGCCTGGGCGACCTGCTGCGTCAGCCGCGGGCGTTTCGAACCGAGGGAGAACTGGACCATCTTCGCCATCATCGCCGAGCCGCGGAAGATCCCGCTGAACCCCGCGCGGAGGAACGCGACCGTGCCGCTCGCCTCGACGGCCTGGTTGATGAGTCCGATCAGACGGACGGAAAGCTTGCGGCTCAGTCTCCCTCCCGGGACCCGGGATTCGTGGAACATCCCGCCCCACCGGAGGGGCACCGTGTCCGTCCACGTGCGGTCGGTGGAACTGCGGCGGTACCAGTCGAGGGTCTTGTCTCGCAGGATCCCGCTGACCAGGATCGGGTCCTCCGTCTCGGCGCGCACCCGCGGCAGGAGCGCTTCCGCGGTCCGTATGACCTCACGCAGCACGTGCTTGTCCCCGCGGGCTTGCTCCAGCAGCGCCCGGGTGTCGATCGAGTTGACGGCCTCGAGGTCGAACTTCTCCTCGGGGTTCATCTGCAAGAAGGTCTCGAGGACCGGCAGTTCCGACCTCGACGTCCCCAGGGCCTTGGACGTCTTCTTGGGGACCGCGACGGACTTGGTGACCTCCTCGGACGCGGGGGAAATGAGGGCCATGAGCGCGGCTAATGGTACGAGAGGCACGTCACCCATTCCGTTGGCCTCACCGAGGCGCCCGAGGTTCGATAAACTCGTATCCGTCCATTATCGTCCGTGATAGGCATCGGCTTCGGCCTCGTTTCCTCCGGGAGCCTGGAACGCCACCGCCATCCGGCCAATCAGGGGTCGACCGAGAAGCTATATCCGCCCCGGTTGCGTGCGCGCTCCGTCCGACGAGGACTCCCGAGATGGTCTCCTGTCCCGTTCCCATGAACCCCGATCGATGACCCTCGTGCATGGGGTGATCGACGACTCCGATATCACGGCTCGGATCCTCTTCCCGACGCGGGAGCGGGAACCGTTCCTCCCGTTCGAGCGCTTCGCGGAGAGCGTCGCCACCTCCCGTAAGAAAGGCGACCTGCACGCCCACCTCGGACAGGAGGTCGTCACGTACGTCCTCGAGGGTCACATCGAACACGAGTATGGCGCGGGCGTCCATGACAACTTGACCGAGGGATCGATCCTCGTCCTGACGGCCTCGGACGAGGTCCGACATGCGCTGACGATGGAGAAGGGACACACCGCGCGATGGTTGTCGATCGTCTCCCGGTTGCCGGAGCACGCCGAACCGGCCCCTTCGAGCCTGAAGATTCGCACACCGAAGCCTTCTCCCGTCGGCTCGGATGGTGCGGCGCGCACCTCCCTCATCGGACCGAACGGCGCGGTCCCGTCGTCCTCCGGCCTCGAGCTCACCGATGTCGCATTCGCGAAGCGAGGGTCCGCCTTTTTCCGATTAGGCCACGACCGCCGCGGTTTGGTGTACGCCCTCCACGGGACCGGGGCCGTCGACGACCACGAACTGGAACTGGGTCACGGGGCTCTCCTGGAGAACATGTCCGCGATCTCGATTCAGGGCGAGGCCGGTTACCGGGTCGCCTTGGCGTCGGTGCCTCGATCCGGACCGGAGTCGTCCCCCGGCGACGCCGGAAAATAGGAGCACGAGTTCCGGCATTCCGTTGATCGCCGAGAGGTCTGGTCCGAGTCAAGACCGCGGGACTCCGGTGCGGTCGTTCGTTAAGAAGTCGGACATTCCGTCAGGGGTACAACCCGCCGCCACCACCGCTACCTGCGGGCACCGTTGGCGGTGCCGCGAAGAAAAGGTAGTAGATCACCGCGTAGACGATCACCGCCACGACGACGTAGAGGAGGACCAGCTTCCACCGCATTCGGTATGCCATGTTTTACCGCTCCTGTCCTGCCGACAACTTCGGCTTCATGGGCAGGATTACTATCGCGATAGTATAAATCAATTCCTTGACGGCGGTCGAAGGCCCCGAAAACGACCAACGGTCGCCAAGTCGACCACCATGTTGCGTCGTCGAACCATTCGCAATACAAGATGTCTTGGATGGATGCTCCCGACGGGGAAAGACCCATGTGGGTTCACATCCGCAGGGTTGCACAAGAGACTTACCCGATCATGGGTTCTGCTCTGGCCATGACCCAGGAGACTCCTGCATACGGCGCCCGCCGGGCCAAGGCGCCGGTTGAGCCCATGACCATCGAGCGACGGGATCTGCGACCGCACGATGTCGAGATCGAGATTCTCTACTGCGGCATTTGCCACAGCGACGTGCACAAGGTGAACGACGACTGGGGTAACACCCAGTTCCCGGTCGTGCCCGGCCACGAGATCGTCGGCCGAGTCGCATCCCAAGGTGCCCGCGCATCCCGCTTCCGCGAGGGCGACCTCGTCGGCGTGGGCTGCATCGTCGATTCGTGCCGAACGTGCCCGGAATGCCGCGCGGGCCACGAGATGTTTTGCGAGAAGGGTGTCACATTCACGTTTGACAGCCTCGAGCAGGACAAGAAGGCTCGGACGTACGGAGGCTACTCGGCGAACATGGTCGTGGACGAGCGCTACATGCTGCGAATCCCGACGGCGTTGGACCCTGCGCGCGCCGCCCCACTGATGTGCGCCGGCATCACCACGTACTCGCCCCTACGCCAATTCGGATGCAAGGCCGGCGACAAGGTCGGCGTCGTAGGCCTCGGTGGTTTGGGCCACATGGCGGTGAAGTTCGCGGCTTCCATGGGGGCAGAAGTCGCGGTGCTCAGCACGTCGCGCGACAAGGAGAAAGACGCCGATCGCCTGGGCGCCAATCGATTCGTCGCCACAAGGGAGCCCGGTGCGCTCGACGATCTTGCCAAGACGTTCGACCTCATCCTGGATACAGTGAGCTCGCCTCACGACCTTAACCAAGAATTGGCTCTCTTGCGGAATTTTGGCACCTTGGTCCTCGTCGGTTTGCCGCCCGGCTCAACCCCGCTTAATCCGGAGATGCTCCTCTTTGGCAACAGGCGCCTCGCCGGCTCCAACATCGGCGGGATTCCCGAGACGCAGGAAATGCTCGACTACTGCGGCGAACACGAAATCGTCGCGGACGTAGAAGTCATCCCCATCCAGAAGGTCAACGATGCCTACGCGAGCATGCAGCGCGGCGACGTGCGCTATCGTTTCGTCATCGATTGCGCCAGCCTCGGAGCTTGACTCAAGCGAAATGGTAGGTGACGGACATGGACATCAAGAGAAACGGTTCGCGATCGTCGAGCGAGGGACCGAGGGAGCGGTTCACCGGCAAGGTGCGCGTCGAGCCGCTGTTCCAAGCAAACGCTCCGGGCCGCGCGCAAGGGGCGAAGGTCACGTTCGAGCCGAGCGCCCGCACGGCTTGGCACAACCATCCACTGGGTCAGACGCTCATTGTGACGGACGGCCGCGGCTTCGTGCAAAGCGATGGAGGTCCTGTCGAAGAGATTCATCCAGGGGATGTGATCTCGTTTCCGCCAGGAGAGAAGCATTGGCACGGCGCCACGCCAGAAAGCGCGATGACGCACATCGCCATCCAGGAGGAACTCGACGGCAAGGTCGTCAACTGGATGGAGAAGGTCGGCGACGAACAATACCACCCGAGGCGTCGGTGACGTGGCAGACCTGACCGGCTGGTGTGGTCGTGAACCTGTGTGGTATGCTCTCGGCGGGAAGTCGGCGCCTTGGCAAGCAAACCCGCCAAGCCCATCGGGAGATACGCCAGTGGAAAGTTTCTGCTGTTGGGCCTCGGATCCGCACTTACGTTCGGTTCCCGGAACGGTCGGTCAGCACCTCATCCTCACTTGTACGAAGTCGCGTACGCTAACCACGGTTTCAAAGAAACCGATTAGGACCGTCCCGTTCCCGCCCCTAGAGGCCTTTCGCGGCGTGATTCTGGCAGACCGCATCGACCCCGAGCATGCGTTCGAGCCCAAGCCTCTCTTGCGCGAGGACGAAGGCGATGATTCAGGCCGCCGTCAGGCACCGGAGAACTTGGACTCCTGCACCGATTGTACGCTCATTTCGCGCGCGCCGCAGCCGCCTTGGCGGCGAGCGCCGCGAACTCCTCGCGGCCGAAGGCCGTGCCGGCGAGCCCCCAACCGCCCTCTGCTGCCTCGGTAAGTATCACCCAAGTGCGACTGGCTTGGGTCGGGTCGCTGGAGACTTTGGTCACGATCTCGGTGATCTCTTTGACGAGCCGCTTCTGACCTTCGCGGGTCAACGCTGCTGGAGGCGTGATAACCTGGACACGAACAGTCCGTGCCGAGTTGGTCGCTGCGGTGTGAACCGCGTGCGGGTCCATTCGGTGGATGAACGCGGCGGTATTGTTCAGGTGGAAGGGGCCGGGAGTTGCCACACCTT
>Ga0209689_1000336_pt1 | contig 31294 bp, 35 predicted proteins | sample GraSoiAngelo_149_FD_187119 | JGI IMG/M metagenome (GOLD analysis project Ga0209689, IMG submission 187119) | Grasslands soil microbial communities from the Angelo Coastal Reserve, California, USA - 14_1009_09_30cm (SPAdes) (version 2) | ecosystem: Environmental > Terrestrial > Soil > Grasslands ... | reverse complement strand
CGAAGGTCGACACGCTCGAAGGCTATCTCTACGTCGGAACGGTCGTCGTGCGCGTCTTGCTCTTGCCGAGCTCGCAGCGCGGTGAGAACGGCGTCACTTCGATCCAGCGCTGCTGGCAGAGGTAGTGCACGATGCCGTCGAGGTCCTCGAGGGTCTCGCGCCGGTACACCTTGGCGCGTGGGAGCATGTACACGCAGTCGCCGCAGTTGTCGGGGAGCGCCGGCCGCGGCCGGTTCGCGTGGCGAGCGACGGCGAGCGCGAACGCGAAACCGGCAAGCGCGAGAATGACGACGATGAGGACGACCGCAAAGACAGCGAACGTGCCCATATCCGGGGGCACCTCCCGTGCGTACCCAAGGTATCAGGAGGTGGTGCCGTGTCGTCGCTGAGGATGATCGTTCTCATGCTCCTGCTCGCCGGCAGGCTCGCCGCGTGCGGCGGGGCGGGCTCGGGCGGCGCGAACACTCCCAGCCAGCGGTTCACGCCGGTACCGGGGACTCCCGCCGGTTCGCCCGAACCGACCTACGGCTACTGATCCGAGGCACTCCGATCAAGTTCGGCATCCACCTGGGCCAGCTCGGAGGACCGCTCGCCGAGATGCGCCGTCTCTGGCGCTTCGCCGACGACAACGGCTTCGACTGGTTCTCCGTCTCCGACCACTTCCAGGAATCGCCGCCGCAGGGCGGCGACGGCGACTGCTTCGAGGCGCTGACGAGCCTCACCGCACTCGCGCTCGAGACGTCGCGAGTTCGCGTGGGCTGTCTCGTCTTCTGCGTCGGCTACCGCCATCCCGGCGTGCTCGCCAAGGCCATGAGCACCATCGATCACCTCTCGCGCGGTCGTGCCGACTGCGGCCTCGGCGCCGGCTGGCACGAATCGGAGTTCGCGGCGTACGGCCTGCCGTTCCCCTCGATCCGCGAGCGCGAGGACCAGCTCGAGGAGTACGCGCAGGTCCTGCGGCTGCTCTTCGACGAGCGGCGCGCGGACTTCAGCGGCACGTACTACACGCTCCACGATGCGCCGAACAACCCCAAGCCGCTGCAGGCGCATCTGCCGATCTGGATCGGCGGCTCCGGCGAGAAGCGCACGCTCCGCGCGGCGGCGCGCCACGCTGACGGCTGGAACGCGCCGTACCTCGCACCGGACGAGTGGCGGCGGAAGAGCGCGGTCCTCGACGACTGGTGCGAGAAGGCACGACGCGATCCGGCGTCGATCGCGCGCACGATCAACGTCGGCTTCTACATGGGGGCCGACCCGGTCGGCGCGAAGCGCCACGAGGAGCTGTACCAGCGTCACTGGGGAAACGACCGCCGTGGCATGACCGGCTTCCTGCGCGGGACCGCCACCGAGGCCGCGGATGTCGTGGCGAAGTTCGCGGCCGCAGGTGCCCAGCGTCTCAACATCGCGCTGCGCGAGGGTCCCTACGACTTCGACGCGCTCGCGGCGTTCCGTGAGCGCGTGATGCCGCAGTTCGCGTGAGCGTCGAGGTCGCGCGGCTCGACGCGACGTCGTTCGCGCGCGCGGTCGGCGAGCTCGCCGACCTTCTCGTCGACGCCGTCGCCGGAGGCGCCTCGGTCGGGTTCCTGCCGCCTTTCGGGCACGCGCAGGCGTCCGCCTGGTGGCACACGCTCCAGCAGGACGTGGCGCGGGGATCGGTCGTGGTGCTCGCGGCGCGCGCCGGAGGCGGCATCGTCGGCACCGCCCAGCTCCGCCTCGCGCAGCTGCCGAACGCGCGCCACCGCGCCGAGGTCGCGAAGGTCCTGGTGCACCGCGCGTTCCGCCGCCGCGGGATCGCCCGCGCGCTCATGAACGAGCTGGACCGGGTCGCGCGGGCGCAGGCACGCAGCCTGCTCGTTCTCGACACGCTCACCGGCAGCGAAGGCGAGCGGCTCTACGAGGCCCTCGGCTGGACGAAGGCCGCGGTCATCCCCGATTACGCCATGTACCCCGACGAAGGACTCCGCCCGACGACGATCTTCTACCGGCTTCTCGCGTAAGGAGGAAAACATGCGTCGCCTGCTCGTGCTCATCTTCGTCCTCGCCACATTCGCCGCCATCGGAGGCACCGCCTGCAACCAGGGCGGTGGCGGGAGCCCGACCTCGAGCGGCACACCCGGGTATTAGCGAGCCCCGCCTTGGCGTCGACGCGACCGGCGCGTCGCGGGCCGGCGACGGCTGGGAGGTGCGCTGGCGCGTCGTCAACACGGGCGAGCGGCCGGTGCAGCTCCTCGCGGCGGTGCTGCCACACGCCGGATTCCGCGCGGCGGAGCGCCCGCTCGACGTCGGCCTCGGGCCGGGCGCGACGAGCGACCTCTCGCTCGCGGTGTCGTTCCGCGCGGCGCCCGGCGACGTCGTCGAGAATCCGTTCCTCATCCTGAGCGTCGAGACCGACGGCGAGCGGTGGCGTGTGCTCGCGCGGCTTCGCATCGTCGCAGGCCAGAACGGAGAGCCCCGACCCGAGACCCGACTCATCACGACGCAGCGCGTGGGGTTCTCGACCGAGGCGGTCTAGGCTGGGCTCGTGAACGAGAGCGACCGCACCGTCATGCAGCGGATGAAGGGCTGACGCGGCAACTGAAGCCGCGGCTTCGAAGAGACCACGGGTATGGTCTCCAACGTGCTCGAGATCGATCAGGCCGAGCTGGTCCGCAAGCTGAAGACGTTCAAGAAGAAGTACGCGGCCGATGCCCAGTACAAGCGGCTCCGCGCCGAGCTGCCGCGCGACTGGCCCTTTTAGCTCAATCTCAATCTCTGGCTTCGCCAGGAGACACGCTCAGGGCTGGCGGATTCGCTCAGTCCTTCGGCAGGCGCACCTCGGGATGGCGGAGCTGGAGCTTTCCCGTCTTCCCGCTCCAGTACACCGCGCGCTCGCCGGTCATCGCCTGCACGTGCCCGTCCCACTCGAAGTTGAACGCCTCGACCCCCAGGCGCACCGCGCGGCGCACCTTCTCGCGCGTCTCGTCGTCCGTCGCGTACTTGCGGAGCGCGTCGATCTGCCGGTCGCCGTGACCGGTGTCCTGCTCGGCGTGCAGCTCGTACGTCGCGGCGGCGCGGCGCGAGAAACCGTAGTGGCCGGTGAGCTCCTTGTACACGCGAGCGGCGGCGCCGTCGGGGCCGCCATGCATTGCCTCGACGAAGCCGAGGAGCGCGATGCCCTCGAGGGCGGAGCGGTTCTGGCAGCCTGAGCGGATCATCTCGATCGCGGCGAGCGTGCCAGGCGCGGGATCGGCCTTGTCCGCCTGCTCGCGCGAGATCCCGGCCTCGTCGAGCATCTGCAGCATGATGTCGACGTGCGTCTTCTCCCCGCCGAGCTCCTCCATGAAGTTCTCCATCACGATGTCCATGAGCGCGTAGTTCCGTTCGCTCGCGACGTTCGTGACGATGTAGCCGAAGAAGATGGGGTTCGTGCGCACGCGCAGGTAGTGCTGTATCTCGCCGAGGACGATCTGCTCGCGCGTCCAGCGGTGCTCGACGATCCCCTTGAACCACGGATGGTCCGGCATGAACAGGCCTCGCGCGACGCCCCAGAGCTCCTCGATGAAAGGTTCGTTCGGCACCGGTCTCAACTGTACCCGCGCCGTTCCATATCGCGCGCTACGTTCGCCCGCTGCTCCTAGCAGCGCTTCGACCTGAGCTCATTGACCCTGCGCTCGAACTCGCCCTTGCTGACGTAGTCGATGTCACCGCCAGCGTCCTCGAGCATGCTCGGCATGAAGAGGTGCGCCAGGTAGCTGCCGTCGGGTACGAACTCGCCGGTCTTCCAGTCGTACGCCAGCACCTGCATGCCGCCATCCGCGGTGCGCTCGGCCTTCACCGGGCGAAGGCCGACGATCGCATAGGTCGGCAGCTTGATGGAACCACCGGACGCCGGCGGGATCGCGCCGCCCCGGACGAGCAGTGAGCGAAGCCACAACGGGAGCCTCATCGGTCTCGACCTTGCGGAAGCGTACTCTCCGCCCATCGGGAAGGGATCGCCAGCGTTCGGCTCGCCGCGGCTCGTACGTGCGTTCGCCTGGGCGATGAAGCTGCACACGCGCCAGCGGCGCAAGGGTTCCCGTATCCCGTATCTCGCGCATCCGCTCGGGGTCGCCTCGATCGTGCTCGAGCTCGGCGGCGGCGAGGATGAGGCGATCGCCGCGCTGCTCCACGACACGATCGAAGACTGCGGCGTCACGCGAGCGGAGATCGCGCGGCGTTTCGGACCTCGCGTCGCGGCGCTCGTCGCCGGCGCGAGCGACGCCGGAGCAGGCGAGGACCGTGGACCGGCGACCTCGGTCGCGCGGAAGGAGCGTACGGTCGAACGCCTTCGGAAGAAGGCTGGAGCCGCCCGCCGCCTCGCGCTCTCCGACAAGCTCCATAACGCGCGCGCGCTGGGGACCGACCACGCGCGCGTGGGCGACGACCTGTGGGAGCGGTTCAACGTGGGCCGCACTGAACAGCTGCGCTACTACCGGGGCCTGGCGGAGGCATTCGCGCTGGGCGGTGCCGAGCCGCAGGTCGCCGAGCTCGGGCGGATCGTGCGCGCGCTGGCAGGACCGAGCACCTGACCTGTGGGGCTGGGGGCGCCGAGCGCCCCCTTCGCCTCACTCAGCGCTTGACGGGCTGGCTCGGCCCGCGCGTGTGGTGCACGGGCGGCTTGCGCTGCGCGCCGTCGATCCTGAAGACGTTCGCCTGGAGGGCGACGCCGGTGTTGAGCTCGATGACCTCGGCGAGCGTGTGACGGTACGTGACCCCGAACGCCTGCTCGAGAGTGCCGAGGACGGGGTCGTTGAGGTAGAAGAAGCGGTCGCCGTCGCGCAGCGCCTCGAACTGTCTCTTCCAGATCGCGAGCTGGAGCTCGCCGAACTCGGTCCCGCGGACGTGGCGCTCGGAGACCATCCCGACGAAGGCGTCGAGCCGGTCGACGTCGCCGTAGATCGCCCGCAGCCGCGCCGCGAGGGTCGTCCGGCGGATGCCGACGACGGCGTCCTCTTCCGCCGCGTCGCTGTCGAACGGGATCACGTTGCCGTCGGCGTCGAGGAGCTGGAGAAAGTCGAGGATGCTCGGGTCGTCGATCGGGTCGCGAGGGTCGATCGCGGCGTCGACCGGGAACCGGTCGGTGGACTCGCCGGTGATCTCGGTGAATGAGCGCCTGGGCGCGAGGCCGTAGGCGCGCCGGAGCTCGTTGTACGACGGCATCCCGTGGTCGCGACCCCGCTGGATGTCGATCGCCCCGAGGTCGCTGACGCCGGTGAAGCAGTCGGGGTTCACGACGGGGGTCCCGCACACCGTCGGGTCGGGGATCCCCGGTCTCGGGACCTGGAACAGGACGCTGCGCAGCGAGTTGTCGATCTGCTCGTCGTTCTTGTATTGCCGCTCCGCCGCGAGGCTGGCCAGGACCGGTCCGACGCCGAGGGCGTGGAGGAGGTCCGGGTTGCCGAACGCGACGTTGAGGGGAACGGCGAGGGCGACGGTGTCCGCCGACGTCTCGACCGCGATCCCTTGCGCGCGGAAGCCGTCGAGCTGCGCGGTCGTGTACGTGCCCGCTGGCACCGCGATGTCGAACTCGCCGTGGATCATGCTGTGGGCGCGGTAGCCCACGACCGCGAACTCGTTGGAGAGCCCCGGGTTCACGCGCGCGTCGTACCCGTGATACGGCTCGAGCCGCACGCCGACGGACGGGAGGAACTGCGTGTACGTGATGTACTGCAGCTCCGCTCCGACGACGCGCCGTGCGATCTGGAAGCGCTCCTCGTTCGTGAGCCAGGTCGGAAGCAGCGCGACGATCCGGTCGTGCTCGCGTGCGAACAGCGTGTGGAGCGCGGTGAGCGCGATGTTCTCGTTCGCGCGGACGTCGCCGGCCACGACCGCCTTGTCCGGCGTGGCGACGAGCGCGCCCATGAGGTCCATCGGCGGCGCCGTGGACGGGTCGCCGCGCGCGTCCGCGCGCGGCAGGTAGCCGTCGCCTGTGAGCATGAGAAGAGCGCTGTTGTCGGCGAGATCGCCGTTCGCGGAGCCGGTCCGCAGCCACTCCAGCCGCGCGTCGCCTACGCCGTAGACGCCCGACCCGTCGATGAAGCTGCTGATCGTGTTGATCTGCTGCCGCGGCGAGCGGACGCCGGTCCCTGGCGCGGCGGGCGTCCGGTGGAAGCCGATCGCGCCGAAGTCGTTCGTGAACTCCTCGAGCGGGTCGAGGGCGTCGAAGGGGATCGCCGCGCTCTCGGCGGGAGTCTCGTCGCGAAGGCCGAAGTCGTGATCCATGAACTGGCCCCACGCCCAGGCCCACTGCGTGACGCCGTTCTCCGAGAACAGGTTCTGGCCCACGTCGTTGAAGACGCGATCGCTGACGTACCGCGCCGGCGGGCCGCCGACCATGGCCGCGACGCCGTCCGCGTATCGCGGGTGGCCGACGCGCAGGTACTGCGTGCTCGCGCTGCCCCAATCGGGATGGCGCGCGTTGTTCCCGCTCCCATCCAATGTTCGAACGGCGATCGACATCGCGGCGCTCGGCTCGACGGGATGCGCGACGAGGATGATCGTGCAGAGGACGAGTGCATGAGCGATCGTGACGACGGGCTGACGCATTGCCATCACCTTCCTGACGTACCAATCGAAGGTGGCCGTCGCGGTTATGGCCGGTCGAGGGAGACAGGCGTACGGGTGAGCGGTACCGCGAGATCAGTCCCGAGCGGTCCGGGGTACTTCTTCGCCCGTCGTAACTGCGGGCCGTGCGCGATTCGAACGCGCCACCGCCTACTTAGAAGGTAGGAGCTCTATCCAACTGAGCTAACGGCCCGTGAACTGAAAGTCTAGGAGCGCGGCTGCGCGGTGTGAATGGCCCTGCCCGCCGCGACGAGCGCGGCCTCGCGGAACGTCTCGGCAAGGGTCGGGTGCGCATGGATCGTCGCGATGACGTCCTCGGTCGTCGCCTCGAGCTTCATCGCGAGCGTCGCCTCGGCGATGAGCTCGGACGCCTGCGGGCCGACGATGTGCACGCCGACGATCCGCTGGTCCTTCCCCGCGACGACGAGCTTGGTGAGCCCGTCCGTCTCGCCGAGCGCGAGGGCGCGGCCCGACGCCTTGAACGAGAACCGGGCCACCTTTACCTCGCCGTGCCTCTCCTTCGCCTGAGCCTCGGTCAGCCCAACCTGCGCGACCTCCGGGTGGGTGTACACGACGTTCGGCACGACCTCGTAGTCCATGGCCGCGTCCTCCCCGAGGATCGTGTCGACGGCGACCTCGCCCTGGGTCGAAGCGACGTGCGCGAGCTTGGCGGCGCGCGGGTCGCCGATGCAGTCACCGATGGCGTACACGCCCTTCACGCTCGTGCGCATCCGCTCGTCGATGGTGATGCCGAGCTTGTTCGTCGCGAAGCCGGCTTGCTCGACGCCCGAGAGGTTCGCGACACGACCGGCGCCGAGCAGGACCTGGTCGCCCTCGAAGGTCTCCGGCTTGCCATCGATCTCCGCTGACACGCTCACAACCGCGCCCGTCCGCCGCACCTCAGTGACCTTGGCGTTCACGCGGACCCGTAGGCCGCGCGGCTCGAGGGCACGGAGGAGGATGCGGACGAGGTCGGCGTCGGCGAACGCGATCGGCTGCGGCAGCATCTCGAGCACGGTCACCGCGCTCCCGACCTCGGCGAAGAACGTTCCGAGCTCGAGCCCGACGACGCCGCCGCCGATGACGATGAGCCGCTTCGGCGGCTCGGCGAGCGCGAGCGCGGAGGCGTTGTCGAGCGGCTTCACGTCGGCGAGCCCGTTGATCGGCGGAAGGCCCACCTTCGATCCGGTCGCGACGATGATCGCCTTCGCGTCGATCGTCTGGTCGCCACTCGCGGTCCGCACGCGGATCTGCGTCGGCGAGACGAGCGTACCCTCGCCTTTGACGAGCTCGGCCTTGCGGCCCTTGAGCAGAAGCTCGACGCCCGAAACGTTCTGCTTTACGACCGCGTCCTTGCGGGCGACCGCCTTCGCGAGATCGAAGCGCGCGCCGTCGACATGGACGCCGTGCTCCTCGCCGTGGGTCGCGATCCAGTAGGCGTGGCTCGAATCGAGCAGCGCCTTCGACGGGATGCAGCCCACCGTCACGCATGTGCCGCCCACGCGGTCACGCTCGACGAGCGCGACGCGCGCTCCCTTCGCGCCCGCGTGCAGCGCCGCGACATAGCCACCGGGACCGCCGCCGAGGATCGCGATGTCGTACTCGGCCACTAGGGAAAGAGCCTAGGTGCTTCAGCCGCGTCTCGCTCCAATGGATGGCGCGCGTACCCGCGCCTGAAGTGGAGCCAGAGGTACAGCGGAAGGAACGCGAGCCCGATCCGCTCGTACTGCGCGAGGTGCCGCAGCTCATGGCGCCAGATCGCCGGCGTCGGCTCGCGCGCGGAGACGATGACGTGACCGAACGTGATCGCCGAGAAGCCCCGTCGCGTCAGCACGAGCCGCGCGAGGCCGCCGTCGACGACGTAGAGGAAGCAGCCGTCCCGGAATCGGGGGCGGGCGCCGGAGAGGAATCCCAGCGCGTGGCCGAGAGGATCAGCGTGGTGCGCGACGAGGATCGCGCGGAAACTAGGGAATGCTGCCGACGACCGTCTCCACCGCCGCGACGACGCGCTCCTTGTTCGTCACCGCGCCATCGAACCGCAGGGTCATGGTCCGCGCGGCAAGGTCGACCGAGACCTCGGTGACGCCGGGGATCTTGCGGCAGCCCGCGGCGATCTCGCTGCGACAGGTGAGGCACATGAGCTCGGTGATCTCGACGGTGATCTCGCCTTCTGAAGCCGACGCGACGATGACGGCGCCCGGATCGGCCGAGGTGTCGGTCGCGGCGGCCGGTCCTGCACCCGGCGCGGCGGGGCTGCCGCAGGCCACGACGACCGCCAGCACGAGCGCGGACAGCAAAAGGCCCGGGCGCATCGGCGTAATTGTGCGCCCGGGCCCTAAACGTCCGAGCGGGACCTAGCGCTCCTCGTCGTCGTTCAGCTCTTCCTTGAGCTCACCCATGGCTTCCTTGACCTTGCCCTTGGCCTGATCGACCTTGCCGCCGACCTCGGTCGAGCGGTCGCCGCCGAGCTTGCCGGCCTCTTCCTTGACCTTGCCTTTGGCCTGATCGAGCTTGCCCTCAAGCTTGTCGTCCATCGATTCCTCCTTCGACCCGCCCTCGGCGGGCGAGACGAGATGGGGCAAGAGGGGTGCCAGGGAGGCGAAGCCCCGAGCCCGTCGTTCTCGACGCCAAGCGTAGGATTGCCGGCTTCGACGACAGACCGAAGGCGTGGGGGAGGTCCCTCTATGAGGCGGATCGTGGTTTTCGCCGGCGCGCTGTTCCTTTCGCTCGCACTCGTACCCGCCATCGCGTTCGCAGGTGACGACAACGGTACTCAGCAGATCGGGCCGTTCGATTCGACCTCCACCGACAACGGGAGCTGCTCGCAGCCCTGGGCGATCGACATGTTCCAGCGGCTCTTCAAGGTTCACGACAACGGCGACGGAACGTTCGCCGTCCGTGAGGAGTTCAGGGAGGGACGCTTCGTCACGTCGGGTCCTGTCAGCCCCGGCGCCTGCGAAACGCAGGGTCAGCACGGCAGCACCGTCGCCGCGGGAGCGCAGGGGCACTTCCAGGGCTTCCTCGAGGGCACCGTCACGAGCGCGACGTTCAGCCCCGACGCGTGCACCCAGGCGACCTGCAGCACGCTGGCAGGGTTCCTCACCACCACGTTCGGCGCGGGCGGCGCGACCTTCACGTGCAACACCGGCACCGGCAAGTGCACCTTCAACTTCGAGTACAACTCGCCCGACCAGAGCCTTCGCTATCACCACTGGACCGATCGAGGCGGCTACACGCAGGCACAGGACGGGACGTTCGTGTACGACGAGGTCTTCAGCGGCGACATCGCGAACGAATAGGTTCGCCGGCTAGCTCGCCGCGGCGGCGCCGACCGCCGCGGCCGAAAGTCGCGAGGGAACGAAGAGCAGGGCGACGCCGGCAAGCGCCGTCGCCGCGCTCGCGAGGTAGAGACCGAGCGCGAGATCGAGGTACTGCCAGAGCAGGGACGCCGCGATGGCCCCAGTGACCGTGCCGAGATTACCGACGGCGCTCACAACGCCGAACACGCGACCCCGCCGCGCGGCCGGCACCTGTTCGGTGAGAAGAGCGAACCACGACGCGTTGAACGCCGTCAGTCCAGAGCCGGTCACGAAGCTGACCGCGTAGACCACCAGACGCGGCATGCCGAGAACGAGCGCCAGGCCGAACGCGGTGATCGGGATCGTGGCGAGGATCCCGATCCGCCGGCGCCCGGTGCGGTCCGCGAGGTGCGCCAGCCAGGGGCCGAGGGTGATGTCGCCGATGCCGAAGATCGTGAAGATGATCCCCACATCGAACGTCGTCCAGCCTAGCCGGGTCGTCGCGAAAGGCGCGTAGCTCGTGATCCACGCGCCGAAGGCGACGAGCAATCCGAAGTTCGCGAGCAGGAGCGCGACGACGCCACGGTTCAACGCCGATGCCGGCGCGGCGGCGTCCCTGGCGACGGCCCCCGCATGCGGTCGCGGCTTCGCGAGCAGAGTCGCCGCGAGAAACGCCAGACCGCTCGTCGCCGCGACGACTGCGAAGGGCGTGCGAAGGTCGCTCGCGACCGCGAGGAGCCCGCCGAACGCGGGACCGACGACGTTGCCGGCGGAGTTCGCTGCGGAGAGAACGCCGTTGACGAACGCCATCCGGGCGGGATCGGCGACCTCGGCGATGTACAGGCGGGTCGACACGAGGTTCGCCCCGGCGCCGAGACCCGCGAACGAGCGGTAGGCGATGAGCGCTACCGCGGAGGGGGCGGTCGCGATGAGCGCGTTCGCGACCGCGTACGTGCCCGTCCCGGCGAGGATCAGCCGACGCGAGCCGTACCGCTCGGTGACGAAGCCCGCGACGAGCTGAGCGACCGAGTTCGCGATCGCGAAGCCGCTGGTCATGAGGCCGAGGAGCACCGGACTCGCCCCAAGCGAGAGCCCGTACAGCGGTAGCAAGGGCAGCATGATCGAGATGCCCATCGCGGACACGAATGCGATGACCGCGAGGACGAGGAGCGGCCCGCGGAGCTCGAGGACGCCGCGCAGCGTCGCCACGGCCGGAGCGTAGGCTCTGACCGATGGGCCGGCTCGAGACCGTCGGCGATCCGCTCGCCGCGTTCCTCGTCCTCGGCGCGACCATTTGCGTCCTCGCCGCGGTCTACCTCGTCTGCTACACGTTCTTCATGGCGAACTGGGAAGGGTGGGAGTCGTGGCACGCGCGGACGGGCCTCGACGCCGACCGCGCGGAGGCGGCCCGCCGCGAGCGGCTCGGCGAATGAAATGAAAGGAGGGAGGCCTCACGGTCCTCCCTCCCTTCGCGGGCTCGGTCAGAACGCGCTAGTCCGCCGGCGTCGCCTCGGTCATGAGGCCCGGCTCTTCGCCGCCGACCTCTGACCAGATCTTGGCGCCGCGCGGCTCACGTAGGAAGAGCGTGCCGACGACCACCGTCATGACCGCGACGGTCATCACGTACGCGAGCCCCAGGTACGGGTTCCCGTTCGGATCGTTCGTCATGTTGAACTGGCGTAGGTCCCAGTTGGTCTTAATCGGCAGGCCGAAGAAGTTGGTCAGGAATGGCACGTACGACTTGCTGCCCTCCGGATAGGTCGCGCCGACGAGCGCGGTGAAGAGCAGCGGCAGCATGCCGCCGAACCAGCCGTTCCCGAAGTGGTACGGGATCGAGAGCGAGGTGTAGCGCACCTTCGCGCGGAAGTATTCGACGAGGAACGCCGCGATCGGGCCGTACACCATCGTCACGTAGATGACCTGGATCCACACCAGGGCGACGAGGAGCGGTGTGTTCGGGTCGGCACCGGTGATGAGCCCGGTCGCGTCCCGCTTCACGTTCGCGGCGTCGGTCATCGCGTGGTAGATCGGCAGGTAGGTGACCGCGGCGATGAGGCAGCCCGCGAGGATGATCACTTTGCGGCCGATCTTGTCGGAGAGCCAGCCGAAGACGAGGAAGAACGGCGTCCCGAGCGCGACCGCCCAGAGCATGATCGTGTAGGACTGCTGGAACGTGAGCTTGAGATACGTGGTCATGAAGAAGTTCGCCTGGAACTGACCCTGGTACCAGACGACGCCCTGGCCGGCGGTGAGGCCGATCAGGACCAGGAGGATCGTCCCGATCTTGCGGCCGCTGAACGCTTCGCTGGCCCAGTTGCCGGCGCCGGTGACGCTCTGCTTGGCCTGCTTGAGGCGCGCGAAGAGCGGCGTCTCCTGAAGCTTGATGCGGATGTAGAGCGCGAGCACCACGAGGACCGCCGAGATCCAGAAGGGATACCGCCAGCCCTGCGACGCGAAGTCCTGCGCGCTCATGTTGAGGCGGAAGAACAGGATGATCGCGAGCGCGAGGAAGAATCCGAGCGTCGCGGTCGTCTGGATCCACGACGTGTAGAGGCCGCGCTTGTTGTCCGGCGCGTGCTCGGCGACGTAGATCGCGGCGCCGCCGTACTCGCCGCCGAGCGCGAGGCCCTGCGCGAGGCGCAGGACGACGAGGATGATCGGGGCGATGACGCCGATCTGCGCGTACGTCGGCAGGAGGCCGACGAGGACCGTAGCGATGCCCATGACCGTGATCGTGACGAGGAACGTGTACTTGCGGCCGATGATGTCGCCGAGCGCACCGAAGACCACCGCGCCGAACGGACGCACCAGGAAGCCCGCCGCATACGCGGCGAACGCCGAGAGCGCCGAGGCGGTCGGGTTATCGCTCGGGAAGAAGATCGGCGCGAGGAACGGCGTAAGCGTCGCGTAGAGATAGAAGTCGTACCACTCGATGATCGTTCCTGCCGACGCGGCCGTGATCACGAACGGCAGACCGTACGTCGGCCGCGTCACCGTCCGCACGGCGGTCGTTGTCGTTGCCAAGTTCCCCCTCCAATCGCGACACGTCGAGCGATTCTCGGATCAGACACCCTGCTTGTTTGCTCGGCCCGCCACCTCCCACCACCTGGCGCTCTGGTCAGCGCGGTTGTCTAGGGCTTCGGCCGAGCGGCGTCAACTCGCGCGACTCCCTTGTTTTGTGGGGGAGTTATGCTCGAATGGCTACTCCTCCTTGCCCGCCGCGCTCGCCGTCCGGATCGTGTCGACCACCGTCGCGTCCGCGAGCGTCGTCGTATCGCCGAGTGATTGCCCGTTCGCGATGTCTCGCAGGAGCCGTCGCATGATCTTCCCGGAGCGTGTCTTCGGCAGCTCGGGCGTGAACATGATCGTCTTCGGACGCGCGATCGAGCCGATCTTCGCGACCACGTGCTCGCGCAGCTCCCTCGAGAGCGCTTCGCTGCTTTCATTCCCGGCGCGGAGCGTGACGAACGCGAAGATCGCTTGAGTCGTCACCGGGTCTTCGCGACCGATCACCGCCGCCTCCGCGACCTTAGGGTGCGATACGAGCGCGGACTCGACCTCGGTCGTCGAGATGCGGTGGCCCGAGATCTTCATCACGTCGTCGACGCGACCCATGAGCCAGAAGTAGCCGTCTTTGTCGCGCCGCGCGCCGTCGCCAGCGAGGAACTTGCCCGGGAACCGCGACCAGTACGTCTCCCGGTACCGCTGGTCATCCTTGTAGATGCCGCGGAGCATCGCGGGCCAGGGATTCGTGATGACGAGGTAGCCCGCGCCGCCCTTCGGCACGCTCTTGCCGTTCTCGTCGACGACGTCGGCCCGGACGCCAGGGAAGGGGAACGTCGCACTGCCCGGCTTGCACGTCGTGATCCCGGGGAGCGGCGTGATGAGGATCATCCCGGTCTCCGTCATCCACCACGTGTCGACGATCGGGCAGCGCGAGCCGCCGATGTGCTCGTGGTACCACAGCCAGGCTTCGGGGTTGATCGGCTCGCCGACCGTGCCGAGGAGTCGGAGCGAGCGAATGTCGTGCTTCTCCGGATACTCGGACCCCCACTTCATGAACGTGCGGATCGCGGTGGGCGCGCAGTACAGGACCCTGACCTTGTACTTCTCGATGATCGACCACCACCGGTCCTTGTCCGGGAAGTCGGGCGTCCCTTCGTAGATGACGCCGGTGGTCCCGTTCGCGAGCGGCGCGAACACGATGTAGCTGTGTCCGGTGACCCAGCCGATGTCGGCCGCGCACCAGTAGACGTCGTCGTCCTTGACGTCGAAGATGAGCTTGTGCGTCGCCATGATCCCGGTGAGGTAGCCCGCGGTCGTGTGCACGATCCCCTTCGGCTTCGCCGTGGTCCCGGAGGTGTAGAGCAGGTAGAGCATGTGCTCGCTGTCCAGTGACTCGGCCGGGCACTCCGGCTTCTGCCGGTCGACGATCTCGTGCCACCACACATCACGCTCGCTCGTCCACGGCACGTCCTGGTTCGTTCGCTTCACCACCAGGACCTTCTCGATCGTCTTCGTCTGCGCGATCGCGTCGTCGGAGTTCTTCTTCAGCGGCACGACGTTGCCTTTGCGGTAGCCGCCGTCGGCCGTGACGAGCACCTTCGCCTCGGAGTCGTTGATACGCCCGGCGAGCGCCTCTGGGCTGAAGCCTCCGAACACCACGGTGAACGGCGCGCCGATCCGCGCGCACGCGAGCATGGCGGCGGGCAGCTCCGGGATCATCGGCATGTAGATCGCCACGCGGTCCCCCTTGCGGACGCCGAGCTCCTTCAGGGCGTTCGCGCAGCGGGAGGTCATGTCGAGCAGCTCCTTGAAGGTCACGGCACGGGTGTCGCCCGGCTCGCCCTCCCAGTAGTAGGCGACCTTCGTCCCGCGGCCGGCCTTGACGTGGCGGTCGAGGCAGTTCTCGGAGATGTTCAGCTCTCCCCCCAGGAACCACTTCGCGTACGGGGCTTGCCATTCGAGGACCTTGGTGAACGGCCTGCGCCACTGGAGTGTGCGCGCGTGCTCCGCCCAGAAGCCCTCCACGTCCCGCTCGGCCCGCTCGTAGATCCCGGGGTCGCTGGCGTTCGCCTGGGCGGCGAACTCCCGGGGCGGCGGGAAGGTCCGGTCTTCCTGGGCGAAGGTCTCGAGCGCGGTGCCGCTCTTGGTCTCTGTCGCCATGTCGTCCTCCCCTAGAGCGCGCTTGGCCGACCGGCGCGGAGCGCCGCGAGATGACCTTTGTAGTGAATCGGGAGCATGAGGAGCCAGCCGAAACAATTCAAATCGCCGAAGTAGGGGTGCCGAGCGGTCCGCGCGGCGTCGGGCTCGCCTGGGAAGTCGGCGCGAAGGCGGTCGCAGGTCGCCGCGGCCCTGGCGGCAAGGGCGGCTATACCCGTGCGCGTCGTGGCGGACGCCGCCGGGCGGGGCTGGCCGGTCGGACCGGGCTCGGCGCCCGTCGCCAGGCGCAGACCGATGAGCGTTACGCCCCGCTCCACGATCAGCGCGTGGGCCGCGACCTGGCCGAGACCCCAGTCGTCGTCCGAGCCGGCGGAGAGCTCCGCCTCGGGGGCCGAATCGACGATGGCGAGGAGGTGAGCGCGCTCGTCCGTGGTGCTCTCGACCAAGAGGCGGATCGTCTCCCGCAGCCACTCGGGCCGGTCGGGCGGCTCGTCGGCGACCCTCAGCGTCACAGTGACGATGATGCGCCGTTGGGGGCCGAGGGGCCTTGCCCCTCGACATCTTGTGCGTTCGTGCAGAATGCGCGCGAAACAGGCCGGGTAGGCCGAACTGGAGGAATACGTGGCTGGGATCTCGAAGTCCGAGACCATGAATCGGCTCTCTGAGAAAATGGGGATGACCAAGAAGCAGGTCGCCTTGTTCCTCGACGAGCTCGCGGGCCTCGCGTACAAGGAAGCGCGCAACGGCTTCACCATCCCCGGTGTCGGCAAGCTCGTCGTCGTCGACCGCAAGGCCCGGATGGGCCGCAACCCCGCGACGGGTCAGCCGATCTCGATCCCCGCGAAGCGCGTGCTCAAGTTCCGGATCGCCAAGCAGGCCAAGGACGCGGTACTCGCGAAGCGCGGCAAATAGGCAGCTAGCCCCAGCACTCATCCGCGAGGTCCTTCACCGGCGGCGTGGGGAGCGACCGGTGGAGGGCCTCGCTCTCGTCTGGACGCGATGCGCCGGCGGCGACCATCCCTGCCCTTCACTACCCTCGGTCGCATGGACCGCCTGCGCCTTGCCGGCGAACGGCTGATGCCCGGACCCAACGTCCCGTTCCCGCCGATGGAGGCACAGCTCGTCGAACAGCTGCCCACTGGAGACCGCTGGCAGTACGAGCCGAAGTGGGATGGCTTCCGCGGCGTGTTGGAGAACGACGGCGGCGAGCTCGCCCTGTGGAGCCGCAACGGCCGTCCGCTGCTACGTTACTTCCCCGAGCTGCGGACGCTGGGCCCCATGCTCCCACCGCACTCGGCGCTCGACGGAGAGATCGTCATCGAGCTCGGCGGGCGTCTCGACTTCGACGCGATGCAGATGCGCCTGCACCCTGCGGAGTCGCGGATCCGCAAGCTCTCCGCGGAGACGCCGGCCACCTACATCGCGTTCGACATCCTCCTCTGGCGCGGCGAGGCCGTGCACGAGCGGCCGCTGGCCGAGCGCCGCGCGGAGCTCGAGCGCCATGCCAAGGGCTTCCGGCTCTCGCCGATCTCGCGCGACGCCGCGGTCGCGGCGCACTGGCTCGAGCGCCTGGAGGTCATCGGGCTCGACGGCGTGATCGCGAAGCGCCTCGACCTCCCGTACAGGCCCGGGTCGCGCGACGCGGTCTCGAAGGTCAAGCACCACAAGACCGCCGACTGTGTGATCGTGGGCTACCGGACGAGCGGTACGCGGATCGCCTCCCTGCTTCTCGGCCTCTTCCGTGACGACGGCACGCTCGACTTCGTCGGCCACACCTCGGGGATCGCGGGCCCGCTCCAGGCGCAGCTCCAGAAGCTGTTGCCGCCGCTCCGCGAGGAGGGGCATCTGGGGACGGAACAGGAGTGGGGCCGCACACCCGAGGGCGGCTCGCGCTGGTCGCAGGGCCGCGATCTTCCGTGGCACGAGGTGCGGCCCGAGATCGTCTGCGAGGTGCGCTTCGACAAGATGGAGGAGGAGCGCTTCCGCCACGGGACGCGGTTCCTACGGTTCCGCCCGGACAAGGATCCAAAGGACTGCACCTGGGATCAGGTCAGGGCGGCGCGTCGGCCGGGGGATCCCGAGCTGAGCGATCTCCTCGTGGGCGGCGCCTAGGACCGTACCGGTCCCGCGCTGGTACCTCCGGCGAGTGCACCGTTCGCGGGAGGGGGCCGTTCCCCTGGCAGGACCTCCGCTGGGTCCGGGTGGGAAGGAGCGCGCAATGCGGCTTCGCATGTCCTTTGTCCTGCGCGACGCTCTCGTCGTGGTGATGGCGGCGAGCGCGGCGACCATGACCGTCTCCGCGCATCACGATGACAATCCCGGCGACTTGTTCGCGGCCTGCCTCGACACGAAGGATCCCGACAGCGATGAGTGCCTTCGCGCCCTCGCCGCGGCCGAGCTCGGCTCCGACTTCTATGTCAAGCTCGCGGCGAACCGCGACGTCCAGCTTCAGGCCGCGAAACAGGAGCAAGACCTCTGGTCGCTCGTGAAGAGCTGCGTCGAGACGCACGACCTGCGCAGCGACGCGTGCCGCCGCGCGATCGAGACGAGCGGCCTCTCACCTGAGGAGTTCGCGCAGAAGGTGTCCCAGCTGCTGGGCCGCGACCGGTGCGCGAGCACCCGGAACGACGGACAGAACCCCTGCCCCGCGACCGGCGGCGAGCGTTGCGTGTCGGCGATGCACGACGGCCAGACCCCGTGCCCGCCGCCCTGCGCGAGCGTCCGCAACGAGAACGCCACGACGTGCCCGAAACGTGATGACAAGTCGACCGCGCCCGTCATGAGCGACGCGGTGAAGGCTTGCCTCGCCCTGCGTGCCTCCCTCGCGGGCATGGTGGCGAACGACATGGTGATCCAGGCGGACCGCGTGAGCACCGTCTGCGCGAAGGCGATCGCCGAGTCCGGCCTGAGCGCTGCGGAGTTCTGGGCGAAGTACCGAGCGCGTTAGCTCCAAGCTGGCAAGCACGGCGGCGCGGCCCTAGCGATGGCTGGGGCCGCGCTGCTGTCCCTTCGCCTTGCCGTAATACTCCGCGCGCCAATCGCGCGGCGGCCCTTTCCGCGGACTGCGCTTAGGAAGCGCCCGCTTCACCTTCAAGGTGTCGAACAGCGGATCCAGGCTCACCGCGCGCTCCCACATCCCCGCCGTGACCTCGCCGACGCGCGCGAGGCGATCGCGCATCGTCCGGAGCGTGAAGTCGCCAGGCTCGACGTCCGAGACCTCGTCCCAGCGGAGCGGCGCCGAGACGCGAGCGTCCTCGACGGGCCGCACCGAGTAGGCGGACGCGATGGTCCGGTCGAACGCGTTCTGGCCGTAGTCGACGAAGACGCCTGGGCGGCCCGCCACCTTCCACTGCGTCGTCGCGATCGTGGGCACGAGCTTGACGATCGCCTTCGCGATCGCGCGGGCGATCTCGCGCACGAGCGGGAACTCGAGCTCGCGCACGATCGGCACGAGGATGTGGAACCCCGTCGCGCCGCTCGTCTTGGGAAAGCTCGCGACGCCGAGCTCGTCGAGCACCTGTTTGCCGGCGAGCGCGATCTCGCGGACGTGCGACCAGGGGTTGCCTTCCGACGGATCGAGGTCGATGAGCAGGTAGTCCGGCTTCGTCACCGCGTCGACGCGCGAGTGCCAGGTGTGCAGCTCGATGCAGCCGAGGTTCGCGATCCAGGCGAGGCCGGCCGCGTCGGTGACCACGGGGAAGTCCGCTTCGTTCCCGCTCGGGTAGCTGATGTGGACGGTCTCGAGCCATTCGGGGTGCGGGTTTGGGACGCGCTTCTGGTAGAAGAAGTCACCCTCGACGCCGTTGGGATGCCGCTTCATCTGCATCGGCCGCCGCGCGACGTGATGGAGCACGGCGCCGGCCACGTCCACGTAGTACTGGACGAGGTCGCCTTTCGTGATGCCCGGCTTCGGAAAGAAGATCTTCTCGGCGTTCGTGACGGCGACTTCGCGGCCCGCGACGAGCATCGCCTACGCCCGACGGGCGGACGCGACGTCGTCGACGGCGACGATGAGCTCTTTCTCGCCCGCGCGCTCGCCGGCCATGTAGAACGCGGCGATGTTGATCCCCGCATCCGAGAGACGGCGCGCGTATCGCCCGAGCTCGCCCGGCCGGTCGTCGAGGGAGACCACGAGCACCTCGCGTGTCGTGCGGACCTTCCACCCGGCGACCTTCAGCGTGGCGAGCGCGCGGTCGGCGTCGTCGACGACGAAGTGGAGGTAGCCGCGCCCGCCGTGCGCGAACGCGGCGGCCGCCTTGATGTTCAGGCGAGCATGGCCGAACACCTCGCCGATCTCGGCGATGATGCCGGGTCGATCGTCCGTCTCGACGACGATCTCCATGGGCACGCGCCCACTCTACTGGTCACGCTCCGGTGAAGAGGGTGCGGGCGTCGACGAAGCAGAGGAGATTGCCGAAGGGGTCCGCCGCGTAGAAGCTCCGCTCCCCCCATGGGCGCCTGGCGATCTCGCCCGCGGCCGACTCACCATGGATCGTGCCCTTGGCGAGCGCGCCCAGATCCTTCGCGCGGCGATGAACGGCTTCGAGGTCGCCGACCGCGAAGTAGAGATAGTCGGGCGTCGAGCGCGCATTCTCGCCCCTCGGCTGGAGCAGCGCGAGGATGACGTCGCCGCAGTCGAAGTAGTGGCGAGACGCGCCCTCGATACGGCGGCCGGCCACGCCAAAGAGTCGCTCGTAGAATCCGGCCGCGCGATCCAAGTCGGCGACCTGGACGATCACGCGGTAGAGTCGCGGAGCCTCAGTCATCGCACGACTCTACGACGCAGCCCGTGACGGCCGCCGGCCGCGGACCGGGTCCTAGAACGGGATCATTCGGACGAGCGTGCTCTTGAGGCCGAGCGTCGTGCGCAGGAAGCGGTCGCCCTTGAGGTCGACCCAGTCATGGGTGCCGCGGACGAGCACCGAGACCGGCCGGCCGCCGGGGCTCATGTTGAGCTCGAGCGAGACGAAATCGCCGATGTCGATCCCGTAGTCCTCGATGATCTGGCGGCGGATCTCGCCGCCGCTGAAGAACCGCGACCACAGCTGATGAGGGTTCTGGCCGCGCGCGTCGTACGCAGCGAGCTCGGCGGGATCGTCGACCACAGCGAGATAGGGCCAGCCGTCCGCGCAGCGCCAGGTCGTCCCGACCCGCTCGGCCTCGAGGAGGCAGCCCACGTTCTCGCTGATGCCGCCGTGGGCCGACGAGTACAGCGCGCGGATGGGCTTGCCCGCGTACGTGAGGATCTGCCCCGCGGTCGACTCGACCGCCGCGGACGTCCGCGGGCTCTCGAACGAGCGTCCGCCGTAGCACTGATCCGCGGTGTCGTCGCGAACGTCCCAGGTCCGGTCGCCCGCGGTCGACTGGCGCCAGGCGGCGTACGTCCGCGCCGTGATCGCCTGCGCGCGCAGCGCCTCGATCCGCCAGTCGTTCGGCATCTCGCCGGGGAGCGCGCCGCGCATGTAGTCGTCGGACGAGACGTAGTTCACGACGCGAAGGTTGCCCTCATCGCGCACCTGGACCTGCAGGTTCCCCCGGTACGCGAGGCCCTTCTGGTCGATGCCGATCGGATCCCACCACTGCTTCGGCACGAGGGTCACGGTGTCCTCGCCAACATAGACCTGACGGCCGGACCAGCCGTCCGTCGCGATGAGCGTCGAGCCGTACGTCGTGAAGCCCACGGGCTGGTTCGCCGCCGCGTCGAAGTACGTGACCGAGGGATCCGCGTCGTTCACCAGGCGCATGCCACCAGGCGACTGCATGCGCGCGACGTTCCAGATCGTGCGCGCGATGCAGGCGGTGGAAGGCGCCGAGAGGAGCACGCGGAACGGGAGCGAGATCGGCTGCCTCGAGAGCTGCGCGCCGGGGAAGTACTTCGCGACGATCTGTTCCCCGACCAGGCGAACGCCGGTGGCGCCCTCGGCCCAGCCCTGCGCGCCCCATTGCGAGAGCCCGATCCCGTGCCCCCAGCCCTTCCCGTAGAACGTGACCCCACGCTCCACGACGACCGTGTCTTCCTTCATCGGCACGGCGACGCGAGAGAACCAGGCGGTCCCTTCCTGCACCATGTCCCAGGCCAGCGCGTAGGCGCCTTCGCCCTGCGGCGCGCGCATGTCGACGGTGAAGGCGACCTCTTCGCCAGGCGCGACGTCGTGCGGCAGCGCGGTCCTCACGCCATCCCACACGACGGCGTTCGAGCTCATGTCGAACCAGTGGTAGCCGAGGTGGACGGGATGGTCGCCGCCCGCGGGCCAGGCGCGAAGGCCGGTGTTCTTGACGCGCACCTCGACGTTGACCTCGCCGCCGGGGACGATCGACGCAGGTGCGGTGGTCGCGCCGTACGTCGCGTCGAGGTCCGACGTCACCCGCAGCGGGAAGGCGCTCTGCGGTGTGCCGAGCGACGAAAACCAGGCCCGACCGTCACGGATGAGATCGGGCTTGATCGAATACGTGCCGGTCCGTGCCGGGAGCGCGACGCGGAGCGCCAGCGCGCCGTCGTAGCCCGGCGAGATGTCGAACGGCAGCGTCGTGCGAAGACCGTCCCAGGCGATGAGGTGGCCATCGGCGTCGTAGAGGTGGTACGAGAGCATCACCGGGTTGGCGCCGGTCGCCTGCCACAGCTCGTTCCCGTCGTTGCGGACCATCACCTCGACCGAGCGGATCTCGCCGGGAAGCGCCGGCAGCGCCGGACCGTCGGGATAGGCGATGTGGCCGGCCTCCTCGCCGGTCGCGATGCCGAGCAGCGGCGGCGCGTCGTCATGCGGCGGGCGGCCGCGGGCGACGGGAGCGGCGCGCGTCTCGGCCGCGGCGGTCGGTGCGGCCGCGCTCGCAGCGGGACGATCGATCCCCAGCGCGTCGGCACCGACGATGACGACCGCGCCGACGGAGAGGACAGCCACCAGCACGGGAACGAAAGCCGGGAGTCGCACCACCACCACCTGTAGCCTCGGCGAGCGAGGGAGCGAAGGACAGCCATGCCGCCCACATCGACCCCGAGCTGATCCAATCGCTGTCTGCGCGCTAGGCGATCGATCGAGCCCCCGGTCGAGCGGGGTTTCGACCCCTTCGTCGAGGGGGTTCGCCCCCGTCGGACCCCCATAGACTCCCCGCCGTGCCCGACAGCTGGTCGGCCGTGCGATCCCGCCGCACGGCGGAGCGGGCCTACCGGAGCTAGCCGCGGATCCATTCCCGGCGGTCGTCCTCGCGGCGTCCGTCGCGGCCGGAGCCATCTCGGCGGTCGCGGGATTCGGGATCGGCAGCGTCCTGACCCCCGTGGTCGCGACGCGCTACGACCTGCAGCTCGCGGTGGCGGCGGTGTCGCTGCCACACGTCGTCGGCACGGCCGTCCGCTTCGCGATGCTGCGCCGGCACATCGATCGCGACGTGCTCGTCCGCTTCGGCATCCCGAGCGCCCTCGGTGGTCTCGCCGGCGCCACGCTGCAATCGGTCGCGGGCGGTCCGCTCCTCGCGGTGGTCTTTGGCGGTTTGCTGCTGTTCGCGGGCCTCGGCGGCATCACCGGCTTCTCGCAGCGGATGCGGTTCGGAGCGCGCGTCGCCTGGTTCGGCGGTCTCGCCTCGGGCCTGCTCGGCGGGCTCGTGGGCAATCAGGGCGGGATCCGGTCCGCCGCGCTCCTCGGCTTCGACGTGGAGCGCGACGCGTTCGTCGCGACCGCGACGGCGGTGGCCCTCGTCGTCGACGGCGCGCGCATCCCGGTGTACCTCGCGACGCAGGGCGCGCGGCTCGGTCCGCTCGCGTTCCCGATCGTCCTCGCGACGGCCGGCGTGGTCGCCGGCACGATCGTCGGCGGCGTCCTGCTGCGCCGCCTGCCCGAGTCCGTGTTCCGGCGCGTCGTCGGCCTCCTGCTCCTCGCGCTCGGTCTCTACACGCTCGCGCGGCTCGGCTAGACGAGGCTGCGATAGCGCGGCACGTACGCCTGCGCGGCGACGTACGCCGCAAGATCGGGCGGGCGCGGGACCGCCGCGAGGCCCTGGTCGAACACGACCTCGGCCACGCGCACGGCGGCGTGCAGCTCGGTGCCCGCGATCGACGACGTCGGCGGGAAGATCAGGCCCACGTCGAGGTCGCTCTGCGTCACCTCCTCGGCGACGCCGCGGGCGGCCGCGACGAACATCTCGTCGCTCACGCGCCTCGCGCCCGTCGCGTAGACCGCCATGCCAATCGCGGGGAAGATGTAGACGTTGTTCCCCTGGCCCGGCACGAGCGTGCGGCCGCCGTGGCGGACCGGCGGGTACGGGCTCCCGCTCGCGAACACCGCGCGGCCGTCAGTCCAGGCGTACGCGTCCTCGGCCGAACACTCCGAGTGCGACGTGGGATTGGAGAACGGAAAGATCATCGGCCGCTCGTTCACTCTCGCCATCGCGCCCACGACGCGCCGGTCGAACGCGCCGCCTACGGTGCTGAGCCCGATGAGCGCGGTCGGGCGGAGCTCCTCGATCGCCGTGACCAGATCGGTCACGGCCGGTCGGGCCTGCGCGAAGGGCCGCTGGTATTCGGCGATCGTCTCGCGGTCGCGCGTGATGAGGCCGCGCCGGTCGACGAGGAAGATCCGCGAGCGCGCGTCCTCGTCGCGAAGGCCTTCGCGACGCAGCGCCTCGGAGAGGAGGCCCGCGATCCCGGTCGCCGCCGAGCCCGCGCCGAAGAAGAGGAAACGCTGGTCCGCGAGACGGCCGCCCGTGATCCTGAGCGCAGCGAGGACGCCCGCGAGCGCGACCGCGGCCGTCCCCTGGATGTCGTCGTTGAAGCAGCACACGCGGTCGCGGTAGCGCGCCAGGAGCCGCACCGCATCCGGCCCGGCCCAGTCCTCGAACTGAATGCAGCACTTGGGGAACTCGGCCTGCACCGCCGTCACGAACTCCTCGACGAACGCGTCGAGCTCTTCGCGCGGCGCGCGAGGCCGGCGGAGACCGAGGTAGAGCGGATCGGCGAGGAGCGTCTCGTTGTTGGTTCCCGAGTCGACGAGCACGGGCAGCGTGTACTCGGGGGGCACGCCGCCCACCGCGGTGTAGAGCGAGAGCTTGCCGATCGGGATCCCCATACCGTTCGCGCCCAGGTCCCCGAGGCCCAAGATGCGCTCGCCGCTCGTCACGACGATGAAGCGGACGTCGCGCTCGGGCCAGTTTCGGAGGACCTCGCGGACCCGGCCGCGGCGCTCGACCGACAGGTAGAGCCCACGGGACCGCCGCATGATGTGGCCGAAGCGAAGGCAGGCCTCGCCCACCGTCGGCGTGTACACGAGCGGCAAGAACCGGGCGGGATCGGACACGAGGACCCGATAGAAGAGCGTCTCGTCGGTGTCCTGGAGCTGCGAGAGGTAGATGTACCGCTCGAGATCGGTCGTCTTCGCGTCGAGCTGCGCCATCGCGCGTCGCAGCTGCGTCTCAAGATCGTCGATGCCCTCGGGAAGCAGCCCGAGCAGGCCGAAAGCCTCGCGCTCGTCCTTGTTGAAAGCGGTGGACTTGTTCAGCCGGGGTTCGTGGAGCAGGGACGCGCCGCGAGGCGTGGACATGCGTTGATGATGTAGTAGGAAGTGATCGTGCGTCGCTGGGCTCCGCCCGACCATCCTGCTTCGCCCGGCTGCGCCGGGACGTAGTAGGAAGTGATCGGACGTCGCGCGTTCCTTCGGGCGGCCCTCGGCGCCGCGCTCGCGGCGTGCCGACCGGCGGCGCGGCCGACCCCGGCGCCGACGAGCGCCCGTCCGAGCGCGACGCTCCCGCCGACCGCGACGCCGACCGCGACGCCGACGCCCGCGCCGACGAGCGCGCAGCCGGACTGGGCGGCGCTCGGCCGCGACGTCAAAGGCGGCGTGATCCGTCCCGGCGATGCGCCGTACGACCGCGCGCGCGTGCTCTACAACACGCGCTTCGACGACGCGCGGCCGCAGGGCATCGCGCGCTGCGCCTCCGCCGACGACGTCCGCGCCGCGGTGGCCTTCGCGCAGCGCTACAAGCTTCCGCTCGCCGTTCGCTCGGGCGGCCACAGCTACGGCGGGTGGTCGACCGGGCCCGGGCTCGTGATCGACACCGGTCCCCTGAACGGGGTGAACGTCCGCTCCGGCGACGTCGTGGTCGGCGCCGGAGCGCGTCTGGTCGACGTCTACGCGGCGCTCGCCGCGGCGGGCGTCGGGATCGCGGCGGGGTCGTGCCCGACCGTCGGCATCGCCGGGCTCACGCTCGGCGGCGGCGTCGGCGTGCTGTCGCGCGGCTGGGGCCTCACGTGCGACAGCCTCGCGAGCGCCGACATCATCACCGCTGACGGACGCCTGCTCACCTGCGACGAGCGCCGCGAGCCCGAGCTCTTCTGGGCGCTCCGCGGCGCGGGCGCGGGCAGCTTTGGCGTCGTCACGTCGCTCGTGCTGCGGACGCGCCCGATCTCGTCGCTCGCGCTCGCGTTCCTCCAGTTCACCTGGTCACGCGCGCCCGACGTGATCCGCGCCTGGCAGTCCTGGCTCGCCGCCGCGCCGGAGACGCTCTGGTCGAACCTGCATCTCGAAGGGGTGCCGGGCACGACGCCGGCGATCCGCATCCACGCGACGTTCTTGGGCGACGTGAAGGATCTCGACGCCCAGGTCGACACGCTCCTGTCCGTCGCGGGAGCGCCGACCGATCGGTCTTCGACGAACGTCTCCTACGCCGCCGCGATGCTCCTCGAGGCCGGCTGCTTCGGGAAGACGCTCGCGCAGTGCCATCTCAAGGGCCAGACCCCGGAAGCACAGCTCGATCGGGAGACGTACGCCGCGAAATCCCTCGTACTGCCTGCGGCGCTCGGCCCCGGCGGGATCGCCGCGCTCACGAGCGGGATGGATACGCTGCAGCGAAGCCAGGGCGCGGGGAGCGGCGCGGTCATCGTCGACGCGCTCGGCGGCGCGGTCTCCCGCGTGGCTCCCGACGCGACCGCGTTCCCGCATCGCGGGGCGTTCGCGGTCGCCCAGTTCATCGCGTCGTGGGATCCGGCCGCGCCGCAGGCGACCGCGGACGCGAACCTCGCCTGGCTTCGGCTCGCGCATTCCAGCGTCCGGGGGGCGGCGGGCGGCGGCGCCTACGCGAACTACGCCGACCCGGAGCTCTCCGACTGGCCGCAGGCCTACTACGGCGCCAATTACGCGCGCCTGCAGCGCGTGAAAGCGATGTACGACCCAGGCGAGGTCTTCACGTTCCCGCAGGCGATCCGCGCGCGCTGACCGCTAGCGTCTCTTCTTTCGCCGCTCCGCGATCTTGTCCGCGACGGACTTCGTCGGGTCGGGCTGGCCCTTGGGGAGGCGCATCTCGTCCTGACGCGGCTCGGGACGCGGCCTCGCAAGCGCGCCCTCGCGCTCGCTCTTCTCGCGCGCGACCTTGCCCTCGCCCGTGGGCTCGCCCTCGTTCACCTGATGGCTCGTGATCGGCATGTGCTGCCCTCCTTGATGAGGAGACATAGCAGATCGCGCGCCCGTTCCGCGCCGGCCAGCCTGGCGGGTCAGAGGTCGGCGACGGCCGGGATGATCTCCCGGCCGATGACCTCGAGAGGCTTGATCTTCCACACATCCCTCACGCCGCCGATCACGGTCTGGATACCGAGCCTGGCGAGGCTACGTACATGCGCCACGACCTCGCGTGCATCGCCACCGTCCTCGCGGACGTCGAACGTGAACAGTGCGGTCTTCTCGATCGCGTCGTAGTCGCGCCCCTCTTGCTCGCAGTGCCGCCGCAGCACCTCGAGCTTGTGGGCAAGATCGGGCGTTGCGAAGAGATTGCACATCTGCGCGTACTTCGCGACGAGCCGGAGCGTTTTCCGCTCGCCCGAGCCGCCGATCATGATCGGCGGGTGCGGCCGCGAGAGGCTCTGCGGCGAGTTGAGCGGCCGCTCCAGCCGGTAGTGCTTCCCGGCGTACGGCGACTCATCCGCGCCCCACATCCGCAGGCAGATCTGGAGCGTCTCCTCGAGCCGCTCGAAACGCTCCGCGAGAGGCGGGAAGGGGATGCCCAGCGCCCGGGCCTCGTACTCGTTCCAGGCGGCGCCGATGCCGAGGATCGCGCGCCCGCCCGAGAGCACGTCGAGCGTCGTGATCGTCTTGGCGAGGACTCCCGGGTGCCGGTAGACCGCGCCCGTGACCACGGCGAGGACGTTCGCTCGCGTGGTGTTCGCGGCGATGAAGCCAAGTGCGGCGTAGGCCTCGAGCATCTCGTTCTCGGGCGGCCCGAGGCCGCGGATCTGGAAGAAGTGGTCCATGACGCCGACGTGAGCGAAGCCGTTCGCGTCGGCGGTGCGGGCGATCTCAGCGAGCGTCGGACCGATCCGCTCGGCGCCACCGGGCCAGGTGAAGTTCGGGATCTGAAGGCCGACGCGCATACGCCTTCCAACACGGGCGCAGCGCGATCTCTTCCCTAGAGCGTGAGCCACCAGTCCTGGCTGACGAGGTCGTGGCCGAACGCGCGGTGCCCGTGCTCCTCGGCGAGGACGAAGCCCGCGCGCTCGTAGATCCTGCGGGCGTCGACGAGAACGTCGTTGGTCCACAGCATCATCCGCTCGTACCCTGCGCGGCGCGCGAAGCCGACGCACTCGTTCACGAGCGCCGCGCCGATCCCCCTCCCGCGCGCGGTCGGCTCGACGAGCAGGAGTCGCAGCTGCGCCACCGCCGCCTCGCGCTTCACGCAGAAGACGCAGCCCGCGGGCGAACCTCCCAGGTCCGCGATCCAGGCGGCCTCTCGGCTCGCGTCGCGTTCGTCGATGAAGTCCGCGACGATCCGCGCGACCAGGCCCTCGAACGTCTCGTCCCAGCCGTACTCCGCCGCGTAGATCGCGCCGTGGCGCTCGACGACCCAGCCGTAGTCACCGGAACGCGGCGCGCGCAGGGTCGCCGGAGGGAGCGCGACCTCGTCGCCGAGGATGCCGCTGATGGTGCGCATCGCGTCCACGAGCCGGCGCTGCTCGTCGGGATCGTGCCTGCCGAGGAGCGCGCCGGTCTCCTTCGCCGAGCGCGAGTCGAGCATCTTGAACGCCGAGCGTCCGCGGCGCGCGAGTCGTATCACCTGCCGGCGCGCGTCGCGCTCCGAGCGCTCGCGCGTCACGAGACCGGCCCGCTCGAAGCGCGCGAGGATGCGGCTGAGGTAGCCCGCGTCGATGTCGAGCGAGCGGCGCAGGTCGACCACGTCCATCCGCTCGACCTGCGCGAGCTCGAAGATCAGCCGCGCTTCGGTGAGCGAGTACGGCGAGTCGAGCAGCCCCTCGCGGAGCGCGCCGATGGCGTTCGTGTAGAAACGGTTGAAGCCGCGTACCGCGGCCACGCGCTCGGGGGGGACGGAGACGACCCTCGCGCCCATTCGTTGACTCAGTCAAGCATACAGTCGCCCGGTGATGAGCGGGCCGGCGCTCGCGCCCCCGCCCGGAAGCGTCGTCCTCGTGACGGGCGGCGCGCACGGGATCGGTCGCGAGTACTGCGGGGCCTTCGCGCGGGCGGGGGCCCGCGTCGTCGTCGCGGACCTCGACGGCGGCGCCGCGCGAAAGGCCGCGGTCGAGCTGGGCGGCGAGGCGCTCGCCGTCGCCGTGGATGTCGCGGACGAGCAGCGCGTCGGAACGATGATCGACGTCGTGACCGCGCGGCTTGGCGGGGTCGACGTCCTCGTGAACAACGCGGCGGTCTACGCGACCATCCCGATCCGGCGCGCGCCGCTCGAGTCGCTCACCGTCGCCGAGTGGGACGAGGTGATGGCCACCAACCTCCGCGGCATGTTCCTCTGCACGCGGGCGGTCGTGCCCTCGATGAAGGCGCGTGGCGGGGGGCGCGTGGTCAACATCGCGTCGGGGACGCTGTTCAACGGGACCGGCGCGCTCCACTACGCGACGTCGAAGGCGGGCGTGATCGGCTTCACGCGCAATCTCGCGCGCGAGCTCGGACCGCACGGCATCACGGTGAACACGCTCGCGCCTGGCGCGACCGTCACCGAGACGACCGCGGAGGAGGACCGCGCGCGGCACGAGTCCGGCGCGGGCGCTCGTGCGATCGGGCGCGTCGGCGTGCCGAGCGATCTCGTCGGTGCCGCACTGTTCCTCGCGTCGCCCGCGGCCGCGTTCATCACGGGTCAGACGCTCGTCGTCGACGGCGGCCGGGTGATGTTCTAGGTGAGGACGACCGGGTAGCTCTCCCAGCCGCGAAGGTCGGCGTACGCGATGCCTGGGCTATATCGCGCGGGCCGGTCCGCGTCCTTCCGCACGCCCGCCTCGAGAAGCCGCTTCACGACGAGCACGAGGCTCCCGTCGGTCCCTTCGTCGCCCAGCGCGACCGGAACGCCGTAGCACATGTGCGGGCCGGCGCCGAACGCGAGGCCGTAGCGCGAGACGCCCGGCGGGATCGTCCGGCGCGGATCGAACTCGGCGGCGTCGCGACCGAAGACACTCGCGTCGCGGTTCGCGACGCCCGTTCGCAGCGCGACGTACTGCCCGGCACGGATCGTGGTCCCGCCCGACAGCCGGACATCCTCGACCGCGCGCCGGACCTCGGCCGGGTTCGCCGAGTGGAGCCGGAGCGTCTCGTTCACGACGGCGTGCAGGAACTCGACGTCGCCGGCGCGCGCGCGGTCCTCGGGACGGCGTTCGAACCACAGGGCGAGATGCTCCATCGCGTGCACGATCGCCCCCACGCTCGTCCCGGTACCCGCGTGAAGGAAATCGGTGACCGCCTCGCGGAGCGGCAGGTCGCCGTCCTCGTCGAAGCCGGGCTCGAGATGCAGGGCGACGAGCGTGAGGAGGTCGTTCGGGAGATCGCTCTCGGCGATCTCGCCCGCCTCATGGCGCGCGATCGCCCGCCGGCGGTCGGCGAGGGCGGGGCGGAAGAAGCGCTCGGCGAACTCGCGCTTCCCGACCTCGAGGCGCGCGATCGCCCGCCGGAGCCCGGCGTCGCCGTCGGGCAACGGAGGCGCGGCGGCCTTCAGCTGGGTTCCCAGCCGAAGGAACCCCTCGACGTCGGCCTGCAGGCGGGCGAGCTCGTCGATCCGCTCGCGCGTGACAACGGGATCGAGGCCGATGAGCGCCGCCACGTGCTCGAGCAACGACCGCATGCAGAGCTCGACAAGGTCCGCCCGCGCCAGCCCATCCGGTGCGCGCGGCGCCGCGGCGAGCTGCCGCTCGAGCGCGGGGCCGAGGATCGCTCGGCGGAAGCGCGCGTGCTCGCCGCGGAAGACGAGCCGGTTGAGGAGCCGGCGCCGCCTGGTGTGCTCTTTGCCGTCGAGGCGCAGGACGGTCCCGGCGCGGATCGGCCGCGAATGGTCGTCGAGGACGACCGCGAGCTTGGACTCCGCGCGTAGGCCTTCGGACACCTCCGCGAACGTGGTGACCTCGACCATCTCCTCCGCGGCGGCGGCGGCGATGTCCGTCGTCATGAGGATTGCTACGGTACGCGCCTCCGTGGCGACGCACGCGCTCTACGTCGAGTCCGGGCCGCAGCGGAAGAGCACGCTCGTTCACGTGCTGGACTTGCTCGGCTGCGTCGTCTTCGGGCGAACGACCGATGAGGCCGTCGCGGCCGCGCCCGAGGAGATCCGACTCTACCTGCGTTATCTCGCACGTCACGGCGAAGCGGTCGACCCGCAGGAGAGGATCGAGGCCGCGGTCGCCGAGCACATCACCAAGGGCGACATCATCGGTCGAGGCGCCTCGGACATCGTGTTCGCGCCGGAGCGCGTGCCGTTCGGGGCGGCGCAGCTCGCCCAGTACCTACGCTGGCTCGAATGGTCGCGCGCCGATCTGCTGAAGCTCGTGAAGGAGATCGACGCGAAGACCCTGGCGAAGAAGCCGTCCGAGGGCCGCTCGCTCCGCGACATCCTCCTGCACGTGCTCGAGGCCGACATGGGCTATGTGTACGCGGCGCTCGGCCCGGTGAAGGAGGTCGGCGAGCCAGCGCGCGCCGCGCTGCGCGGCGATCTCGACCTGCGTGTCGCCCTCGGGGAGGAGCGCGACGCCGCGATCGCGCGGCTGCGCGCGGCCACGCCCGCGGAGCGCGTCGCGGCCCGCGGGCCACGCAGCGACCGCACGACGTTCCGCCGCGCGCTCCGCCGGATGCTCGAGCACGAGTGGGAGCACCGGCGCGAGATCGAGCGACGTCTGGCCGGGACCCCTGATCGGGGGCCACGAGCCCGGACCCGCCGATGACTACGCCCGATGCGCACCCCGCGAGGCTCGCGCGACGACGTCCGGCGAGCCGACACGGGCGGGCTTCGGCGTGATCGCCTGCTCGACGAACGGGCGCTCCTTGCGATAG